>OGCW01000031.1_pt1 | contig 102912 bp, 103 predicted proteins | sample 1570231 | NCBI WGS metagenome assembly OGCW01 (sample SAMEA2582168, study PRJEB24529) | metagenome | biome: Human gut stool | place: China | collected 2011 | reverse complement strand
TTGAGCCATTGTCTGCCCAGCGCTGAACGTGAAGAAGACAAGTGGTGCTTACCGGAACATTCGCAGATGAAGCTGCTACAGAATAGAAACCTGATCCCGGAACCTCATTAGCGTCATTAATGTACCCACAACTGGACCTTCCAATGCGCATACCAAGACCGTATTTGTCTATCAAAGCATTTACAAAGTCAGTTGTCGCAATTTGAGTTGATTCGTCTCCAGATGGTGGAGTTGGCGCTTCTGTGAATTTTTCGTAAGTAGATCCATTCAACCTCCAACCAACTTTGATTTCTGAATTCGATGTACTGCCAGCCGTGGGCTGCGTGGCTCCAATTGAAAAGCTGTTATTGCCAGAGCTTGAGTATTGAACGCGCAAAAGCCCCAAGCGATCTGACGTCCCGACCACCCCTTCGGCATCAAAAAAATCAATTCCATTACTTCGAGTTTCAGCGGGAGTCGTTCCCTTTTCAGTATATGGAATTCGGATGGCCAACGGGTTGCTGCCGTCTTGGATCAAGCGGTTTGCATTGATTGTGCCAGTTACTTTCAGTTCGGGCCTGAAAGTCACCGGAAATGTCACCACAAACGGCAGTTTTACCGCCCAGAACATCGTGTCTAGAACGGGTTATTTCGGCGTTAATACAGGCACAAAATCGTACTACCCAATCGCAGTAGTCGATTACGATGAAAACGGCGGATTCTGCGGATACCGCGGATTCGGAGGAATGACGGCTATTGGGTCTGGCGAAAGCGTAGCGGCACTTCAAAACAGCGTTGAGACTGAGTTCGGAATGGGCCATGGCTCGGAGAATCTGTTTGTTTGCTCTGACCAAGGTATTTGGTTTCTTCCCGAGTGCAATACATGGGAAAACCACGGGACGATCCAGCTTCAAACAAACGGAATTTACAAGCGGCTCATGAACCGCACACGCGGCGATGGCGATACGTCAACACTTTTCTTACAGCATTTTCTTTGCGATAAGAATGGCAATGGATCGACTAGCCGATACGCTGGCTTTGAAGCTAATACTCGCAACGGCGCGCAGGCCATGATCATGGCTTACGATCCCAGAGGTGCCAATACAAACTATGCCTCAATTGAAGTTCGGTACTCATCTGATGGCGTCATCACCACCTCTGCGCCCACTCCGCCCACGGGCGACAGATCGACTCAGATTGCGACTACTGCGAGTTTCGACAACGAAGGCTTTATCGGCTACAAAAAGTTGACATCCATCCAGTCTGTGAAAGGTTCCTTCTGGTTTGACTCCGATAGTGGCATTGATCTTGATGACGCGCACTTATCAGACATCGTCTCGGGGGCAGACTGGTACGGTATTCAGTTCGGTATGACGAGGGGTGCCGACAAATCGCAATACCTGTTCAATTCGGCAGGGATTTGGCGTCGATATTCGGATGCCAATCTCGGATCTGAAACTTGGGGCGACTGGACTCAGATCGTAAACACCAGAGGTCTGATCGCAGCGACGGCTCCAGAACCAGTTACGAGCAGTCACGAACCATTTTCATCAAATGCCTCTCAAATAAATCCTTTTGCCCGATAGCAACTTGCAAAATGAAGCCAATCTTGAGGAACAGGCTCAGACGGTACGCCGAGCCTGCATCCCCTAGACTTCCGGCTTTTTCGGCCATACAACTTCGAGCGGGAAACCATCTTGCTGCGGCACATCGCGCAACGCTTGTCGGTAAGCCTTGACGGCTTCACGCTCTTCGTCGGACAGAGGGTAGTCCGGCATGACAAGATGGTCGGTCTCAGCCAGTAAAGCATCGCGCTGCGCCCGGACTTGTGCCGACGCTTCCGCCTTGACCTCTTCAGACGTCTTTTCAGGGATAGCCTCGACGCTCCAGGACAAGTCTTTGCCTCTAGCCAGTCGATGCGTTTTACTCCCGGCGATGAGTGCCACAAAGAGCTTCTTCAGCGTGTAGTCGTGCGGCGTGCGAGACTCATGCGCTACCACCATACCAACACATTCCTCGGCTGTTGTAGGGATCTTCTCTTCGATCCACTTCTCGCCATCGAATTTGTAAAAGCAATCTTCCTTGCACGCCGGCGCGATTGTCGTGCAATTGTCTGGCATTGAAATGATTTCGCGCGTTACGTCATCAACTTGAGCAATAGTCGTTCCTGCGAAATAACCTTTTGAATCGTATTCATATACATCAATCAAATTTTCCATTTCAATTTCCTTTAAATGTCAATAACCGAACATCACGGGTTATATCGGTGGCGGCGGACAGTCTGGCAACACAATTTATGGAGGCGCGTTCTACAACTATGGGCAAAATCAAAATACGGCAGATGACGGAAATTCGACCGTGCCGGTGATTGGATTTGACGCAAGTCGTAGTTCTGCTGTCTACGGTACCTCGGACATTATTCAGCCTCCTGCTGGAAAAGCGTTGTGGATTATTAAGGCGTAATTTCCGAACATCACGGGTACACACGGTGGCCACGCTTTCAAATACGGCGATCGATACAACACCGAAGGCGCGTATTACGGCATGGACACACAGAATGGTGGCGCTGGTGATGGTGGCAATACCAATGTCTACCAGATGGGGTTCGATGCCTCTCTGTGTAACCCTATCTATGGCTCTTCGGACATCATCCAACCACCGGCAGGCAAAGCACTTTGGATCATCAAGACTTGATGCCCGAACAATAACTGGTCAATTCAATCCGGGCGGCCTTGGCATTTCGGCGAGTGGTGCTTTTCAAATCACATCCGGTAGTCAAAGATCAAACTCCGGTGAAAACTCCGATTCACGAATGATCAGTTTTGATGCCTCTCTCAGCAGCCCGATTTATGGTCGGGCTACTGAAATTCAACCTCCAGCCGGTAAATCCTTGTGGATTATTAAAACCTAATCCCGAACATCACTGGCTATATCACTGGGGGCGGCCAAAGCTACACGACACAATACGGAGGAGCGTTCTATGAGTACGGAGGCAGTACCGACACAGCTGACTCGGGCCATTCGACCGTTCCTGTCGTGGGCTTTGACGCAAGCCGCTCAAATCCGATCTACGGAAATGCCGAGATTATTCAGCCTCCGGCTGGCAAAGCGCTCTGGATCATCAAAGTTTGATGATCCACAAGGCCTTCCCGGATGGCGGCTGGATAACATCCGCAGCTCCATAAATCGGGTTGCTTCTCGAAGCATCAAAGGAGATAGCTTGGCCGTCTCCATCGCTTCCACTTTTTGAGCGGCCTGTTCCAGTAGCCTGGAAAGCACCGGACACCGGGTTCCCTTGATAGTGCGCTACAAAGGAACCTGTGATGTTCGGTGCACCACTCTCAAGGTAGGTGCCAACTTCAGATGCGGTATTCGCGCCCATCACTGTGCGATTGCGCCAGTCGGGTAGCTTGAAGGTCGTGGAACCATCGCCGGCGCCCCAAGCCGTACCGATTGCCGCAAAAAGCTTGGCATACGTAGTACGGCTGATTGTGCCGCCATTACAAGCCATGAAGCCCGATGGGACAGTCTTTCCAGCATATGGAAAGGCCACCCCAGATGGGATGGCCGAACCGAGACCTGCTTCAAAAAGAGCGCGTACCCACGCAGTCGTCGCAATTGAGTTGTCGTCACTGCTCGTAACTGGATGTGGTGTACTCGTAATTGCCGATCCGTCAGGCTTGCAACGAATACTTATGCGTTGATTTGACGAAACTCCGGCCTGATTTCGAAAGGCGATCAAGGAGGCTTGAGTTGTTCCGTCCTCAAGGACCCCAAGCTCTAATCCAGCTAAGGCTCCCACTGCTACAGCATTGTTGTTTTGATCGTAAAGGTAGTACCTAGTAGTAAAGCTTTTAGCAGGCGTATCTCCCTTTGCAAAATTACTCACCTGAAAAGAGTAATTAGGCACACTGCTGGATGAATTCCCTGCAAACTGTAGGTTTGCATTTGATTTCAGAAGCAACCCGTTGGCAGCAATCATTTCGTTGCTATCGACCAGCGCCAACTTAAACCATGAACTCCAATTTCCATTTCCGTCCATGTAACGAATTGACGGGCATAACTTTTCGGTGTTTCTAATAGGAAGGGTTAGCTGCGTAATGTGCTTCGGGGTATTGCCTGGTTGTGTCAAGACGATTAATTTATTGGCCTTTCCTGGTCCGTTGACCTGATTGTTCTGATTGCAGTGATAGAACCCGGGGGCGGTCAAAGTGTTGTAGTCAGGGCTCCCAACGACTTTTACGCCATCGTCCGTGAGGGTAGTCAAGCCATTGACTTGAGTCTGGACATAGTCTTGGGTTGCCAATGCGAGCCAGGGATTCCATGTTGCATTAGATTTCGTGCGGTAATAAAAAACGTTGCCAATTGGTGCAATCTGAAGGCCGCTTGTCCCGGTCTCCCAACGTCGGATCACGCTCATCAGAATGCCGGTCATGGAAGTGCTGCCCGTTGGCGTGTTTTGCCCATCGTTAATCGAGACGGTATAGAACCCAGATCGATTCCAGTCGTTCAAATCGGATGAGCCAAACTCAGAGCTGCCGACGGGCGAAGAACTTTCTCCACCGCCAAGGCCATATCGAAGCATTGCGTTCCATACCCACGATGCTGGGACAATGGATAAGTCATTGACGGTTGCCCCTGGTGCCTTTACGGTTCCTCCCCCGTTGAGCTGGGCAGAACCCGTGACTTTCAGTAATCCACCGACATTCACGTCGCCGTTCGCCTGAAGAGCCTCAAGAGTGGTCTTGCCGTGAACAACGACGTTCCCGGATGCATCCATCGACCCGTTGAGATCGATCTCCGTGGCCGTAATCTTTTTGGCAGAAACGGCCTGTAGCGAACTCGACCCGTTCACCTTCAGCGTGCCGCTGGCCGAAATGTTCGTCGCATTGACGGCGGCCAAAGTGCTCGTTCCGGTCGCCGTGATGCTCGTGACATTCAAACCACCTTGCGCATTCAAGGATCCCTTGATGGTGACAGCTCCGCCCACCACAAAAGTCCCGGACACATCACCATTGCCATTGATGTCGAGATTCGTGCCAGTGACCTTGCCAAAGCTCACGTCGCCAAAGCGAGTCGCTGCGGTCAACCCCTGATCAACCGACTCCGGTGCGTTGCCGGACCCCGTCCGGATCAGCTTGCCGGCCACCTGATCAGCCATCAGTTGCTTATATGTCTGATCAGCAACAGCCACCTTGTCGGACGGCATAGCGTCCGTTGACATAAGTTCGGACGAAAAAAAAGCGCGTTCAGCCGCGCTGTAGTAGTAAGCCATATCTATACCTCGTCAGTAGCCGAGAGCCATCCAATAACTCGAAACACCGCCGTTTCCGTTGTGCTTGAACGCCGCATTTCCGCGCTTGAGTGTCGAAAGTGCAAAGGTCGGCGCAAAGTTCCCTTTAGCCTCTGCGACTGCAAAAACGGCCTTGGTTGGAAAAGCCACCGGGAAAGCGATCACGCTGTTTCCGTTCGATGCCAGCGTCGCCTGCCCCCACTGCAGAATCAGGCCGTTCGGCAGCTTCTGCATCCCCCAGTCGCCATGCGCCTTCAAAAAGGCAGCCAGAAGGTTTGCCGGGGTCAAAGCCTTGGTCTGATCCTTGCCGGCAGCCACTTCTGAGGATGTCGCAATGCGAATCAGACCGGTGCGCCCGGTCGTAGCTGTGCGAGCCGACAAGGATGCGCACGTGACGACACGTGTGGCATCCGTGCCCGTGATGGTCTCTTCGTTCGTCGCCAGCTCGACCACACCCAACGTCGACGTCGTCGCCGGAGGGTTCAGAAGGTTGGCGTCACCAAAAATGACCTGGTCGGCGCTGAAGTCCGTCACCGCGATGTCGATGGCCAGCATCGAAATGGCCATCGCTGACTTTTGCAAAATCGGCGTGTTCTGCGAGTAGACCGCAAAGAGAGTTCCTTTGTCGGTATAAAGGCCAACTTCGTAGACCGTGTAGGCGTCATCCGTACTATCCTGCACCGTGCAGTGGATGACGTTGTCGGCCACAGCGCCGCCGGCGACCGTGGTCAGTCGCTTGAACTCGGCCTGCAGCTGAGTCTGCTCAGGTGTGGCCGTGTACTGACCGGTGCCATAGCCAACTTCAGTAATCAACACGGCATCTGTGCCGGCTTGCGACGCGGCCACTACCTCATCGAGGCCGGCCTGCGTGATGATCATCTTTAATTCGTTTGCAGTATCGGGCATCGTTTAGTCTCCCAATGGCAGGACTTGCGGAGCATCCGGCTCCGAACCGCCTTCAAGCTCTTCGACTCGTGCCGTCAGCTCGGCAATCGTCAGGTTCAAAGCATCGATCACGGTCTTCAAAGTGGCCGGCGTCACAAACTTGCTTGTCGACGTGCCGACAGAAACCTCTTCGGCACTTGCCGCGCGGTCATCCACGGCCGCCTTCATAGTGGCCGGAGAAACTGCTGTCGTGGCATCTGTCCCGGCTCGTGCTTCGTCCGGAGTCGCCAGGCGCACGGTTCCTCGCTGCTCTTCAGTCGCAGAAGCAAAAGCATTGTCAAAAGCCGCCTTGACGGTGGCCGGCGTCATCGCCTTTGTCGCATCAGTCCCGGCTTTCGCTTCGGTTTCTGTGGCAAGCTCCACGAGTCCTTTTTTGCCGGTGCCGGCCTCAATGGCCAGAACCGACTTCGGAGTCAGGAAAGTCGTCGTAGACGAACCACCTGCGGCCACTTCGTCGCTCGCAGCCCGGGCATCCACCGCAGCCTTCAAAGCCGCTGGCGTGACAGCTTTTTCGGCGTCCGTGCCGGTCTTAGCCTCGTCTGCCGTGGCCGTTTTGATCAAGCCTGCACGCGTATCCGTCGCCAGAAGCTTTGCAAGAGCCGACGGCGTCACAGCGCGCTGCGAGTCCGTGCCAGCAAGCGTCTCGGCTTCCGTGGCCAGCTCGCAAATGCCGGCGTTCTCAGTTGTGGCCGCTGCAAAGCTGTACGTCATGCCTTCAAAAGAGATCGATGCCGAGTCGATGCCGTCAAACTTGACGTCAACCGACAGCAGAGCTTGCGACGTCGAGACCTTCTGAAGGATCACCGACTGCTGCGAAGTCACTGCAAAGAGCGTGCCGTCAGCCAGATACAGACCGAACTCGTAGACCGCGTAGGAATCTTCGGAGTCGTCTCGAATTGCCACATGGATGGTGTTGTCTCCGGTATCCCCACCCTCGATCACATCGATCTGCTTGAACTCGGCCTGCAAAGCGGTCTGAGTCTTGCTTGGCGTGTAGCGTCCGGATCCCAGCCCGATCTTTGTGATCTGGACGGCTGCCGTACCCGTGGCCTCGCCGTTGACAATCGCCGCCAGGCCGGCGTTTGTAATAATGATTTGCATATAACCTCTTATGAAGCTGTAGCCACAAGGCAGCGCGACACAATGGCTCGCGCACCAGCGGCAAGGCCGATGACTCCATCGGCATCAAGAGAAGTGATTGACTCGGAGCGGATCCGTGCAAAAGCGACCGGTCGAAGGTAGGCACACATGCCCAAACCGCCGCCGACCTGCTGCTGAATCACGAACGTGTAGTGGCTGCGGACAGGCTTGGCGTCATCGATGAGTCGGATCAAATCCTCTTGCATCTCAGCGTCAAGCACGCCCTCGATCTTCCCAAGCGTGGCGTAAATCGTGAAAGTGTGCGGCGTACCCTTCGGATCCGTCTCCCACCATTCCTTGATGGTTGCCGCCGACTGGATGGAAGCCAGCGCGTCGCGTACTGCTCTGACCGTGCCCTTTTTGCGCTTTTCGGTAACGACGTTTTTGACCACAGAGCGCTTGAGATCAATCGGCCATGAGTCACGCCAGACCGACGCGTCCCATGCGTAGGCAAGATGGTCAAGCTGCTCGCCCGAAAGCCCGTCGATGCTCACGTATATGCTCGGAAGATCCAGCGCAGCCGTCACCTCTTGAAGCAAAGGATCAAGCGCCTTGCCAGCGCTGCTAACTGACTTGTCTCGCTTAATCGAATCGGGGACAAGGTCTAGCAGCGAGGTCTGATCGAGGGTCTTACTCATCTTTATAGCCCTCATATACCACGTTAACCTTCGTGCATTGCGCCACTTGCATCGCCTCGAGCTTCTTCCATGCAGCAGGCTTCATCTTCGAGTCGTCGACTCGTGAAGCGCCGGCAGCAAAGACCAGCTGCAAGAGCTTGCCGGGCGTAATATCACGCCCGATCTTTGTCTGCTGCCATAGGCGGTACTGTTCGACAGCCGCCTCAACATCGGCTTGGATCTGAGCGGCCTTGCTTGAGTCTTCCTGGCTGATCCAGTAGTGCAGCTCGATCTCGTAGTTCGAAGCCGTCGGCGCCTTGACCACCACGTAGTCGGTCAAAGGCCGGATATTTTCATCAGAAAGATGCTCTTCGATCTGCTCAAGCGTGTCCTCTGTGGGCAGCGTCCCGTCGGTCAACAGAACATAAACGTCAACTTCGCCGGGCGTGGGCGAGTCGACTTTGACGTCGATGATCGCCGGCGACACACTCTTTGCGTGATAAACGTAGGCCTTTTCAGGACCGGCCACCGAAAAAGAGTTCGGCGCCAAGCGGATTCGATCGGCAAAGTCCGGATCGCTTTCAGCATCCGCGCCACCCGTCGTGATCGTCGTGTTCTGCGCACCGGACACAAAAGTCATCGGCGTCACGATCGTGCTGATCTGCCCTGCGAGGTAGTCATTGCCGACAGGCCCGGCCACCGTGCAAGATGCCGAGACTTCGCCCGTCGTCTCACCGATTGGAATCAGAAGATCTTCATCGGTCTCGAAAGTCACGACCCCATTTGTGACCTGCGTCCCTGCCGGAATCGTGTAGACGGATCCGAGGGCCTGAGAAAGCGTGAACTCGATCGTCGTCACAGCCTTACTTTCAGCCATGCGCTCTACGGCCAAGAGCTGACCGAGAGCGTCAAGGTATCCGCCTTGCGCGTAACTCAAGAGGTTCTGCTGTGCCGCAAGATTGATAGCCGTGCGCTGCTGAATAATGACGTCAGCGATTGATAGTAAAAAAAGACGGCGAGGATCGCCCGCCGCTAAAGTGTCACCGCTGGCCTGTTCAAAGCCTGTGATGATCTGAGATCGGATCGTCTCAGCATCCGTCTCAAGGAAGTTGACCGGGGCCAACCCCCAACGCGGAATTGTCTCTGCCATAAGGCTATTCTCCAATCGAAACCGTCACTACCGGCTTCAAAATGCCATCTAAAGAGTCTGTTTGCGAACTTTTAAACTCGACAGACTTCACCTTTGCTCGAGGCTCATACGTTTCGATGGCGTCGATGATTTCCGACTTCATTTGCATCTGAGCAACCGCTGTCGGAGCATCCAGGTACTGCCAGGACAGCCCAAAATCACGATCCAAAGGTACCGACCCTTTTCGAGTCGCCAAGATCGTCCGGACGTTCTGGAGGATTTCGACCACTTCGGTCTCCGGAGCAAAGTTCACATCCGAGTCCAAGCTGACAACAAAGTTCATGCAGCCTCCCGCAGGTTGATCGTCACATCTGCCGACACACAAATCCCTAAGCCGCTGTGATGCTTTCTGCTCTCCGACATCGATTCGATAATGAACTTTCCCATGTAATCGGGACCAATCAGAAGCCGCTGCGGCTCATGCAGCTCCATCATCTCCCGCAGAGCAACCAACGCCACAAGAGGCGTAACACCTAGTGCCGAGTTCAGCTGAATCGAAAAGCTGACCTGTAAAAGCTGTGGCCCGATGTACTCGAGCTTTGGCTTTTGGCCGATCACTTCATGCGTCGCCCATCGGTCTGAACGTTCGACCTGAAGGTCCTTGAAAGTCATCACCACCGATGAGCTGCACACAAATGGAATCATTCCCAGTAATCCCAATGCGCTTGTCATTCCCATTTCCTTTAGTGAGGTCCAGTGGTCTCACCGTGCGGTGCCGTGTGAGTGTGACTGTTGAGGCTGATGTCGCTTGCCACGACATCTCCAGTAGCCGACATAGAGCCATTGAGCTGAATGTTGCAGTTCGCCACAACACCGCCTCCACCAGTGACCGTGAAGCCCCCCTGTCCGGTAATCAAACCTGCAACCGTCAAATTTCCGGTGCAGGTCGTATCGGGAGAGTTGATCGTCACTGAAGATGACGCGTTAACAGTTGCCGTCGTGCAGTTGACCGTAACCGAGTCCGGCACCGTGATCGATCCGTTTTGCTGGTCGAAAACGATTTCAGTGCCGGCAATAGTCACCGTCAGCGTGTGCGCTGCACGGTCGTAGCAGATCCGGGTGCCATCTTTAAAGACCACCGTGCGGCGATCAGCCGTTGTCTCGGGAGGCTCAACATCGCCCGCATAGAAAGAGCCGATGATCACACCGTCCTCAAAGCCATCGCTACGAAAAAGACACAGCACATCCTCTCCGATGTCCGGCATCTGGTAATCCCGATTGCCCAGCGAGTTGCGCTGCATGATCGGAAGATCGTAGGTGACCATCGAGTTTTCGTCATCGAAAATGACTCGAGCCGTGCATTTGACCGGATTGATCGAGCTGACTTCGCCAATCTTGAAATTGTCAAACTGCATCAATATTCCCTGTTGACACGCCGCAGTTGCAGGCTTGTCGTGTAGCCCCCGCCGCCAACGTCGTGCGAAGATGATTCGATAATGAAATTGCCATCAAAGCTTCCAAAACCCTCGCAGGCGATCACGCACCCGGCCAAAAGCGAGAGATCACCGATAACCGTCAAGCTTCCGGTGACTCGACGCAAGTTGACTTTGCGAAGCGTCGCCTTGGCCAGACGTTCGGCTTCAGCCTTTGAAGTAACGCGCTTACGCACGCGGTACTCCTGCCCGGAAGCATCCACGGTCGGATCCGTATAGCTGAAGTAGTTAACCGCAGGATTCTTCTGCGCCCGATAATCCGGCGTTCGAAGCTTTTCAAGCTCTTCGTCCACCGTGCCGGGCTTCTCAGGCGTCTTGGAAAAGTCGTAGCCACCGGCCGAGTCCTTCGACTTCTTTTTCATATCGCGCCAGGCCACCACGCATGTCTTGTAGGTCTCCGACTGCTGCGAGTTGAACGACCATGAAAGCACGTCCGAAACGCCCAACGTGATCGTCTTGATCGGCTCCTTCGTTTCGTAAGAGCGCTGATCGAAGATCACGATCTTCTGGTCCGTGACCTTGATCGAAAAGCCTTCGTCTTCGCAAAGTCGCTGAAGAAAAGCCAGATTGCTCTCCTCCTTCTGGTCGCGCCGGTCATACTGCGGGTCTTCCTCGACATCAAAAAAGAGTTGCAGGCCATTTTCGGCCGCAATCTCTTCAGCAATGCCTCGGAGCGTTCTGGATTCCCAAGCTTTTGTGATCGCCTTTCGTCTGATCGGCTGATTCAAAGGCGTCGAAACGGCTTGCATCTCAAAAGTGCGTGGCGCACCCGAAACGCTCATGCTATCGACATAGAACCGCCCGCAATGCAACTCGTCGGCTCCGGAGCCCGTTGCTAGGTAGGCATCGACAACCTCTCCGCCATCCGGTTTCCAAGTCGCCGCCCACTTCCCCGTCTCGTCTTTGAGAGTCAGGCGAAGCTCATCGGCCTCACCCGTCTCTTTGTCTGAAAAGGTGAAGGACAGCAAATCGGGCAGAACGCTTTGTGAAACATCCTGCCCGGCGGCCGTGAAAAGTAAACGTAACTTCGTGCGAATCGGATTAGACATTGCTGTTCCTCTTCCAAGGCGGCAAGTTCTTTTCAAAATCGCTCGATGTCGTCACAATGTCCGGAACGTTCAGCACTACCCCGTCAGAAAAGAAAACCACCTTGCGGTGGTCCAAATTGGCAGCGATCAAACGGTCCATGAAAAGCTCGGATCCATAAACAGTCTTGGAAATGATGTCCCAAGTGTCTTGAGACTTGGTTGTATACGTACCCACTTTTCACCTCACGCAAAAGACTTGCGCCTCTGATTCATCTGGACCCTTGCAAGCATTTCTTCAAGCTTCTGCAAAGACAGCCCCATTGCCTGGTTTACACCTTCAACACCAGCCTCACCTTGCACATGAATCACCGGAGCAAAGTTAATCGTCATACCGCCTCCCGATCCTTCGCCCCCGGCTGCTGGCATGGGCTGGAGCATCGTCGAGAGCTTCGAGAGCGGGATAACTGCCTCGGCCTCCCCCGCCTCCGCAATCGTCGCAAGCGTCGGTTGCGTTGCGATACCACCTTCAGCCAGTTGTGGAATCTTTGGCAATTCAAAGCCGAACTTTTGCCCTCCGATGGCAGGCACCCAGTCCGGAACATTGAAAGCCATGCCGTTGATCGACTCGACAATGGAGTTGATCATTGCAATGATCGTGTTTATCGGCCCCTTCATGATGGATGCCAGCGAGTCAAATGTGTTCGCAAAGAACCCTTGGATAGATGTCATTGCGCTGCTCCAAGCGTCTGAAATGATTTGCGCAGCGCTAACCGCCATAGCCTTGAGTTCGTCCCAATTTTTGTAAACGGCCACACCGGCCGCAACCAGTCCGGCCAAAAACAGAACGATAGGATTAGCCATCAAAAACTTCATAGCCGCCCCTAGACTCTTGGCTGCAACCGAAAGCAAATTCATGGCCACCGCTGTCGCTTTGGAAGCCACTACAGCAGCAGCTGCGCTTACTCGGTACATAATGAAGGCTTGCCTTGCCATTAAGACCCATTTCGTGACGGTGACCACAACCTTCAGACCTTGAAAAACGCCTCGGAAAATCAGAAAAGCAGACCCTGCGTAGGCTACAGCTGTTGCAATCGCATTGAAGTTTTCCAGCACAAATGACACAAACGACATAGCTCCTGACAGGCTTTTATTGAACCACTGCGTAATAACCGGAAGTGCTTTGGTAAACGCCTGAGAAAGCGCCTCAATTTGAGGCGCAAGAGCTGCCAGCGCTTTTGAAATCTTGGGCATTTGCTCTGTAATCGCCTTCGCAGCGGAATCTGCAGCCGGCAAAAGGAGATCCATAAAAGACCGCGACACAATTCGAAGCTGACTTCCCAAATCGCTGCTGATGGCTCGAGAAACCTGTTGCATGGTTCCCTCAATTTGAGGAAGGCTCCCTTGAATCGCCTTGAATCCTTCCAGCGCCTTGACTTCCAAGTCTTCAAATTGGGTTCCGAAAAGCGCAACGCCGGCGGCATTTCGAGCTACCGGATCTTCCATCTCGCTAAGACGTTTCACCACTTCAGCAAAGGCAACTTGTGCCGATTGCCCGCCGGCAGCAAACATCTGAGTCGCCTTTTGCCCATTCAAGCCAAGCGCGGCAAAAGCCTCCATGCTCGACTTCGAACCGTCTTTTGCTCGAATGTTGAACTCTTTGATAGCGTCGCCAACTTTATCGATCGAGAAAGCACCATCTTCAGCGCCCTTGACCAAGTGCGCCGCAAACTGCTCGGCCGTAAAGCCCAATGCCTGGTATTGGACGGCGTATTCGTTAAAGGTGTCCAAAAGATCGCCGTTCTTGTTGGCGCCGTTCTGAGCCGCATAAGCAATCAAATCGAACGCTTTTTGTCCGTCAATGCCAAAGTTCTTCATCAAGGCCGATGTTGCTCTGGCTGTTTCGTTGACATCCATATCAAATGTCTTGCCAAGAGCCATCGCATTCTTAGTGGCAGACTCCAAATCCTTTCCGTCAAGCCCTCCAACTTGCTTGATCGTGGACATCGCTCGCGCCACCTCGTCAAAAGATTCCCCCATGCCGGAACTAAAAACCGCGCGTGCCGCTTCCTCAATCTGTTTCATCTGCTCGGCGCTCGCCCCTGTTGATGCCTGCACGCGAGCCATAGCGGCCTGATAGTCTGCCCCCACCTTTGCCCATGCTCCGCCGGCCACTAGCGCTGTAGCATTAGCTGCGCCACCGATCTTGACAATTCCGGCATTTACCGAGTTTGAAAAATCAAGTGCTTTGTTGAGACCGTCCTGGCCTTTTTGAGCCAGGTCGACCCACGGCTGTAGCTTTGCCGCTTTTTGCTGAGCCTTGTAGGCTGCTTCGGTTGCCTGCTCCAGATCTTTTTGACGTTTGACCAGGCCTGCCAATGAGACTGATGCCGTGCCGGCTTCGGCGTCTAACTCCCGCAGTGCCGTACGATTTTTTTGGAGACTTGTCTTAGCCTTGTCAAGCGCTAGCTTTGCCAAGTTGAAACTCTGAACCAGCTCTTTTGACGGTTGACTCGTCTGGCTCATAGCCTTACCCAGCTCTGCAACCTTTCTACGAGCCTGCCCGTATTCCTTGGAGCTTTCGGCAACAGCCTTTCGTGCGGCCACAAGACCAGCAATCTTTCTGCTGTCGCTGTTTAAACTCTGCATGTGATCGCCCAGTTTCTCAACGGCATCACTGGCATTCTTAAATGATTTGGGAAAATCCCCACTCATCTTTGCCGCAAGCTTGAAGGCGATTTCATACTGTTTTAAAGCCATGTTTCTCCCCAAAAAGAAAGCGCGGATGAAACCGCGCCCTTTTGGATCTCTTTGCTGCTACTTTCCCTTAATCAGGTTTGTCGTACATCTTCAAAAAACCGATACACAAAGCGGGAATCACAATCCACGCTGCAACAATCCAAACCCAATAGTCCGAGATAACTTCGAGTACAAATCCGCCGATAGCTGCAATAAAAAACGCAATCGCAAGCAAATATGACATGACTCTTTCCTTGATCTATATAGGAAATTTTACGTCTTTGCTTTGTGATTTTCTGTTTCAATTGCTTCGGCCCATGCCCCCAGTTCGGTTAAGGGAATGCCTGTCCACTGCAAGGGGCTACTGAAAGTCATCGCAGAGATCCGTACAAAAAAAACTTTCAACCACTTGTCAGGGTCTCGCTGTTCCGGGAAGCCTAGCCGAGCAAAAAATTGCTTACCTCCTGCGCCAACTTGCAGTAGTCCTTGGCTGGCAATCCCTCGACAAACTCCATCGGCTGCTTGCAGGCTTTTGCTGCCAAGTAGGCGCAGAAGTCAATATCGACAGGCGTCACTGCTGCAAAGTTACCCTGACGCGTCCATTCCTTTTTTGCCGCCGACACATCACGCCCGGTCAGGGCATCCAAATCCATTTCAACAGCCGTGAACTCCACGCCGTCAAAGTTATAAGGTTTCGAAAGTTCGATTTTCATGATTAATCCTGTAACGCCGGGAAGCCCTTCAGCTCCCCGGCAAAAGCATTAAGCCAAACCAAGGTCCTTGCGCACGCTCTCAAGCGCATCTTCATCGCCAAAACGAGCGATGTAGTTGAACTTGTCAATCTCGACGAGCGTCTTACCGCCAACGTCAAGCTTGATGTACGTGCATTCCATTTCGACTTCCGTCCCGGTGGTTGCGCCAACTTCGAAGTTGCCGAGGTTGACGTTCTTCGGAACGCCGCGAATAGAGAGCTTCACAGCTTGCGTCACAAACTTCCCGGAGGAAGCGTCGTAGACCTGCTGCGAGCCTCGGAAATCCAGAGGATGAGCCATCTGGGCTGCAAGCGACGTGACGTCCGTCGTGATCGTTCGGAAAGCCACCGTCGTCGTGATAGAGCTGTAATGCCCCAAGACCGGCGTTTCCACTTCGCCGGCAATGCCGGCACCGGACACGGTATCGGTCATTGCCTGAAACTGCGGCAGCGTCACCGTTGCCACACCCAGAAGATCGGTCCCGTTGCGGTAACAACGGAAGTTGATCAGTCGCTCAGGAATTTGATTTGTTCCCGCCATTTTTTATCCTCACTCAAAAAGCACAGTCATGGCCTCAGCGTCGTATTCCATGATGAACTCGATGTCTCGAGCCGGCGGAGGCGGACTGACCAACACGTGGAATTTCGCAATGCCGTCCAAAAGATCTGTCGTGCTGTTTTCGCTTTCGCGGAAACCCACAGAGCCACGAAGGATGTACTGTTGCGCAGCCAGACCGTTGAGCCACAAATTAGCGCTGTCGACCACCGTATCGATCAGACGTCGATTCAGCGGCGCGTCAAGTCGCTGCCAGTAGGTTGTGATCAGCGTATTGCCGATCCAATTCATCATGCGGCGAATCGGGATAAAAGCATCCTTGGGATCGGAGGATCCCGGATAGGCTCCCGTTCGGTTGCCCCAGAACACCCAGCCAGACGACTCATTGATCGCCGTGCAAATGCCCTGGCCATTGAGGTAGTTCGCCGTCTCGAAATCAAGCCAAACTTCCTTGCCGGACTCAAGAACCGTGGCCGTGGTCTGCAGCGTGTGGTTGGACGGGCTGACGTAGGGTGTGCCGTCGTTCTCGCTATCAACCAGCCCCATCAAGGCAGCCACCTGGCTGGACATATGGAAGAACGTTCCGGACAAAGACAAACCCGGCCAGCAAACAATTTGATGCTTGTCGGTGATGTTGTTCGTGGTCTTCCAGGACGGAACCGCCGTGTAGTCCGTAACCGTGTCGGTCGGCACATCGATCACGCACATCGCTTTAAAGCGACCGTTGATGTCGACGCACTTGGCCGCCATAACGGCAGCCACTTCCGGATCTCCAGAAAAGCCCGGAGCCGTGATCGTGCCTGGAACAAGGCGGAAGCGCGAGTAGACCTCAGCGACCAATTCCAGGCCGCTCTTTTCACCGCTAACACTCACACCACCGATGACATCATCGGCTTCAACTGCAGTCGGATCCAGTTTGTCTGCCGCAAAGGTGATGCTGGATCCGACCAGACACTTGAAACCATCATCGTCCGACAAAGACGTCACGACCAAATTGCCGTCATCATCAAAGGAAAGCTCGTAGTCCGTTCCCAAGACATAGGGAGAATCGACATTCGTGAGCGCCACCGAGCTCAAGATGATGCCGGTCTCTGTCACAACAGCCGAACCGGTTTTCGCATCAAGCGTGACTGAAACCGTGTCTGCCGTTTTCTTGTGCGTGGTTGGATCCAGCACATTGACAAAGACGGCCGGCGCCACACCGAAGAGTGCAAACTGAGCGTATGCAGCTTCACACAGCGAGAACCCGAACTTCTTCAAACCGCTGGTGGAGTCATCGGCTGCCGGCACAAAGCCGAAGGCCGCAACAAATTCCTCGTAACTGTTGCACAAAACCGGTTTGTTGACATTGGTCGGATCGGTCATGTTGACCGGTGCCGTGCCAAAAATCACTGGCAAGGCCGAATCAACCACCACTGCCGGCAAGATCGAAGTCGGAACTTCGGATACATAAACACCATGCTTGTACGCCATGGTTCCCCCTTACTTCAGTTCGTCGCGCAATCGCGTGACATAGGTATTGAGAATGTCTCCCTTAGTAGCCACGCGTTGACGCGCCGAAGCCAGCATCGAGACGGGTACAAAAAGGCCCCGCAGCGCGGGGCTCTTTTCTCGGAGCTCTTGAATCGACTTGGGGAACTCGCCTCCCCGAAAAACTGTGTATCGACTCAGAAGTCCTTTCTTGAGGGTCGGGCCGACATAAACCACTTTCGGCTGCAGCCCAATGTTGTTTTCACTCATGGTTCACTCCAATTCACAACGTCCGGCTTGCGGAACGTCCACTTGGTCGTCATGTCAACTTGCCAGTAAGGATGCGCCTGCTCTTCGCTGACTTCGATTCGAATCGGCAAGTCAAGGATGTACTGGTCATCCAGACAGCAATTCGGAAGATCAAACAGCGCTTGGCGGATCCGGCTACAGACATTCATGGACTCTTCATATCCATCCACGCAGCTACCGTCGTCTTGCAGTTCGTAGTAGGCACCGATGCTGATCGCAACTTCGACGCTCACCGAGTTCTCGTCTGTGGTCGACGCCATCGGTCGAACGACCACAAACGGAAACCCTTCGACCTCTTGCTGCGGGAACTTCAAGAATCCGTTGAACACTTCCGGGACAGCGACATCGCCACCCGGGCATGGCAGAGCCAAGTCCTTGATCGCCTCACGAATAAGGTCGCAAAGCGCTCGGCACAACAAAATCTCCGTCATTTGACAATTTTCTCCAGCAAAACTTCGGCCTCATGCTGCAGACGCCGCTCAAAAACTTCGTGCATCCGGGCCGAAACTTTCTCGGCAGAACCTTCAAGCATTGAAGGAACTGAAGGGCCGGCCAACCGCTTGATGGGTTCGCCTCGCCGCTTCTTCCCTTTCGCGTCAAAGTAGACACGACTCTTGATGCCGGTTGTCTGCCGAGCGAAGATGTGACCGCGCCACTTAAAGCCGCGCTCCAGATTGAAAGGATTACCCTTAGCAATCGTCACGCGAACTTTGCGACGTTTGCCACCAGTCGTGTTCTCGTCCGTCGGCGAATGCTTGAACTCTCGCAAAGGCAGTTGCATACCCTGCGAAATGATTTCGCCGGCAGGCTCAGACTTGGACGCCTTGGTCACGCGAAGCGTCTTTTTGATCTCGGCCGCTGCAACCGTGTAGTTTTCACGGACGCTTTTGCTGACCTGAGCTCGACCTGCCGTGAGCGCTCGATTGATCGCTCGGGGCAGGATCTTGCCTACCCCGCCCGGCACACTCGAAAGCATCTCACGAGCACGGTCAATGGCTCCGCCATCGATCTTGATGGAGACCTTGCTCATGCTCGATTCGCCTGAAGTTCGATGACAAAAACGCCCATTTCCACCCGGGCATCCGTAACAAAGAAAAACTGTCCATCCAGGTTCAATCGCTTACCCTCTTTGGGCAGCACCTTCATGTCTTCTTCCTTGACATAAATTCGCCGATTGGCGGCATAAACCCCCATGACACTTTGGACAGCCGACGCCACGTTTGCATCCTGATCGATGATGCAAACCATCTTCTGGCCGTCGATCATGTGTTCTTCGGCGAATTCGTCAAGGTTGAAAAACACCGCCTGGATGTCTTCCCGGACAATGTCTTTAAAAGACATTGTTAGCCACCAACATCGTCTTCAACGCTTTCAGGCGTCGTACCATTGACCAGTACGTCCGCCATGCGGCAGAAGCTTTCCGGATGGCGCACAGCAATATCTACGGACTGAAGAGCTCGGATTTCCAAGCCACCGTTGTCGTAGGCCGCGGCCGAATACGGGTTCGGAAGGATTTCCAGAACACCCCATTCACCGATGAGCAGATCAGCCCAGTTGCCGAAGAAGATTTCAGAACAAACACCCGAGGAGGTGCCCTTCGTCAAGTTCTTTCGAGCCTGGTTGCTTCGGGCAACCGGATAGCCATTGACCTCACCCGGGATTGCATTGCGAGAAGCACCGACAATCGGTTTCCAGATGTAGTTGTTGTTGGCGTCCTTGATCTTCTTCAGTGCACCAATTGTCACTGCGTTAGCAAGGTATGCCATCGACGTGCCGTCGGCGTTGGCATCGGCGACCTTGGTTTCCATGTCGATCAAATGATCAAACGTGATGGCCGCCCCATTGGTGCCGCCTTCAACCGTCAGAATGCCAGTCTGGGAGGCAAGACCCTTGGGTTCACTGCCAGAACCGGAACCGGACAAAGCTGCGAGATCGATCGCCAAAGCGATAGACGTCGCCAGTTCGTTGCGAACAAAGTTTTCGACAGACATCGTCACCTGTCGCAGCATGTTGCGGCTTACGAAAGACTTGGCCGCAATAGTCTTCATGTCCAGGGCGACCTTATCAAACGTCGCGTTGGAGCCGGTCACCGTTCCGGTTTCCTGAATCCACTGCGTCGCCGAGACCCCAGACTGACGCGGGATTTCCACCTTGCCGACAAGACCCGGCAAGAAAGTGGCGCCCAGCTGCATGACTGCAGCTTTATTGCGCAGGATGTCGATGAAAGAGCCCATCAGAAGATCGGTCTTCACAAGATTGCCGCCCTGGGTCGGTGTACCGACGTAGTAGCCGGCTTCGCGCATCATGGGAAGGTCGGTCGGCATGAAGAAGCCATTACTGTCTCGACCCATGCGGCGAGCCAGCTCAACGGACACTTCGCGTTCGAGGCCAGCTTCACGCCAATTGCCCGTCATGTGTGCGTTCAAAGCACGAACGAGGCTGTAGCGGCGACGTTCGGCTTCGGACATACCGATGTCGAAATCACGCTTGCTGTCGGCGGCCGGAGCCTGGCGCTGGGCACTCAGCGTATCCATGATGGCCGCACGGGCCTCATCGACGCTTGCTCCGCGATTGATCAGGTCATTGCGACGGTTGTCGTCAATATTGAACTGGCGGCACATCGTTTCGATTTCCTGGATACGAGCACGTTCTGCAGCGCGAACTTCGTTTTCAGAAACCTGCACAGCCGGTGCGGTTTCTTTCTGAGCGGCCGTTGCGGCCGTGGCTTGGTTCTTGTCACCCATAAGAGGCTCCTTTTCGGTTGCTTGGTTAAGACTTCGATAAACACCAACAGATGCGTCTGCCGGCATTGCTACAAGTGAAACTTCAAAAATTTCCCAATCTGTAGCCGTCGTGATCTTTTGCTCTTCGTCTTCCGAGCGCTTAAAGACGCGATAGCCAATTGAGACGTTTGTGAGAATGCGGTCCTTGACTCGCGTGAAGGCCTTTTCACCTTCCTCGTCCGATGCGAATCGCATGGTCGCGTAGGTGCGGCCGTCTTCCTGCCGGATCGCGTCGATCACCCCCACCACACGATCCGGGTCGTGGCCTAACAAAAGAGGCAACGACTTTTGCCGTTGCCCCATTCGCATTGCCCCGGGCGCGTGGCTCAGGACTTCTTTCCAGTCGGACCACATCTGGATCGGCGTTTCCGACGCGACCGATGCAGTGACCGTGCGATGCTCAACATCAACCGCCTGGTCAATGACCACCGACCGGTGTTGCACTTTGTCTGACATAGCTTTTTCCCCAATAAAAAAGCCAGCTTGTTTGCCGGCTCTTTGTCATTCTTCATTGACTTCATCTTGCTGGATCGGAACTGCCGGAGCTGTGGATGCTCCGAAGGACAGCCCCAGTGCTTTTGCTCGATCAATATCCGATCGAATTTCCTTGTCGACGTCTTCGCGATCCTTGCCGTTTCCGATCTGCGCGATGACATCCGATCGGGACATAAAGCCCTGCTCGACCGCCATTGCATACGCCTGGACTTCCTTTGCCGGATCGACCCAAGACCAACCGCGCGGCTTAAAGCGGACCTTCTGATAGTGGTCTCGACGGCGGAAGTAGTCCGGAATGTCCACGGCCCCGGACAGGACTGCGGCATCGAGCCAAGAGCGATAAATCGGAGCCAAGTGGTCTCGGATCAGCCAGCCCTGCAGCACGCGCCACAGGCTGCGCTCATCGAGCAATGCCAAGCGGCTCGAGCTGTAGTTGGACTGGCTGTAGTCTCGGCTCAGAGACTCATAGGAAACACCGACGCCGGCGGCCATCTCGCGCAGCATGTAACGCATGAAAGCCTCGAGCGCCTGGTTCGGTCTCGAAGGAGAGAAGCCCGCGAAGGTTTCACCCGGAAGCAGTCTCCGGAAAGTACCCGGCTCACTCTGGACACGGTTACCGATTTTCAAATTCTGGAACCGGGCATCATCCATCAAGCCTTCTGACTGCTGGATAAAGCCGACGATGTTTGCGGCCGCACGTGCAGCCACCAGTTCGGATTTGGTGTACTCGCTCGAGTCGTTCATTCGGCGCAAAACCGAGTGCATCCACGGCACACCTCGAGTCTGCGGCCATCGATCGATCAGAAAGATGTGATCGACGTCGGCAGCTGACAGCCTCTTTCTTTGTGGGCCTCGATTGACCGACTGAAACTGATAGTCGCCCGGATGCGCCGTATTCATCCAGTAGGCGACCGGGCGCATCCACGGATCGACCTCGACACCAAAGCGAACAGAGTTGCCGTTTCTGGCCACGAACGTCCCTTCGGTTTGCCCCAGCAGAAGGTCGGACTCGATGATCTCAAGAGCAAACGGCACGCGGCTTCTGCCGAACTTCGACTGCACCTTTCGGATCAGTACCTCGCCATCCTGAAACACGGCACCCACAGCCAACCGCAAGATCGAATTCATCGAGAGCTGTCCGGCAGTGTGACAGCTATCTCGCTCCGACCACCGTAACCACGCCTCTTCGATGCGGTTATTGAGGTCGTCGTCAGGCGTCCCGTCCGCCTTCATGACTTGAGCTTGAACCCCGATGCCGGTGCCGACAATGTTGTCCTGGACAATGCGCTTCAAATTTGAGGCGTGAGGATTGTCCCGGATCATCTTGCGGCTGCGATTGCGCAGCGTCTCAAGACTGCCGGCTAACTCCGAATCCTCGGACGTCGCCGGCGCCATCCAATCTCCAGATAGGCGTCCCCCTTCGGCCGCTTCGTATTGCCGCACCATAAGGGTCGGCTCTTTGCGAGGCTGCTCCGGCTCCTTTTGGAACAGTCGTTTCAAAATCCCCATTTACACAAACTCCACAAGCATTTTTCGCGGGTCAGCACCGGAGGCAGCGCACTTCTCCAGATACACCTGATTGCGCCAGTAGGCCACCAAATCCATGAGCTCTTGAGCACTGCCAAAGCTCAGCGTTCGGCTGCCGATGGTGTAGCTCTTGTACTTTGAACGGCCGTTTGTCGTGTAATCCATCAGAGCTTTTTCGGCCTGAGCCAGACACCGCTCTGCTTCGGTTCGGTGATCAAAATCAACATCGGCAACCTTTTTCAGAACCCGAAAAGTCTCAAGCACCATCGTCCGACGATAGAAGTCATCGGCCGTCAATCGCACAATCAGATAGGTCGTCCCCATCGGCAATGTTTCAGAGACATCCGCCGCCAAGGTCACTGTCACAAGCCCATCGGCATCGACAGCAGTCAGGCTCACAAGACTGCCTTCAGACGTGCGCAAAAGCGCTTCGATCTTCGGGTTTTGCGGGGCCTCCCCTATCGCCAACAACCGTTGACGGTTAAGTTTCCAGACCCGCGAGTCACCTGCCACAATGTCTTTCGTCGCTACCACGCGTCATCACTCCCATTGCCGCCATTGAAGGCGTCGTAAAAATCATCTCGCTTGGCCACCGGCTCCGGATCGATTGCCGGTGCCGATGGCGCACTTTCCTCTGCCTGCTGCTCAACCGGTGGCAGAAGATCGATCTGCATCTGACTCTGCAGCTCCATCTGCCATCGATCAGCTGACCACAAATGCAGCTTCAGCGATCGAGCGGCATGAAGCGCATAGACCTCGCAGTCAAGCGCCTCGTTTCGTACTCCTGACTTCTTTTGCCAGACGCGCTTGCTGCTTCGAGAGGTCGGCGCTTTGACTTCTGACGTGATCTGCTCCCAGTAGTCAGGTCGCACGCCGTGATACCAGTGCATACGCCCGGGACCGTCTCCGGTCAGCTTGATGCGGCCGGCTTTTGCATCAACCCCAAGGATCAAATCCTTGGCTCGGCTGGTGCCGACGATAAACGGCGTCAAGCCATACTTCGACGACTTGTGCCTGAAGCCAAGATCGACAGAGGGTTTCGGCGTCGTAAAGATTTCCTTTGAGTCATCGTTTACCGATGAGCCCTTGATGGCCATGTACCCCTTGCCGCGACGCTTTCGAACAAAGCTGTAGACGGCATCCGATGTCTGACCATCGGAAGAGTCGATCGACACCGCCCGGATCTTGATCGAGGCTCCGGACGGCGCTTTGAACTTGCGCTCCAAAAGATCCGCCAAATCCACCCAGGCACCCTTGCCGGGTGTCATGGTTTCGCCCGGGATCTCGCCCCAGTACATCAACCAGCTTTCTTCTTCCGGCCCCCAGGCGCGAATGATGACAGCCAGTCGATCGTGCTGGACGTCGACGCCGGCCGTGATCACGAGGCCGTTCTTCGGAACCGTCAGCTCTTCGTAGGCTTCGGCACGCTTGGACAGTTCGTCCGGCTCCGGCAGATCGTTCTTGAAAGCGTAAGGAATCCCCAGCTGCGAGTTGTAGAAACTGCGCATCTTCGTGTCGTCGCCCTGATCAAGCGCCTTTTTGGCCGTCAGATATTTGATGACCAGATTGCGCAAAGTCGACCCTGGAAACGGGCTGTAGATCTCGTTGATGTAGAAGCCAGCAGTCCCCAGGAACGGAGCTGTCGCTCGCCAGACGCCGTGGCGAACCGCTCGATTCTTCTTGGCATCATCCCAGATGCAGCCGCAATGCGGACACACGTAATGAGCCGAGTCGACATCTGCAGATCCAAACACTTCATGGTGCAGATCGTCCCTCTCATTCCATTTGACGTTATCCCATGACAGAACGTGTTCCTGGCCGCAGTCCGGACACGGAATAAAGAACTTGCGCTTATCGGACTCTTTGTAGGCTTGCTCAACGGCCGAGAAGCCTTCGACCGTCGGCGTGCCGCCGTAGACCACTTTCGATCTGGCAAAGGTCTTCGTGCGCTCGATCAACAACGTGATCGTGTCGCCCTGCTGCTTGATGTTCGTATTGCAGTCGTCCGGCTCTTCCACGCAGACCACCGGCGCCGGCGTCGACTTCACGCTCGATGGAGATCCGGATCCGACCAGCTTCAGAAAACCACCCGGGAAACCTTTGAAGTTCCAGCGATTGTCTTTGTCGCGCTTCGATTTGACAGGGATCTTTTGTGCCAGAGTCGGAGACGCCTCAATCATTGGCGTCAGCTTTTCGTCGTTAAATTCTTTGGCGGCGTTGTCCTTGGCGAACATCACGATCATCGGGCAAGGATCGATGTCGATCCTTCGGCCAAGGTAGTTGAGAAGCACGCCGTCCGTCCAGGCCACCTGAGCCGACTTTTGCGCCACGACCTTTCGCACTGCCGGATCGTCAAGTGCCTGATGGATCCCCGGCACCCAGGGAGTCAATGATGCGTTGTAGCGTCCGGGCAGAGCGGTCGACTTCGCACTCATCCCTCGGAAAGTCTCAGCCCACTCTGTCGTCCCCATTTTCTTCGGCGGCTGCAAGATCGCTGCCATTTGCTTGAGCAGCTGGCTGATACCCGCCGAGGTATCCAGAGAGATGGTGAAGGGCATTGTGTGTGTACTCGTTCAAAATGCTGACGTCGATGTCAATCCCATAGAGAGTGTCAAGTTCGGTTTTCAGCTTGTCATCGCGCGACAGCAGCTCTTGCCGAAAGCCGGCAAACACATTGGCCAACTCGCTTTGAAGGTCGGCAATGTTCACCAGCTGGCCTTTTTTTTCGGCCAACTGGTACTGCTTCAATTCACGATCGACGCGTTCGGTTAAAACTCTTTCTTTGTTTAAGTCGTATTCGCCATCGATACTGGCGTGTCCGGCTGCAACTTCCCGCAATCGAGAGATATAAGCCAACCGGATTCCGTCCAAATTCATTTCCTTCCAATCAATTCCCATCTTTAAAAGGGTTTTGGAAACCGCTTGTTGCGAAACCCCTAAATGCTGGGCAATTTGTTCTTGAGTTACTTTGGACATTTGGGTTTGATTTACTACCCCCTTGGGGGGCTCACAAGTAGAAAAAAATCGGGGGCTTGCCCACCGCGAAGGCTCAGGTTCAGGAAGGACCCGTGAGCCTGAACCAGGAATAAAAAAGAGGCTGCCTTTCGACAACCTCAAGACCCTGCACCGTTAGGAGAGAAACGGCACTAAGGTAGCGATTCTGTTTGGACGCGGCATCGATTCGAACGATGCAACCTTTCCGGATTATTGGTCCGCTGCTCTACCCTTAAGCTACTCGTCCGGGTCTCACTGGAGGCTGTAGTGGATTGCGAGGTTCAACTCACCAGTGCGACAAAGTCTTGATTTCTTACCAATAAAAAAGCCCGCAAATGCGGGCAAACTTGAAACTTTATAAATATTTGTTAGAAAAGTCTTCTGGCGTCATCTCATAAACATTATCGTATAGGAAATGACTCACAGGCTTCAAATAAATCAATATTGGTTTCGACGAATTTTTTGTACCTTGATTATACAAGTTATTTCGTGAATTTATATTTTTATCTTTGGATGCTTTTTCTGGATAAAAAACTAAGATAAATTTTACATTATTCTTTATCCATGCAATATTTTTATTTTTAAGATCCGACAAGATGATCGCAGAATCGTAAGCCTTCTTCAAAATTTCATGCTTTTTTTGGTCTCCTGCCTTGAATTCAACCAGAACATAATCCCCGCTAGAATCCACAAATAATCCATCTGCAGATGCAGGGGTTTGATCAGGTGAATTTTTCTTTGCATAAGCCTCTTTGACCGCATCAAAATTGACCACCGACTCAGAACTATTAATCAGAATACGCTTCCCCTCTTTATCGCAGGAGCAATGAGCAACTGTAGATACGTATTCATTGAACTCTGGAGGCGTGTTCATTCTTCAACCCTATTAGCTTCATCTTGGATAGTCTGATACGGAGCAGCTAGAGAATCGTAAATGACACAAATCTCATCCGTAACATCTTTGACGTCAACAGAGTTTCCTTTTCTCGAACTGAAATAATACCTGTTGTTTTCTATGGCACCATGCTTTTTTGCAAACACGTCAATAGCTGAAATGAAATACGGACTATGCGAAGTAATTAACACATGTAGTCCCATTGTTTTCTGGAGTAATACAATCATTTCAGCCAATATCACTTGCCATTGCGGATGCAAATGAATCTCCGGCTCATCCATGATAATGGTGCCATTGTCGCATATTATTCCGCTTCTAATTAATTCCTGTAATATCAAAAAAGTCTTTAATCCAGACGAAACATTTGACACATCCAAATAAACGCCCGGCATATTCTTATCGACAAATTTAATTTCTTTCTCAACTTGTTTCAAAGAACCATGACAAATTTCATCCAAACGAGCCATAATAGGTTTTAATTTCTGATCAAGCAAAATACCCCGAACAGCATCACTATCTTCTGCCTTTTCCTTCCACTGATTGACCGAAAAGCTACTGTTAATTAACGAAACAAGATTTATATTATGTCTATTACTAAAAAACCACCGCGAAAAGCTCATCACATGAGTATTGCCAAAACTTGGCACCAGATCATCAATATAAACTGGCGTATGACTTAAAGCTCTTACCCCACTCGTCTCTTTAACCGTTTCTTTCTCAATAACAACAGAAATCGGATCTCCTTTAATAATCAACTCTATTTTTGAGTCTTCATCTATTTTAAGCTGATTTTGAATTTGATCTTGAAACTCCCCCTTTAAGGAGCTTAGAATTATTCTATTCTTAATCAACTCTTCATCAGCAGACAAGATTTCCGAGGCTTTATCTACGAAGAGTTTTTTTTCTTCAGGCAAATTTTCCGGGCAAGATTCAGCTATTTTTCTAATCAAATCAACAGTCAGTTTATTCTTCATCAACTGATCTGAAATCGAATCCACCCAATTATCGGGAGTCAGTTTCCAAAGTTCAGAAAATGCTCCTCTCGCAATGTCAACTGCGTTTTGGCGTTTTGCCATTTCAACGCGTTGCTCCAAGTGATTAAGCGCGCTAAAGACCGAATAAAGCGCTTTACCGAATGTACTCTTGCCAGTATTATTTTCACCGGCAACCACGGTTATCCCCGCAATCTCAATCTCGGAATCACTCAGAATCCCGACATTCTTAATCCGCAACCTCATTGTGCGCCTCCTCCAGTCTCCGCCCTCAATGAACGGTGCACAAAAATCAAGAGATTCATTGTAGCCCACCAGACACATACATGCCCAGATCGTTAGGCTCAAAAAGCCTCTGATCTGCGCTCAAAACCACCACTCGCACTCAAGATTCTGTCTGCCTGCTTCCGGAACTCCTCGCTGTATTTGTTCATAAAGTCAAGCATCGGCTGGGAAATCATAACGGTGACTACCAATTCCCCAGAGCCATCTGACGAAACCATGCCATCGTTGATCACTATCAAGAACCCCTGATTTCTAAGCGTTGCCACCATTGGATCCTTAAGCCGAACTGTTTCGCTCATATGCCCCGAGAAAAACAAACGAATGAGAAACATCTGCATCTTAGGATGCAGCCGGGTGAACCTTCCCCAAATTGCCTCTACGGCCGAAGCCTCTTCTTGTTGTTTCGTCACCGACTCAGAAAGCAAGTCCTTTGCCCAGAACAGGAGATTCACGGACACAGAAGAAACGGAAAAGACGCCGACAAGCGTCACCCAGATCGCGTACTCACGCTTGACCTGCTCCAAGCATTCAAATGGAACAAAGGCAATGATTGCAACGCAAATAAGAAGAATCATTGCCGGTTTCCCCTGCATGAATTCCAAAATAACTTTGCCCCAGTTGGACATTTTTCAACCTCAATTCTCTGGCCAGAGAATATGAGGTTAAACCAACTGGAGCAAGAAAGGGAAGCCGACGTCCGTGAACTCCCAAGGACATACCTACCAATCTTTTTCATCTTCGGTGACTTTGTTTTTCAGTTCGTCATATCGCGCGTCAAACAAGTCACAAAGCCAATTGCTTAGATAAAAGGTACCTACCCCTACCTGTTCGAGGTATCCCTGCTCTTCAAGCTTCATAAGCGAACTATCTGTCGGAAATCCCCGATGATTCTTCTCCTTTCCGACATACCATTGCAACAGCATCTTGCGCTCTTGGATAGAAAGTCTGTTGAAAAGTTGCACTTGACGGTCCAGCACCGCCTCTTCCTTGAGCCGCTGCGATTCGGCCTCTTGGCGAGCTTGTTCCTGAGCCTCCCGTTGCATTTTTTCACGCCGACGTCCGTCTTGGAAAGCGTTCCAGGCTTTGCCACCATAGTGGACTGCCAACACACAAAAGCTAAAGAGTCCCGCAAACAGGAAGTATGCAGAGAATTCGTCTCTCATTCGATTCACCTCCCGGAAAAATTCCCAGTCAGGAAGAAGGAACAAGAGAACAACGAACAGCAAGACTGCCGGAACGTTTTTAGCTGCGGCCTCGATATATGGTTTAAGCGCTTCAAACATTGCAAAAACAGTCCGGACACCGGGAACGAAAAAGCCCGTTTCCTCCAGGGCCTACGATTGGAGAAACTTGCCCCACTTACAAGCTCCGCGCGATTGTAGAAAAAATCTATCATTTTGTTGAAACCCCCGTCAAGTCAAGACATCGAATTTTTGACGTCTTCGAAACTTTTCCCAATAAAATCAAGCTCTTCCGAAAATTTTTGCTCCGCACTGCAAACGCGCCGGTAAAACGTTGTTCGCTCCACGCCTTGCCATTCTGCAATCTGCGATAGATTGCACCTATTCGCCCTCGGTCCTTCGATGTACACAAGCGCCAAAACGGCCTGATATTCCGGATCTAAACGGTCAATCGCCTGCTGCGTCCGGCGCAGCGAAAACGTGTCCTTCGGCAGGTGTGAACCAAAGACATTACCGCGAGGCAAGCCATCCAGTTCGGGACTGTGAAGCCCACCTCCGAAACCTTCGATCCAGGCCGCCCATTCGCGCAGCATGGCCTGAACCCATCGCAACCTAGCCATCGGTGCCCTCCTTCAAAGCCTGCCCAAGCGGCAGATCTCCCTGCAGCCCTTCCCCCAGCACCGGCAGCCCCATGTCGAAAATCGCCTTGTCGACGATGAAGTTGACGAGACACGAATCGACTCGCAGCGCATACATCCGCGCCGGCTCCGGCACGCGCTCGCCGATACCGTTGACGATCTCCTTACGATCCAAAACCGAAGGATCAGGCAGGTACTGCCTCAAGGGACTCTGCTGGACAATGTCGATCAGCTTTTTGGCATCCGACTCGAGCGTGCAGACGGCAATGCGACCGAGCTTGGCCTTCAGATCCCTCACAGCCCACCAGGACGCGTATTGCGTCACCTTGGCCGTGCAGCGCTTGAACTCAGGGCCACGGTCAAAGAGCTCGGCGTGAAAATCGCAGTAGTAGCGCCCGGCTGAGTAGCTTGAAACCCCAGCGTATTGGCAACCTTCAATCGCACACCTTTGGAGACTCATAGCCGCCCCTCCGATTGAAGTCGAACGAACCACGGACGAAAACGCTCAAAAAGCGCCTCACTCGTGTACAACGACGTGACAAACATCGTTTGGTAAACCTCTCCCGGAGCCTTCTGGAATTTGAGTCTCAAAATCTCTTCTTTGGCTTCAGGAACTTTCACAAGCTCCCTCACCCACCGGGAGAGCAACCCTTCGTTCAGGTTCGAGTGTTTGATGGTGGCGGCGTCTCCCTCGCGCGCGGGCGGGCGTGCGCACGCGCGAGGATGTTTTTGTTGTTTTTGTTCTGTTCTTGTATAGGTATGCTCACCATGAGCATACTTATCTGCTCGCTGTGAGCCTTCTGTGTGCTCACTATGAACAGATAAGGATTCTTTTAAATGCTCACCATGAGCCGTATTAGGCTCACCATGAGCAGATAAAGATTCGTTTATATGCTCACCTTGAGCATTCTTATATGCTCGCTGTGAGCCTTCTGCGTGCTCACCATGAGCAGATAAGAATCTAGGAATTGCCAGCTCGTAGCTGTTCCCTTGACGTCGATTTCGCGTAGGTACTAGCCAACCTCGATCACAAAGCTCGGTCACAGCCCTTGTGACCGTGGCGCGAGAAAAACCTGAGTCATCAGCGATCATCTCTCGCGTCACTGGCCATCCATCGGAGCAACGAGATGCCACCCAGAGCGCAATGCTTCGAGTTGAACCTGGCAGGTCGCTACCCCGTAATGCAACCATGTACTCAGTAAAGGAAACAGCCATGGTTATTCCTTAGGTTGCAAATCGTCTGATTCGGGACGCACCTGTTCACGCGACACAAGGCCGTGTGAAAACGCTTCAACCTGTACCGCGATGTATCTGGACGGCTTTTTACAGCCATAAACGACATTGATCAGATGCTTGAGCGTGCAATTGCACTCGCTAGCCAATTGCTCTCTTGCAGTTTTGGGAAGAGAAAGAAAGTAACTTTTGAAATCCATTTCAGCCACCTTTTAGTGGCGCTCATGTTACCACGTTTTGATTTTGCGATAACCACCTTATGGCGGTTAGACTGATTCAACAGTTACTTTTTGGTGGTGCAAGATGTCTTTCGACGTGCGTAAAAACCGGCAAATAAACCTTCAGCGAGTGGTGAAATCTCTAGGGATCAGTAAGGTTTTAGAGATGACAGGAAGACAGCGCAGTCAGGTATCCGACTGCGCTGCCGGTCGAAGAACCATTGGCGAAAAACTGGCCCGCAGTTTCGAGACAGAGCTAGGTATAGAACCTGGCAGTCTCGACCTTCCGTTGATTGAAGGAGAAGGATTGTCTATCAAGCCGGTCGGTCAGCGTCAGGTTCCCCTGCTGTCGTGGCTATCCGTGCAGTCCGGCAGATTCGATGAACCGATAGACATTCTTACAACTGATATGAAGTTGTCTGAAGGCGCATATGCGCTTGAAATCACTGATGGAGCAATGTCCCCAGTTTTCAAACCTGGAGACCGGGTCATTATTGATCCGAGCATTGAGCCTGTTCCTGGCGACTATGTTCTGGCCATCTCTAAAACCAAAGATCCCCGTGAGGCATGCTTCCGGAAGTATCGGATGCAAACTCAATCGAGTTTTTGCCTTGTACCTCTGAATCCGGACTTCCCTCAGATTGAGGGCGAAACGGTGAATGTGATCGGCGTCATGGTCGAACATCGCATCTATCGAAAGTAACCTTTCTTTGACAATCATCAAAAGGTGGCGATTTTGTTGCAGGGTCGCCACCTTTATTTTTTCTTGTTTTTCCACTTTTTGGTGTACTATCCGTTGCGTTATCACCACTTTTTAGTGGTTTAATGCAAGGAACGATATGCCATCCATCAACAAAGCTTTTCTTCTCGGCCACGTGGGCCACACCCCGAAGCTAAGTCAAACGCGAAGCGGCCAACAGGCAACTCGCGTCTCACTGGCTACATCTCAAACCATCTACCGCGCCGACGGAACCAAAGAGCAGCGCACTGAATGGCACAACGTGGTCGCCTACGGGCGCCTGTCCGAGAACATCTGCGCGTATGTCCAAAAAGGAAACCTCTTGTGGGTTGAAGGCGAGATGCACATTCGCGAGTACATCACCCGCGACGGCACCCAGAAGCAGCTCACGGAAGTCATCGCGAACAACGTCCAATTTTTCAGAAACGAACCAGCGAGATAACGCCATGTCTGAAGACATCAAATGCGTGGTCTACGCACTCATCAGCGCCTGCGGCGTCTACGCCTGGTTGTACGCCCTGGCCGCCATGCCTGGGAATTAAAAGGAGAAGGAAATGTCAGAAGAGAAAACTGAAAAAGCCATCAGCAAAGAACACGCGGAACAGATTTGGAAGACCATTTTGACAATGGCCGAAATGAGATCTCTAACCATGGCACTGGAAAAAACGGCAGACGATCTGGTCAACGTCCGCCGCTTCCTGGACAAGCAAATTACTCAACCGCTTCGCCCTGCCGTTGGCGCTCCTCATCCAATGCCCGTGCAGCCTTCTCAAGGAAATCCGAACAATCTGGACCAAGATCGACTCCGTTCAGCTTGCAGAGATGAACTACTTGCTTCTCAAGAGCAAGTAATGCGCCTGCTAAAGCGTTGCATGCGCACACTTGCTTCCTCAACTCTTGTTTGAGCAACTTCACTTCTTCTCGGAGATTTTTGACTTCTTCTTCCAACGTCATTTTTCCCTCCTCGGGTTGTGGTTAATCGGACGTCAAACGTGGTGGTCTGACACACCGATGATCTCACCCGGGGAGAGAAATCACAAACGAATAAGCGGACTTGTCACATGAAAGTCATCAACTTCAAAACCCTTTGCAACTACGTCACGAAGGCCGTGATCTGGAACTCGCAGCCGGTTGATACCGGCGCCAAGGCCGAGAGAATCTCCCGTTGGGAAAGTGACGATGGTGCCGTACTGACAATTTCCGAATGCCCGAGCTACGAGCTCAACTTCGTCACGTATAAGCCGGCACAAACAGCCAAGGAGCCGTCCCCCAAGCGCGGCTACTTAACCGACCAAGAGTTGCACTACATCAACGGCCTTCTGGCACGTCGCCAGTCCGGATCGCCGATCGATAACTGGCCACTTTCAATCACCACGGAAATGCGCGGCGGTGACCGCTACGCATCGATCACGACCACCTACGAGGTGTCAGCCGAGGAAGGCACCTGGAAGCACCAGGTAACAGCTCTCCCAGGCGCCGACAAGTCGACGATCCAGTACCAGTGCGAAAGCTACGGCAAAGAAGGCCTGAAGCTTCACAACACGCTAGTCACACGTATCTACAAACAAATCATTGGGACACAGGAATGAGATTCATAACACCCCCGACTTTGACCCCTGCCTTGACCCGAGTCGAAAAACCGATTGCACAGTCACTTGATGACATCAAGCTGCGGATCATGCGGCTCGAGCAAACGATGGAAGACCACGCCCGGGTCACTACGGCCACGCTGTACAAAGCCCAGGAACTCTGGAAACCAACCTGGATGCCGGTGGAAGCCGACGGCCTGCACTACAGCCCCGACCGAGACGGCTGGTATCTGGTGACAATGCTCAACGAATCTGACCAGCCCTATGTCGAATGCGTTTTCTACGACGCCGACGACGACCGGTTTGACGGATACGAGTGGACAGACATCAAGGCATGGGCTGAGATGCCGAAGCCTTTCACGGAGACGAAATAATGACCAACAAAATCATCACAGACGCCCAGGTCGAATCGCACATCAACAAGCTGCGAGAGATGGCCGGCTCAACCGACCTCAAAGAAATGATCCGAGCGGATCTCCGGTTCTGCGACAGCGCCTACGCCTGGCACCGTCGCACGCGCGAGTTTTGCGCCCGCTTCGGAGTTTGGTATGTGACAGCCTTGGCCGGCATCGCCTCCGGGCTCGGCCTGCACTACTGGATCGCCGACAATTTCGGTCCCATGGCTGCCGGCGCTTCTGTCATCGCCGGCTTGCCAATTGCCATTTGCGGCTTTGTCTGGCTCTGCAGTCACTAAAAGGAGGCAAGCATGAGGGAATGGTTTCAGATCATTTTTGGGCTGGCCATACTGGCGGCAATCGCTCTCCTTTCGCTGGGGATGGTTTGCGCCGGCATCAAGTTTTGGATGGATCTTTTTTGAACTGTTTTGGGAAAAGCAATGAAGGAGCAAAAAATGGAACTCGCACTGGACAAAATGCTCTCAAAAGAGCAAGTCGCAGAGATCTTCGGCATCAAGCCCAAGACCGTCTACACGTGGGTCGCCAACGGCAAGTTGAGCAAGCCCGATGTAATCTCAACCCGTTACTCCCGCTTCCCGCTGTCACGCGTCAAGCAGGACTACTTCCGCCAGTTCGGCCGTGAACTGATTCTCAAGGACTAGAGACCAAACGCCCGGCTTCGAGCCGGGCATCTTTTTATGCGAGTTTTGAAGTGCAGAACTTCGCCCACTCTGCCATCACCTCTCGCCTTTCATTCTCGAGCTTGGCTCGATCATAGGCACCGCTGTAGCGATAATCGATTTGATGCGCAAGACACAGCTCGACCGCATCGACATTGAAAGTTCGCCCGTCACTCTTTGACCACGTCTTGAAGCACGCCCGGCATGTGCCGTGTTGCGTCATCAACACCGGCTTTCCCAGGCGAGCCGTTTGCTCTCGATCGAGAAGCGGTTCTTCCCCCCTAGAAAGAGCCTCGCTGTTGAGTCTCAGAATCAAGGCTCGCATCCCCATATCGGAAAAAGGCTTGCCGGCTTCATTGGGAAAGACATAGTCAGTGTCCGGGCGCCGTGGCATGGACTTCAACAGGTCGATAGCCTCATCGCTCAGGTAGACCACAAAGTCACCGCGTCCTTTGACCTTCATGCTTTCTTCCGGACACAGCCAAGTGCGGTTTTCGAAATCGATTTGATCCCAGGTCAGCATCCGGACGGGCTTGGAGCGTGAGGCTGTCAGCAGTGCAAAGGCAAACTGTTTGGCCACCGTCGTTCCCTTCTCCATAAGCCTGACATAAAAATCCGGCACCTGTTGGTAGTCGAGAGCACCCCGGTTCTGGATCTCGGGTTTCTGCCGCCCCAGATTCTCCAACAGAGCCCCCAGTGCGCCTCGTGAGTCAGAAACGTTTTGTTGGCAATACCCCATTGCCACAGACCACCGGCAAACGCCGTTTAAGACCGCTCTCACTTTCGACCACGTGCCACGGTTTTGACGGTAGAAAGGTTTAAGAAAGTCAAAGAGGTCAGCCGCCGTCAGTTCCGACATCGGCTTGTCCCCAAAAGCTGGATAGATGTGATTCCGGAGAATCATCCGGATGCGATAAACCGAATACTCTGTGTCGCTGTAGTACCCGGAATCAACACGGCTTTTCAGCCATTCCTCACACGCTTCACGGAAAGTCACGGCATTTTTGGCTTCCCGTTCTCGACGCGTTTTCTGCCGCCGCTTCTCAAGCACAGGGTCTGTTCCGGAGCGAACCTGCTGGAGCAAATCCTGCGCGACGGTCCGGGCGGCCAGAAGACTCATGGAAGAGCAAGTTCCCAGCGAGGTCATAGTTACCTTACCGGTTTCCGGCGATGTATAGCGATAAACCCAGGAACGCGAAGCGCCGCGAACTTGAAGATACAGCCCCGGGGTCCCTCCGAGCGCAGTAAACCCTTCTTTTGTGATGCTGTTGACTTGTTTAATGGTAAGCGGGGCAACGATTTTGGGCATGGCAGCGAGTTTTTTAGCATACACGGACCACCCCATTATAGGTGTATACATGCCGTATACCTAAAAAACTGCGGCTTTACAGAGAATCGCAGAGAATTGCAGAGACAATCAGCGGATAACAAAAAAAGCTCAAAGGCCCGTGGAATGGGACTTTTGAGCTTTTTCGTAGTGCCACAAAGACAATCACAGAACATAGCCGACTATCGCTGTTGGTGCCCGAAGCGGGACTCGAACCCGCATGCCATAGGCCAAGGATTTTAAGTCCTTTGCGTCTACCGATTTCGCCATTCGGGCGACATTCGGCAATGTATCTGTGTGCTAAAAGATTCTCAGCACTAAAATGGTGATTCTATAGAAAATCTTTCCCTACGAAAAGTCTCCGATGGCCGCAAAATCTCTCTTCGTCTTTGCAACGCTCTGTTGGGCATTGAGTTCAGGTTACGCCCAGACGCCGGCACTTGATTTTTCTCAGGCTCGACAGCTTGCTCACGACCGGGTGGATTCCATCAAGGTCGAAGCGGCCGAAACAGCCAAGCGCGAAAACGAAGCCAAGAGCGCGCGCAGCTTGCACGGCCCCAAGATCGAACTTGACTCTAAGCAGATTTGGGGACGCAAAACGCTCGACTATGGAACAGTGAATCTCGGCGGACTTATTCCCGGCCTTCACCTGCCTCCTATTGATCTTTACCACGAAGAAGACATCGGGGGGCCGCGTGCGGCCATCAACGCTCAGCTGCCGATTTACATGGGCGGCGCGATCAATGCCAAAGTTCGTGCAGCCGACGAGGCCGTCTATGAATCGCAGGCTCGCACGCAGGCCCAACGCGACACGGTTGACACCGAGCTCGCACAGAAATACTTTGCGGTACAGCTTGCGCGCAGCATTGAACGACTGCAAAACGAAATGCTGCATCAGCAGGAGCTGGAGGTGCGCAAAGCGCTTCGCTTTGAAAAGACCGGCACGATCAGCAAGCTCGAACGCATGGCTGTCGAAGTCAATCGAGACACCGCCAAGCGAGAACTTTTGACCGCTCAGACAAACCGCCGTGTGGCCGAAAGCGAATTGGCCGGCCTTTTGCGCGAAGAAAGTGTGGGCGAACTCAAAAACCCCCTCTTCGTTGTCACGGAAGACATCGGCACGCTAAAGAGCTGGCAGGACAAAGCGTTGGGCGCAAGCCCCGTCTTAAAGAGCGTGGTAGCACAGCGCCGCCAGGCTGAGCAGGGCGTGACGGCCGCCAAGGCCGCCTGGCACCCCCAGGTCTACGCCTTTGCCAACTACAACATGATCAAGCACTACCTGACGATTCCCGAACCTGACTGGATCGCCGGCATAGGCTTGAAGTTCACGCTCTGGGACAACAAAGATCGCAATGCGTCAATTGCTGCGGCCAATTCGCTCGTCACAAAAGCGCAAGCCGCGCACGACGAAGCGAGAAACCGCATTCAGACAGCTGTTCAGACAGCGTACCTCAAGAGCAACGAGGCCCGCGAAGCCTATCGACTCACCGACTCGACGCTTTCGCTTGCCAAGGAAAACCTAAGGTTGCGTGAAAAGAGCTTTTCCGAGGGACTCTCAACGGCTGATGAAGTCAACGACGCACGCACCAAACTGCTGGCCGCAGAAATCGCCCGGCGCGTCGCCGCCTACCGCTTCGTTGTCGCATGGGCCATGCTTAACGCCGTAAGCGGTGACATGAACGCCTTTGAACAATCCGTCACGCGTCAGACAAACATTTTCGAGTACTGAGTTTTCCGCCATGACCGAATCCAAAAACGTATCCGTTAAAACTATCGCCGTTGCCCTGATCGGTGCCGGTCTTCTGGCCTTTATCGGCATCGGACTATGGAAGGCTGCCACTCCCGCTCCGACCCCGCTTCAAGGACAGGTGGATGCCCGCACCATTGAAGTGGCGCCCAAAATTCCCGGCCGCATTGAAAAAGTGCTCGTCAAGGAAGGCGACACGGTCGAAGCCGGCGCCGTGATGGTAAAGATCAGCATTCCGGAAATTTCCGCCAAGCTCGGCCAGGTCACGGCGCAAGAACAAGCTGCGCAAGCCAAAGCTCGTCTTGTGGAAGAAGGCGCCCGCAAGGAAAAAATTCGGGAAGCCAAGTCAATGTATGAAAGCACCCAAGGTGCTCTGAAGCTTGCCGAGAAAACTTTTTCTCGTGTCAATGCGCTATACAAGGAAGGGCTTGTGTCGGCTCAAAAATTCGATGAAGCCAAAGCGGCCCTTGACACCGCCCGCGGGTTGGCCCGCGCCGCACAAAGCGTTTATGACATGGCGCTCACGGGATCACGCGAAGATGAAAAGCGAGCCGCAGAAGCCCTGGCGCGTCAGGCCGCCTCGGGCGTCGCCGAAGTGCAGAGTCTGGCTTCCGAAAGCTTAGTCCGCGCTCCGCGACAAGGAGAAGTAACGCGTGTGGTGCTGCATGAGGGCGAAGTAACGCCGGCCGGTTTCCCGCTCGTCACCCTGCTGGATCACTCCGACAAATGGGTTGTGTTCAACATCCGCGAAGATGAGCTTGCCGAGATTAAGGTGGGTGCCGAATTGAAGGCCAAGGTGCCGGCCTTGGGAGTAGACAACGTTGCCTTTACCGTTTATTGGATCAATCCGCGAGCGGACTACGCGACCTGGCGTTCCACCCGTCAGTCGACGGGTTACGACGTGCGCACCTTCGAAGTACGCGCCCGACCGGTTGAGCCAATGCGCGATCTGCGTCCCGGCATGAGCGTGATTGTTGACCGCGCAGCCCGCGGCTCCTAACGTTTCCCTCGGTTATGTCGTCGTTTCTTTCCGACTTTAAGCGCGCTTTTGTGCAGGAAGCCCGCACCACATCTGATACGCCGCTTTTGTGGCTCACCGGCATCGTGGTCCCCGTTTTCTGGTGTCTGGCCGTCGTTGCCGTCTTCGCTACCGGGCTGATGCGCAACATACCCGTCGGGCTTGTCGACTACGACAACTCCGCAGAAAGCCGGGATTTGATCCGATCTCTGGATGCGGTGGCCTCGGTTGATTTCGTCAATTACGAAAATCCACAGGCGGCAACGGCCGATCTTGCCACGGGTAACATTTACGCTCTCTTTGTCATCGGCCACAACTGGAGCGAAAAAACGTCCGGCAGCCGTTCCGATTCGGCTCTTGAGCTCTTTCTCAACAAAAGCTACTACGCCATCGCGACCACGGTGGAAACCGACCTCAAGCTCGCACTGTCACAAATTCAAATTGGACAAATGCTTGAGGCCGCCTCCGTCGTAGGCGGCGGCTTTGCCGGAAACAAAGAACGTCTTGCCGTGCTTGACGCTGACATTCTGATTGCAGGCAACCCGGCACTCAATTTCAAAGCGTATCTGCTCACCACCATTCTGCCCGGCGTGCTCGCCTTAGGAGCCATTCTGACTTGCGTGGGATCGCTCACCCGAGAGTGGCGCCTTAAGACCGTACATCAAGTCGTTGAAACTTACTCTCACCTCACGGTTTTTTTGCTTGGCCGCATGAGCTTTTGGTTGGTCCTTTACTCGCTCATGGGGCTGGCCTACCTAGCCTGGTTCACCGGCTGGGAGGGCTGGGGCGTGCAAGGCAATCTCGCCGCCTGGGCGCTGGGGATCGTGCTCTTTTTCGCGAGCATGCCGGCGCTTGCCATGCTCTACACGAGCCTTTCGCCGTCGTGGATTATTGCCATGTCGGTTGCGATTGGCACAACCGCCCCCATCTTCCCCTTCACGGGCTTTTCCTTTCCTCTGGATTCAATGGACGCAGCTGCGCAACTACTCGCTCAGTTCCTTCCGTTGACATGGTACCTGAGACTTCATTCCTCGCAGTGGGTGCTCGGAAGCGAGCTTTCGCACACGATCTATCTGCTCTCGATGCTCTCTCTCTTCGTCATTATCCCAGCCGCTGTCGGCCTGACTCTGATGCCCCGGAGAATGCGTAAATGGGCGCAAAAAGAGCGTGAAGCTCAGCCAGTGATCGACCTCCCAGAACCCGTCGGTTTTTGGGAGACGGTTCGCACGGTTCTGGCCCGCGGAGCTTTTACAAAAGACACCTTCGTAATTTTCGTGATCGCCGTAGCCTTTTACCTGCTCTTTTACGCGTGGCCTTACGCAGCACAAAACGTCACAAGCATCCAAACGGCTGTGGTGGATCTCGACCGCAGCGCGGCTAGCCGCGCAATGATCGAACGCATCAAATCTGTGGCTATGATCAATGTCGTTGCGATCGGAACAGATCGTGCCGAGGGCGAATCGCTCTACAAAACTGAAAAAGTGGCGGCCGTGATCACGATCCCTGAGAATTTCGAGGAAAACCTGTTGGCCGGCAAGCATACATCCGTTGCACTTACCGCCAACGGCGCCTTCCCCGTGAAGTCACGCGCTGTGATGGCCGGCCTCATGGGTGTTGTCGGAGAAACAACGACCGCTAGCATGGCTTTAAACCTCGTTCGAGCCGGTGCACCGCTCGAAACCCTTAAAAAGTTGCAAACAGCCCCGGTCGCCTTTACCGACGTCAATCTCTATAACCCGCTTTCCGGCTATGCAAGCTACATCGTTGCCGCCGTCATGCCCATCATTATCCAAGCCGTTATGTTCGTGAGCATCGTCATGAGCTTAGGAGGATGGCTTGCGAGCGCAAATCCGCCTTCCGTGTTGCGCGCCGTTTGTCGCAACGTACGCGGCTTTGCGGCCCTCTACGTCGCTTTCTGGCTCTTTAGTCTCATGTGGCTTGCCTACGCTCTGGGACCGGACTTTGTGCTCTTTGATTTTGCCTCCATGCAAAATCCCGGCGGCACATTATTGATGGCTGCGATCTTTGGCGCCGCTGTTGTAAGTTTCGGTCTGGCCTTTACGTTTGCTATGGGCACAAACGCCTACGGCGCACAGTTCTTTGTTGTCATTTCGGCTCCGGCACTCTTTCTCTCGGGTGTCGTGCATCCGCTCTTTGACATGACGCCACCCGCTCTGGCACTGCGTTTACTATTGCCGTCAACCTCGGGCATCAACGGTCTCGTTGCCGTCTCGCAAAACGGAGCACCGCTTTACGCCGTTACGGTTCAGATCGCACATCTACTTCTTTTGACCGTCGCCTACGGTGTGTTAGCGTTCGTTCTATGGAAACGCACCGCTCGAAAAATTCACGCCGAGCAGTCTCTTAACCGATGATCAACAAGCCAGAACTGAAATCGCGCTTGCGCCTTTTTGCGTTGCCCACCGGAACCGATTACCGAATGGTCGAAGCGCTCAGGGACAACCCCGTTGCCGACATCACCGACGACGGAAACCGGTTGTTATACCAAGCTTCTCCCGATGAGTTTTTTGCGCTTTACGGCAACGGAACAACGATCATCAACGCACACGCCTTCGACAGTGTGACGCTGAGTGCACTTCAGTTCCTATCCCATCATCCGCTCACAGATCTCGTGCTGGCCGGTCGCTTCTCCAAAGCAGCACTTCGGTTCTTCCGTGAATCGGCCGATAACCTCGGCGTAGTGCTCGACATCAATGCAACACCAGAACCGCGCCTTTTTACCACGAAGATGGTCAACGGCGTTGCAGCCGCTTTTGAACCGAACGCAGGGTTTGCTAACGAATCGGAAGCTTTCGGCGCGTGTTTAGCGCCATCCTTGGGAGTCCGGGGTGCTTTGCATTGGACGCAATTGTGGAAACACGAGGCGTCTCTTCCGGCCATGCGCAGCGGTCTGCGCAAGCTTGACGCCTTTTATTCGGTTGCCCGACTGCTTGCGCGTACCACAGCCTCGGCCGTCAACTGGAGCGAAATAGGGCGGCTTGCGCAGATTCCAAGCGTCACGATTCTGGAATGGGTCAAACTTTTGGAAAAGTTTGCGTTGCTTGACATCGTGCCTGCCGTCAATCTGAAGCCGCAGCGCCGCACACTGGATCGCCCCAAGGTCTACTGGCGACATCCGGGCCTCTGTCTGTGGCTTTCGGGACAAATGAACTGTTGCCCCGATACGTTGCGTCTCGCCCTATTTGAAAACGCGGTATACCTAGCGTTGTGCGATATCTACCCCGGGACCACTTTTGCGCACTTTGCCGACACAAATCACGTCACCTGCCCTCTGGTTGTAGACATCAACGGACGATACCAGGCCTACTACATCTGCGAGAACGACGAACAGCGGGAGCTTTCGCTTCGCCACCACAAGTCTCTTGTGAGAACCGGACGCTTTCATCCCCAAGCTGGCCTGATCGCGTACCAAGGAATGACGATCCCGGCGCTGATAACATACGTGGAAGTTGCAGTCGCTTCTCGAAAGCAATAAAAATTCTCTTGAAAGGACAAACATGCGAAAGATTCTGACGGGTGCCGCAATTCTTGCTCTCAGCACGAGCCTTTTGACCGGATGCAGCGGCATGATAGAGGCGATCGAAAAAAGCGCCAACTATTCGGACGTCGAAAAAATCGACTACAACCTTTACCGTATTTCCGGCACACGTCCGAATATCAATCAGCAACTGCAGCTGCGCGAATTCCTATATCAGCGTGCTCAAGACTTCTGCATGAGAAACGGTCAGGGAGCTCAGCTCCTTGACGGTGTTTCCGGCAAGAATCCCAAGGGCGAAGGCGTTAAGGCCATTGTGGTGTTCCGTTGTGTCGGCATCATGAAAGGACCGGAAAATACGTTCATCGACAATTCGCCCGAAGCAGATGCCGCTCGTGCCGAAGCCGCACGCATTGCTCGTGAAAAGGCCGAAGAAGAAGCTGAGGCTAAAGCCGAACAATCTGCAACAGACAATACATCTGCGCAATAGCTTTTTGACGGACAATCAGCTAACGTGTTTCCGAATGGGTGTCAGTGACGAGTCGCCTGTTCGTTTCCAGGAAAGACCGAAAGCCCGGGGAGTTCCGCAGCGAACCGCTCCGGGCATTTTCGTACGTGCAAATACGAAAAACGGCCCGTTGAGGACCGTTCTTCTCTGTGCCTTACAACTCCGTGGTAACGTTAGACACGCTTAAACACCAGCGTGGCGTTGGTACCGCCGAAGCCGAAATTGTTCTTGACGGCAGCGCGGATTTCCATCTGCTGCGGCTTGTCCTTGCAAACATTGATGCAACATTCCGGATCCTGATTGACGATATTGATCGTCGGAGGAGCCACCTGATCACGAATGGCGAGTACAGTAAAGACACTTTCGATACCGCCGGCACCGCCGAGCAAGTGGCCCGTCGCGCCCTTGGTGGAGCTAACCACGAGCTTGTCGGTGTGTTCACCGAAGAGTTCGCGCACAGCGCGGGATTCGTTGATATCGCCCACAGAAGTCGACGTACCGTGCGCATTGAGGCAGTCGATATCCTCAGGCTTTAGACCGGCGTGATTCAGAGCCATCTTCATGGAACGAACAGGACCGTCAGTGGCCGGCGTCGTGATGTGATAGGCATCGCCCGACAAACCATAGCCGGCGAGTTCGCAGTAGATCTTCGCGCCGCGAGCCACAGCGTGATCATAGTCTTCGAGAACGAGCAGGCCACAGCCTTCGCCCATCACAAAACCATCGCGATCCACGTCAAACGGACGAGAAGCGTGAGCCGGATCGTCGTTGCGACGGGACAAGGCATGCATGCTGTCAAAGCCACCAATACCGACCTCGCAAACCGTGCCTTCGGTGCCGCCCGCCAGCATTACGTCGGCGTCGCCACGGCGAATCATCCAAGCAGCTTCACCAATAGCATGCAAACCGGTGGCGCAAGCCGTCACCGTAGCGAGATTCGGACCGCGAAGGTTCTTCATGATTCCCACCAGCCCCGAAGCCATATTGATGATGCAACCGGGGATCATGAAGGGGGAAATACGACGCGGGCCGCGTTCGAGCATTGCCTTATGGTTGACGCAAATCGTTTCCAGACCACCGATGCCGGAGCCAATGATGCAACCGGCGCGATCGCCCGCTTCATTGTTACCGACGAAATCAAGACCGGCATCCTTGAGAGCTTCGGTAGCGGCGGCAGCGGCAAATTGCACATAACGGTCGTAACGACGGGCTTCCTTAGCCTGCAAACCGCCGGCAGCGGGATCAAAATTCTTGACCTCACCGGCAATACGGCAGCCGAATTCGGAGGCGTCAAATTCAGTAATAGGTCCGATGCCGCATTCGCCAGCCAACAACGCTTTCCAGCTCGATTCCACATCGAGTCCCAGCGGCGATACCATGCCCAAACCGGTCACAACCACACGGCGCATCTTTTTATTTTCCTTCCTATTGTTCTGTGCAATATAAATCCGCTAAAAAAAGGGGGCTACCGCCCCCTTTTGCTTCATGCCGTCCGACGACAAGGTCTTTTACCCTCTCTCGGACAGCGCCTCAAGAGGCATTAGGCCTTAACGTTGGCCTGAATGAAGTCGATAGCCTGCTGAACGGTGCGCAGGTTTTCCTGCTGTTCATCCGGGATTTCGATCTTGAAAGCATCTTCAAGAGCCATCACGAGTTCAACCGTGTCAAGGCTGTCGGCGCCGAGGTCTTCAATGAAGGAAGCTTCATTCTTGATGTCGGCTTCGTTCTTGCCAAGCTGTTCAGCGATGATCTGCTTGACTTTCTGTTCCAAATCTTCCATTTCCTACTCCGCGGAATTAGTCTGTGTTGAGCAAACGGTCATCCGTTTGCCGAAGAAAATTTTCTAATCGGGGGATTTTATCAGGCTTGAGGCCTAATTACATCATCCCATGAACATGCCGCCGTTGACGTGCAAAACGGTCCCGGTGACGTAGCCGGCGGGCTCAGAAGCCAAATAGAGCACGGCAGCTGCAATATCATCCGTTTTGCCGAGGCGTGCCGCCGGAATTTGTGCCATGAGATGCGTTTTAACGTCTTCGGGCAACGCGGCGGTCATATCCGTTTCAATAAAACCAGGGGCCACGCAGTTGACGGTCACGCCACGGGAAGCAACTTCACGGGCCACTGACTTGCTCATGCCGATCATGCCCGCCTTGGCAGCCGCATAATTAGCCTGGCCTGCGTTGCCCATCGCCCCAACCACGGAACTCATGTTAATGATGCGACCGAAGCGCTGCTTCATCATCGGGCGCAACACGGCACGGGTAAGACGGAACACGGCCGTCAAATTGGTCTCAATCACGGCGTCCCAAGCTTCGTCGGACAAACGCATCGCAAGCATGTCGCGGGTTATGCCGGCGTTGTTGACAAGAATGTCAATGCGACCAAATTCGGCAACGATCGCTTCCACAGCCGCCTTGCTCGCCTCTGCGTCTGTCACGTTCAGGACGATGCCGCGGCCCTTGTCGCCCAGCGCTTCGCTGATCTGTGCCGCACCAGTTTCGGACGTCGCCGTACCGATCACCTTGGCGCCGCAGTCGGCTAAAGCCAGCGCCACGGCGCGACCGATGCCGCGGGTTGCACCCGTCACAAGCGCAACGCGTCCGGCAAAGCTTTCAGCGGTAAAAAAGTTCTGCATATTCTTTCCTTCTTCTCGATTTATGCGTTGAGTTGAGCAATCACGTTTTTGACACTAGCCAGGTCACTCACGTTGGCAACTGTGATTTCGGGAGCAATGCGGCGAACCAGACCGGCAAGCACGCGGCCCGGTCCACATTCGACGATATGGGTTACACCCATTTCCTGCATTTTCTTCACACAGCCGGTCCAGAGCACGGCGCTGGCGGCCTGCTTGGCCAATGCGGCACGGATTTCGTCGATCGACTTGTGGCAAACAACGTCGACGTTTGCCACAACGTCAACCGTCGGTTCTTGCATCGGTGTGCGTGCCAGCTCCTCGGCCAGACGGTCAGCCGCTGGCTGCAACAGCGTGCTGTGAAACGGCGCCGAAACGGCAAGCACAACAGCACGTTTGGCACCGGCTTCAAGAGCCAGAGCGCAAGCACGCTCAACAGCCGCCTTGTGACCGGCAATCACAACCTGTCCAGGGCAGTTGAAGTTCACCGCTTCAACCGCTTCACCCTGAGCGGCATTGGCACAAAGATCAATCACCACTTCGTCGCTGAGGCCCAAAATGGCAGCCATGCCGCCCACACCAACAGGCACCGCCGACTGCATAGCGCTCGCACGGAAACGCACAAGACGCACAGCATCTTCGATCGAGAAGACGCCTGCGGCCGTCAGAGCCGTGTATTCGCCGAGACTGTGACCGGCCATCACTTCGGGTGTAGGACCGCCCGCTTCTTTCCATGCCGCAAAAACAGCGTAACTCGTTGCCAACAGAGCGGGCTGCGTGTTGACTGTCAAATTCAATTCCGTATCGGGACCGTTGGCAATCAGTTCACTGAGCTGTTCACCGAGCGCGCGATCTGCTGCCTGCATCACAGCCGCTGCCGCATCCGACTCCTTGGCCCAATCGGCCATGCCGACCTTCTGCGATCCCTGTCCGGGGAATACAAACGCTAATTTCAATTTCGTTCTCCGGTATTTCTGTCCTTTACCACTTCAGGAGCACGCTGCCCCAAGTCATGCCGGCACCGACACCTTGCAGCATTACGGTATCGCCTTCATGAATTCTTCCGTTCTTAACGGCCCAATCGAGCGCCAACGGAACGCTTGCTGCCGAGGTATTGCCGTGCATCTGCACCGTTTCCACAGTCTTTTCCTTAGGAATACCGAGCTTGTCGGCAATCATCTCGATGATGCGGATGTTGGCCTGATGCGGCACCCAAACGTCAACCTCGCTCGGAGCAATACCGGCCATGCCGCAGACCTCCACAAAGCTCTCGGACAGAGAACTCACGGCCAGCTTAAAGACCTGCCGTCCGTTCATCTGGATAAAGGGATCGCCGGCAATCTTTCCGTTTTCGATGCGAGCGTCACACGCAAGCGTATCCACGCCGAAAGAGCCATCGGCATGCATACGGTGTGCAAGAATGCCTTCCCGCTCACAGGCTTCGATCACAACGGCGCCTGCGCCGTCGCCGAAAAGAACACAAGTCGTTCTGTCGTTCCAGTCAAGCAGTCGGCTCAGCACTTCTGCGCCCACAACAAGGGCTCGCTTGTAACCACCGGTGCGAATCAGACCGTCTGCCACACTCATGGCGTAGACAAAACCGGCACATACCGCCTGAACGTCAAAAGCCGCACAACCCTTGATGCCCAAGGCATTTTGCAGTCGGCAGGCCATCGAGGGAAATAAGCCGTCGGGAGTGGTCGTCGCCACGATGATGAGGTCGATTGTCTGAGGATCGATATTGCCGCGCGTCAGAGCGTCGCGGGTCGCATCCACGGCCAGCGAAAGCGTCGTCTGCCCCTCAGAAGCAATATGACGACAACCGATGCCTGTGCGTGTGCGAATCCATTCGTCGCTCGTCTCGATGCCCCGTTCGGCGAGTGCTCTAGCGAGATCGTCGTTGGTGACGACACGATCAGCTAACTTAGAACCGGTAGTCAGCACTCGGGTGTAGATGCGGTTGGTGCAGTCTGTCATTCGTTCCATCTAAAAAAACACGACGAACCGATTCGCCTCACTGCTGTTTCAGGTTTAGGCCGCCGGTCGTCAAAAAGCATTAGCGAAGCGATATTAGCAAACGGCAGGCATCAAAAAAGGAGATTCGTCCGTACAGACGATCTCCTTTTTCACTTGGTTTCAGTTTTTTCTGTCGACCGAGCTTTGAAGCGGCGGCGCCTTTCAAGTGCTGCAGCGACTCTCAAGGCCGGGGCGGCTTTGCCGGGCTGCCGGATGCCTCCGACATTGACCGAGACATGGGGTTAGGCGCGGTGTTTCACCCGTTGCCGATCTCCCCTGAGCCTGTGCCTCGCGTTCCAGTCGTCAGAATTGACCGGGAACCGAGATTATTCTTCAGCCGCGTCCTGCTTGGTCGTCACAACCTTCTTGCCGCGGTAGAAACCGTTCGGGCTGATGTGGTGACGGCGGTGCACTTCACCGGTACCGGGTTCAACGGCGGTTGCCGGGTTGGTGAGGAAGTCGTGAGCGCGGTGATTGCCGCGCTTGCTGGTAGATTTCTTATTTTGCTGAACAGCCATTTTCTTAATACCCCACGTGGGTTAAAAGTTAACTTTTAGTGTTTGAAGCATCCGTAGGCCACATCTTGCATCGAAATGAGGCGTACAAATACTTTAAATTCAGCGACATAAGCGCACTGACAACAGAGATGCCGCCGTCAACACGCACGTCGAACGCGCCATTATATTGATTGGAAAAGAAATTATCAACCTTGACAACTGTTTTTTCCGCTCAACGACAAACCGAGACCGAAGCGCAAGAAAAAGCACATTCAGCCTATCGCCTTTTACGTCCTTTCCTGATTTACGTCAGGGGCTTTACGGCCTGTGCTGTAAAGTTACAGATTGCGCATTTTAGGCGCCTTAGAGTTACAACTTCAGCAAAGGTTTTTTGATGATTGACAAGAAAGTAGTCGTTGTTGCAACGGGCGGCACCATTGCCATGAAATACGATCCTGAAAAAGACGGACTTGTGCCGGCCTGTACGGGTGAAGATTTGGCCGCCGCCGTTCCGGAGCTCGCAAATGTTGCTCCGTTGGAGTTCATTCAATTTTCCAACATCGCTTCTCCGGCCATGACCCCACAGAACATGTGGGACTTGCACATCAAACTTGAAGAAGTCCTGGCTCGCGATGATGTTGCCGGTGCCATCGTTACGCACGGAACCGATACGCTGGAAGAAACCAGTTACTTTCTGGACCTGCTTCACAACGGTCCCAAGCCCATCGTCACAACCGCTGCCATGCGCGGCGCCGGCGACACCAGTCCCGACGGTCCCATGAATATTCTGAGCGCCGTCAGGACCGCTGCAAGCTCCCAAGCCGTTGGCCTGGGGGTTATGGTGTGTCTCAACGAAACGCTGCACGCGCCAGCCGAAGTCACTAAAACCCACTCGGCTAATCCTGCCACTTTCCAATCCCCCTGGTGGGGGCCGATCGGATACGTCGACAGCGATCGTGTCGTGATTCGCCGCAAACCTCTCAATGTCGTTCGCTTTGCTCCCAAGACTCTCACCGCCCGCGTGGATCTCATCAAGTGCATGACCGGCTCAACTCGCGACTACATTGACTTCGCCGTTTCGCAAGGGTGTCAAGGCATCGTAATCGAAGGATTCGGTCGCGGCAACGTACCGCCGGGAATGGTTCCGGGAATCGAAGACGCTGTCAAAGCAGGGGTTGCCGTCGTACTCACCACCCGGACACCGGGCGGGCGCGTGCTCGATGTCTACGGTTATCCCGGTAGTGTCACTGATACGAGGCGCGCGGGACTAGCAATGGGCGGAGAGATTTCAGCCGCCAAAGCCCGACTGAAACTCATGATCGCGCTTTCGGAGAAACCGAATTTGGCAACCGACCGAAACGCTCTCGAGAAAATTTTCGACATCTGAGACGTTTTGTTGTCTGCGAGCCCACACCACTTGTTCACAAAGTCAATATAGTCTGGCTTGCCGACGCTTTTGTTTCAGGCACAATTGCTGTTTGACGCGGTGCTCTTCTTCGGAAGAACACCGTTTTTTGTCCGATTCGCGTATCAAACATGGACAAAAAACCTGTCAAGATCAGTCCTCTTCGATCTGCTCGATTCTAGAATTAGATTCGCTATTTTTGCCGAGTAACCAAATGGTCGCGTCTATGTCCCAAAGCTATCTCCTGACGGAATCCGGCTTACAAATTCGCAACAGCCGCAACTTTGAAACTGAAGAGTATGTGCGTTTCGAGTCCATCAACCCTCTGGCTCAGGCATTGCGAGATTACATCGTTACCGGCCCCGGACTAATTCCCGGCATTTCGGCTGCCGGTGTCTGTCTGCAGGCTCAGGTTCACGCTAACAATTCGACTTCTGCCTCTTTCTACTACACGCTTCAAGAGGCTGTTTTGGCTCTTAAAGCTGCTCGCCCCTACAGTTTTCCGCTGAGCCGAACAGTCAATGCGATCTCGCGACTTGTCTCCGATCTCATCAACGACGACGCAACACCTCAGGACTGCTGCAAGGCCCTGAAATGCCTGCATTCCATCATTTGCAATTCGATCGACAGCATTGAGTCGCAAATGAGGCCGTATATCGAAAGCACCTTGCCGCAAAACGGAGTCATCGCCGCCGTAGGCGGCTTTGGTTCCCAACACTCCGTATCTCGCGGTACTCTGGTTCCGGTACTGATTGATCGCAAACACAACGGCAAGACTGTTCCTCGAGTCTTCTGCCCGGTTGCTTCGCCTCTCACCGAAACTTACTACACGGTTAAAGAACTACTGGCCGCGGGCTGCCCTGCCGACCTTGTGACGGATGCTGGGTTACCTCATCTTATGCTGCGCGAAAACGCTCAAGCCCTCTACGTGATCGGCGCGCGTATTTGCGCAAACGGCGACGTGATCACTCCGGCAGGTGCCACCGCACCAGCAGCCCTTGCCAAACAACTCGGCATCCCCGTGCACATTGTTGCCTACCGCTATGTGTTCGATGCAAACTACGCAACCGCTCAGGAGGCCCCGTTCGAGGAATTTTCAGGACAAGATCCGAGCCTGGGAGCCGTTCCCGTGTCTCGCCGCCCCCTCGCCGACATCATTCCTCGCGAATGGGTCACCGACTACATTACTTCTGCCGGTGTCATCTCATCGGGCAACTCGGAAGCCCTTGCTCCGTTCATGATTGCCGCCGACACGGCTCATCTGGCTGCAATGGAAGCTGTCAAACGCCTGTTCTGATAAAGGAAAAGCCCGTACTGTCGAAGTACGGGCACGGTGTGCACTGAAGCGAGAAGGCAGACGGCCAGCCTTCTCGTTTTTTTAGCTCTACGGATTTGCGATCGGTAGCATAATTCGCGGCTTGTCGGCGTCCTGGTCGTTGGGCTTTGCCTTAACCTTAGCTTTAGCCTGCGGATTGATGCGCACTTTGGCTGTCAGATTGCGGCTGAGCGTCGTCATGCCAGGCTCAAAAACAGGAAGCGCGGGCGCAGCCTCGGCGGCCATTGCCTTGGCCATCACCATGTCGGCGTTCATGCGGTACGTGACCGGACGATCGTAGGCCGAGTTATGGAAGTCGACTGTCTCGTAAGTCACTCGTGCGTTTTGTCCGACCATGGCTTCGGCAATCACTTTCGCCTGAGCCTTCAGGTTTTTAACGGCATCACGCACCAACTGGTCCTGCACAGCCGCACGAGATTCGGGACTCAACTGGAAACCCACGGAACGGAAAGCAAAGTATTTCTGAGCGCTCTGCACGAACGGAGCAGCCTGTTCGACATTCTTGAGTTTGGCTGACACAGACTGACGGACTTCCCATCCGACGATTTCAGGCGCTTCGCCTTCCTTGGCCTTGCTGTAGCGCGGAGTCGAGGTGAGCGTTTGGTTCTTCAATTCGGCCTGCGGATACAAAGTCTTGAGCTGCTTGAGACCTTCGGCAGCGCGTTCGATCGCTTTGTTCGTAGCCTGCGCAATGTCCTTACTCTGTTCGAGCACATAGAGTTCAATCACAGCCTGGTCATTGGCGACTTCAATGCTGGCCGTGACGGGAAGGGTCACCGTCGTTCCGTTCGGGCGAGGCGTTTTAGCAAAAGCAGTCTGAGCACCCGCGGCTGCGAAAAGTGCTGCGCAAACAGAAACGACAAGGAAAGATTTAGCTCGCATGATGGCTCATCCTTTTTGTTGTTTTACAAGAACCGCGGAGTCATAACCCGCGTTCGATGATTGCAATCATGGCAAAAAGTCCTGCCAACAGACGTTCAGAAACGTTTCAAACTGCTACCGCCAAAGGCAGAAGTTGTTGAGATTCGTGCGTCGGACTTGTGACAAGTACGTTACACAAAGAAACCGCCGCGACACGAGAAATTTCACGCATCAGCGGCGGTTGTTGGTGCCGATCAACGGCAATGTTCAGTGGAAATTGTCAACCAATCTTTACTGTACAGTTCTGTTGATCACCACACGAACGCCCTGGGTGCCCACAGCAACCTTGCCGTCGGCAGCGCCTTCGAGGTCACCGGAAGCCGGCATGAAGTTACCGGAGCGCGACACACGAGCTTCAACATAGGCTTCCTTGACATCTGCCAGAGTCTTCATGCCCATGCCCATCTGGCTTTGAGCGTCCAACCGGAACTTAATGGGCAAATCCTTCCCCTTGTAGCTTGCAAACGCCACCGGCATCTTGCTGCCTTCGATCGGACGAGCGTATACGAACACTGTGTCGTCGGGACGGATTTTGCTCTTCATTTCAGGCGAAACGTCAACTTCGCCGGTGATCACAGCATTGGAAGCTGCAGGTTGCGCGGTAGCAGAAGCTTCAGCCTGCGGCTCAATCGAACCGATCGAGGGATCGGGCGGCAGACCGCCGGCACGACGGGCCTGTTCGATGTTCTCCATGATCTGGCGCCATTCTTCGCTGCCCTGTTCAACACCGGCAAGCATACGGCTCCAATACTTCACGGCACCTTCATAGTCGCCCTTGTTAAAGCAAAGTGTTCCCATCAGAGCAAGCGCTTTCCAGTGTTGCGGATCGACGGCAAGCGCCTTTTCGATGAGTTCCTTCGGACGGCCTTCAAGGTCACCTTGCTGAGCGGCTGCCATCACGTCGGCCCAATCGGCCAGCACGTCGGCGTTATCAGGAACAAGGCGATTGACCTGTTCAAAGGCCTGAGAGCTCTTGGCCCAATCCTTGACCGCCGCGCTCGTACGAGCAAGCATCATCCAACCGTCGGCGTTATCGGGATGTTCTTTCAGTCGCTCTTCGAGGAACTTCACCTGTTCGGCAAGTTCAGCATCGCTGTGCTGACCTGACATCTTCTGCATCTGCTCCTGCTGACGCGTGAAGTCGGGGTCCATCGCAATCGGTGAACCGATTTGCAGATAAAGTAAAAAGGAAACCACTGGAATGATCACCACGAGAGCAAAAGCAGCGTAAATACCTTGCTTACCCTGCTTAAGCGGCACCGCATCTTCCGGATCCTTGGATTCTTCAAGAACACGAGTTTCGATTTCCCCGCGCGTCTCTTCGTATTCGTCGTCGCTCACGCGACCGGCCTTATGGTCAGCTTCAAGCTCTTCATACTGCTGGCGCAAAATGGCCAGATTGTCAGCCTTGCGGCGAGACAAACCGTCGTCATGATCTTTCTTGACGAGCGGCCAAACAATAAGCGCAAGCGCCACGACAACGAGCGCAATGGCAATAGCGATAAATATAGAAAGCACTTGTTCCTCTCCGCTCGTTATTTGTCACCGCGCAGCAGTGCTTCAGCCCGACGCTTCTCATCGGGCGTTAATGCACGCTCCGTCTTAGCGACCTGACTCTTGCGGCGGCGCAGGTTGATGTAGAAGGCGATCACGGCACCAAAGAAAAGTACGGCAGGGCCCACCCATAAAATCACCGTGCTCGCTTTAAAAGGCGGGTTATAAAGCACAAAGTCGCCATAGCGATCAACCATGTACTTGATGATTTCTTCGTCAGTGCGACCGGCATTGATCTGTTCGATCACCTGATTGCGAAGGTCAACTGCCAATTCGGCGTTAGAGTCGGCAATCGACTGGTTCTGACACACCAGGCAGCGCAGCTGCTCGGAAATCCCCAATACACGCTTGTGCGCCACAGGGTCAAACGCCGTCGGAACGGCTTCCTTGGAGTTTTCGACGGCCTGAGCAATAGAAGGAGCCGACTGAGCAGTCGCAACGCCCGCAAATGAAATCAACGCTGCGCAGGCGGTCGTAAGACACAGTTTCTTGAATGTCATGTCGTACTCTCCTTATTTACTGCTTCTCGAGCATATCAACAATGGGCTTGACATCCTTCTTCCAGACTTCTTCTGTCATCGGGCCGATCACCTTGTAGCGGATCACGCCCTTCTTGTCGATCACGAAGGTTTCCGGAGCGCCATACACGCCGAAGTCAATGGCAGCCTTGCCGCTGGCGTCAACAAGCACGACATCGTAGGGGTTACCTAAAACCTGTAGCCAGCGAGTGGCCAAAGCAGGTTTGTCGCGATAGTTGTATCCGACCATCATGGTCTTGACGCCTTCATTCTTGAGCTGAATGAAATACGGATGCTCGTAGCGGCAGGCTTCGCACCAGGAAGCCCAAACGTTGAGCAGATAGACCTTGCCGAGAAGATCCTTCTTGGTGACGGTCTCGCCGCTCATCGTCGGAAGCGAGAACTCAGGCGCGGGCTTATCGATCAAAGCCGAGGGAACCTTGCGGGGATCAAGATACAAGCCCACGAACAGAAACACGCAAACGAAAAGGAAAATCAAAAGCGGAATGAGATACTTCAATCGCAACATGATCAGTCTCCCACAGCCGCGACTTGTGCCGCGCGGTTGGTCTTCTTACGGGAAGTACGGTAACGACGGTCAAGGATGGCAATAAAGCCGCCCAGAGACATCAAGATCGTGCCCCACCAAATCCAGGTCACGAAAGGCTTTCGGTAAGCGCGCACAATCCATGCTCCCTCACCTACCGGCTCACCCAAGCTCACATAAATGTCGCCGTCAATCGAGTGCTTGATGGCTGCTTCTGTCATCGGCATGGAGCGCGAGCTGTAATAGTTGCGCTTTTCGGGATGCAGTCGAGCCACTTCCTTGCCATCCTTGGTGACAATGAAGTCACCGCGGGTGGCCGTGTAGTTCGGACCGCGCACTTCCTCGGTACCATGGAAAGTGAAGGTGTAGCCGGAGACCGTCACATGTTCGCCCGGCAACATGCGCACGTCGCGTTCGGCCGGATATCCCTTGACCAATGCCACGCCCACGACGAACATCGCCACACCGAGATGGGCAAGATGCATACCCCAGAAGGCACGCGGGTGATTCGCCAACTTCTTGAAAAAGCCTACCTTCATGTTGCGGCCGCGTTCGCGGATGTTGTCCACGGCGCTCACGGCAACCCAGGCGGCCAGCGTAATGCCCACGAAGACCCAAGTACTCCAGCGGCCCATCAGAAGCGGCACGGCAACGCCAATGGCCACAGCCACCAGAAGGATGATCCACAGCCGCTTGGTGAGCTGCGTGAGATCAGCCTCCTTCCAACGGGCAAAGGGCGCCACACCGAGCAGGAAGAGCATCGGCAGCATCAAGGGACCGAACACGGCGTCAAAGTAAGGAGGACCAACGGAAATCTTGCCGGCATTGAGCGCATCCAAGAAGAGCGGATAGAGCGTACCGAGCAAGACAGCGCCCATCGCCACAACGAGCAGAACATTGTTGACGAGAAGAAGCGACTCGCGGCTCACCATGGAGAAGTTGCCGCCGAGGCCCACCGTCGGAGCGCGCCAGGCAAAAAGCAGGAACGACAGACCGATCACAACGATCAGGAACGCCAGAATGAAGATACCGCGTTCGGGGTCGGTCGCAAAGGCGTGCACGGACGTGAGAATACCCGAGCGAACCAAGAACGTACCCAAAAGTGACAGGCTGAACGTGATGATCGCAAGCAGCACCGTCCAAATCTTGAAGCAGCCGCGTTTTTCCGTCACGGCCAGACTGTGAAGCAAAGCCGTACCGGTAAGCCAAGGCATGAAGGACGAATTTTCGACCGGATCCCAGAACCACCATCCGCCCCAGCCCAATTCGTAGTAGGACCAGTAGGAACCGAGCGAGATACCCAATGTAAGCAGAATCCACGCCATCGTCGTCCAAGGACGCATCCAGCGAGCCCAAACGGCGTCAAGTCGACCGGCGATCAGCGCTGCAATGGCAAAGGCAAAGGGAACGGTAAAGCCCACGTAGCCCATGTAGAGCAACGGCGGGTGAAAGACCATGCCCGGGTCCTGCAGCAAGGGATTGAGGTCGGCACCTTCGGGAGCTGCCGGGAACAGACGCAGGAACGGGTTCGAGGTAAAAAGCATGAATGCCACGAAACCCGCCGTGATGAACCCCATGACGCCGAGCACGCGGGCCACGGTTTCCTGCGGCAGCTTGCGGCTCGTCAAGGCAACGAAGAATCCCCACCAGGTCAGCATCAAGGCCCAAAACAAAATAGAACCTTCATGGCTGCCCCAAGAGGCGGCAACCTTGTAAAACCACGGCAGCAGCGAGTTCGAGTTGCTCGCCACGTTCAGAAGCGTAAAGTCACTGATATAGAACGAATACGCCAAAGTGCCGAAGGAAATTGTCAGAAAAAGCGCATTGGCATAGGCTGCGGTACGCGCAAGCGCCATCCACGAGCCGATGCCGCGCGCGGCACCTACAAGCGGCAGCACGCACTGCACGACCGAGAGCACCAGCGCAAGTATCAGCGCAAAGTGGCCGATTTCAGCAATCACGGAGCTATCTCCCTTAAGGTTGAAAAATCAAGTTTGATATGTTGTAGACGTCTCAAGTCCGCCGACAGCAAACTTGAGACGCCAAAATCCTTGGGTTCGGACGGACCGACCTTTTACTTTTTCGCAGCCTGAGACGCCGCTTCCTTACTGCCCTTCTCGTCGAAAGTCTTCATGGCGGCATGAGCTTTATCCACGGCTTCCTGCGCTTCGGGCGGCATGTAGTTTTCATCATGCTTGGCAAGCACTTCGCTTGCCACGAACACACCGCGATCATCAAGTTTTCCCTGAGCGACAACACCCTTACCCTCCTTAAAGAGGTCAGGAAGAATACCCTTGTATTCCGTCGGGATCACAGCAGCCGTATCAGTGATCCCGAAAGTCACGGTCACGCCGTCGGGCAGGCGCTTAACGGAGCCTTCTTCGACCATTCCGCCCATGCGGAACGTACGCCCCTGCGGCGCCTCTTTGGCGGCGACCTGCATAGGCGAATAAAAGAACACCAGGTTGTCGTTAAATGCCGAGAGCATCAGGTAGACGCCGACGCCGACCACGGCAACGGCACCGCCGATCAGTGCGAGTCGTTTGGTTGCGGCATTAGCCATATCCGTTCCCTCCTAAAGCGACCAGTCTTGTGCGATTGACAGGCGCTGTTTATCAATAGTCATTAAAAGATCAGATTTCACGCGTACTGCGCAAAGCACGAGCCTCACGCGTCAGACGCTGCGCGGCCTTAGCTCGACGACTGCGCAATCCGAAAAGTTCGATCACGAGCAAAAGTACGCACATGCCGTAGGCCGCCCAGACATAAGCTCCGTGACCATCCATGTGCAGAAAATGTGAGAAAGAAGACCAATCCATTTTCGTATTCCTTGAGTCTGTTGCTCGAATTAGATTTCACCCTTGATGGCCGCCTCTTGCGCCCAAGTTTCACGACGTTCGCGCTCGAGAATGATGGTACGGGTCCGGGCAAACGTTGCCGCCAGGCTGTATATCCAAAAGGCCGCAACCATCAACAAGAGCGTCACCAGCATGATGGTGGCAATGGAGCTGCCGCGCGAAGTGATGGACGCGCCCTGATGCAGCGTGTTCCACCAACGCACCGAGAAATAAATGATGGGCACATTCACCACGCCAACCAGCGCAATAAGCGCGCAAGCCTTGTCGGCTCGTTTAATGTCCGCAATAGAGCTCTGGAGCGCCAGAAAGCCGAGATAAAGGAACAGCAGGATCAGTTCGCTCGTCAGTCGTGCATCCCAAACCCAATAGGCGCCCCAGGTCGGACGCCCCCAGACAGCACCCGAGAAAAGCGCGAGGAAACACATAAAAGCGCCCGTCGGAGCCATCGCAGCAGCAAAAATCGAGCACATGCGGTTGTTGGTCGCTAAAGCAAAAGCGGAGAAAACCGCCATCAGCACGTAGATGAGCATGCTCATCCAAGCCGAAGAAACATGAATGAAGATGATGCGGTAAGAGTTACCCTGCGTGGCATCAATCGGGCAAACAAAAAAGCCCAGATAAAGCGCAACGGCCGCAAGCACGGCCGCAAGCGCAAACAGCGGCTTGATCGTCTTTCCGGCAAAGAAGTAAAAGCCCTGGGGATCAAAGAGCGAACGCATGTGTTCTCCCGTTTCCTGTTATTGAATTGAAATCCGAAGACTGGCAGCGATGGCAAAGGGAGCCGCGGCTAGAGCCAGCAATGACAAGGCCGCCGTCACCATCAGGTATGCCGTAGGCGAAACGCTGATGGCCACCTGCACCGTCGCACCGGCGCCGAAAATCAGCACCGGAATGTAAAGCGGTAAAACCAAAAGACTCGTGAGCACGCTTCCCGCACGAAGCCCCAAAGTCAAAGCCGCACCAATGGCCCCCACGAGACTGAGTACGGGGGTACCGAGCAGAAGAGAAGCCATCAGCACCACGCACTGATCAATCGGCAGATCGAACATCACACCGAACAGAGCCGTAAAGACCGTGATCGGAACACCGGTGGTGAGCCAATGTGCAAAAACTTTTGCCAGAACGATGATCGTAAGAGGCTCGGCCGAAATGACCATCTGCTCGAGTGTACCGTCGGCGTGATCAAGTGCAAAAATGCGCGGTAACGAAAGCAGAGCAGCTAAAAGAGCCGCCACCCAAACAACGCCCGGCGCCATGGTCCGCAGCAAGTTTTGCTCAGCCCCGACGCCAAGCGGCACCAACGTGATTACCACGGCAAAGAAAAAGAGCGTTTGGATGATGTCACTCTTCTGACGCAATGCAAGCATCAGATCACGGCGAACGACAGCAAGAAACAAGTTAAGCATGCCGAACCTCCCCGCAAACACGCTTGCCCGGCGCAAAGGAGGAAACGTCAACGGTCTTCGTCCGCTCGGCAGGTAGATTCATTTCCACTTCCTGATGCGTCGTATAGATCACGATGCCCCCGGCCATGACGTGTTCGGCCACTGCGGCGGCAAGATTAGCCACGCTGGCAACGTCAAGCGCCGTAAACGGTTCGTCCAAAACCCAGACGGGTTTGCTGAGGCTAACAAACAAACGCGCCAACGCCACGCGGCGGCGCTGTCCCTGCGAGAGTTCTCCAGTGGTGTGTTCAATGAACTCTCCCAGCCCCACCTTTTCGAGCGCATCAATCAGCTCTTCATTTTTGGCAATGATATTGCCCATGCGTGCGGCAATGCGCACGTTTTCAATGGCTGACAGATCGTCTTTGACGCCGTTTAAGTGGCCGATGTAAACGAGATCTTTGTAGTAGTCCTCTTTGAGAGTGCGGATGGGCTGACCCTTATAGAGAATTTCTCCCGCATCGGGCTGCATGAGACCGGTAAGAAGGCGCAACAGAGAAGTTTTGCCCGTACCGTTGGCGCCGGCCAAGCGCACCAGCGTACCGGCAGGAGCTTCAAAAGTAAGCCCCGTGAAAAGAAGCCTCTCGCCACGCTCAAGTTCAAGTGCGTCGGCTTTCAGGCACGCGGCCTCGGTTATTTGGGTCATGGGTTTAATTTGTCTATCCAATTGGAAGTCATCCGCCGAACCGGCTTTCTGAAACAAAACCCGTGACGCTGATCGGGCGACGGGCTGCGCATCGTTTTCGTTCGCACATTGAATTCAGAGCTGCCGAAGGCTCGGGAATGTGTCTTTTTAGTCTTGGGCGAGTTTAATTTCGGCCGATTAACGCAGTCTTAGGATGGACTTGTCTACCGTTAGAGAAATCCGCTTTTTTCCGCATCTTCGCCTCCTTCTAAGCACTCTTGCTTATTTCGAAAAAGACGGACTCGGTCATACAATCAAAAAATCGCGGTTTGATCATGCTCAAAGCGCCTGTTTCGACTGCTTTTAGCTTGGTTGGCCACCCCGGATATTGCACCTCTGCACTCTGCAACCGCACTCAAGAAAAAAAGGATAACCATGAGAAGTGATCCGCTTACCAAAGGCATCAATGCCGCCCCACAACGCAGTCTCTTGAAAGCACTCGGTCTTTGCGACGCCGAAATCGGCAAACCGCTGATCGGCGTTGTCAGCTCGCAAAACGACATCGTGCCAGGGCATATGAATCTCGACAAAATCGTCAACGCTGTCAAACAGGGCGTTGCTCTCGGCGGCGGTGTTCCGATCGTCTTTCCCGCCATTGCCGTCTGCGACGGTCTGGCTATGGGCCACGTCGGCATGAAGTATTCCCTGGTTTCTCGCGAACTCATCTGTGACAGTACGGAAGCCATGGCAACGGCGCACCCCTTCGACGGCCTGGTTCTCGTTGCCGCCTGTGACAAGAATGTCCCCGGTCTTTTGATGGCTGCAGCTCGCCTAAACATCCCCTCGATCGTGATTTCAGGCGGCGCTATGCTTGCCGGTCACTTTGAAGGCCGCAAGGTTTCCTACTCCAACATCAGCGAAGCCGTAAGTCAGTTCCGCACCGGCAAAATCACGCCGATTCAATTTGAAGATTTGGAAAACAAGGCCTGTCCGTCCTGCGGCTCGTGCTCGGGCATGTTCACGGCCAACTCGATGAATTGCCTCTCGGAAGTGCTCGGTATGGCTCTGCCCGGCAACGGCACGATTCCGGCCGTGCACTCGGCTCGCCTGCGCCTAGCCAAGGAAAGCGGCTTGAAGATCATGGAACTCGTCAAGAACAACGTCTTGCCGCGTCAAATCATGACCAAGGATGCGTTCTTAAACGCCCTGGCCGTCGACATGGCTTTGGGCTGCTCGACCAACTCCATGCTGCACCTGCCCGCCATCGCCCATGAATGCGGCATTGATCTGGACCTGTCGGTTGCCAACGAAATCAGCAAGAAGACACCCAATCTTTGCCACCTGGCACCTGCCGGCAACCACTACATTGAAGAGCTTGACGAAGCGGGCGGCATCCGCGCCGTGATGAATGAAGTCTCCAAACTCGGTGTTTTGCACCTTGATTGCCTCACAGTCACCGGAAAAACGGTGGGAGAAAATATCGCCGGTGCCAAGATCCTGGACCACGAAATTATTCACACGGTCGAAGACCCGATCGCCAAGGAAGGCGGCATCGCCGTTTTAAAGGGCAATCTCGCTCCCGAAGGCTCTGTGGTCAAACGAGCTGCCGTTGCACCTGAAATGATGACACACAGCGGCAAGGCTCGCGTGTTTGACTGTGAAGAAGATGCCCTGAACGCCATTTATGGCGGTCAAATCAATGCGGGTGAAGTGGTTGTGATCCGCTACGAAGGTCCCAAGGGAGGTCCGGGCATGCGCGAAATGCTCAACCCGACATCTGCCATCATGGGCTCCGGACTGGGCCACTGCGTGGCGCTCATCACCGACGGCCGTTTCTCCGGCGCAACCCGAGGCGCCGCCATCGGTCATGTTTCACCGGAAGCTGCCGTCGGCGGCCCGATTGCCTTGATCGAAGAAGGCGATATCATCACAATCGACATCCCGAACAACGCCATCAGCGTTGATGTGTCCGATGAAGAACTGGCACGCCGCCGCGCACAGTGGCAACCGCGCCAGCCGCGCGTAACGACGGGATACCTGTCGCGTTACGCCAAACAGGTCAGTTCCGGCATGAAGGGCGCCGTGTTGAGCTAAAGTCAGCTGGCGCTCGACTTGGATCGGCCTTCCGTCCCTTTTCGACGGAAGGCCTTTTTGTTGGTTCAATCAAGCGGCCTTAAGAAACTTCTTCATGCCGCGCCCTGTAGCGTCCCAACACAGAAGTGAGCCCACCACGACCAAAACCACTCCCATCCAAAAACTCGAATTCAGCTCGGCACCTATCCAAAAGGTCGCAAAAACGCAAGAAAGCACCGGCGTGAAGTAGGACGCCGCAGCAAGCACGGTGATGTTTCCTTTGCTCATGCCGAGTGTCCAGACGACATATGCCATACCGACAGCGATACCGCCAAAAATCACGCTCATGAGGCCGTGCGCACTTGCGGCAACCGGCTGTGAGCCGATGTCAAGAAGCCACAAAACGAGAAACACAAGCGTGTCAACGGCAAAAATAATCGTCGACGGATTGATTCCGTTACCCCAGGCGCGCGTCATGCTCGAGTACCCAGCCCAGGTGACGGCCGCAACGAGTGCAAGCAAGTAGGAGACGGGATTTTCAGCAAAACGCACTACGAATTCGGTCAAGGAAAAACCCTTGTCGCCACTCAGAATCACAATGATGCCGCCAAAGGCGACGAGAAGTCCCGGATAGAGCCACCAACGCGTACGCACACCGTTAAAGAGCACGGCAAAGAGAATTGTGAGTGACGGCCACAAATAGTTGACCATGCCTACTTCCATCGTCTGCGCGCCGCCGCTCGAAGTAAAGATGGCCAGACAGAAACTCAGAGAGCTCAGGTTTGCCGTCGGTATGCCGAAATAAAGATACCGCTTGTCGATACGATGAAAGTCCGGCAAACCGACAATGAAAAAAACGCAGATCGTTGCAACACAATAGAGAAAAAACTGTCCTTGTGCCATGCCGAAACCTTCAGCAATGCCGCGCACAAGACTCACGGACATCCCCCAGCATATCGGCGCAAAAAGTCCGATCAACGTTGCTTGTGTGCTCGTCAACGAGCCGACTCTCAACATAGGAAACGCCTTTAGGTTATGCCTTTGTCGGATAATGACGCGCACCGAAGATAGCGCTTCCCACACGAACCATCGTGGCACCTTCCTCTACAGCCTGCACCATATCGGCACTCATTCCCATCGAAAGCGTATCCCAGCCAAATTCCGCCTTATGCGCATCAAACAGAGCTTTCATGGCTCGCAGAGGACGACGCACACTCTCATCGTCTTGGGCAGGCTCTGGGATGGCCATCAACCCGCGCAATTTGAGCCGTGGCAGCTTGGCAATTTCTCTTGCCACTTCGCAAACCTCCTCGGGCATAACGCCGCTTTTGCTCTCTTCGGCGCTGATGTTGACCTCAATCAGCACATTTAAAGGAGGCATATCCTCAGGGCGCTGATCGTTCAAACGCTTGGCAATGCGCAAGCGATCGACACTATCAACCCAATCAAAACGCTCGGCTACAGGTCGCGTTTTGTTGGCCTGCAGAGGTCCGATAAAGTGCCAAACGAGTTTTCGTTCGGGATAGTTATCCTTAAACCAACCGACTTTGGCACAACCCTCCTGTGCATAGTTCTCTCCGAAAACACTCTGTCCGGCATTGACCGCCTCGAGCACAGCTTCGGCCGGAAATGTCTTGGAAACAGCCACGAGTTCCACCGTGCTTTGCCTTCGTATACAGACCGCCGTCAGCGTAGATTTGACCTGCTCCAGTCGATACGCAATTCCCTCTTCTCGTTGTGTCATCTTCGTCCTTTAAATTCCAACTGCGGCTCGGCCGCATTGTGAGCGCAAGCGTAGCGCAAAACGCTCGTGTGCGGACAAAGTGTTCGCTCCGACCTCTCAACCTATGTCAAATCGTTACACACTCCTGAAGTTTGTCTTAACCGAAGACCTGCAACAGATTGAAATTTCAGCGTTTTGTCGTGCTGCATGGTCTAAGTTATCCACAACATCGGATCGGCCGGGCTTTTGTTGGTTCTGCGGCTATTTTCGCGCGCTTTTCCTTTTTCCGTTCAAGCAAACCGGATTCAACTTGTCAAGCAAAATTTTGATCTTGTTAATTTTTCTGTTTGTTTTCAGTATGTTAGCACCTAGCCATCAGGCTTTCAGTCCCTCTTGTCACTTATTCACGCGTTTTGTGAATTACTGTGGACGAAAGTCATTTTTTTCATAAAAATCAGTGGCCTTTTGCTGTGCCTAAAATTTGGGCACATCGGTTTGAGGATCAAAATATGATTTGACTTTTGTTGTAAGTATTTACCCTATATTCTTACAACAATCTTTTACGGCCGTAAGTTTCCGGCTCAGGACTAATTCTTTCGGCCAATCGGGAATTAGTCCCTGCCGTTCTTCTGAATTATTGAATCAGAAACCAAATCCGTTGAGAATGGATTGTGTCCTTAGCGGCCCAGGATGCGCGTCATGCCGCCTGCGCTTCGTATCTTCTTTTGTCGGGACTCTGCTTTCTATGGGAAAAACAAAACTCAACGCCGTTACGCAAGCGCTTGTGCACATCGACCCTGACAAGCACCCGCTCTTTTTACGTCTCAAGGAGTCGGGAAATTTCATATGGCTTACGCAAGCCGATGAGGCTCCGATGAAAACCCTCGACGGTCTCGGGCTTCTGTGCATCGTAGATGATCCCAATATGTTCAAAGAGACACTCGACATGGCCGTGCTTGCCCCCGAAATCAAAAAACTCTTTGAAGAAACACTGGCTGCCGCCTGGTTCACTTCCCCAACAATCGGAAGAGAGCTAGCTACTCGCCTTGGCATTCGTCGGCTGCCCGCCGTTGCCGTCTACTGCTGTGGTGAAATGCTGGGCGCCATCGAAGGGCTTCGTCCCTGGGGGGAATATCAAAACGAACTCATTGCCATTTTGACCTCACGTACCAAACCGCACAAGAAAACATTGGTCATCGCTCCGGTTCATAACTGACCGTATCGACGACGGCCTACGATGCCGCCTGGATCTAATCTGAGAGGTTCATTTCATGATCGAATTAAAATTCAAACGCAAAACCGGTTGGGACGGCCCGGATCTGGATCGAGGCGCCGAACGACGCGCCGCCGACCTGTCGCTCAAAATCCTTAAGAACCTCGAACAAGTCTTTCTGCAGGCCTACGAAACACAGACATCTCCGGACTGGATCTATGACCTCGGCGGAATGGATTCTCAGAGCGCAGCCTTTTTGCTTCACTGCCTTGGCAAAGGTGAAGTGCGCATCTCGCTTCACAACGGCGAAGTCAAAGTTTGCGAAACGGCCATTCCCGGATTGTGGCTACTGGAAATTGGGCAGGTTAAAAGCCTCGTTGCAGCCTTGTTGCCTCGTTCAATCGAAGCGGCCATTTCAAACGGAGCCGATCGCATTGAAATCCCTGAAAAACTGCCGGCAGGTCTTTTTGCCGCTCCGGCTATTCTCGGAGAAATCAACGAAGCTCTTGCTCAAACCGACATTTCCAAGACCGATCCCGACACAGTGCCGCGGCAGATCGACATGGTGCGTCAGCCGCTTACGCCCACCGACCGCACCTTCATTTTGACGTGCATCGGCGAAGGTTCCCTTTCAATCGAACTGTCGGGCTTTGCCGAAAGCCGCATTTTTTCGACAAAAGTACGTGGGCTGTGGCGCTCGGTCATCATCAACAACAATCACAAAGTGCTTCTCGACAGCCTATGCGTGACTCACGTTCCGCCCGAAGTCCCCGCGTCTCTGGACGACATGGGTCGCAGCGCCAAACTTGTGCGCGAAACCATCGAGTGGATCGAACGCGACCTGGAGCGCGGTGCTCTGGGATAAACGGTTGTTTGAAGGATTTTTGCGCTATGAGCGACATCGCCACCGGACTTGACATCATTGATCGGCTCAATGCTGAGCGCAACGCGCGCATCGCGGACAGTACCAAAATGCAATGCAAGATTTGCTGGTACGTCTACGATCCGCAGGAAGGGTGCCCGGAAAACCAAACGCCTCCCGGCACCGCTTTCAAAGATTTGCCCGAATGGTGGACCTGTCCGGATTGCGGCAACGGCAAACATGTCTTCATCCCGTTTCTTGATGTCGACGACACCTCGGAGTGACAGCTATGACGCATAACGAAGCCTCTGGTACCGGTACGAGTCGTTCTCGACTCGACAATGTCGCTCCTGCTCCCATCTCTTTCCTGCGCCGTCCTAAGCCCTTTGATCGCGATGCGGCTATGCGTGCCTACGAAAAGGAACATCCTGAGGCACTGCAGACACGTATGCAGGCCTTGCGCTCGCGTCATGCCGGCACAAGTCTGAAAGTCTTTCCGAACGATCCTCAGCGTTTCTTTGAAGCAGGCTTTACTGAGATTCTGGCCACTCGCATGGCTGGGCTTCCGATCGTAAACGCGAAGCTCTCCGTTGCCGCCACACCTTTCGTACGCATCCTTATTGATCAAACGCAAGTCTGGATTGGGGTGGTCGTCACCCCCTGGGCAGTCATGGCAATTCTTGCTCCCGCTGCTCGCGAAGGCTGGAGTTTCGTTCCTGCTGGCGGCATTGAAGAAATTGAATTGGCTGCCGGCACCTTCCGTTTTGTGGCATGCGCCGACAATATTCTCGGACACTACCGCAGTCTTTCGCTTAAAAGTCCCGTTTTCGAGTTCCAAGATATGGCAAGCGCCAAAGCCTTCGCGCAGACGTGTCTGAATTTGTTGCTCGGGCGTGAGGAACTTCAAGAAGACAGCGAACCTGACAATCCGATCCTGTCGCAACAGACACCGCCACTTGAACCAATGAAAAAAACACTCTCAAGAAGAGAGCTTCTCGGACGCTACGCACAACCGCTTGCTGTAGATTTGGAACAAAAGCGCCGATCAAGCGATGCCGACAGCCGGTCTCGTGGCACAGTTCCTGAACCGATCACCACTGGGGATAAAGTATGAGTTTCACAGAAGGTTCCGTCCTCATTGACGTTGATATGACGTCGCAAACCCGCCCCAAAGTCACGACCCGCTCGACGCGACAGGGTGAGATCAGTCGTGCCATTACCGGACAACCGGTCAACTCTCTCCTACCCAAGACGCTCATCGAGTCACTATACGCACTCTGTCCGCAGGCCCATTTGACCGCGTTTGAATGCGCCATGGCTGCCGCTCAGCAAAAAGAAATTCCGCAACACACCCGCAAAGTCGTTTATGAAATCATCAACGAACATCTGCGTTTCCTGGCCTTTGACGCATGCGTATCCGTTGGTCTCAAACCTGCCGAAGAAGTGCGTCGACTAGGTCAACTGCGCGCGTTGACCACTGCGGAACTCTCCAAAGAAATCCCCGATTTCGATCGTCTCGACGAAGCCATCGCTCCTGCCATTCAAACCTTCGTGACGGGATCCGGTCCCGATCAGTTTGAGGCACTGCAATCTCTGCCTGACTTTGAGGCCTGGATGATGCACGGCGCAACGGCTGCGAGCCGACTTTATGCACAACTTTGGGAAACCGTACCCTGCCGCCGACACACCTCAGTTGCCATGCTCAACCCGCGTTGTTCTCTCGAAACAATCGAAACGTGGATTTCGGGGGACGTTTCGGTAAGTTGCCCTCTAATCAACGGCACGGCGCATCAGACAAGCGCCCTCGGACGTTGCGAGAATCAACCGCTCCTGAATGAAATCGCCGAGCAGTACGGCTGCGGCATTCGTGCCCAATTTGTCGCACGTCTCATTGATCTCATGCTCTACTGGAAGATACGGCGTGACCCGCAGTGGTCCGTTCAAGCAGGACAAACCGCTCCGAACACAGGTCTGGCACACGTTCAGACCGCGCGCGGCTCTTTGATTGTCCGCGTCATTGTTGAAAAGGGCATCATCGCAGGCGTCAAAACCATCGCCCCCACCGAATGGAATTTCGCTTCAGGCAGTTGCGCAGAGCAAGCGCTTTCCATGATCGAATTCAGTTCAGAGGATCAATGGAGGCGCGACGCAGCCTGGATTTTGGCGGCCATTGACCCTTGTGTGCCCTACTCAATTCGGTTCCACAACGTTTTGCAAAACGAAAGTAACCATGCATGAAGTCTCCATCGCCGAAGGCATTCTGTCAGCTGTTGAATCAACGCTGGTCAACGAACCCGACGCAAAAGTTTCGTCGGTAACGGTCAACATCGGCGAATTGGCCGGCGTGGAAAGCCAGGCTCTTTTGTTTGCCTGGGATTCGGTAGTGCGCGGTACGCTTGCCGAAGGGGCCAAACTTGTGATTGAGCTGGTCGCTGGAGAAGCCTGGTGCATGAAATGCGCTAAGAACGTGCCGCTGCACCGCCACGGCGATCCTTGCCCCCAATGCGGCGGCTATCAGCTAATGCCCGTCAAAGGACACGAATTGAAGGTCGCGAGTCTGGAACTTGCCGTTGACGCGTCCTGATTGACATCCAACCCGATTCTGTTGTTTAAGGAGTTCTCCATGTGTACTACCTGCGGCTGCGGCAATCCTCACAGCCATACGCATATCGATGAAAAAGGTAACGTTGTCACTCACGCTCACGATCACGGTGACCACGATCACTCCCATGGTCACGCACACACACGTACCGTTACCGTCGAACAAGATATTCTTGCTCGCAACAATGCGATTGCCGACGAAAACCGAGCCCTTTTTGCCGCCAAGAAAATCCTGGCCTTGAACTTTGTGAGTTCTCCGGGCTCCGGCAAAACGGAACTTTTATGTGCCACTGTGCGCGACAAACCCGCCGACGCTCCCGAAATTCTTGTCATCGAAGGCGATCAGCAAACCGACAACGATGCCAATCGCATCCGAGCGACAGGAGCAGATGCTGTACAGATCAACACAGGCAAGGGTTGCCACCTTGACGCTGAACAGGTCAAATTGGCATTAAGCATCCGTCCGCCCGCCGATAACAGCCTCGTACTGATCGAAAACGTCGGCAATTTGGTATGTCCCGCCGAATTTGATTTGGGTGAAGCACACAAAGTGGTGGTGATTTCCGTCACCGAAGGTGCCGATAAGCCGCTGAAGTATCCTGACATGTTTGCGGCGGCCGATCTGATGATCATTAACAAAATTGATCTGGCCCCCTACGTTAATTTCGACATGGACAAATGCGAGGAATACGCCCGTCGCGTTAACCCCTCGATTCGTTCGCTTCGCGTCTCGGCTACAACAGGCGAAGGCCTGGAAAAGTGGTGGGCATGGCTCAAGGCCAACCTGATAATCGCGCAACTCTAAGCCGAGATAACGGTCATGACTGTGCAACGGCGCACCTATCGGATCAAAGGCCTTGTGCAGGGCGTGGGCTTTCGGCCGACGCTCTGGCGCGTGGCGCACGCCTTGAAACTCGCTGGCGAAGTCTGGAACGATGCACAGGGCGTCGGAGCGATTCTCGAGGGAGATGTCTCTGTCCTCGATTGTTTCGAAGAAGCGCTGCGCAAAACCGTGCAAGATGAGGCGCCGCTAGCCCGCATTGATTCTGTAGAGTTGGTGCAAACGCAGCCCCCCGTCGGCGCAACCGATTTCGTGATCACGGCAAGCCGTCAAGGAGTGGCACACACGATGGTGACGCCCGATGCGGCAACCTGCAAAGCCTGTGCCATTGAGATGTTCACGCCGGGCAACCGACGCTGGCGTTACGCTTTTACCAACTGCACACATTGCGGTCCGCGCTTCACAATTACGCGCAGCATTCCTTACGATCGCCCGATGACATCCATGGCCTCTTTTGCCATGTGTCCGGAGTGCCGGCGTGAGTATGACAATCCGGCCGACCGACGTTTTCACGCTCAGCCCAACGCCTGTCCCGTTTGCGGCCCCCAACTCAGATTGATCAACACGAAGGGCGCCCCCATCGAGTGCTCTGATCCCGTTGTGACCGCCGCACGTTTGTTGCAAGAAGGCAGAATTATCGCCGTCAAAGGTCTAGGCGGTTTTCATCTGGCGGTGGATGCACACAACGCTCAAGCCGTCGCCCGTTTGCGTCAGCGCAAAGCCCGCGAAGCCAAACCACTAGCGGTGATGACAGTCAACGAAGCCAGCGCGCGGCTCTGGGGCGAATTCGACGATACCGAGCTTGGTCTATTACGTTCCCCAGCTCGCCCCATCGTGTTGGCGCGCAAAACCGAACGTTGCCGAAGCGCTTTTTCTTTTGTTGCCGACGGCTTGAACGAAATCGGGCTCATGACAGCCTACACGCCGGTTCATCTTCTGCTTTTCCATGCATTGATCGGTCAACCTCAAGAGGCAAAGTGGCTCGATATCGCCTCTGACACTGCCCTCGTGATGACCTCGGCCAACCCCTCCGGCGAGCCCCTGGTCATTCACACAAAGGAAGCCTGTAGACGCCTTGATGGCATTGCCGATGCTATTCTCACGCACGATCGCGAGATTGTCTGCCGCTGCGACGACTCAGTGGTGCGCGTGGTTGACGGCGCCTCAAGACTCGTTCGAAGAGCTCGCGGATACACGCCTCTTGCCGTCAAAACAAACCGCGACATGACGGGCATTGCCGCTACGGGAGCTTCGCTCAAAGCAACTGCCGCACTCGGTCGCGGTACGGAAATCTTCGTAACCGCACACATCGGTGACACCAAAAACGTTGCTTCCTGCAATGCACTGAAAGAAGCACTGCTTCACTTTGAAGACATTTTGGAAACACACCCGACAAAAGCCGTTGCCTGCGATCTTCATCCCGACTTTTACGCTTCGCGTCTGGCGCGTGAAATTGCTGGAGCAAGGAAAATTCCCCTCTTTGAAGTACAGCATCATCATGCCCACACGATGGCCGTTGCGCTTGAGTACGGACTTGAAGGCGATGTTTACGGTTTGTCGTTGGACGGCGTTGGACTGGGCACAGACGGCCGCGCCTGGGGATGCGAAGTTTTGCACTGCAGAAGCAATGGTACGTTTGAACGCCTGGGTCATCTGCAAAACCTGCCTCTCCCCGGAGGCGACGCCGCCGCCCGAGAACCCTGGCGAATGGCGGTATCAGCCGCATTGAAGACTGACTGCAAAAACGAAGCGCTTGCTCTTTGGCCGCACCGTCCCGTTGCCGCCATGTTGGAGCTTGCCGCCAATACGCGTCTTACCGGCAACACCAGTTCGGCTGGCCGCCTTTTTGATGCTGTGAGCGCCATTGCAGGTCTGTGCGAGGAACAAAGCGACGAAGCACAGGCCGCCATGCTTTTGGAAGCTGCAGGCGGTGATTTTGCCCAAGCCGTCTACGACGACAATGACTTTGTTGTGACGAAAGAGGCAGACGTAAATGTTCTCGACGTTACGACTCTTTTAAAACGCCTTTTTGCCATGCGTCTCGACGGAGCTTCACCTCAAACGATTTCGCAGCGCTTTCACGCCGCTTTCAGCGCCGGGATGGCAGAGCTCGCCCGCATCTGCATTCCCACCGGCTCCTCGGTATGCCTTTCGGGAGGCACGTTCCTAAACCGATTTATGGCCGCCGACCTGAACCGGCGTTTGCGACAAATGGGTTACCAAACTTACCTGCCGAGTCAACTGCCGCCCGGAGACGGTGCGATCAGTTTTGGGCAATGTGCCGTTGCCCGACAACGACTTGATGCCGCCGGTCATTGAACAATAAAGGAATCAAAATCATGTGCTTAGCAGTACCCGCACAAATCATCTCGCTTGACGGCATGACCGCCGTAGCCGAAATGTCAGGTATCAAAAAGGAAATCGACGTGACGCTCACCCCCGAGGTGGCCCCCGGCGACTGGGTGGTGGTACATGTTGGTTATGCCTTACAGCGAATTGATCCTCAGAAAGCTCTGGAAACGCTTGAAGCAATGCGCATCGCTGGAAGCCTAGGCTCCGAAGCCGTTGCAGCATCTTGAACAAGGAGGCAACGGAATGCAGTACACCGTCGAATTTCGCAACAAAGACGAAGCGCTCGCGCTTGCCGAACGTATCCGCACCGAAGTCGATTCCTCGCGTCAATATCGCTATATGGAATTTTGCGGCGGTCACACACATGTGCTCGCACGCTGGGGACTGACTGATCTGTTGCCCTCCAACATCCGGATGATCCACGGCCCGGGCTGCCCGGTCTGCGTGCTGCCAATAGGACGTGTCGACATGGCGCTGGATCTGGCTTTGAATAAGAACGTGACGCTATGCACATACGCCGACATGATGCGGGTACCGGGATCGGGAGGCCAAACTCTTTTTAAAGCCAAAGCGCAGGGTGCCGACGTACGTATGGTCTATTCGCCTACGGACGCACTTAAACTTGCCCGCGACAATCCCGATCGTCAAGTCGTTTTCTTTGCGATCGGTTTTGAAACCACTACCCCGCCCACGGCTCTTGTTTTAAAGTCGGCAAAAAACCAAAACGTCGAAAACTTCTCCGTTGTCTGTTCGCACGTCATCACACCGGCAGCCATGCGCCACATCATGCTCTCGCACGGAAAAGACGCCAAGCCTTTTATTGACGGAATCGTGGGGCCGGCACACGTTTCGGCCGTGATCGGCGAGATGCCCTATCGAGAGTTTGTCGACGAATGGAAAATTCCGGTCGTCATCTGCGGCTTTGAGCCGCTGGACATGCTTTTATCCATCCTGATGCTGGTGCGACAGACAAACGCCGGGGTCGCTAAAGTGGAAAACGAGTTTACAAGAGCCGTTCCCGCCGAAGGCAACCGGCTGGCGCTCTCGCTCATGGCCGAAACATTCGTGTTGCGTGAGAGTTTTGCTTGGCGTGGCCTAGGCAGACTGCCCTCCAGTGCACTGGCGTTGTCACCTGCCTACGAAATGTTCGACGCTGAAAAACGGTTCAATCTGATCGAACACGACGTCCCCGACAACAAGGCCTGTGAATGCGGCGCGATCCTTCGCGGCGAAAAAGAACCACGAGACTGCAAAGCCTTCGGCACCGTCTGCACACCCGTTCACCCGATCGGTGCCTGCATGGTATCGAGCGAAGGCGCCTGCGCCGCTTACTTCTCCTACGAATCACGTCGCGCCGCGTAACGGAAACCCCTTTCGAGGAATATCGAGTCATGGCAAAAGAAACTTATATCCGTCCGATCGACATCAAACACGGAATCATCGACATGACGCACGGCGCCGGCGGCAGAGCCACCGCGCAGCTCATTGACGAAATCTTTTCCAGAGCCTTTTGCAACGCCTATCTCGCGCAAGCCCATGACGGTGCCGTAATGCCCGCTCTCAAAGGGGAACCTGTCATGAGTTGCGACGCGCATGTCGTGCACCCCCTCTTTTTTGCGGGAGGTGATATCGGACGACTCGCCGTCTGCGGCACTGTCAACGACGTAGCCGTTTGCGGTGCCCGACCACTGTATCTGTCCGCGAGCTTCGTCATTGAAGAGGGGCTTGCCATTCGAACTTTAGTCGACATCGTCAATTCCATGGCGCAGGCAGCACTTGAAGCAGGCGTGAGCATCGTCACGGGTGATACCAAGGTGGTGGAAAAAGGCCACGGCGACGGACTTTTTATATCAACGTCGGGCCTCGGCGAAAAAATCCCCGGCACATGCGTAAGCGGTAAATCAGCCAAACCCGGTGACATTGTGCTTGTCACAGGAACAATGGGGGATCACGGCATCACGATCCTGTCACAGCGTGAAGGACTTGGTTTTGAAGCCCAGGTGCAAAGCGACACGGCTCCCCTAAACCACATTACCGAAGCGCTTTTGACAGCCTTGGGCGAACAAGTTCACGTCCTGCGCGATCCTACCCGAGGAGGATTGGCCACGACGCTCAATGAAATTGCCGCTCAGAGCAAGGTGAGCATTGAAATTGACGAACAAGCCGTGCCGATCCACCCGGCTGTGGCCTCGGCCTGCGAATTTTTGGGGCTTGACCCGCTCTACATTGCTAACGAAGGCAAGTTGATTGTGATTGTTGAGGAAGATGTCGCCCAGGAAGCTTTGTCAATCATCCGCAGTTGCAAGTACGGAGAGAATGCTGCAGTGATCGGTCGCGTGTCATCCGAGCAACCGGGATTCGTGAGCATGAAAACAGCGATCGGTGGCAAACGTTTGGTCGATTGGCTCAACTCCGATCCATTGCCTCGAATTTGTTAGGTTGCTGAAATACAAAAGCGGCTGCCAAGTTGCATTTGCTCTCGGCAGCCGCTTTCATTTTCATTCCGGCGTTAAGCAGGCGGTCTCTGCTTGCCTTGATGCAAATAGTTCTGAGAACCCTCTTCGATCAGAGCCTCGTAAATCTGACGCGTGTCGTCGTCATACGTGCAGAACGTCACGGACTCAAACTGCGGCTCAAGTTCAAGCACCTGTACCGCAACCGTAAGCGCCACGGCAGCGGCCGTTGGCTTCGGGAAGCCATACTGGCCGGTAGCAATAGCCGGAAATGCGATGGTACGCGCTCCGTGCAGACGAGCCAACTCAAAGCTGCGCGCATAAGCACGAGCCAGAAGCGCTACTTCCCCATCGCCGCCTCCGACCCAGGTAGGCCCAACCGCGTGAATAACAAAACGGCACGGCAAATTAAAGGATTCTGTCAGAGACGCACCGCCGGCAAAACAACGGCCCTGTTCAAGCACATAGGTGCGGCATGCCTTGCGAAGCTCGGGACCGGCAGCTTTGTGAATCGCCTTGTCGACTTCGCCGCCTCCCGTGAGGTCGGCGTCGGCCGAATTGACAATGGCATCAACGTTAAGCGTCGTGATGTCCGCTTTTATAACGCGCAGACGGCTGCGCAAAGCCTCGGATATAGGAATCATGTCGTTGTAGTCTTTCGCGAAATTAACTAGTCAGCGCCGCGCAATTCCCGCGCACGCCAACCCAAAACGGCAAGTACTGCAAAGTATGTCACAGCCGCACCAAGAATAACACCCGCCACAAGAACTAGTCGGTGCGCCCATTGAGGCTGCATGGCCGACCAGTCGATCCCTGTTTGAATCCAAATAAGAAAAACAGTCATTGCGGCAGTCGCCATCAAAACGCGCAACATATAGACAAACCAACCGCTGCCGGGCACGTACCAACCACGACGTTTCAACAATGTGAACAGCACCAGCGCATTAAAGACGGAGCCGAGGCCCACGGACAGCGCCAATCCCGCATGCCCGAAAGCCGGCACGGTAACAATGTTGCAGCACTGCACGACAATAAGCGAAGCGATTGCACCTTTGACTGGCGTTTTGATGTCTTTGCGCGAATAAAACGCAGGCGCAAGGATCTTGATTGAAATGAGTCCGAGAAGCCCGACCGCATACCCCTCGATCGCAATGGCCGTCATCGAAACATCAGACCCGGAAAAGTTCTTGCCCTGAAAAAGCACCGCAGCCAAACCTTCGGCTAAGAACCCCAAACCGGCAGCCGCCGGAATGGCCAAAAGAAAAACAAGCTTTAACCCGCGATCGAGCAATCGGTTATAGCGATCGAGTTCGCCGCGATTGAACGCCGCCGATAAACTCGGCAGCAAAACACTTCCAAGGGCCACCCCAAGCAGAGCCGTTGGAAACTCCATCAGACGATCGGCATAGTTGAGCCATGTCACGGCGCCCTTTTGCAGGTGCGAAGCTATGTTGGTGTTGATGAGAATAGAAATGGGAGCGACGCTCACACCCACCACCGCAGGAACCATCAGTTTCAAAACTTGGCGCACGTTAGCGTTTTTAAGCGCCTTGTGGGGATTGGAGAGTCGAGGGAAGCACCCGATTCGCTTAAGAGCAAAAAACTGCATGGAAAGCTGCAAAACACCGCCCAGAATGACAGCAAATGCCAGCGTATAAATCGGAACAGAAAAGTAGCTAACTAAAAAAAGCGTGCAGCAAATGAAGCTCACGTTAAGAAGCACGGGCGTAAAGGCCGGCACCGCAAAGTGTTTCCATGTGTTGAGTACGGCCGCGGCAAACGACACCAAACTCATGAAAATGATGTAAGGAAACATGCAGCGTGTCAGAAAAACGGCCAGATCAAAGGTCTCCGGATTGTTTTTAAAGCCGGAAGCAATGAGCCACACCACGACTGGAGCAAAAGCGATACCCAAAAGGCTCGCGATAAAAACAGCGCATCCCAAAAGCGAAAACACATCGCTGATGAAGGTCTTTTGCTCGCCTTCGGGTTGCTGTTCCTTCACCTGCGAGAGCATCGGAACGAATGCCTGACTGAATGCGCCTTCGGCAAAAAGGCGCCGCAGCATGTTCGGAATACGGAAAGCGACGTAAAAGGCGTCGGTCGCTGCCGACACACCAAAATAGCGCGCGATCAGCATATCGCGGATCAGACCAGTGATGCGCGACAACAACGTGAAGACGGAAACCGTAGCGGCCGACTTGAGTAAAGACATGAGAAGCGGTGAGTCAGACGAAATATTGTGATTCCTGCGCGGCGGCTAGGCCTTTCTTTGTAAAAGAAATTTTTCCTTGGCTCAAGTGCTTGTATCGGTCATTCTGATTTGATACAATGCCGCGTTTTCTGCTTTCGGGCGAATTCGGCGCAGAGTTGCAGCGGCGAGTCCTTCGAAGCGCAGAAAGCAACATTGTAGTAAAACTTAGACCCGGCCGATTTCGGCCAGATGCCGAGCTGCAAACGGGCTCGTCTGGAAAGCGAAAGCACAAGCTTGCGCTCGTTGGCGAGAATCCGAAAACCGCGGCATCCACTTTCAGGAATTCAAAACTAAATGGCCAATACCAACCAAGCTCGCAAGCGCGCCCGTCAGGCCCTTGCCCGCAACCAGCACCTCTCTGCTCAGCGCAGCCAGTACCGTACCGCTATCAAGCGCGTTCGCAAGTTCATCCTCGCCGGCGACAAGGCCGCTGCTCAGGAAGCTTTCAAGAACGCCCAGAGCGTGATCGACTCCATGTGCCGCAAGGGCGTTCTTCACTCGAACGCTGCTGCTCGCCACAAGAGCCGCCTGTCTGCTGCCATCAAGGCGCTCGCCTAATCTTTTAGGCACTGAGCCGAAAGGCTCCGACGCTAAAACGCCTGATTCCCTCAGGTCAGCGGTTTAGCCATTTAGACAAGAAAACGCATCCGATCGCTCCTCGGGTGCGTTTTTCTTTTCTCCAATCCATTTCCACTGTTTAGTTCCGCCCTTATCAACAAAAGTGCAAATTTCGAAATCCGAAAATTAAACCGTAATTTAAATTGTTCTCGTCGCAAACGCATTGGATTTGAGTTAACCTTTTTTTGACAAGCGGTAAGTGCGGGCGATGAGACTTCATTGCGGGATTCCCCTAATTTTCAGGCGATCCCCTGTTGCTTTTCGAAACTGTTAGGCTCGGATTTGTCTGCTTTTTGACAGCGTTTTGTCTACGTCGGTTTTGTAATGACAACGGATATTCCTGAAGGTTCCTCAGAAACATTTAGCCTGGGCATTGACCTGGGCAGTACCACCGTCAAATACGTCCTGCTCAGTCCCGACGGCTCCGTTCTGGCACACGCCTATCAGCGACACGCCAGCGCAGTGACCGCCACACTTATTTCGCTTTTGCAGGATCTGGTTCGCACGTTTCCGCATCTGAACACCCGTGTTCGACTGACAGGATCTGGAGCGCTTTTCCTGAGCGAACGTCTCGGCATCGGTTTCGTACAGGAAGTAATCGCCGCCGCGCAATATCTACAAAATGCCGTCGCAGAAGACGGCGAAGGACATCCTGTCGACGCTGCCATTGAGCTCGGCGGCGAAGACGCCAAAATTCTCTATCTGACAGGCAGTCAGGAACTGCGCATGAATGAAGCGTGCGCAGGCGGCACCGGCGCTTTTCTGGATCAGATGTCGGCAGCGCTAGGGCTGCCGCTTGATGAACTCAACCGCTTGGCAGGCGAAGCCTCGATTTCTCACCCGATTGCCTCTCGCTGCGGCGTTTTTGCCAAAACCGACGTAGTCGGTTTGTTAAATGCCGGCATACCCAAATCCGAAATCGCACGCTCCGTGTTTGACGCTGTGGCCGAACAGGCCGTGGGCGGTTTGTCTTGCGGTCGTCCCTTGCGCGGTCGTGTAGCCCTTTTGGGCGGTCCGCTCTCCTTTTTGAGCGAGTTGCGAGAAGCCTTTGCCAGACGTCTGGCCCGAAACTCCGTGACACTGGAGCAATTTGCCGACGCACAGTACGCCGTAGCGCACGGCGCCGCGCTGGAAAATTCGCCCCAGGGTGCGCAGGCCGAGGAGCATCTTTGGACACTTGAAAATTTGATCGAAGCCGTCGGACGCGAAGCCGTCAATCTCGTTGACAAGCGTAACGGCCCGAAACCGCTTTTTGACAGCGAAGACGAGCGCAAAGCCTTTCTTGATCGCCACGCCAAGGCCTGCGTTCCCACGATTGACCTCTCGAAGGCCTGCGGCGATCTCTTTTTGGGCATTGACCTTGGCAGCACCACCGCCAAAGGCGTATTGATCACCTCGGACAGAGAAATCTGCTGCACTTGGTATGAAAGCAATCAAGGGGCACCACTTCAGCAGCTCATGCCTCGCGTGAAGAAACTGGCGCAGTCTCTGCCGCCCGGCGCACGCATCCGCTCGGTTCTGACCACCGGGTACGGCGCCGATCTGGCTGCCGCTGCATTGGGCTCGTCAATGACTGAAGTCGAAACACTCGCTCATCAGAAAGCTGCCAGTTCCTTTATCCCTGACGCCACCTTCGTGATTGACATCGGCGGCCAGGATATGAAATGCCTCAAGGTCGAAAACGGGTTGATCACTTCCGTGGCACTCAACGAAGCCTGCTCCTCAGGGTGCGGTGCCTTTATCGAGAGCTTCTCCAAGCAACTCGGTCTGACAATGCCCGAATTTGTTCAAGCTGCGCTGCGCTCCAAACACCCCGTGGATTTGGGGTCGCGTTGCACCGTGTTCATGAATTCCAAGGTACGGGAAGCCCAGCGCGACGGAGCAACCTCGGAGGACATCGCCGCCGGCCTTTGCATTTCGGTCGTCCGCAATGCTCTTGAAAAGGTTCTTCGCATTTCTTCTCCCGAAGAGCTAGGCGACAAGGTTGTCGTACAGGGTGGCACTTTCCTAAATGACGGCGTGTTGCGCGCCTTTGAAAAATACACCGGACTGCAGGTGATTCGCCCGCAACTTGCTGGGCTCATGGGAGCATATGGCTCGGCACTTCTAGCCCGCGAACGTACGAACGATCAAACACCGGTATGGCAACCCTCAGACGAGCTTTTTAACACCTCCGATATTATCAAGCGCGAATTTCGTTGCCGTGGTTGCTCCAACAGCTGCGCACTGACGTTGCATCGCTTTGCCTCCGGCAACAAATTCGTCAGCGGTAACCGTTGCGAATTCGGCCTCAAAAGTCTTGGAAGCGGCAAGAAAAAGCACACGGGCTTTGTTGACTGGAAAATCAAACGGCTCTTCAGCGGCGAAGTCCTGTCCTCGGATGCTGCCCCCATGGGCGACATCGGCATCATGCGCGTGCTTAACACCTGGGAACACTATCCCTATTGGCACGCCCTTTTCACCGAACTGGGTTTCCGCGTTGTTCTATCGGATCCGACAACGGCTGCCATCATGGCCAAGGGATCCGACACTGTACCCTCTCAGTCGCTGTGCCTGCCAGCCAAGATCGCGCACGGTCACGCCCTGTCGCTGGCAGAAAAAGGAGTACGCAACATTTGGTTCCCCTGCATTCCCAAAGAAGAAAAACTCATTGCCGAAGCAGAGGATTCCTACGCGTGCCCGGTTGTCGGCGGGTACCCGGAAGCGCTGCGTCTGGCGCTGGAATCGGCCGCTCCCGAGACGCGCATTCTGACTCCCTTCTTGTCGATTGAAAAGTTTTCGACCGTCGCGCACGCCCTATGCGAAGCGTTCCCGCAACTCAAGCACAAAGATGTCATGAGAGCCTGCGAGAAAGCTTCGGCCGCACTTGAGACCTATCGTCGCGACATCAAAGAAAAAGCGCTCGAAATTTGGAACAAACCGGGGTTTGTCGTTGTTCTCGCCGGTCACCCCTATCATCTCGACAGCTACATTCATCACGGCATTCCTACTCTGATCGAATCAATGGGAGCTCACGTACTCACCGAGGACGCCGTAAGCTTCATTGCTCAGGATCTTCCAGGCAGGGCCGCCAAACTGGATGTTGTAAACCAATGGGCGTTTCACGGTCGACTCTACCGAGCATTCGAAGCGGTCGCCACTCGCCCCGATACGGAACTTGTGCAGCTGGTGAGCTTTGGCTGCGGCATTGACGCCATCACGAGCGAGCAGATGAAGCGCATTGCGCACGAAAACAAGTCGCTCTACACAATGCTCAAGATTGACGAAACGGATACGCTGGGCGCCGCCCGCATTCGTTTGCGCTCGCTCTTTGCCGTGCACGGCGTGGAGGTTGCACCTCAATCCATTGAAGAGTTACCGGACTTCGTCGAACCGAAAGATCAGATCAGGGAGTCTCCGATTCGATTCTTCTCGCGCTTTTTTAAGCCGGCTCCCACCGAAGCCGAACGGATTGCGTCCGCTCAGCAACAAGGGCTGTCCCTCACTCCGCAGCAATTGCGCGAACGCACCCTCTACGTTCCGCAAATGGCTCCGGTGCATTTTCCGCTCTTGGTGCATGTGCTCAAGGACTTCGGTTACACGTTGAAACTTCTGCCGACCGTGTCCGACCACGCGGTCACGCTAGGATTACGCTACGTCAATAACGACGCCTGTTACCCGGCCATCGTTACGATCGGTCAGTTGCTCGAAGCTACTGAAGCTAAAGACTTTGTACCGGAAAAAAGTGCGATTCTCTTCAGCCAAACCTGCGGTCCTTGCCGCGCCACCAACTATCCGACACTGCTCGACTGGGCGTTGCGCGACAAAGGTTTCCCGAACCTTCCGGTACTGACACTTTCAGGGCGAGCCCTTACCGGTCACGCTCACCTCAAGTTGGGGCTCAAAGGCCTCAAGCGTCTGTCCATGGCTGTTGTGCTCGGCGACGTCCTGCAGCGGCTGTACCTGCATGCTTTGGCCGGAGAAGTCGTCAAAGGCAGTGCCGACATCGCCCTTAAACTGGCCACACCTACCGCTGCCAAAGCAGCCGCAACCGGCAAGATCACCGAACTCGACGCTGCTGTGCGCGAAGTTGTCAATATCTTTAATGCTGTTGAACTTGACGGTAAAACACGACCAAAAGTCGGCATCGTCGGCGAAATTCTTCTGCAGTACCATCCAAAGGCCAATCTAGCGACGGCTGATCGTTTGCGCGAGGCTGGTGCCGAACCCGTGCTACCCGATCTGGCCACTTTCTTCCTGTATTGCCTTGCCGATCCCATCTGGCAGAGTCAGCATGCCGAAGGCTCTAAACTGCGAGCTATCGTCAGCGCTTTCCTGCTGGGGTATCTGGAAAAGCTTCGCGCCGTAGCGCAAGCTGCTATGGGACAGGACAATCCTCTCGGCCATATGCCTCCTCTCGACGCTTACCTCAAACGCGTCGAAGGCATAATTTCCCCAGGACAACAGGCCGGTGAAGGGTGGCTTTTGGCTGCAGAAATGGCGGAGTTCCTGGCAACAGGTACAGACAATGTCGTGTGTCTGCAACCCTTCGGATGTCTTCCCAATCACATCACCGGACGAGGAGTGATGTCGGCTCTTCGCTCCCGCTATCCCAAGGCCAATCTAATCGGCATCGACTTTGAAGGCGGTACAGCTGAAAGCAACGTTTCTAACCGTCTAAAACTCTTCATGACGCGTGCGCATCAGCTCAAGTCCTCCGGAAAGGTCCTCATCGTTCCAAAGAACGCCCACACGAGCCTCACCAATCAGGAAGGCTTTACGCCTCAAAAACACACCGCCTAACCCAGCCAAGAGAGAAAAGCGGCGTAGTCATCAAAGTAAAACGCTGTACGAGCTCTGATCTCTTCTGCATCCGGCACCGAGTTTTCCTCTCGGATGCCGATGCAGACAAGGCCAGCACGCGTAGCCGCTTCCACTCCGGAAAGCGAGTCCTCGACGGCAAAGATCTTCTCTCTCGGCAGTCCCAAATATTCCATCGCCCTGAAATAGCACTCCGGATCCGGCTTGATGTTGCGCACGTCTTCTGCGCACACAAAGTACTCGAATACTTCGTCGAGTTGAATCTCGTTGAGGATATTCTGATTTTGACGGCAATAGATTTCAATGTTGGCGCGACGCGTGGTCGTTGCCACCGCCATTCTTAGACCTAGATTTTTGATACGCTTTAGCGTCGTTGCCGCCCCTTGGCGCAATCGAACATCCTCGCGCAGCATGCGACGCGAAATCTGGTAGCGTCGCGTGTGGATTTCTTTGGCCGAAAGCTCGCAGCCAATTTTCTTTCCCAGTTCTCCGCAATAACAGCGATACGGATTTTCTTCGTTTTTATAGCGCCTTAACGCCGCTTCTCGAAACGCATGGCATTCGCGCGGATCGAGTCCTGGGGAACCGAGCTCTCCGGCCAGCACAACATCTACCCTATTCCACAAATCGATGGTGTCGCCTAGCGTGCCGTCAAAATCAAAAATGACCGCGGACTTGCCGCGCAAAAAGTCTCGGGAAGAAATCATACCAACGGGAAACGAAGTATTTGAAAGACGGTCAGCATTCTATGTGTACCTTCGATCCAACACAATTCTCAAGCATTCGCAGGACAATTGTAATGAGATTGATTATCATTCTGTCTTGAATTTATATTCCCAAATCGAAGGAACTCAACGTGATCAAAACCATTGTCGGAGTGGGAGGCATGTCCTGCCAAATGTGCGAAGCACATATCAATGAGGCCATTCGGAGTGCCGTTCCCGGCATCAAAACCGTTCGCGCCAATCGTAAGACTCACCAAGCCGTCATCGTATCCGAAGGTGTCATCGACAAGGACACTATCCGGCAAGCCATTGTGTCGAGCGGTTACGATTTTTTATCCTATGAGTACGGTCCGTATGAATCCGAAAGTTTTATCGTAAAAATCAAGGGACTTTTTTCTTAAGTCAAAATCAAGTTAATAGGTTGTTTATAGATCTTTGTGTCTAGCAAAAATCTTTAAAATCAATACGTCTTACTTTCTTCTTTTGTGGGTAATAAAAAACGGCCGCGGGAAAAGTCAACTCATATAAAGTTTCATATATGAAACTTTATAAAGCTTACCTTCCGGCAGCCGTTGCTCATCAGGCGAGCTGTCAGATAGCTGGGCCCATACGATATCCACGCAGGTATTCCGGTACCGACTTCACGATCAACCCGTCCACCGGTCCGATCTGTTCTTCGTCTTTTTCGGCGTATTCAATGCTGTGCAAGAAAACTCGAATCGCATTCAGGCGAGCTCGACGTTTATCGTCACTGCGAATGATTGTCCAAGGCGCCACGGGCGACTCAGTCTTGCGAAACATCTCTTCGATAGCAGCCGTGTAATCGTCCCAGCGATCGAGTGATGCAATATCCACCGGAGAAAGCTTCCAACGGCGAACCGGGTCCACACGGCGCTGCTTAAAGCGGCGCTTTTGCTCATCGCGACTCACGTCAAGCCAGAACTTCGTAAGATGAATTCCGTGCTCGACAAGGCTTCGCTCAAACGCCGGAACTTCGTTCAAAAAAAGCTGGGTCTGTTCGGGACGGCAGAATCCCATCACCGGTTCCACAACGGCGCGGTTGTACCAAGAGCGGTCAAAAAAGACCACTTCACCGGGGCTTGGCAACTGCGCAACATAGCGTTGGAAATACCACTGCCCCGCCTGGGCTTCCGTGGGTTTGGGCAAAGCGACCACGCGTGCGCCTCGAGGATTGATATTCTGTGTAAAGCGGGAAATCGTACTTCCCTTACCGGCAGCATCGCGGCCTTCAAAAATCACGGCGATCTTGAGGCCCGCATCCTTGACGTAGCGCTGCATCTTCAGCAATTCAACCTGCAGTGCATAGAGCTCTTCTTTGTAGAGCGCGTCGTCGTAGTTGTGAAGATATGGAAAGACGCCCTTACTGATGTCGGGCGAAAGCTCATCCATGTTCTTGGTATGGCGCGTTTTCATTTCGCCGTACTTTGCGAAAATGTCGGTCAATAGGCCGGCCAACATATAGTCACGCGACTTCGGCTGCATATTCTCGAAAACAAGTTGCGCCATCTCTTCGGCCGTAAGCTCGGTCTTCATCGCGCGCACTTGGCGCAGAATTTCCTTGATGACGCCCTCAACATTTTCTTTTGGATCTATGAGCGCGACATCGCGAAACACCTTCTCCAATGTGTCGTTAAGGGTCGAAACCGTCTTATTTTCTTTGATGTTTTTGCCGCCTTCGGCTTGATCCTTTTTCTTATCCTTATCGCCCATGAGTCCCCTCCGGTTGAATTTTTTGATGCGAGGCATCTTTTATATTGTTTTCATGGCACATCTGTTAATCACAACACCAAACAGTGGGGATGTCAATGATTCGATCGGCTGATTTTGTGGGAATCGACGATATTTGCAGACGAACTTTTGCAACGCAAAATTTTCTTCTGGGCCGGATATTTGCTAATATCACCACTCTCTCAAAACGGAAGTGTGGCAGAGTGGTTGAATGCACCGGTCTTGAAAACCGGCGACGGTTAACCCCGTTCGTGAGTTCGAATCTCACCGCTTCCGCCAAAGACTTCAGCCGCAGGTTTTCCCTGCGGTTTTTGTTTTTCTGTGAAAAAAAGACCGCCGACATTTCTGCCGACGGCCAATCTCTCACCCGAAGGAATTTTCTTCGTTCAGCTGAAGTATTCGTGCTGCGTGAGAATAATGTTGTAGAGGAAGTAAATCAGTACGGCTGCACCTGCAACACGCACGACGATTTCCAGGATCTTTTTGAACTTTTCATTATCCATCGCTGTCTCTCATTACTTGGTAGTGGCGGCAGTAAATTCCTTTACGACTGCAGTGACGCGCTTAATGAGTTCGTCAGCTTCGCGTCGTGCGATATTCAACGCAGGCACGATGCGGATGACGTTTCCTGCGGTTACCGAGAAAAGTACACGATGCTTCAAGCCGATGGCCAAACACTGATGTGCCGGACGATCGAGGGCAATACCGATCATCAGACCGCGGCCGCGCACTTCTACAAAGCCAGGCACACCTTTGAGAGCCTTACGGAAGCCTTCCTGCAGGTACTGTCCCATCTTTTCGGCATTGCTCACCAACTGTTCGTCTTCGATGATCTGCAACACCGTCGTTGCAGCGCGCATCGCAAGCGGATTGCCGCCGAAAGTCGAGCCGTGATTGCCAGGTGCAAACACGCCGTAAGCCTTTTCGCCGCATACGAGAGCGCCCACAGGAACGCCGCCGCCCAGAGCCTTGGCTAGCGTCATCACGTCAGGAACAATACCGGAATGTTGGTAGGCAAACCACTTGCCCGTGCGACCGATACCGCTTTGCACTTCGTCAAGAATCATCAGCCAGTCATGGCGATTGCAAAGCTCGCGAATGGCTCGCATCGTTTCATCCGGGATCGGAATGATGCCTCCCTCGCCCTGCACCGGCTCAAACATGACCGCGCAGATCCCAGGAGTCGTTGACGCCAGCTTTTCAATCAGCTCAACGTCACCGGCAGGTACTCGTATGAAGTCCGGCAAATATGGCGCAAAATCTCGGCGCACGTTGGGATTGCCCGTCGCTGAAAGTGTCGCGATCGATCGGCCGTGAAAAGCGTGATCAAAGACGATGATCTTGGGTTCGTTGAATCCCTTGAGGTGACCATACTTCCGGGCAAGCTTGATGGCGGCCTCGTTGGCTTCGAGACCGGAATTGCAGAAAAAGCAACCGCGCAGTCCGCTTTTTTCGCAAAGTTTGGCCGCCACTTCTTCCTGCAGATCAATACGGAAGTAATTCGAGACATGGATCAGCTCGGACACCTGCTTTTGAAGCGCCGACACCAATCGAGGATGGTTATGCCCGACAGCATTGACGGCGATACCCGCAAAGCCGTCAAGATAGACATTGCCTTGCGTATCGGTGAGCCAAACGCCTTCCCCCTTCTGAAAACACACGGGAAGCGGCGAGAAAATCGGCAACAGGTGCGACTTCGACATTTTGACTGAGCCCTCTGAGTGAGAAGTGCTTTATACGATTGACTTGTTGCAGCCTACCGATCGACTGCAAGGTGCTCCATTTTAGGCGGGATTACCGGTTTGGTTTTCCAGATATCCGTGTTTTTCATAATGAGCGAGCCGAACCAACTTATTTTCCTCATCGACAAAAAGTACGGTCGGCTTATGTCCGCGAGCCTCTTCAGGCGTCATCGTGCAGTAACTCATGATGATCACTTTGTCACCCGTGCACGCACAACGAGCGGCTGCGCCGTTGAGACAGATGACGCCGCTGCCGGCAGCGCCGGCGATAGTGTACGTTGCAAAGCGCTCGCCGTTGTTGATGTTGACAATATCTACCTTTTCATACTCACGAATGCCGCTCGCCTCCAGAAGGTCACTGTCAATGGTGATCGAGCCGACATAGTTGAGTTCGGCCTGAGTGACGGTGGCGCGATGAATCTTCGCCTTAAGCATTTCGATTTGCATGACTTTATTCTGCAGTCCAGTAGAAGTTGTCGATCAAACGCGTCTTACCGATATAAACAGCAATGGCAAAAAGCACGTTGCCCGAGACTTTATGTACGGGTTCGATGGTGTCGGCGTCCACCGCTTGCACATAATCGATACGCGCCAAAGGTTCGCTCTTGAGAACCTCCTCAATGCGAGCAAGCACCCGACCGGTATCTGTGGTTCCGGCTTCGAGTAGCTTGCGGCCTTCTGCCAGCGAGCGGGATAAGACCAACGCGGCCTGACGCTCTTGAGCATTCAGATACGTATTGCGACTGGACTTGGCCAAACCGTCAGATTCTCGAACAATTGGACAGCCGACAACCTGCACCGGCATATTAAGGTCCGAAACCATCTGCCGAATGACAGCCAGCTGTTGCGCGTCCTTTTGTCCGAAGTAGGCTCGGTCTGGTTGGGCAATATTCATCAGCTTACAAACCACTGTCGCCACACCACGGAAGTGAATCGGACGGCTGCGCCCGCAAAGCTCCTTGGTAAGTCCTTCAACTGTGACCCACGTGCGCGTTCCTTGACCGTACATATCCGCAGGTTGCGGAGCAAAGACCAGATTTCCGCCGCACTCTTTGATTAGTAACGTGTCGTGCTCAAGATCGCGCGGGTACGACTCCAGGTCTTCATTGGGTCCAAACTGCGTGGGATTAACAAACACAGAAACCACCACTCGATCGCACTCGGCGGCCGCTCGACGAATCAAGCTTGCATGTCCTTCGTGCAGATAGCCCATCGTCGGCACCAGGCCGACCGTCAATCCCTGTCTCTTCCAAGCGAGTACCTGCGCCTGCACCTGAGCAGGATTGGACAAAATCATGAGTTCCATTTTTTCGATCCGGTAAAGCGGATTTAAAACTTTTTAACAACAATTAGAATCAGAAGACGTCATCATCAGGAAAATGTCTCTTTTTCCGACGGAAATTCTCCTCCTTTGACAGCTTCATCGTATGCGTTAAAGGCGGCACGCATCGTATCACCCACCTGAGCAAAGCGACGCACGAACTTCGGACCATAGTCACAATACTGACCAAGCATATCCTGCGTCACGAGTACCTGCCCGTCGCAATTCACGCCCGCTCCGATGCCAATCGTCGGAATATGCAGCGTCTGCGTGATTTCGGCGGCCAGCGCAGCAGGCACACATTCGAGCACAACAGCAAAAGCCCCCGCCTCCTGCACTGCCAGAGCATCCTGAAACACACGCTCGGCCGCTTCGTCGCCTCTGCCTTGCACTTTAAAGCCGCCAAACTGCATCACCGACTGCGGTGTCATACCGACATGCCCCATCACGGGGATGCCGGCGGCCACAATCCTTTCAATCGTTTCTCGGATAGCTTTGCCACCTTCGAGTTTGACAGCATTGCAATGCGTTTCCTTGAGAATGCGTCCCGCATTGCGCACGGCGTCTTCGACCGTTACCTGATAGCTCATAAAGGGCATGTCAACCACGACCATCGTATTTTTGACACCGCGAACAACCGCCGCACCGTAAGTGATCATGTCCTCGACAGTCACTGCAAGCGTATCGGGATAGCCCAGCATGACGTTTCCGAGACTGTCGCCCACAAGAATCGCGTTCACCGAACTTTCTTCAATCAGTCGAGCCGTCGTGTAGTCGTAACACGTAAGCATCGAAATGCGCTTGCCTTCGGCTTTCATAGCGCCGAACGTAGCAACCGTTGTCTTTGTTTTCTGCGTGGTCATCAATTGGATTCTCAAATATTGCGCGCGTAGGAAATCAAAAGCGCTTCAATCATTGTTTTTGCGTTGAGCGGATGTTCGGAAACGCGTCGGATATCGCGCACCGAATTGATCCAAGTATAGAGTCCAGCCGGGCTGGCAGCTTGTGCAATAGCTTTAATTTCTTCAGCAAATTCAGGAAAGTACTGTGGGTCACAGCCAACCTGAGCACTTGCCAGATCCCAACCCCAACGCGACAAAAAGAGTGCGGCAGCAGAAAGCGTCACGTCCTTGTCAGCAACAGAAAGCGCTTGCGCGGGAGGTGCTGCACGACCAAGTTTCAAATAGGCAAGAAAGCGCTCGCGCATCTCGTCCGACAAACGGAACCTCGCGTCTTCGTCAAACACCGCAAGCGGCATGCCGCCCGCTTCGGTCAATTTTCGTTCAGCCTCCTGCACACCTTGACTTTTGAGCCATTCGAGCGACTGCTCCCTAGTGGGAGCACCCGCACGAATCAGACGGCAGCGGGAACGAATCGTCGGCAGAACGCGGTCAATTTCATCAGCCACAAGCATAAACACGGTGTTTTCCGGCGGTTCTTCAAGACTCTTTAGAAGCGAAGCTGCTGCTTCGGCGCGGATGCGATCTGCCGGATACACCAAAACGATACGAACGCCGCCTTCGTGACTTTTAAGATTTAAAAAGTCGGTAAGCGCTCGTGTCTGATGAATCAGAATTTCTCGATAAACGGTCTTGCGGTCGCTGGCTGCAGTATCGGGCGGCACAAAAGGAATTTCGCGTGGCAGACTTTCGGCTTCGCTTACCACATAGCGAATGTCGGGGTGCGTTCCAGCATGGACTAGATGACAGCCGTGACAGCGTCCACAAGGCGTACCGTCGGCCGCAGGCTGCGTGCACAGAAGCGATTTTGCAAAAGCCTGAACCAGATCGAAAATACCCGCGCCTCGCGGACCGTAGACAAGAAGTCCGTTGGGCAGTTTGCCTCTTAAGTCAAGAAGCGATTTTTCAAGCGCATCCTGCCAAGGGTAAAGCTTAAGCGACATCACAACCATCCTTTCGCTTCGTCCAGAAGCTGAGCTGTGATCACTTCCGGCGTCTGGCCGGCATCAAGCACAAAAAAACGCTCGGGAGATGCCGCAGCACGCGCCAGATAGGCTTCGCGCACACGAGTAAAGAAATCGCAATCCTGCGTCTCAAAACGATCGGCCGTGCGAGAGAGAGCCAAACGGCGGGCTGCCGTGCGGGGATCCAAATCAAAGAGCACCGTCTTGTTTGGTTGAAACCCTTTTTGCACGATGGCTTCAAGTTGCAGAACATTCTCGGCGTCATAGCCTTTGGCGCCTACTTGATACGCATATGTCGCATCCGTGAAGCGATCGGAGAGCACCCAGGCGCCCCGTTCAACGGCAGGCAGAATCACGTCGCGGATGTGCTGTGCACGTGAAGCGAAAAAGAGCAACGTCTCGGCGGTCACATCCATATCGTCATTTAGCAGCATGGCCCGAATTTTTTCTCCGAGCGGCGTGCCGCCCGGCTCACGCGTGCGAACGACTTCGATGCCGTGATCAAGAAGAAAACGATGCAACGCTTCAATTTGAGTGGTTTTCCCTGCGCCGTCGATTCCTTCAAAAGTGATGAATTTTCCTCGTTCCATGATCTCTCATCGTGCGTCATTCTGACGCTTTTGCATAGCGCGAGCTTTACGAGCCGGCGCCTTTTGATATTTTTCGACCGCGCGGTTGTGTTCCGTCAACGTCTTAGAAAAATGTGTCGTCCCGTCACCGCGCGCTACAAAGTACAAGAACTTCGTGTCCTCCGGATTCAAAGCGGCGTGAATGGACGCTGCCGAAGGCATTGAAATTGGCGTCGGCGGCAGTCCCGCATTGAGGTACGTATTGTAGGGCCCGGGCTGCTGCAAGTCGCGGCGTCGGAGGTTGCCGTCAAAGTTTTCCCCGAGGCCGTAGATTATCGTGGGGTCGGTCTGAAGCGGCATGCGCAACCGCAAACGGTTGTTGAACACCGAACTCACAAGTGCTCTATCTGTGTGCAGCGACGTTTCCTTTTCGATGATGCTCGCAAGAATCAAAGCTTCGTATTTCGTTTTAACCGCAGCGAGTGGACTTTTCTTCTCCCACTCTGCATTGAGTATCCTCATCTGTTCACGATAAGCCGCGCGGTACACGTCGATGTCGGTCAACCCCGTGCGAAAGCTGTAGGTTTCGGGCGCAAACACGCCTTCCAAGTGGGGCTCCTGTATTCCCAGCACCGATCGCAACTGCATGTCCGACATGCCGGCCGTCTTGATTTCGATGTCGGGCAGCGCCGTCACCGCCTTTCTCAATTCCCACAGCGGTATGCCGTCGGCAATGCGGAAGGAAAACTTCTCCACATCCGAACGTTGCAGTTTGTCGACAATGTCCGCAAGTGTCATCCCCGGCGTAAAACGATAGCGACCGGCATGAATCGAAAGCGCCGTTCCCTGCACGCGCAACAGACCGATTAGCGTATCGGGCGAAACGCCGATGCCCGCCTGCGCAATGCGGTTGGCAATTGCGCGACCTGAAGCTCCCGCCGGGACCGTCACATCAACGTAACTGACGCCTTCGGGCAAATCAACCGAGCGCTTGAAATACCACCAGTACGGCAATGTGCAGCACAGCACCACGACGACGAGCACCACCGCCAGCTTGGCCCAGAGGCTCTTGCAGATCTGCGGTAGCAACGGGTTTTCAGTCGTTTCCTCGGTCTTGGAATCGACAGCACCGGTTTCGTCCGATTCCGGCAAAGACTTCTCGGCGTGTGTTTCGTCCTGAGCCTGGTCCGATTTCGACGCGCTCGCCAGCTTCTTTTTCTCGGTCTTTTCGAGCGGCTGCACGACTTGTTCAGAATCTTTTGCCTGCTCTTGCGGCGCTTTTTCTTGCTGAGCCCTGGCCGCCGGTATTTCGGCTTCGTCTGCTCTTACGGGCACAGACAGTTCTTGATCAGACTGTGCTTGCTTGGTTTCCCGCTTTACCGACGCTTCCGTCGCAGAAGGCACCGAAACTGGCTCCTGAGTCACCGCAGTCGGCGTCTCGACAGCACCCCGTTCGCTTTGAGCGGAGACTGCCGGCGCAGAGACCGGCTGTTTATTTTCAATGGAAGCCACCGGCTCGGACAAAGTCACAGTCGGTTCCGAGACTTGCGTCATAACGGAGTTTGCTTTGACACTTGTCTTTATTTCAGGCGTCTCGTAGACAGGAGACTCAACTTCTTGAATAGAAACTTTCTGCGTCTTGGGCTCAGCCGGAGTTTCGCTCGACGGCTGCTGCGCCACCTTCGTTTTGCGCGACGTCTTGCGAGGCGCGGCAGCCTTTTTCACGCCGGTCGTTTTACGCGCGCGAGGAGCTTTCTTTTTCGCAGTTGATTTACGGGGCTTTCGAGCCGGTTTTTCAGAAGGCTTCTCGGAGCCGGCGCCGGCCTCATGCGCATTTTCAAGGTTTTTATTGTCAGTCTCGGAACTCACGCGGATCGTCTCTCAGAAATGGAATCGGCAGATTCGCCGAAGAATACCAGGGCATCGCGCGTTTTAGCTATCGAATCAGGACCGCCAACGGCGTCAAGTCGACCGTGCCGGCTTCAGAGAAAACGAGGAGCTCGAGTACAATACGCGCACATAGCAAAAGGGCGCCGTTCTCCTCCTTTTTGCGGAGATGCGCCGTTTCAAACCACAGTTTGCGAATCTAAATGACTGATGCGAATTCTACGGTAGGAACGCTTTCCTGCCTAAGCTCTCTTGCGCTCATTACCGTTTCCGGCGCAGATCGTTTCACTTTTTTACAAGGTCAGCTCACCAATGACGTCACCAAGCTCGGCAACGAGCTCATGCCGGCCGGGTACTGCTCGCCCAAGGGCCGACTGTTGGCTACGCCGCGCCTGTTCCAGGAAGGCGACACCATCGGCATGATCGTAGCGGCCTCCAACGCCGACTATCTCGTCAAGCGTCTCAAGATGTACGTGCTGCGCAGCAAGGTGACGATCGAGCGTGCTGCGGATCGTGAAGTGGCAGGTTTTATCGGCTCGGCTCCGACAAATCTCGGCGACGGTGCGCTTGTTTTCGAATTGCCCTGCGCTCTGCCGCAGGCGCGCGTTGCCGCGGCACTGCCGAGCGGTCTGGGGCTGGCAATTGTTCCGAAAGGAACGGCTTGCGCCGGCTCGGACCCCCTCTGGTGGGCCGCCTGCGCCGCTGCCGGTCAATCCTGGGTGTTTGGCGAAACAGCCGAGCGCTTCACGCCGCACGCCGTCAATTTGGATCTCATCGGAGGCATCTCCTTCAATAAGGGCTGCTACACCGGCCAGGAAGTGGTTAGCCGCATCGAGCACATCGGCAAGACGAACCGCCGTACCGTTTTGCTTGCGGCCAACGATCCGCTTGAACTCGCGCCCGGTACCGATCTGACGGATAATCAGGGCCAAGTCGTGGCAACGGTGCTCTACGGCGCCAAGCTTGCCGACCGTACTCTCCTTCTGGCAGAAGTCTCCACCGAGACGGCTCAAAGCGAAGTTGCGCTCGATACAACAGCGGCAACACTGCACCGCCTGCCCCTGCCCTACGGCTGGACCCGCACCAAATAAGTCAAAAATAACGAGGAAAGCGGCACGGGCCGCTTAAAGAATCACCATGGCAAAGATTACGATCCACACTCCCGAAGAAATCGAGGCGATGCGCCGCGTCGGTTCCGAAGCGGCCGATCTTCTTGACTTCATCACGCCTCACGTCAAGGCCGGCGTGAGTACTCTGGCGCTCGATGAGCTCATGCTCGACTACACGGTCAACGTGCTCAAGGCAAAGTCCGCCTGTCTGGGGTACAACCCGGGCGGCAACGGCATTCCCTACCCCCGAGCCACCTGCATTTCCGTCAACAACGTGATCTGCCACGGCATCCCGAGCGAGAAAAAGATTCTTAAAAACGGCGACATCGTCAACATTGACGTCACCATTGAAAAGGACGGCTTCTTCGGTGACAACTCGCGTATGTTCATCATCGGCAAGCCCACGATTGCCGGCAAACGCCTTGTGGAAGCAACCTGGGGCTGTATGTGGGCGGGCATCGAAGAGGTGCGCCCGGGCAAGTGCTTCAATGACATCGGCATAGCATGTCACAACTTCGTCAAACCCATGGGCCTTTCGATCGTGCACGAATACGGTGGCCACGGCATCGGTCGTGTTTTTCACGGCGAACCGCATGTCTGCCACGTGCCCATCAGCACGCCGACGGCCAAATTCGAGCCGGGGATGATCTTTACCGTCGAACCTATGGTAAACGCCGGCAAGCGCCACATCATGGATCTCAACGACGGCTGGACGGTCGTCACCAAGGACCGCAGTCTGTCGGCTCAGTGGGAGCTTGAAGTGGTCGTGACCGAAACCGGTTACGACATTCTTACCGTTTCCAAGGGCATGCCCGAGCCGCCGACCTGGGTCAAAGGCTGGAAGAAGCCCAGCTTCGACTAAACAAGACTCAAAACGGGAGTAGTTGCAACACTGCTCCCGTTTCGTTTTGGCTTCCGACTTCTCGCTCGTCAGAGACCGAGCATGCTCTTTTTGAGCTTGTCGTCAATCGCGTTTTCGCCCAGCCAGATTCGCAGGACCGAGTCAAAAAGCTTCTTACCGCCAATGTTGTCGGCCACAAGCTTGCCGTTGACAAGCACCGAGGTAGTCTTGCCCGAGAAGTCAAAGTCCACCAGGTCGCCTTCCTTGACGTCGCCGATTTCATTCATCGCTTTGATGAGCTTGGCAAGTTCCGGTGCGATTTCTTTGCGGGTTGCCTCATCGGTGTTGTCCTGCAGACCTTCTTCCAAAGCCGAGACAAAGCTCTTGGCAGAAACGTCACGCAGCAACCCCAGGCGTACGCGCGCAGCACCGTTTTGCTCAAGCACGCCTTGGGCGGTCTGAGCCTTCTGCGGCACGTAAAGGCCTGCTGCGTATACCTTGAAGAACACCTTCTTTCTCAAGCCTGCGCCGTTGAGCTGCAGCGTCGTCTGACCGACGACAGCGGAGTCTTCGTAGCGAATCGATTCGACATTGACATCGGCGCAGACATTGAACGCAAAACCGAACGTCAAAAAGCCCGCGATCACTTTCTTGATTATCTTTTTTCCATCCCAGAATCAAAATAAGGCGAAGTGTGCCTGAACCGACTTCTCTTCGCACGACCGCCTAACCTTTGGTTTCCTTTTGCTAAGGCCGCGCACACTCTAGAATTTGTCTTTGTCACGAATTTTGGGAACCCGCATCATGGCGTCCGAACGCAACTTTTCCGTCAAACCGTACATCAACCTCCGAGAAAAGCTTGCCCAAAACTTTTCGGCGCACCCCCAGGTCGGCCTTTATTTGCGGCACCATACTGCCGTCATCGACAAGTTCGTCAAAGATTGCGCCGCGTTTGCCAAAGTTCCCCCCACCTGCGCGATCGCCGCGCTCGGCGGCTACGGCCGCAGAGAAATGTTCCCGTACTCGGATATCGACGTGGCGGTGCTCACCCCCGAAGGCCTCTCGCAAGCCGATCAGACCGCCATTGCGGAGTTCGTCACCTTGCTCTGGAGCCTGGGACTGACGGTCGGCACCAATGTCCGAACCAAAGCCGAAACGCTCAAAATCACCGCCTCCGACATCACGGCGGCAACCGCCTTTTTGGAGGCGCGATGGATCTACGGAAACAAAGCTCTTTTTAAAGACACCCACGACACTTTTTTGCAGGAGCTCGACAGCCGCATGTTTTTTCGCAGCAAAATGCTCGAAATGCGGCAGCGTCACCAAAAATACGGCGACACTCCCTATGCCCTCGAACCCAACATCAAGGAAGGTTTGGGCGGTCTGCGCGACCTGCAGGTGTTTCTGTGGTACGCCAAAGCCGCCGGTTACGGCACATCCTGGAAAGAAATGGCTCAGGCAGGACTCATCACCGGCACCGAGGCCTATCACTTCACGCAGTGCACACACTTTCTGCGAGAACTGCGCATCCGCCTGCATCTCATCTGCGGCCGCCATGAAGACCGTCTGATTTTCGACGTGCAGACAGCGCTCGCAAAAAATGCCGGCTACAAACCCAAAGGGTCGCTGCTTCCGAGCGAAGCACTCATGAAGCGCTTCTATCTCAACGCTAAGAACATCGTTCAGCTCACGCAGATTCTGGTAGCTGCCATCACCGAAAAGCTTTTCCGGCAGGCCGCGCCGCGTTTTGTAAAGAGCATCGACAATGTCTTCATCGCCCGCGGAGACATTCTCGACATCAAGAGCCGAGACGACTTTCGCAAAGACTCAACAAATATGATCCGAGCTTTCGTGCTCTTTGCCTTGCATCGGGAGTTCAAGCGCATGTCGACGAATCTGCTGCGAGCGCTCTGGCACGAACGCTCCTCGATCGACACGGAATTTCGAAGCAACCCGATCAACAAAAAGCTCTTTCTCGATACGGTCAAACTCCGCTACGGTCCCTATCATTTTCTAAAGAACCTCAACACATGGGGCATTCTCGGACGCTTCCTGCCCGTCTGGCGACGCATCGTCGGACAGATGCAACACGATCTTTTTCACATTTACACGGTCGATCAGCACACGCTCGGCGTCGTCAAATATCTCCGCCGCCTGTCGCACTCTTCCTACGCGCACGAATACCCCTTGTGCTCGCAGATCATGAACGATATTGAAAAGCCCTGGCGTCTGACACTTGCCGGACTTTTTCACGATATTGCCAAAGGTCGCGGAGGAAGCCACTCCGAGCTTGGCGCCAAGGAAGTCAAAGCTTTTGCCGCCAACTTCGGAATCAATCCGCAAGACGCTGATTACATGGAGTTTCTGGTGGCGCAGCACCTCCTGATGAGCACGGTTGCACAGCGCGAAGACATCACCAATCCGGAAGTGGTCGAACGCTTTGCCTCAAGGGTCGGCAACAAGGAGCGACTCGACGGTCTGTATCTTTTGACCGTCTGCGACATCCGCGCCACCAGTCCCAAGGTCTGGAACGCCTGGAAGTATCAGCTTCTCACGGATCTCTACCACAGCACATTGCTGTGCCTGGAAGCAGATGGCGAACCCAAAACGCGGGCGGGCATTTTCGATGAACACCGCAAGAAGGCCTGCGAACTGATCGCGCAGACCGGCATGACCGAAGATGTGAGAGACGCTTTCTGGAAGGAACTCAACATCGTCTACTTCCTTCGCCATTCGCCCCAGGACATCGCCTGGCACACGGTGGAACTCGCCGGATGCTCCCGCTCGCACGACCCCGTCGTCAAGTGCCGTGCGCGCCGCAAGGGCAACGTCTGCAAGGTACTTGTCTACACGCACGACCAAAAAGATCTCTTTGCCCGCGTGGTGGCTTTTTTCGAGCGCGAAGGTCTTTCGATTCTCGACGCGCGCATTCACACGACCGTCCACGGCTGGGCGCTGGACACATTCCTCGTACAGGATAAGCGCGGGCGCGATCTTAAAGCTCTCGGAGCAAGCATCGAAAAAAATCTTGCAAACGTCATCAGCTCGGCCAAGCCGCTACCCGAACCCAAAAAAGGAAAGCTCTCTCGCCGCGGCAGAAGTTTCCCTGTGACGCCAATCGTGGAAATCGAGCGCGACGAGAGTCAGCGCAGCTGGGTGCTGCGCATCACCTGCAACGACCGTATCGGCCTTTTGTTTGCCATCGCCGTCGTGTTGGCACGACACGGCATCAACCTTGCCACCGCCAAGATCTCCACGCTCGATGAGCGCGTCGAAGACGTGTTTTTGATTGACGGTCCGGCGCTGCAAAATCCCGAAGGCGTTGTGCAGGTGGAAAACGAGTTGATTGACGCCTTGATGAACGCAGCCTGATCCTGCTGCACAAACGACAACGCCGCAGAACTCTGCGGCGTTGTGTTGTGCGAATTTAGCGCTCTTCGATCGGCTTGACGTGGCGCTCCGTGCAACCGGTAAAGAGTTGACGGGGTCGACCGATGCGGAAGGCCGGATCATCGATCATCTCGTTGAGCTGAGCAAACCAGCCGACGGTGCGGGCCATGGCAAAGATAGCCGTAAAGAGCGGCATCGGAATGCCGATCGCCTTTTGCACGATGCCCGAATAGAAGTCCACGTTCGGGTAGAGATTGCGCGAAATGAAATACTCGTCTTCAAGCGCAATCTTTTCCAAGGCCAGGGCAAGCTTGAAGATGGGCGAATCATGCAGCCCGAGTTCATCGAGCACTTCGTAGCAAGTTTCGCGCATGAGCTTGGCTCGAGGATCGTAGTTCTTGTAGACACGGTGCCCGAACCCCATCAAGCGCACGCCGCTCGACTTGTCCTTGACCTTCTTGATGAAGTCGCCGATTTTCGCGATGCCGCCCTCTTCCTGGATGTGATAGAGCATCGAGAGCGTCGCTTCGTTGGCGCCGCCGTGCTGCGGGCCCCACAGACAAGCTACGCCCGCGGCAATGGCCGCAAAGGGACTCGTGCCGGAACTTGCGCACAGACGTACGGTCGAAGTTGATGCATTCTGCTCATGGTCAGCATGCAGAATGAAGATACGGTCGATGGCGCGCGTGAGCACATCGTTGATCTTGTATTCCTCACACGGAATCGCAAACATCATGCGCATGAAGTTGGCCGAATAGGACAAATCGTTGCGCGGATAAATGTAGGGTTCGCCCACCGAATACTTGTAAGTCATGGCGACAAGACCGGGCATCTTGCCGATGAGCTGCACGGCAGCCATGGCTCGCTGCTCGGGATCGAGCAGGTTGCAGCTCTTGGGATAGAACGCGGACATGGCTCCGATCAGGCCGGTCAAAACCGCCATCGGATGTGCATCGCGGCGGAACCCCTGCAGGAAGAGATGCATCGACTCGTGAATGAGCGTGTGGTGCATCACGAGGTACTCGAAGTCTTCCTTTTCTTTTGCGTTGGGCAATTCGCCTTTGAGAAGCAGATAACAGACTTCAAGGTAGTCGCAGTTGCGGGCGAGCTCCTCGATCGGATAGCCGCGATAGAGCAGTTTGCCCGCCGCGCCGTCAATGTACGTAATGGCGCTCTTGCAGGAGGCCGTGCTCATGAAGCCCGGGTCGTATGTGAACTTTCCCGTCTTCTTGTAGAGCGTCGAAATGTCGATGACTTCCGGACCGACGGAGCCGGGCAGGACCGGCAGGCTAACTTCCGGCGAACCGTCGGAAAACACGAGTTTTACTGATTTTTCTTCAGCCACGACACTTCCTCCGTTATGGGTGTCCAAGCAAAATTCAGATGTGCCGCAAGTGCCTACAGCCGCCTTTGCCGCACCTTAACGGATCAAAATAATAGCCCCGACTAGGCGCTTTTGCTTATTTTCGCCTCTTCTCGGAAACACGCAGACTGGCAAAGGCCGCATCCTGAATTGTCTCGGACATGCCGGGGTGCGGCCAGATAACAAGCGACAGATCCTCGTCGGTCGCCCCAAACGCAATGGCCTGCGCCAGAGCAGACACGAGGTCTCCGGCAGCAGCGCCCACGACCTGAGCACCCACTAGGCGTCCGGTTGATTCTTCGCAGACCAGTTCGACAAAACCAGCCGTTTCATCACAGGCTCTCGCCATGGCGTTATGCGCAAAAGCGGCTTTGCCCGTGCGAACGGCCATTCCGGCTTCTTGCGCAGCGTCTTTACTCAATCCGACCCAGGCGAACTCAGGATGCGTATAGACGACGGAAGGCACCGGCACGACATGCGCAGGACGCACGCCGCCGGCGATGCGCTCGGCCACGGCGCGGCCTTCGTCGGAAGCCTTATGCGCAAGCTGCGGACCTTTGACGATGTCTCCTATGGCCCACACACCGGGCAAATTGGTACGGCACTGATCATCGGTTTCAACAATGCCTGCGGGATTAACGGCCAAGCCTACCGCCTGAGGATTGACGCCTTCGACAGCGGAACTTCTGCCGATAGCCACAAGAAGTTTTTCAAACGTGCGCGTTTCCTTGACGCCGTCGCGCTCGAACGTGACGTTGACGCCTTCTGCGCAACGCTGCACGTCAATAATGAGCACTCCCAGTTCAAACTGTAGCCCCTGCTCAGAGAGAATCTTGCGTGCCGTTTCGCTAACGGTCCTTCCGGCAAAGGACAAAACGTCGGCCGCCATGTCGAAAACGGTCACGGCGCAGCCCAAGCGAGACCAGACGCTTCCGAGTTCAAGCCCGATCACGCCGGCACCGATAATGCCGAGACTCTTCGGAGGCTCCTTAAATGCCAAAGCACCGCTATTGGAACACACCACTTCTTCGTCAAACTGAAGCCCCGGCAAGGCACGAGGCTTGGTGCCGCAGGCAACGATCACGTGTTTGGCCTGCAGTCGTTGACCGCCTGCCGTCTCAAGTTCCCAACCAGTCTGCGTCTTTGCGCGAAAAACGACTTTTTCGGCAACGAACTCAACGCCCGCTTTCTTAAAAAGCATCGCAACGCCGCGATTGGAATCCTTCACCGCTTTGGCACGGTGGCGCTGCATCTGATCAAAGTCCATAACCGGAATAACAGGCTTCAAACCGAAAGCTGACGAGCCCTTCCTTGCCTTTGCATAAGCCAGACTTGCAGCCAAAAGCGCCTTACTCGGCACACATCCGACATTGGCACAGGTGCCGCCGAGAGCACCAGACTCTCCGTCATCAGGATTGACCATCGGATCAAGGCAGACTGTCTTTAAGCCGAGCTCTGCGGCGCGTACCGCTGCAGCATAGCCACCGGGCCCGGCACCAATCACCGCCACGTCATAGAGTGCGTCCATCGTGTTTTTCCTTTTCTCAAATGTCCAAAAGCATCACGGTGGGATCCTCAAGCGCTGCCTTCATCGCGCCGAGACCCAGCACGGCTTCGCGTCCGTCAATGAGTCGATGATCGTAGGAAAGCGCCAGATAGTTCATGGGACGAATGACGATTTCGCCGTTGACCACGACAGGACGTTCCTTGGTGGCATGAATACCCAAAATAGCCGATTGGGGCGGATTGATGATAGGAGTGGAAAGCATCGAACCGAAAACGCCGCCGTTGCTCACGGTAAAAGTGCCGCCGGAAAGTTCTTCGATCGACAGCTTGCCCGCTTGGGCTCGTTTAGCAAAGTCGGCAATCTCAAGTTCGATTTGCGCAAAACTTTTTTGATCAGCGTTGCGCACCACGGGAACCACCAAACCGCGCTCCGTACCGACGGCAACGCCAATGTCAAAGTAGCTGTGATAAATGATGTCGGTGCCGTCAATCGAGGCATTCAGTACCGGAAACTTTTCAAGTGCGTAAACGGCGGCCTTAACAAAGAATGACATGAAGCCCAGCTTTATGCCATGGCGTCGCTCAAACTTTTCTTTGTATCGGGCACGCAGCGCGATGACCGCGCTCATATCCACTTCGTTAAAAGTGGTGAGCTGCGCGGACCCGGCAAGACTCTGAACCAAACGCTCTGCCACGCGGCGGCGAAGGCGTGTCATCGGAACACGGTCCTCCTTGCGGCCGTACGGATCGGGCGCGATCGGTTCGTGGGCTGAGATGGCTGAAGCAGGCGACGCCGCGGACTTCGGAGTCGCAACCTCGCGCGGCGCAAATTCGACAATCTTGGGGGGAACCGAAGACTCTGCCGCCGCAAGCGCATCAACCCTAGTAATACGGTTTCCTGGCCCCGTACCGATCACGGTCTTAGCATCAATGCCGGCAGCGGCAAGAACGGCGGCTGCTGACGGCATGACACGCGGTTCGGTAACGGTTTCCTCTACCGGTGCAGGAGACGGAGCTCTGCTCGAGTCGGTAGAAGCAGAAGCGCTCACGGAAGCATCGGTATCAATCACGGCGATCACTTCGCCCGAAACAACCGTTTGACCGTTTTGCGCTCGAATTTCAGCAAGCTGACCTGCCGCAGGCGACGGCACTTCCAGCACCACCTTGTCGGTTTCGATCTCAATGAGAATTTCATCGGCGGCTACGATGTCGCCCGGCTTGCGTTTCCATTCCAGAAGCGTCGCTTCGCTCACGGATTCGGAGAGTTCGGGGACTTTCACTTGTACGGTATTCATAGCTGTGTTCTCTGTGTGTGTTTTTATTCTTTCTGTGGGGGCTTTGCTTTAGGCAGTCAGCACAAAACCTTTGATCGGGGCAAAAGCCGCATCCTGCAGATCCTTGAGTTGCTGCGCGTGGCGAGCACTGTAGCCCACCGCAGGCGACGGGCTTTCAGGGCGACCGGCATAGGCTAACCGCATACCTGGGCGCATGTTCATGAGAATGCGCGTCTTGGCGTAATTCCAAACGCCTTGATTCTGCGGTTCGTCCTGACACCAGACAATCTCACCGGCGTCGGGGTAACGGTCAATGACAGACTTAACCTGCTTGTGCGGGAACGGGTAGAGCTGTTCCATGCGTACGATCGCGTAATGCTTCTGAGCCTCTTCGTTGATTTCAGCACGACGGCGCACCAGATCGTAATAGACACGGCCGGAGCAGAAGACAATGCGGCGCACGATTTCGGGCGAATCGCACGCGTCGTCGATTACTGTACGGAAAAAACCTTCGGAAAGTTCCGTCAAATCATTGGAGGCTGCCTTGTTGCGCAACAAAGACTTCGGCGTAAAGACGATGAGCGGCTTGCGTGCCTTTTGAAGCATTTGAAGCCGTATCAGATGGAACATCTGGGCCGCGCAAGAAGGCTGGACCACGCGCATATTGTCACCTGCACACAGCTGCAAGTAACGTTCAATGCGCGCCGATGAATGTTCAGGTCCTTGTCCTTCATAGCCGTGCGGCAACAAAAGAACCAGACCGCAAAGACGTCCCCATTTGACTTCGCCGGAGCTGATGAATTGATCTATCACGACCTGGGCGCCGTTGGCAAAGTCGCCGAACTGAGCCTCCCAGAGCACCAACGCATCAGGAGCAGCCGTGGCATAGCCGTATTCGAAACCGAGCACTGCGTTCTCAGACAACACCGAGTCGATCACAGTAAACGGAGCCGCTTCGGGGCCGAGATGCTGCAGCGGAACGTAGTCGCCCTCATCCCACTTTTCGCGCTTTTGGTCATGCAACACGGCATGACGATGACTGAACGTACCTCGACCGCTGTCCTCCCCCGTAAGACGCACGGCGTAGCCTGCCGACAAAAGAGTAGCGTAGGCCAGGTGTTCGGCCATACCCCAGTCGACTCTGAGTTCGCCTGCAGCCATCCGGCGTCGGTCAGCAACGACCTTGGCAACGATCGGATGCAGTTCGAAGGTTTCGGGCAACGTGGTGATCATCTGCCCCAAACGAGTAAGTTCGGCCATCGGCACGCGGGTATCGATGTCATTACTCAAAACACCGCCTGCAAATCGAGTCCAATCAGCGCGGTAGCGGTGACGTTCGGTGAGAATGTTCAGCGGCAGAGGCGGACGGCCTTCCTTGAGTCGGGCCTTCACCTCCTCTCGCATCTGTTCACTTTCCTCGAGCGAAACAACGCCGGCACCGTCAAGCTTTTGAGCGTACAAGGCGCGCGTTCCGGGATGCTTGCCGATGGCCCGATACATCAAAGGCTGAGTGACCGCAGGCGTATCCTGCTCGTTGTGGCCTAACTTACGGAAACAAACAATGTCAAGTACAGCATCCTTTTGGAACGTCCGCTGAAATTCACAAACAAGTTCAGCCGCATAAGCAACGGCATCAGGATCGTCTCCGTTAACATGCAATACGGGAGCCTCGATAAGCTTGGCAGGATCCGTGCAATAGGTCATCGACCCCTTGTCACGAGGGTCGGACGTTGTAAATCCGATCTGGTTGTTGATGACGATGTGAACCGTACCGCCCGTTCCGTAACCACGGGTATCGGCAAGGTTGAGTGTTTCCATCACTACGCCCTGGCCTGGGAAAGCTGCGTCACCGTGCACCATCACACCCAAAACCAAACGTTCCGCCGCTTTGCCCCCGCCTCTGCGATCCTGCCGCGCACGGACACTGCCGACAACGACCGGATCAACAATCTCAAGGTGAGACGGATTGAATTCCAATGCCAGGTGAATATGGCGACCGTCTACCATCATGTCGGAAGAAAAGCCGTTGTGGTACTTGACATCGCCGGCGGGTAAATTGGATGCTGCGACACCTTCGAATTCGGCAAAGAGATCCTGCGGACTCTTTCCGATAATGTTGACGAGAACGTTGAGCCTTCCGCGATGGGCCATACCGATCACGCACTCTTCGACACCGGCGTGCGCAGCCTGCTGCACCACGGTCTGCATGGCCGTGATGAAAGATTCGCCACCCTCGAGACTGAATCGCTTTTGACCAACGTAACGGGTGTGAAGGAATCGCTCAAGACCTTCGGCTGCCGTCAGACCTTCGAGAATCTTACGGCGACGTTCAGCCGTGTACATCGGTCGAGAACGACTGCGCTCGAGTTTTTCCTGCCACCAGCGCTTTTGGACCGGATCAGAGATATACATGAATTCGGCACCGATCGAGCTGCAATATGTCTCGCGCAAGGCGGTGAGCAGCGTGCGCAACGGCATTTTGTTAGCACCGAAATAGGTGTTAGTGATGTGAAACTCTGTGTCGAGATCTGCGTCCGTCAAGCCATAGAAATCTGGATCGAGCTCAGGAATCACCGGCGCCTCGTGACGCTTGAGAGGATCAAGCTGAGCACGGCGTGTACCGAGCACACGATAGGCGGCAATGAGTTGCTGCACGAAAACCTGTTTACCGGCGATTTCCAGATCCTGACGGCTGACATCGCAAACGACACCAGCATGGGGCCTATTGGCAAGGCTCGTGACAATTTCCGAATGTAGCGCTTCGCGGGAGATGTCTCCGGCGTCTTCCATAAGCATCTGAGCGAAATAGTTGCGCCACTGCTCGGAGACCGAGGCCGGGTCCTTGAGCCAGCTTTCGTAGAAGGACTCAATGTAGGAAGCGTTGGGGCCGTTCAGCCAGCTTGACTGTTCGAGGTCTTTGATGGGCATTTCCTGTTCTCTGAGAATCCAAGTCGACGAACAAAGCACAAGTGTTTTTCACACTCGGTTTATCCGGATCCAGAGTAAGGATACAGAGAGCAGAACGGGAATGGGCTAGGAGTAGGTCTTTCGGACAGGTGGAATTTGAAACAGCACATAAACGAAACCCCCGAAGGAGAGACTCCAACGGGGGTTCGCTTTAATGATTTAGCCTGGCAGTGACCTACTTTCACTGGAAATACAACCAACTATCATCGGCC
>OGCW01000023.1_pt1 | contig 109746 bp, 116 predicted proteins | sample 1570231 | NCBI WGS metagenome assembly OGCW01 (sample SAMEA2582168, study PRJEB24529) | metagenome | biome: Human gut stool | place: China | collected 2011 | reverse complement strand
AAATCCAGCCAGCTACAGGGTCGTTCGCACGAAATCTTATTTATTCAACAAAGCCATTCCGAGGCATAAGGATGAGTATGTTGAGCTGCCATTTGAAATTCTGGATGGTGACTTGATGTTCAGCCTGTTCGGTGAACTTAACTACGAATAACTGTCATAGAACGTTGTATTTCTAAGGCTGGCCTGCATAGACAGCCTTAGAAATTTATATCAGCCTTTCTTCATCAACTCGCGCTTTATTTCGTCAGTACGCATCGTCACATCAGCAGCGGTGATCGCTTCGTTCATCTTTACGATGTCCTCAATTTCCTGCGGTGACTTCTCTGCCAGATGGAAAATGGCTGCACGTATCACATCAGAACGGGTGAACTTCTCGAAGCGAGGGATGAACTTCATCATCTCCAGTAATTCGAAATACTCGTCTTCAAGAGACATCGTGCGGCTTTTGATTTTCTCTTTGCCACGTGTTGGACGGCCTTGTGGACGGACAGGCTGGCGCATCGGGGTGCTGCTTTTAGGTGCAGCAGCTTCCGCAGCCGGACGTTTTGCCAGATCACCCATTTTCATGGACATTATTCACCCTCCAAGGTCATTACGTATTCTACTAATGCTTCAATCTCGGCCTCAGCCTTTTTGTCACGTTCGGCTCCAGTCATCTCAAATATGGAACGACCCGCCTCTTCGGCATCGTCATAGACGTTGCGGTTGTAAAGATTCACCGGTACCGCCTCGATACCAAAGGTTTCGACAATTTCTTTTGCAGCGATAATGCGCGCAGCCTGGGAGGGCAGAGACGGGCACTGGTTCATTACAGCACGGATTTTGATTTGGTCATTCACGCTGCTAACGCTGTCGACGATGGGGTCGATGTCACGCAAGGATTTCAGATCGCGGCGTTTCGGGCGAAGCGGGATAAGGATCACGTTGGCCATCAGCATAGCCTGGCGCTGAATTTCGGAGTCGAAACCACCAGCGTCAACGACGACGTAATCGAAACGGCCGCGAAGCGAAGTGATGTGTTTGATGATGTCATCCTGGACATAGGCGAACGGGATCAGCTCCAGTTCTTCATTGTGCCGGCGGTCTTCACACCATCCTGTCGTGGTGCGCTGGATGTCGATATCAGTGATCTGTACTTTCTTTTTCTTTTTGATTTTCAGACAGGCTGCAATTTGCTGCGCAACAGTCGATTTGCCTGGGCCACCCTTGGTGCCGCCCACCACAATGATCTGAGTCATTCGTGATATCCCTACGTGTGATTTATCGTCGTATGAAACAACTTGTTTTCTTATATGCGATATAGCCTAAATGCCTACGGCTGCGGTGTAAAGGTGAAATGAAAGGCATTTGGCGACGGTCACGAGTTTCTTTGACCAATACCGTAGTTTAGGATGTGGTGAGTGCTTTAATATGCCAACCCCTTGATCGTGCGAACATAGACCACGATTAGCGTCTAGCATTTCGTCGAGTACTCACTATGAGCATTGAGCTAAGCAGTACCCAAAACACTTACGGCCTTCTGAACTCAGGAAACCCATACTCTGCTTGCTGGCGCTTCTTCGAGCCACGAGGAGTACATATAGACCAATTAGGGGAAAAAACTCTCAAGCAGCTCGTAGAGAAAAGGCTAATACAAAAGCCACTAAACATGTTCTTTATAAGTTATGGAGCGCTGATTGGTATCGACAGAGGTGGTTTGAAGCAGGCTAGGAAAATTTATGAGGGTATAGATCGAGCAAAAAACGTTCGCTTAGGCCCGCTTCTTTTCGCCTGCGGTATCTACGGTGTTGAAGAGGAAGAAGCTTGGTTGCTGGCAGAGAAATTCAATTCTCTTGAGGCGCTATACGATGCCAGCGTGGACTCTCTGCTAAGCCATGGTTTTTTAAACGAGTCTGTGGCCGTGAATGCATACAATTTTTTTCGCCACCCTGCCAATGTCTTAGCACTTACTGAGTTACAGGAGAAAGCCGGGTTAAAGATAAGTAACGTGAAAATCTGACATCTTGTAGTTCATGACTAAGGCCGCGCTAATTATGTCCGCGCGGCGTAGATGCTACTTCGCGTATCCCCAACTACACAGCCGTTCACCCAGCGTGTTGTGGATCAGGATTTCCCTCTCAGTTTCTTCTGTCAGGGCGTCGTCCTTGCTGATGTAGATAGGGTTTGTCCCATCACAGAATTGTACGCCCACGGTCTGAGGTTTAATCACGCATCCACTTATCGCGAAGCTCGCGATGAACGGCAGAAGCATCCTTAGTCCTGACTTCATTAATCGTCTCATTTTTCACATCCACTGTGCCTTGAAGCCGTTTGTTGGTTTCTCTCTGCGCCTTTTCTTCCATGGCCTGCCGGGCAGCGCGTCCACCCCAGGTGTACGCCCCAACGAGCACAAAGAAGACGGCAGCCAAAGTCATGATGGCCGATTTGACCTTTGAAAGCAGGCTGCCGTTCATGGTTACACCACTCCTGCCTGATGCTTACGAACTTGCGACCAGGCAATAAAGCCGGCGACAACAATGGTCGCAATACCGAAGATAATGCGAACGGTATCCCCGCTGGTGATATGTCCCTGGGCCTTATCCATCGCAACGGAGATCTGCGGCATGACGTCCGCCAGCTGCGCAATACCGATACCTGCAGTCACCGTTGCGCCTGCAGTTTCTTTCGTGACAGGTACGGCTTTCATTGCAGTTACCGGTTTAACGACGCCGGCGCGACGCATACCTTCGTCAATAACTTCGGCCGAATACCAGCTGTTGAGTGTTTTCAAAGGGCCACGACCGTTCTCATGACGAATAATCGCCTCCACCAGCGGCCGCATAGTATTATAGTCATGCAGATCGATGATCATGTCCGGCGTCACGCCTACGGCTTTAGAGACCTCATTGATATAGGCGGCCGTGTTGTTTTCATGCGGCGGCGCCCAACGCTCGATGACTTCGCGGATCGTATCGATGCTGGAACCGTCTTTTGCGCGGCGCTTATCATGGTAGGTGATGAGCGTTACTGTCAGTGCTCGAATCCCCCATACGGGGTCTTTAAAAGTGCAGAACCGCGGTTCCGCCGGATTGTTTACTAACCCTTGCCACGGCGACCCCTTATCCAGGTTACCAGGGTTATTGTTACGAATGCCTCTTGGAGTACTCATCCTTGTTCTCCTGTTATTGCAGTCCATTTTTCACGCCATAAGCGGCCAAACCCAAAAGCAGCACGGTGATCAGGAACGAGGTAATCTTGGAAATAATGCCTCCAAAGAACCCGCTTGAAATCGTGTCGAGCCGATTAAGAAGTTTGTCCAGGTTGGAATGCTGAATGCTATGTTGCGCCGGAGTCATATCACCAAAGTAGGTTCGCAGCTGATCGTTGACCTCCTGGCCAATATCATCTCGAAGCTCCTTACTTAATTTTCCTACGACTTCGCGCGCAACAATGGCGGCAATACGTTCCACCTGCTCTGGCGTCACGCCTGCCATCTCGTTTGACATGTCTTCCTCCATGAATAAGTCAAATCGGATGGCAGATTTATATCATAAATTATAAATTAATTGTAGGTAAGTACTTACATACAATTAATTGTTATTTATTTGTATTCATCGGTCATAGCCAAGCCAGCATCTAGAGTATTCTGGTTTGTAATCACGGGGGGCTCTTTCTCCTCTGTTGAGTTAAGTTTGTTCTCCAGCACTTCAACTCGCTTAATCAGTACCTTCACCGCCGCCAGCGTGTCCATCATTATCACGTTGTTGTCGAGCTGAAGGCGCTCACTGTTAATCTGCTTATTACCATCCAGGTACGAAATATTAACGTGTTTCACGTATTGCTCGTCTACTTCCTCGGCCTGCTGCGCGATGATCCCCCGGCGGACGCGGTTCTGTTCGTCGTCGTTATAGACGAACGTCACCAGCTCCAGCGCCTTTATGCGGTCTACTGACTGCTGCCCATCAGTAGGCGTGATATCGTGCTTCAGGCGAGCGTCAGACGTCCCCAGAAACTGAACGCTACCGCGCTGGCTTCCGTAGATATTGCCGTCGGCCAGGAATTGCCAATACTGTATTGGTTGCGAAAAACCACCAACAGAAAGAATTAGTCGGTGGTTTGTCCCTACCTGCTCTTCGAACCACATAGCCGCCTGTCCGCCATCAACGTTGCCATCACTACCGCGCGTACTAAATCTTGACGTAAAACGTGGCGCTTGTAACACGGTGCCATTTGCTATGTTTCCAGGGTCAGTGTTTAATCTGGCAATGAAGGCTTGCCCGTACAGATCGCCGTACTGCGTAGCAATGCCATAAACCCCGAGACCGCCACGGACTCGCAGCCCCGGATAAACCGCTAAAGCCCCGTCTTCGGTGATAATTCGATGCGTATAATCTACAGAGCTACCTTTGTGGTGAAAATCAATGTACGGCGTTGTGTCGCTGCTGATTTCCAGGTTTCCGGCGTCGATGGCAGTGAACTGTGTATTGCTATTCTTCCTGAGAATTTGCCCTGCAGCCGTTATAGTGGCACTGAAAGTAACCCCCTTACTGAATATCTGCGTCTGTGTGAACGTGTTTGCTGCGCTCGTCTTCGCTGAATCTTTCAGTGAGTTCCTGAGTTCCGCGAGGTCAGATGCTTTCGCCATCCCAGATACAGCAGGAACAGTCACAGACGTACCTGTTATAGGGTCTGTCATCGTAATGTCGCCGCTTCCGGTCAGGGCTGTAGACCATCCTTGCACAACGTTACGCCAAAGAGTAAATGCACTGGCTAGTTGGTTCGCAAAAGACGATGTGCTGGCAGTTTCTGACGTGATAATTCCATATTTCGCACCAGAAAAAGCAGTTGTTATGTTTCTCGTCAGGGTCAGTTGAGTGTCATTATTTACTGATTTGATGGCATACAGATCAGCACTTCCATTGCGATAAATGACTAAAATTGAACCCTCTTGAATACCAAGTGCGGGCTCCGACCACTTTGTTGAAATACCAGTAACCTTTGCCTGGTTTGCTGCACCCGTTACGGTGCCAACTTCATACATTGCCATAATTACATTCCTTGTAATTTTAATGAGCGGCTCTCAAAGAGCCGCCTGAAACTTAAGCCAGAGAGATGGAGCCAGTAGTTCTGTACATCGAGACAACCCCTGTAAACCGGAACTGACCGCTATCGCCACGGTTCGGCCACTGAATGGTAATCTGGTGACGTTGACCGAAGTTTGACGCCGGGATACGGATTGAGAAGATTGATGTTTCAAAATCCTTACCATCGTTTCCAGAGTCAAAAGTCCAAACGGTCGTTTCATCAACGCGAATTGTTACGTTCTGACGCCATACCTGAACAATCGCAACGGAACCATTGAACACCATACGCCGTTCAAAGGGCATACCGTCAATCGTTGCAATCAGGTAGCGCGTGCCGGATGAGGTATTCCCGGAAGCTGGCCAGTTTTTAACAACACGGTCGGTCATTGTCACAACGTCACCAACAATTTTATTGGCCTGAACAGTGCCAAGCACAGTGCAGTTCTCGTTAATAGTCACGTTATTAAGCACACCAGTATTTGCGTGAACTTCACCACGAATAACTACGTTGTTGAACTGTGAACTACCGTCTTTTCCAATTCTCCAGCCATTTGAACCGTTAACGAAATTGTCAGATCGGATTTCACCGCCAATTTTTGCATTGGTGATGGAGCCATCCTTAATCACAGCGGCATTCATGTAGGCAACGCCATTTTCCACAACAAATGGTGTGGTCGTGTTTCCGTTAGAGGTATTGATTAAGCCGAAGCGATCAGCCTGAACCAGAAACTGGCTCTGCAAATTTTTGCCATCGATACCTAAAGCGATACCAGCAGCATACTTTTTACCGTTGCTGTTGGTTTCCATTTTGACCATCCAGGTACTGTTAACGTTGCCGTTTTCGACAACCGTTTTCTTCAGCTCCTGCAGCTCGGCTGACTGGCCTCCTACCTGAGCTGTCAAATTCGTCTGCTGCTGAGACAGTGCGCTTATCGTTGTGGCCTGGGTCTGCTGAGTTGACTTAATTGCCGCCAGAGAGGTGGTGACGTTATTCAACTCCGTCTGGTTTTTGATGTTTGCCGATGCCTGCGCGTCAATTTGCGATTGCAAACTGGTGTTCAGCGACGACTGCGTTTTCTCGTTGTTGGTGATGGTCTGCGCCATCTGATCAACCTTCGAAGACGCATCATTCACCTGGGACGTCAAAGAGGACAGCTGAGACGCCTGGGATGTCACCTGCCCTTCTACATTGGTAACACGTGAGGTAAGGATGGTGAGCGCGGATGCGTTCGCATTAGCCGAATCCTGTGCCTCTTTTGCGTCCGTGATATCGGTGACAACTACATCATCGATATACAGATCATACCCCGGCGTACCGGAGCCAGTTGATCCGCGGGTAGACACCCAGAATACGCCGCGAGTGTGGCCAGTCGCTACACGGAGCGTGCCGGTGAATTTCTTCCATGCGCCTCTTGCACCCAATGCGGCTTCATTGATAGTGATTGCCGTCGGCCAGTTATTGTTGTTGGCAGCGTTTTGGGTCTGCAAACCAACGAGCGTTGACCACCCAGAGGATGGCGACTGATCTGCCGGCATCATCGCCCAGAGTTCAATGCGGAATACCGCATTTTCACGCAGAGCAATCCACTTACCGATGGTTTTATCGCTGTTTCCGCCCTCACCGGCGCCGCGGGAAACACGCAACGACTTCGTTCCGCTTCGTTTCTGAGAGCTGACGACGACCGCACGCGAGCCGCTGATCTGCTGGTTTTCGGAGTACGTCTCCAGAGAACCATCAAACCACGGGTTACTACCCATTGCCTGAACAGTGTTCAAAGAGTTTTTGAGCGAAGTTGTCTGGCTGCTCTGGGTTTCAATTTCTTTCTCGTTCTGCGTGACGCGATTCGTTAATGCCGTTAACGCAGCCGCATCAGCTTTCTTCGAAACATTTGTGTTTGTGGTCGCAAGGTCATTCTTAAGTTGCGTAACTTGGCTGCCCTGGCTGGTGATATCATTCTCTGTCTTGGTCACACGACTATCGAGTTTAGTGATCGCGCTCGAGTTCGCCTGAGTTTCAACAGAGTCGGTCACATCGACGACGTAAAAATCATCAAAGTACATCGCGCCTGCGGACAAGAAAGCAGTGAACTGAACGTCAGCAACGACATCCTTTGTCGCCTTCCAGGTCCAGGACACTTCCTGCCAGTTCGAAGTGAACGGGCCATAAGCCTTACTTGCGATTAGACCGTTACCTTCTGCCACACGGAATTTTGTGTTGTCAGTCGACTGAATGGTGGTATTAGGGTCCTGCTTTGCCCAGATGCCAATTTTGTACGACCGATCCTTTTTGAAGGAGATCTTCTGGCCCACGCCTGCAGAACCACCCGCCGCCAGTTTGGCGGCTTTGGTGCCAAGATGTGGAACCTGCAGCGTTACCACCGTGGCAATCCCGCTCCAGCCTGTATAGCCCTCCGTACCACGCTCAAAAGACGGGTTTACGATCAGGTTCCCGGGGATCTGGCTTGCTGCATCCACGCTGGCGTTACTGGACGCAAGGCTGTTTTCCAACGCCGTTGTCGAGGAGCTCAGGGAGTCAATATTATCTCCCTGGTTCTTCACTGTGTTCTGGAGCGTTGTAATTGCAGATGCGTTCGCATCAGCCTTCATCATCACACCGCCGGCGGCGCCCAGTCCCATCATTACCCCGTTCACAAACTCGACGGAGGTCGAGATGTGGGCGGTGCCGTCGCCACCGGTTGGCGCACGCAGTTCCAGACCATCGCCAGGCTTCATGCCTTTGCGGCCAAGGAGAATGTAGGCACCACGATACGGTAGAGAGTTGACGACTTCGGATGTGCCACCAAGAGATTCCAGGGCAGACAATACTTTACCTCGGTTGCCAGTTGGCTCATCGAATGTCAGGACACAAACGTAAGTACCACTGGCCAACGCCTCGATATCAGCCGACATCGTGGCACCATTATTCGCGCTGCCAAAGACATCGTATGTTTTGGATGTCGCAATCACCGTTGATCCGTCGCTGTGTTTTGCAAAAGTGACCAGCGCCCAGCTGCGACCAGGGGTAAACAGGTTTTTGCCGCTTTCATCAAAAACCCCAGGAGTTACGCTGTTGCCATTCCCCCGTGCAGTGACAGTAAACACAGTGCGACGGTTCATCGAGGCCTGCAGGCTGGTAATGCTACTGTTCGCCGCGGTTAAATCGCCCCCCTGAGATGTCACCGTGTTCCGGAGATCCTGCAATGCAGAAGCATCAGCTTTCTTGGCAATATTGTTCTGAGCTGTCGACAGCCCGTTCTCCAACGATGTGGTGCGATTTCCGATAGAGCTAATGGAAGTGCCTTGCTGATTCACTTTCGTTGTCAGCGAATCCACAGCCGACGCACTGGCGCTATCAGACGGAGACTCGTTCCAGTCGGAAACAACGTTACCTACCTCAAACTTCGGACTGTTGATGTACACCGTCTGGTCTTTGGAGGTATTGCTCTCGATACGGCACAGAATCAGGCGCTTGGTGCCCGTGGTAGGTGTCTGTTTCCACTTAACCCAATAGCGGGCCCATGAAGTGGTCAGCGTGAACTGCGCACGACCATCAGTGTTGTTACCTTTCGCACCCTGGCTGGTCTCGATAGACGTTGTGGTGTTCGGATTGTAGAAGAACGCCGTCATCGTCTGGCCAGTAACGCCGCCTTTCGCATAGAAGCTGTAAACGTACTCACCTGCATCGACCGGCGACTCAAGCGTGATTTCCCGCAGATCCTTGTAACCGGAGCCGGCTTTTACAGTTGCGCCAATTACCGCATTACCACGATACGTATCGCTGACAACGTTCGACCAGCCGGTCATATCGCCGGAGTTCTTGATCAGGTTTGTACCGCCGACAGAAATCGCATCAACCTTATTGTTCAGATTCGTGACAGAAGAACTCGTTGAGTTAATGTCTTTTTCGGTCTGGGTAACACGGTTGGTCAGTGCCGTCAGAGCATTGGCGTCCGCTTTTTGAGCAACGTTTGCATTTGTTGTTCTCAAATTATTCTCAAGATTGGTAGTACGTGTACCAATGCTGGAGATGTTCTCCCCCTGCTGATTTACCGTAGAGGTCAGCGAATCAATCGCTTTCGCCGTAGCATCGAGGGAATCCTGGACTTTGGAGGAGTCGGTTACGTTCCGCAGATGCCAGTCAGTCACATACCAGACGGTGCCGAATGGGCTGGACTGGTTAATTTGCAGGAATGGACGGAAGAAGCCGCGATCGACAATCCCCTGAGTAATTTTGAATCGCCAGGTTACTCGCTGCCATGTGGCCGACGCCTTGCGGTTGCCGCCGGATGACAGAGGCGCGCCCACGCTGCCGCTTGGCCTTGTTGCGGTTCCGAGATACAGGTTGAAATCAGCGGAGCCGGCACCACACGCGACGAGAGCAGACATTTCATAGACATCCCCCAATGTCGCCGGAATAGCAGCAAAATTGGGGTGATGGTCGCGAGCCGCAATGCGTGCAACATAAGCGTATGGGCAATTGGCTGGCACGCCCTCAGACGAGCTGGAAACCACAGTGAAGCCCATCTGACTAAACTCTGGGTCAAATGTCGGGTTGCTAATCAAATCGCCACTTGTCGCATTCCCTGCGCGTACAGATGAATTAAGCGCAGTGATACTGCTATTCGCAGAGGATAAGCCCGATTCTGTTTGATCGACGCGCCCGGACAACACGCTTAAAGCGCTCTGATCCGCTTTTTTACTGACGTTGTTATTGGTCGTTGCCAGGTCATTTGTCAGTTTGGTGATGCTGTTACCCTGACTGGTGATCTGGTCACCCTGTTGGGAGACGGTCGAGTCCAGTGTCGAAATCGCATTGGCGTTAGCATCTGCTGTACTTTGCGCGTTGTAGGCATCAGTCACTTCGGTAATGACCAGGTCATCAATGAGGAATGAGTTACCCGCCTTAACGCTGCTAACGTTAGGAATAGAAATCCTCACCATTGCCTGCTTAATACCGCTCTTCGTTGATTTCAGGTAACCAGAAACCTTCGTCCATTGAGCTGTAGACAGCTCTTTCGCCGCTTTGGTTACTGCTGGCCACTGCCAGGAATTGTCCTGATACTGGAGCGACAAGCCAATGGAGATCTGCGCATTCTCGGCCATAGCGGTACTCTTGGCATCCAGCTTAACCCAGCATTCCATATAGAAGACTGCGTTATCGCGTACCTGGAAACCGCTGAAAATGTGATTATCGCTGTTATCAGTTGCGTTAGCGTTGTAATCATTCGGACGCGTCACACGGATGCACTTACTACCGCCATGCGAGTCATCAGTGGTCACGATAACGCGATTATTTGATAGATTGTGGCCAACCGCGTAGCTTTCAAAAGTGCCATCAGGAAGCAGATTAGCGCCGCGTTTGGATTGCTGGTTCAGAGAACTGCTGAGCGACGTAATGTTGCTGTTCGCCGCCGTCAGACCGGACTCCGTCTTCTCTACCCGACCTGTCAGCGTAGTGACTGCCGACTGATCGGCCTTTTTCGCGATGTTTGCGTCAGCGGCTTCGAGGTCATTGGTCAACTTAGTGATGCTGTTGCCCTGACTGGTGATCTTGTCACCCTGCTGCGTCACCGTGCTCGACAACGTAGACAGCGCATCGCTATTAGCCTTGATCTTCACCTCATCCGTGATATCAAAGACCTTAAAGGTATCAACCCAGATTTCGGCATTAGCCGGGTGCGCGTAAAGCTTAAAGTTCTGGCCATCAGCGTTAGAGGCAGTAAGTCCAGTCTCCCAGGTAATGGTCTGCCACTCACTGGTTAGTGTGACGTTTTTATCTTCATAATTGCTGTCGGTCTGGCCGATTTTATTCTGGCGCCGGATCAACATGTTCATCGCCCCGGACACGCCCTTGGCTTTAACCACAACACGATATTTGCGCTGACCATTAAGCGGCAGCGGCTTGTTGTTGTTGGAGAAGATGCCTGGGCTGGTAGTGGTCGTCCGGTTCAGCTTAACCCCAGCCTTACCATCACCAAAGTTGCCGAAAGTAACGCCCGCCGGATACTGGATATCCCACGCAGTTGCACCCTGCAGGAAATCGTAGTTCGGGATCAGGTTGTCACCGGCGTTTCTGGCAGCGGTCAGGGTGTTATTCAGGTTCGTGATGCTGTTACCCTGGCTGGAAATCGTATCCCCCTGCTTGGAGACCGTATTTTGCAGCGTAGACAGCGCCTGTGCATCTGCCTTATTCGCCAGATTAGCGTTGGTCTGTTCGAGGCTATTTCGCAGGTCAGTAACGCTCTGTGAGGTACTCGTGACGCGATCACCTACGGTGCTGACGTTTGAGGTGACGGCGCTAATGGCATTCGAAAGCGCGTTCATCCCAAGAGCAGAATTCAGTTGGGCTACCTTCTCGGACAGTTTAAAGCCGAGGTTAATGTAAGCCTGACCAGTCCATTGGTTCACCAGGAACTCAATCGTGCTCCAGCCAGCTTTCAGATCAAAGCTAACCGTATTCCAGCTCGAATTACCAAAAGCAGCCCTAACACCGTTCACGTATACGGCGCCCGTATCATCAAAAACACGGGACCCTGGTGCCATAGTGATGGTGGTATCAGCATTAACCTTCACGAAGGCTTTGTAATGCGCGATCACGTAACTGCCGGCGCTCGCAAAGTCCAGTTTTGCCGCGTCAGGAACCTCATCGATCGAGATTGGCGCCTTACCGTTGATATCGCTAAAGGTCGGCTCAGTGGTATTGTTCGCCAGTTGTACGTTGTATACGCTACGCACCCACATGTTCTGGCGGCCGTTAACCATCTGGTTTGACAGCGAAGTGATGCTGTTGGAGTTCGACGTAATGTCTTTTCCCTGCTGGGTCACGGTGCTGTTGAGGGTTGATAACGCATTGGACGTCGCATCAATCGCTTTCTCATTGCTCACGTCAACGCAGAAGACGTCATCGAGATACATATAGCCGGAAGCGACACTTGCGCGCAGAGACACAACCACGCTGGCGGTTTTGGCTGGCGTATACTCGCCGCTAATAAGTGCCCAGTTAGTCGACAGCCCGGCGCCGGTGATCGGGATATCCTTTATCGGCGTCAGATCTGCGTTTCGAAGACTAATCTTGTTGTTACCGGCATTATTGATGGCGAAGTCAGCGGATTTGCGAACCCATGCGCCGATACGATAAGTCTTGCCAGCCTGCAGCTCGATCGTTTGGTTGCAGCCCGAGTCACCGCCAGAGGCCAGTTTGCCCGCCTGGATAATGTATTTCCCCGATTTGGGGTTCTGGGCCTCCAGCAGAGTCCAGCCGACATACTCCCAACCTTCGAAACCACGCTCAAAAGAGTTGTTTTTGAGCATGTTGCCGATGATCGATTTCGAGGCATCCGCATCAGCATTGGCGTTATCCAGCGAGTTTGACAGGCTGGTGATGCTCTGGGACTGGCTGGAGATCTGATTTTCGGCAGCAGTTACGCGGTTTGTCAGATTAGTCACAGCGGAGGCGTCAGCTTTGTTCTTGATGCTGTTCTGCATCGAAGTGATCTGCTGCCCCTGACTTGTGATGGTGCCCTCAACAGACGATACCCGAGAGGTCAAAGCATTGGTGGCACTGGCGTTCGCCTCAATCGCCAGAGCATCAGTGACGTCAACAAAACCAACATCATCGAAGTACTGAGAACCGGTTTTGAGAGAAGACATGATCGATACGTCAACTTTACCGGTCAGCGTTGCCTTCCAGGTATCAGAGACCTCTTTCCATGTTTCATCTTTGGGCAGATTCTCCGGACGGATCGGAATCTCTTTGAGCAACGTGGCCGCGCCAATACGCAGTTTGTTGTTGCCAGGGCTGCTGATCACCGCATCAGTGGTGCACCGCACAAAAGAGGACAGCTTGTATGTCCGTCCTTCGACGACGCTTACAGATTGCGTGATTTGCACCGTTCCGGCGGCGCAAACAAGAATTTTGCTACCAGAATGGGGCGCACTCGCTTTGATAACACTGGATACGCTGTTTCCTGCAGACCACCCTGCCAGGTCACGCTCAAAGGAGGCGTTAACCAGCAAATTGCTCGGGTTGCTTTTGGCAGTATCGGTATCGCTCTGGATATCGCTCAGCGAGTTATTCAGGGTGGTGATGCTTTCACTCTGGCTGTTAAGGGTTTTATCCTGCTGGGTTACGGTCGACTGCAGACCGGTGATCGCCTTGCTGTTCGCAGATACACCAGACTCAACACTTCCTACGCGATTATCCAGCGTAGACAATGCCGCACCTTGTGATTTAAGGGTATTGCCCTGCTCTTCGACCTTCTGGGAAATTGTCTGTACCGCACTGGCATCGGCCTTCTGGCCAAGGCTTGTTTGCAACCCGGTAATCTTGCTTGCCTGGGAAGCTTGTTCAGTGGACAGCGTATGCAGCTCTTCTGCAACAGAGGCTTTGTTTCTGTTGAATTCAGTCTGCAGGGATTCACGCGCACTCGCTTCCGCAGCATCGGCGGTGATACGAGCATTTTTCTCCTGATAGATCAGACCGGAGCGAATGTCGTCCAGATTTCCGCTTTCAGAGGAACCGCGGATTTGTGCAGCCAATGTGCTGCGCGCCTGCGCTTCGGCGGTATCCGCATTCGCACGAGCCTGCTGCTCTTCCTGTAACGCGGCCATGCCTGCGCCCGGCGTCGGTCGACCGACGGCGATCCAGTCGAATAACAGGTAATTGTCCGCATCCTGACCCGAAGTGAAATCGAAGCGGAAACGACGAATCGTTGTCGAATCTCGCCACTCAATGTCGTGCAGGGTCAGAATCGCAATACCCTTGTCATCGTATTCCGGTTCATTGATAACCACGGAGCGACCAGCATTCCAGCCGGTTTCATCAGCGCCAATCCAGAACATTTTGGCGTTCCAGGTTGGGTTGCCAACCTTTTTAATGCGCATCTTAATGAAACGATAAGCATGGGCATCGATCGTCAATCCGTTAGGGGAACGACATGTTGAGGTCGGATTGTTCGCTTTCAGCCAGCCATCGCTGGTGACGCTCATTGGCGTGTAGCCATTATCATCTTCCGTCCAGCCTTCGGCGTCCTGGTCGAAATACCAGATTTTCAGAGAGTCGAACTGTTCCCCTGTGCCGGCGGCAATCTGCGAGATCTGTCGCGCGAGATTTTCGTCACCGGAGGTCACAACCTCAGACAAGCTATCGATAGAGGTCTTCAGCTCATTCTTCGCGCTCAGCAGTTGGTCGGCCGCTTGCTTGGCTGCATCATTAACATCTGCAATACGGTCATTCGTCTCTTTCTGAATGGCCGCAGTCAGATCTTTGCTGGTCTGGGACAGCGACGTTGTCAGTGATGACTGCGCTTTCTTAATCTCCTGCGACAGAGCAGCGTCGCCGTCTTTAATCGACTGTTTTGCAGCTTCAATTTGGCTGTTTACATTGGAGATGTTGGTATTGATCGTCTGGTTGACCGTATCGATATTGTCGACAATTGTCTGATTGACGGTATCAATGTTCTCTTTCAGCGACTGATTGACAGAGTCAACCTGCGCCTTAATTTCGGAGGAGGTTTGCGCAAGGTCGTTTTCAACTTGCTGAATAGACTCGTTGACTGAGTTCTGAACCTCGCCAATGGCGTTGTCTACCGCCTCCTGAGTGGCTTTGCTGTCGATTTCGTCGAGCAGCTCCTTGCCGAGTTCAGAAGATGTGATCTTATCTTTCAGGAAAGACAATACGTCGCGAGTGGTGGCCTCTGTACCGAGGTTCGAGTTCGGCTGGCCTACCATCCCACGTTTGTTTACCGCACGAATCCAGTAATACCAGGTCTCGTTGTCACCCAGCCCAGCGTGAGTGAAAGTCGTTGTGGCGGCCTGAGCAATGAGTGTCGCGGTGTCCAGCTTATTTGTTTTGGACGCATACACGTTGATCTGCGCGAGGTCGACTGAATCAGGGTTAACCCAATTCAATACCACGTTACGATAATCCCCCACCGCGGTCAGTGATGTGGGCGCCCCTGGCGGCGTCATCGTGCCTTTTACCTGATAGACAGCAGTAATGATCTCGGATTTTTTGCCGCCGAAGGAAACGGAATACAGCTGGAAGTCATATCGCCCATTTTCGGCAACATTGACGATTTCATATTGTTCTTCCGTGGCTCGGACAGATTGCCAGTTGGAGACGTTGCCCTCGTCGGAGCGGCGCCAGCTGACCCAGTATTCTGGTGATTTACCTTCCCAGGCAAGCATCAGCTTCACGGACAAGTTGCCCGGACTGGACAGATAGGTGCCTTCTGAGATGACCAGATTGCTCGGTTTGGAATATGTGGGATCAAGAACCGTCGTATTTTCTGGAACGAGCGCGGCCCCGTTATCAATCGCCTGGTACTTAGATGCATTGTTCTGCACCACCGTGATATCAAACGACCCCGGGGTTTCACCTTGTGCGATAGCGACAACGCGCGCCCGCATTGGAACCAGGTCTGGTTCGGTGATCGTCCAGACGCCATTCGCTACTGGTTGATCGGCTGTGGCCAACGCCGTCTTGAAGGTAACTTTAGTGATGTTGTCGCCGGTCTCGTTGATGTCTCGCTCAACGATTTTGCCTTCCTGATTGATGATACGGATGAAGCTACCGCTCTTTTTCAGAGAGACAGGCGCATCGAGGGTGATGCTGTTTTTGGTGAAAGAGACAATGCGACCGGAATTGCGTTTGCCGGCACGATATTTGTTCTGAATCAGAACGGTTTCGCCCGGCATCAGGAACGAGGCGTCCAGGCCCGCGGTAAAGGTGATCATGTCTGACTCCATACGCGCGGTATAGAGCAGCCACAAACCTACACGATGAGCCTGACCTCGGCTGGTGCATCCGAACGCAACGGCCTCGGTCTTGCGCTCCCCATAACGGGCCATCGCTTCCTGATCTTCAACATACTCAACGTTCTGCTTATAGCCGTCTTGTTTGTTGTTATAGGTAATCAGAGCAACGGACGGCCGATCTTTTCGAGCAGAGCCTTTATAGGTAAACAGGCCATCTTTTACGTTTGCGTTGGTAAACAGCATGACAGGGTCAGACGGGCTGTCCTGCATGATATTCACCATGCCACCAGCCCAGAAAACCATGCCACGGAAAGCACCGGCAATATCCTGAATCAGACGATAAGCGTCCTGACGACTGGTGATCTGGGTGTTGATTGCAAAGCGTTTTTCTTTGCCGCCAAAGCCATCATCAACCTCTTCGTCGCAGTAGCGACCGATCTGATAAAGCTGGCCAAGGTCAATCATTGACTCCGAAACAAATTTGCCGAGGCCATAACGAGCATTGGTCAGCAGATCGAACAGAATCCAGGCAGGGTTGGAAGACGACAGAAGTTTAAAGGTTCCATCCCAAACGCCGTTATAAGTGTTCGTGTTTTCATCATAATTCGAAGGCACACGGATTTTGAGGCCACGGATAAGATACGAACGTGACGGCATAGAGCTACCAAACTGCTCAGAGTTAACCTTAAGGCCAACCAGAACGGAGTTCGGGTAGTTCATTGGGGTGTCAACGATCTCACCGATAGAGTCGACCCAGGTATCGTTAAAGAGATACTGATCGTTGCTGTCGGCGGAGAGACGAAGCACGCGCACTTTATAGGCACGCCCAGGCTTTGGAAGCTGGATTTCGTAACTGCGGTAGTAGACACCAGTCTTTTTCGCAGTCAGCGTCACGTCAGAGCTGCTCTCACCTGCAGCAATCACGTCATAGAAAGAGCCATTGCCGTTGGCCAGCTGGAACTTAAACTGGACCGAAGTACCGTTTGTGTCCCCTGTTTTCTTGTCAATGTTCCGCAGCGACGGGAACTTCATGATCACTCGGACACGATCAGCGTCGTCGTTATCGATGGCGACCGTAACCGCGTTTGTGGTTTTCAGCTGTGTGTTAACGGCCTTTGGCGTTTCGACAAAATCGAAACCAGGCATCGGGCTTTGGTCTTGCGAACCATCCCGGAAATCCCAGGTTACACCGGAATAGTTGAATGATCCGTCTTCGTTCTCCAGCGCCACGCCATCGATGAAGATAGATTTAGCACCGTTAATAAGCCCACCAACAACACCTTCCCCGAGCAGATCGAGGATAGACGCCATGGCCCGCGAATTAACGGTATCATCCGCTTCAACTGGTGTACGGCTTGAGCCTGAGCTCTTTTTGCCGCCCGCTCCCGCAATCAGGAGGGGCAATCTCTTTTTCTTGAACTGATCCATGTTCAAAAAACTTCCCTTACAGTTGGTCTATGGTGATTGAAGAACTCACAATCTGTGAGCCAACTAAAATTTCCTCGCCGTAATTAAGCTGAACCGGGTTTCCCTGGTTGCTGGTGTTTTGAGGCCCATCGAAATAAAACGAATCCGTGTTATCCGCCTGTCTGACAGACGCATTTGATGCCTGCGGCGAAATCAGCATGGACACACCGCCCATCATCAATGACATCCCTCCCATCACCAGCGCGGAAGACGCACCAAAAGTCAGCCCAGAGGCCAGAGCGCCGACAGCGATCATCGCGGCGCCCACGAAAGTCTGGAACCACCCAAACGCCTTACCACCGCTGCCACGTGGTACGGGAGTAATGCGGATTTTTGCGATATTTTCCGACTCGCCCATCATCTGGTATTCGGTGTCGTCCATTGACCACTTGTGGCCCTGCTTATTTGTGACCTGGATGTGGTACTTATCGAAGTGGTTACGGTTACGCTTAATCCAGGCTTTAAAGCCCGGGCGATTCGCCTCAATCAAATCGATGGCTTGTTTGGTGTTGCGCACCTTCAATTTCCAGTGGCGGCCAAAGTTCTTTGCCATCGCACCGCCGAGCTGAACATGAACTAATTCAGACACGTCTCGTCTCCCTTGAGTAAATCCCTGTGACGCAGGTGATGCGTCGTATGCTTCTGATACATCCCACCGTAATAAGCCCGACAGCTGAGACGGTCGATCTGGTGATGCATGATCATGCCGTCGCCGATGTATACCGCGCAGTGATCTGGCATTTTCCCGTACTGGATGAAGAAGATGTCGCCGCGCTGGGGCTCCGTCCCCGGCGCCATGCGGACAAGTCCTTCATTTCGGTAGTTCTGGTCGAGGATGTCGTTGTCCCCCGTGTACCAGGAAGGAATATGCAGGTGGGCGTTTGCATTCAGCTCAACGTCAAATTCACGCTTTAGGTAATCGCGGCACAGCATCCAGCAATCAAACACACCGAATACGTATGGGCGCCCGAGGTAGGGCATCTCAAAACCACACGGATAAATGACGTTCATTTCGCTAAAGTGGAATGGCATATCGCTTTCCACATTTTTGCGAATTGCCAGAATCATCCACGGTAGTTCCGTCGCCTCGCACCCGGAGCGATCCGGGTCTGACGCCTCTGCGCTGCGCTCCACGTGAGAGTGCCAAATAGCGATCACTTCCCCAGCATCTTCGGCCGCAATAATGTCGCTGGCACGCATGACAAAATCCTCACGTGGCGTTTCAGAGACATTCATCGCTTCCATAAAGCGATATTTCTCACCCTGTGTGCGTACCAGAAAGCCACACGCTTCATTCGGGTAACGTTGGATAGCGCAACGATAGATATCCTGCATGACTTCTGAGCCCAGCTCAGGTAACGTCTGGTTACTCATATCGTGTCGCCCCAATAAATCCGCCAAAATGAATAACGCCATTCGCGAAGTAGTTGCGACGAGCATTACAGGCGTCGTAACGCTTGGTGCAGTAGTCGGCGCCGGCCAAAGAGGTTTGCTGGTTGTTTTTGTCGAAATATGGGCCGGTGTAGCCACACTCTGTTCCGCGATATTTCCACGGGCAGCTGTTTTTGATGATCTGACGATACGGCAGTTGAACACCCATCAGATCTAAGACGCTGGACAGCTCGAATTCGACATACTGGTGCGTCTCCAGGGTCTTCTGTTCGACGAACCACATTTCATCAGCAAAATGCTGACTTGGGTCTGCGGTCGGGTTTCCATCCGGAAAGTTCACCGCATCCAGAAAACGTGCCAGCGTCATCTTGCGAATGATTTTGCAGCCAATCAGATCGTCATTGGCCTGCAGCTCCGCAGAAATTACACCGTCGTAGTTGGAAACCTGAATCTTTGGACGAGGAAGTGTTCCCTGACCGCTTTTATCAAAGCCAGACGCTTTAATTGGCCACGGCTCATAGGAAACTCCCTGCCAGACAATTGGCTGGCTAAGCCCGTTGGTGCCGGCATGGAAATACAACTTGCCGCCGGAGGTTGTCACCGACATATCCAGCTCGAACAACTCAATGAGCGCAGAAGGCGATAAACTCTGAATATCAGCTCTAATACCCATCACTTCATCCTTGAAAAACTCAACGTCACATCCTGTGACGTTGATATATAATAATAGATAAGCACTTACTTATCTATAGTCGCAAATTAAGACTCAAAAACCTGTCTAAATGTTGCCGTAAGCACTTGATAGCCTGGGTAACGCTTTACCGTATGGCTATCACAAACCACGATAATTGCTTTGCCTCTTGGGTTAGTCCAAATGAATGACTCCACCCCTGCGCGGGCAGTCAAAAAGTCATCAACGTCGTTTACCACGTCATGGCTGCGGGTGAACGTGAGAGACCACTCTTCTTTAATCCGATTGAGCCCCTGCGACTGGCGCTGCTCGTAATCATCGCCGTAGTTCAGCACGGTCACGTTAGGCTTTACGGTTTTCTCAGACTCATAATCTGGATACCAATTAAATACTTTCCTCGACATATCACTTCCTTGTTATGGCCGCCCGCTAAGGCGGCCGGCTTTACTACCCTCTGGTGGTATGCGGATTAAGTGAACCACCAGAACGTTTCTCTTCGGCAATCGTCTCAAGCACAATCGACTTAATTTGCCGCGCTGCACCGTTCCAGAGATTGCTCTCGCTTCCACTGCTGCTCTCGCTGGTTCGTCCATCCTTGGTCACATTGATTTGAATTGAGACAGGGGACACCGCGTTACCCGTACTCTTTCTAGCCGACTCTGCAGAAAGTGTGACTGGAATGGTTCGACCATCTGGCAGCGGTACGTAAGCCTCATTCATTGAGCCCTCGCCAAACATCGCCAACTGCGGTGAGGTGGCGATTCCGCCTTTCTGATAGGCTCTCAGAGGTACAACCCCTTCCTTGCCAAAGATGCCGCCATTGGCGTGTTTCTTCACATTAGGCTTTGGCTCAGATGAAGACGATGAAGCTGACCCAGCCCAGGCGGACACTGCGGTACTGGCCAGTGACAGACCGAAATTTAGCCAACGGCTGGACGAACTCGACGACGAAGCACCTACCATGGCGAATGTAGCTGCCAGCGCCCCAGCCGCGGTAGACAGATTCCCCATACTGAGGATGCTGCTGTTAACCGCTTTGGTTTGATCTTTTGTAGCGTCAGTACCGGTGAACAATGACTTAGTCCAGTCCCAGACGCCATTCACCGCCTGACTTAAACCACTGGCCGCATTCTGAGACGCTTGCCCCATAGAGTTCACGCCGGAGGCTGTCTCCTTAGTGGCCTCGCCGACAGATTTATCCCCATTGGCCACCGACACACCAGAATTACCTAGCTGAACCCCTTGATTAGCGATCGCAGACGCTACGCCATTCATGAGATTTCCACTTTGTGCATTGCCAGCGTTTGTCGTTCCCATTCCCAACATATTCATGAGAGGCAGAGTGATCTGAGTCTTCACGACCATGTTGGTGATGTCTTTAAGGAACGATGTGGCCAGACTGGAGATGCTCATCTTCCCGTTAACAACAAAGTCAGTAAGCGTGTCAGTTAAACCGCTAAACAGATCTGTCCAGGTACCTTCGATCTGGTCAGCCAGGTTTTCATATTCCAGAGCCAACTGCTGGGTCGCTGTGCCTGTTTGCTTAATCAGCGCATTATTGCCAGCGGCCACCAGCTGATTAAGCTGCTTGTTGTAAAGCGAGATGATTTTCGGGTCAGTCGCCTTATCACGCAGCTCGATCAGCGCCTTAAGATTGCGGTTGTAGGTATCCGAAAACTCGGCAGCCTTCTCCTCATGGCTTTGCATCAAGCCTGCGCTGATAATCGAATCCGATTCCGGCGCCCAAGCGCTGATCATTTGCTCGACGTTGCGGCGATTAAACATTTCACGGTATTCGGGGGTAGCGTTCCTCAAATCCGCGAGACGTTTTTTAGCCTGGTCAACCATCTCCTGCGAGATAAACTCGTTAGGCGTGGCGTTTGCAAGATCGGTTAGTGACTTAGTGACATCACGCAGCGACTGATCAAACGACACGGTGGCCTTTGAACTTTCGCCCATTTGCCCCATGAGCTGATCAGCTTTATCCAGAGCCTTCTGGAAGCCGGCAGCCAGCTTCTGTTGCGCACTTTCCTCCCTCTTCGCGGCGCGTTCAGAGGCATTCGCGGTACGCTTCCCCGCCCTCTCGGCAGCAGCAGCATCCTGTTCACGAGCTTTGGTTAGTGCGGCTATGGCGGCTGCACGCTCCTTCTCGCTCATCTTTTCCAGAGACGATGCAGTGGAGGCTTTCTGCAGGTTAAGCTGGGTTTTAAGCTGCTTCGGCCCAATGATAGGTTTTCCTTCAAAATCCATCATTGGTGTGCCATCAGGCAGCGTGCGCTGGTAAACCGCAGAGTCCATCTGGTTGCGCATGTACTGCGCGAGCGCTTTATCAGCGCCTTTGTCGCTGGTGCCCAACCCAAGCACTGTTCCCTGGTTGGTCTTCACGCCCTTTCCGGTTTTCGCCGCGTTATCGCGTTCAAACTCAGCCTGTGTCAGTTCCTGAGCAACAGTTTCAAGATGTTCCTGATAGCCACGAATACTGCCCTGCAGCTTCTGTACCTGTTCTGTGTTTCCTTCTTTTTTCGCCTTTTCCAGCAGATCGCTGAAGTGTGCGATCTGCTTTTCAGTTGCGGTCTTGCGCGATGATAAAGACTCAACCAACTTTTGGGCTGGTACCAGATAAGATTTATTTACCGTTTCTCGTAATGGCCCCAGCAGCTTGTTCTTTTCATCATCGGACAATGACTTGTCGTCATTGATCTTCTGAATTTTCTCCAAAGCTTCCTGGCGCGCTTTCACGAACTTGGCCGAAAAATCTTTGTTTTCATCGCGGATTTTTTCAATCTGAGATTCAGCCGCCTCTTTTGCGAGACGTTTGGAGACGGCAGTGTCCCCCAGATCAATAGTCCCACTAACTCTATCGCGTTGTTTGCGAAGGTCGCTCAGTTCGGACTCGACCTTCTTACGGTCAATTTTGATAGTGGTTCCGGCCATCCCTGGTCCGTAGACCATTTTTTCACCAGAATTTAGCTCCTGCTCCTTCTGAGCTATTTGGCGATCAAGACGTTCCTTGTAATCCGCCATCTGTGCCCGCTTGGCGGCTGTCATCGCCTCGGGGATTTTGCGGATCTCCTCAACGACTTTGGACGTTTCGTTGCGAAGCATGGTCATATAGCTGATCAGTCCAGCCACTGCTACAGCTGCAACGGTAAACGCAGCACCAATCGGGTTTGCTGCGATAAACGCAGTCAGCCCAGCGAATGCCCCTTTCAGCCCCGTAATCGCACCACGAATGGCAAAAATGAGCGATGGGATTGGTGCCAGTCCCATGCGTGCAGCACGATTGAAACGAGTGACCGCCGTCGCCCCCAGCGTGAATGGTGTCTGGATTACAGTGGACATCTTCATGAAGGTGGAAAGCATCTGGCCGCCGGCGCCGACAACACCTAAAATGCCCGCTCTGAGCATTTTAAATGCCACCATTCCGGCGACAATTTTGCCCAGCGTAATAACCAACTCCTGATTCTTAGCCAACCATTGCGCCAGCTCGCGCAGGCCATCAATCGCGGTGGTAAGCCCCTCTCCCAATGAATTAGCGAACGAAATGCCTTCTGCGCTGTTCATTACGGCCGCCAGCTCTTTCATCCCCTTGGTCAGCGAGTCAAGGTATCCAGCCTGCCCCACTCGATCAGCAAACAGAGTGAAAGAGGTTTGCAGCTGCGCCAACGCACCGGTGTAGGTTTGCATCATATCTTTGGCGGCATTTTCGTTTTCCGCACGCAAACCAACAAACATCAATGAAAGAGCCTGTTTCGCTTCAACGGTCCCACTGGAGACGGCTTTGGTTAGCTCACCCATCGTGATACCGGCCGCATCTGCCATGGCCTTCATCGCATTTGGAACCGCTTCACCCAATTGCTGGCGGAGCTCTTCCATCGACACAACGCCTTTACCAGACATCTGTTGGACAGCCACCGCCGCTCGCTTAAGCAACTCACTATCGCCACCAAAACGTGCGACTGAGTCCACCAGTGCCTTTAACGAGCCATCAGTAGGATCGAGCCCAGCAGAACGGAACTTCACAAATGAGTCGGTTAAAGCCTGCATCGCAAATGGAGCGTTTTTCGCCATATTCACGATATACTGCATGTCTTGAGCAGCGGCTTCTCCAGGATTGACCTTATCCTTATTCAACCCACGCAACATGACACGCATACGCTGCATCTCGGCCGCAGCCTCTACGATCGGCTTCTGCCAACCAAACAGGATGTCAGTGACCGTTCTGGCCGCATCCCCAATTTCTCCCAGAAGGAAAATATTGCCGCGTAATCCTGAGAAGACGCCATTTTCACGACCACCACCGCGATGGGGCGCAGCGGTAAATCGATCAGCGCCACCTCCGCTGCCTCCCCCGCCCTTTGTGGTTGTTCTGACCCTGACCGGACGGCTGATCAGCTGCTGGCTTCGAATAACGCCATCCATCTGATCTTTGACTTTTTTTAACCCCTCGGCCGCCTGGCTTGTCGTTGTTCCCCAATTGCTCAGACGCTTGCTGGTCGCATTTAGTCTGGTGTTCATTCCACCAAGAGAAGTAGTGGCACCCTTGATCTCAGTGTTGAATTTACCGGCATGGTCTCCTGCGTATTTAACCCAATCAGAAAACTCATTGAGTTCCGACTGAACCTTCCGCAATGAGGCCAGGAACTTGTGCGTAGACGATGTGGCTGAATCAACGCGATCTGTGAATGTCCGCAAATCAGTGCTGATAGCGGACAGTTCACGTTGTGCCTTTCGAGAGGTGTTGGAAACGAGTTCAAAACCGGCAGCTACGTCCTGTAGTTTGTCTGCCGTAGAATTGAGTCTGGTTTCAAGAGCGCCAAGAATGCTGGAGACCGAACCCAGAGAGCGCTCGAGGTTTTTAATTTTTTGAGCCGGTTTGGTAGCCCGCTCGCCAAATTTGGTAAGTAATTTACCCGCCCGGTCGATTGACGCCGTAAACTGTTTGTCTTCCAGCGACAGGATAAACTCTACGTTTTGTGACATTCCCTTGTCATCCTCTGCCAAAAATTTGCATCAGCTGCTCTTTGGCGTCGGGGTCTGCCTTATCCATATGCGGACGGTAGACTTTATCAGTAACGACTGGCCTTCCAATCCTGAGTTGCAAACCCTCCATGAACGCCTTAACGCCATCGCCATCCGCTTGGGCGACGCGGGCGACCTGCAGATTGCGGACATCCTCTTCCGCTCGCAGACGATCGATATTGCGGCTGAGCATCCAGAACATGGTCAACGGGACACTCAGTAGCTCTATTGGCGATACGGCGTAGTGAGCAACTACACGACTGAAATAGAATCCGAGATCTATCGAAACGGTCTTTACCCCGGATTCATCGCGGGATATTACTTTGCCCCTTCGCCAGCCGCTTTTTCGTTCTCTTCATCAATCACTTCCATGGCGAAAGTGAAGATCTGCTGGAGTTGCTGGACAGTCAGTTTTTCCAGAACGGAGTCAGGTACTGACGGAATGACTTTGCGTACCAGTTCTGCGTAGGCAGTTACCTGGTCGACGGGAGACATATTCATGAGGTCTTTGTCTTCCATCTGCTTGATAGAAACAAAGAGGCCGACGGTCATTTCAACGATGGGATATTCTTTGCCACCAAATTTGATGCTTTTTTTCGGCGGCAGAATGGAGTCGAGATCGAGTAATTTGGTCATGGTTTAAATCCTTTTAAACTCATACAGAGGCCCATCCATGGGCCTCTTGGGTTATCACAATTTAGCTTGCGGCAGTTACAGAGACGGCTTTGGTCGCCTTCTTGGCGCCGTCATTAGTTGTGAAGGTGATATTGGCTGAACCGACAGCTTTACCAGTTACCAGTCCGTTCTGATCTACGGTCGCTTTATCAGTCGCATCAGAGCTCCACACGCCAGTCTTATTGGTTGCATCGGCCGGGGTAAAGGTTGCGCTCAACTGAACTTTAGCGCCCACTTTTACGGTCGGTGAAGACGGGGTCAGCGTGACGCTCTCAACCGGCTTTGGGAGGCTCATTTTCCCCAACACGCCAGCGTCGTCCGGGTAAGCGGAAAACTCAACTGAGAACACGCGAACGTCGTCAGACTGGTAGGTCATGGTGAAGTTACCCGCGGTTGCTGCTTTAGGGATGGTCAGAACATAATCCGTCGCATCCTGCGGGGTCAGCACCAACTCTTTTGCAACGTCGATCAGGTTCACACCCTGCGCAGACGTGATGGTTACGGTATCTTCGCCAGAACTCAGCGTTGAACCTGGCATCAGATCGACCATGTTTTTCAACACGGATTCAGCCAGCGGCGCAGTAATGGTGATGTTGCGGCCTTGGATCAGCTCGGAGATCGTGGTCTGGCCCAGCTGGTCTACGGTCACTTTCAGCGTTTCGGTTGCGATTTCAACCTGAACACCGCCTTTGGTGTAACCCAGATCCACGCCACCAAACGACACCTTGCAGGCGCCAAGCTTGATGTTTTTAACATGGGTATTGGACATTATTGGAAAACTCCTTTTTCCGTTAAAACAGTGTCATTCCGACATACAATAGTAAGTATATACTTACTTATTTATTCAGTTCAATAAAGTACCCGGCAAATTCAAGTGGAATCCCTGTTTCAATAAGCGATCCGTCATTTATTGGATACGTTATTGGCATCGCCATCGGCCTAACCATTTTGAAGAATACCCCGTCAGACTCAACGTTGCTAACAGGAAGGATATCCATGATTTTGTTGGCCATTTCAACAGATTTTGTGATACTCGCATTGCGAACTACTATCGTGAATGAGTCGAAGTAAAAACCCTGCAAATCCGGGTCGATGGCTATGCCTGTATTGGGATTAATCAGCAAAATGCCAGACTTAACTTTTGCTGGCATATAGTGACAGAAAATGTCCGTCCCTACTTTTCCAAGCCCATTTTTCTGTATCAATTTTGCGAATGCTTCTACAAACATGTCAACCTCGCGTAAATCCTGCTTTTCTGGCAGCTTCCATGATCGTTTGCGAAAATTGCTTTTCGCTGATCTGAGTCGCTCGCTCAAGGAAATATGGGCCCACTTTAGGCTTCACGCCGGCGACAGGAGGGTTGGTAACATTCTTCATACGAGACAAATAACCAAGACGGTACTTACCAAGCTCCATGTATTTTGCATAGTCCCCCACCTCAACGCCTGGATGCCCTTCTCGCTGCTTTGCGCCTGAAACGGAAAGCTCAATACGAAGCCCCGCGTATCCTTCTTTTACAACCCGTGCAAAAATGGCGCTCTCAAGCGATCCGGTTTCAAGCGGGGCCATGGCTCGTGCCAGTCGTTCAACCAGACGCGCCAGCTTTTCCATGTCCCTGATTAGATATCGCTTGAACGCTTTCTGGCTGTTATTAAGTCTGGCGCCGGCACGCTTAAACTGGTGTGCGTCATATTTCAAACCCATATATTCGCCCCCAGCTCAAGATGCCCAGGGCGGCCACGTAGTCCCCATCGCCGATGTACGCTTGAGACCTTCAGCTTCTGTCCCTCCAGCACAAGAACGTCATCGAGTTGAACAGCGGCTTCAAGTGGAACAATAAGTACTGCGTCAAACAACTCCAGCGCCGCCTTTCCGCGACTTCCAGAGCTATCTGCCCTGACGGACGATTTTTCATTGCTCTGTTCAAATTTAACGACGCCTACTTTCGTCTTCCTGACGAATTGCAATTGCGCTTCACCGTAGACGTTTTTGGAACCAAACCGGTAGATCGACAATTCGGCTTGCCACGAAATATTCATCCACTCTCCTTGTGTGAAGTCGTCGCACTCATTACCAGGCGGAGGCGCGGTTTCCCGTCTTAGGCCTGTCGACCAGAAGTAAAGAGCACGACGTGTGTTACGCACGACGAACAATCATCCGATTGTTGATGTAACTAATAAGCAATCGCCAGGTGCTGCGAGCCACACGGACATTCGCCACTTTGCTTGTACGGTACATATTGGTTGTTTCACCGATCGATTCAGACAAAATGCCGTCTTCACGCGCACTCGCAATATCGTTGCCATTGGCGATCTCGCATGCCTCATTAACGGTGGCCAGAAGCAGCGCCTCTTTAAAGTAGTCTGGCAACTCCGCAAACTGCTCCGAAGTGATCCGCTCCCAGTCCACCAAATCCTGCCGATACACACCGTCAGCCCCCCAGGGAATGTCATAGACATTCAGCATGTTTTGGGGACGGTCATACCGGTCGAAATCGATGCGCATGATCCTCCGGATAGAGAAAGGTAAGGTTTTGATTCGCCGTGTCGCTTCGATTAGCCGCTTGCGCATCAAACCCTCTCCATCAGCCAGCAATGTATCTCCATTGATCATATCAATGGCCTGCATTTGAGCATCGGCTACGGTGGCAAACGACTGACCCGGGACGGATAGTTCAAAGCTATTAAGCAGCACATACATCTGCCGCTCTTCGTGGGTTAGCCCACCCGCTGTGGCCTTCACGATGACGTAGCGCAGATCGCGCTCTTTTTCGACCAGCTGGTTATGCTCTGCTGAGACCACAACCGGTATAGACATTTGGCCCTCTGCAATATCGAGAGGCTCTTCGTCCACAAGTGTGGTACCTGCACTATCTCGCACGGTGTAAGAAGCGGAATCGATATCCAGTACGTTAAAGGCGAAGGTCAGAGACACGATGTCTCCGCTACGAAACGTGTCGATCAGAGCCATCACTCACCGCCTTGTGCTTTCAGGATGCCCTCAATCATTTCAACAATGCCCTTCGCTTTCACGCCAAGCGTGTTACCGATCTGGCGCAGGCCGGCGATACCTTCACAGTCAGCAATGGACTCCAGTTCTTCTCGGGTGAAGCGCTGCACATGTTTTGTCTCCTCATTCGCGACGCCACGTTTCATAGGGACAATATCAGGGGCCGTAGGCTCCACAATCTGATCGGCCACCAGCTCGTTACGATTGCTGAAGGCAGCTGATGGAGAGACATTTTGCCCATCAATCGTTTCGGCACGCATTGAGGCGCAGATCCGCTGTTGATCGAGGAATGGCAGCTCTGCTACGGAAATGCCGTCTTTAAAGTAAACGCCGCACAGGATGCCCGTGTATCCAAGGAACTGAGGTTCCAGAAGATGAATTTTTGCTGGTTTCATGAGTTTTCCTCTGAACAGGGTGGCCAGAGCCACCCCTTGTTGCTGAATCAGGCTGCAGCTGCTGTAACTTGAACAGTTGCGGTTGCTTTATGGCTGCCGTCTGCGGTCGTGACTTCAATTGTTGCAGTCCCTTCTGCAACGCCGGTCACGAGACCAGTAGCCGCGTCAACCGTTGCAAATTCAGCATTTTTCGACGCCCAGGTAACTTTCTTGTTGGTAGCACCAGCAGGCGCCACGGTAGCCGTTAGTTGAACCGTTTTTTTCACCTCCACCGATGCCGACTTAGGACTTACCGACACACCAGTAACAGCGACAGTGGGCTCCATCGGAACCGCTCGCATAGCTGCGGTGATACGGTTCTGCATGCGCTCGTTTACTGGATGATCGGACACCGATTTAGTGAAAGAAGTACGGAACATAACCCCCGTAAAGTCGGTGAAGGCCTTTTCAGTGATCTTCACTTTTTTTTCTGACATATATCGCTCCTATAAAAAGGGCGGGCGTATAGCCCACCCATTTAAAAATAATAGGTAAGTACTTACCTATTATTAGGATTAAATTTTGACGTTAGTCAGCGCCGCGATAGCTTTGTCGTGCTTATTGGCCAGAGAGCAGTACCACTTCACACGAGTACGTACTGCGTCTTTGTTCTGAACGGTGCCAATGTTTTCCACAACGATACCGGCGTTTTCGCCGCCGTACAGACCAGTTACACCGTTTTCTTCAGAAAGGTGCAGACAGTAGATATCCGCTTTGGTGGAGTCCGCAACCGGAATGAAGTCGTTTACGATAAACGGAACGCCGTTATGGCACAGCATTGGTCGACCGAAGTTTTCCATCATGATTTCGGACGGGCCTACGTTTACAGTTCGCAGCAGCGCACGATATGCGCGAAGATGCTCAGAACGCATCATGATGCAGTCTGCGCCCAGATCTTTAACTGCGTCGACCAGTTCGTCGAACATAGAGAAAGTCATGGATGCGCCGGAGATGTCGATCTTCTGATCGTCATGCATCAGCTTCGGAATACCGTCGAAGGCTTTGTTGTTAGTGGTGGAGTCGCCAACAATCAGATTGCGACGGAAGGCACGAGCCAGACCTTTGACTTTCTGACGAACCTGGATAGCCAGCTGGTTGTTGGTATCAGCCATAGTGGTAGCCAGGAATTTGTCGACGTCAACGTCGCCAGCCAGAATGCGCAGCTTCGCAACTTTCTCTTCGAAGGTTGCTGCACCTTCGGTGATGGTGTCGTTCACATCAATGAAAGTAGCTTCGCTCAGGGTTTTTTCGCGGTTATAAAGATATGCCTTCGAATTGATTTTCATGAAAGGCAGGACGGCAAACAGGTCGTCACGATCGATAATGGTCTCGATCACGCCCTGTTCAAGCTCGTTATTAGACAGCTTTTCAGCTTCTTCACGCAGTAATGGCATCTTTCATTTCCCTATGATTTAAGATGTTACTTGATTCCGATTTTCCCTAAACCGGCAGTCAACTTATCCATTGTCGACTTGTTCTTCGGCTGGGTTACTTTGTGGGTCGGTTTACTAATTGAACCAGCACCCTGCTTAGCTTCGCTGCGCAATAAAGCGTCAGCTTCCGGATCTGCACGTAAAATACGCTCAATCGCGGATTCGAACGGTAACGGCTTACCTTCGCCGTCAACCAGAACAGCACGCTCTTTCTGACCTGCCGGCTTGTCATAGCCAACGACGTTACCGTCTTCACCCACTTCGAAATGAGAGCCGTAGATAACGCGGGCCTTAGCCGGAGTCATCAGAACTTTTTCACGCAGGAAATTGGAGCCAGAAAAGGAAGCGCCGACGGTCATTTCAACCAGCTGGGCTTTAAGTGCGGCGTTTTCGCTCTCCAGAGCGGAAAAACGTTCATCACGTTGAGCCATCTCAGCCTGGTGAGCTTCGATCATTTGCTTTTTCACAGCATCGAATTCACCGCGGCGTTCCAGTTCAGCTTGCTCCGCCTCACGGCGTGCGTTTTCTGCGGCTTGCTCAGCTTCAAGAAGCTGGCGTGCTCGTGCCGGATCGATATCACCGTACTGAGCCAGCTGATCGGCCATGGCACGCTCTTTTTCCTTGCGTTTCATGTTCTCTTTCAGCAGGTCAGCACCGGCTTTCTTGGATTTACGCAATTCAGCGAGCAACTCTTCCTGAGTCATCCCTCCGAATTCATCGTCTTCGATTTTCGGCTGATCTTTCTGCTCGCCGTTCTGCTTACCCGATTCCTGGGTGCCCTGCTCTTCTGCACCAGCGGGAGCTCCAGCACCTGCGCCACCACGTTCATGTGATTCGGCGACATCCATGAGGCCACGACGGGCCATTAGCATTTGCCACAGATTCATAAAAATTCCTTTTAATTACTTATCACTCGGTTGCTTGAGTTGATGAGTTCCCATTCCCTTGGGATAGATCTTGTCCGCTCTCTTGGACTGTATTACGATGATAAGTAAGTACTGACTTATTTTCAAGGGTGTTAAGAGCATTTTTTGGCGGAAAATTCAAGAGATCTTTCTCAAATTCTTTCTGCATCGCGGCCGAAATATTCGGGAAGATTTTCTCAATGAGCATTTCCATCTGATATCGACGCACAGAATCCGGTGCTTCCAGCAGCCCAAGTTTCTCGGCAACGGCAAATTCATCCGTCAGACCGCGGATATCAAAGCTCTCCGGATAGGCAATCAGCGAATGCTCCTCATCGAGATCGACCCCCATCCACTTCGCCGCCAAAAACATCATCTGGCGTTCAGCCCGCTCAAGACGCTCGGCTTTAGTAATAAGCAGACTATTAACCCGCTGAAAGTCATATAACTTGGCGGCCCCGGATGAATTATCGATCCCCTTAGCGTTATCCTGCTTTGTTCGCTCGCCAGCGACCCCAACGGAGTGGTAGATCTCATTAATCACGGTCTGGATAGTGGTGATGATCATCTGAGCTTGCTTAGGGTCTGGCGACAAATAGAAAGGCTGGTTGCCACTTTCCGAGTCATAGGTGAAGACGCGTTTTGTCCCCATTTCCATTACCTTTGCGTGATTCTCATCGCCTGGCAGGAGCGACTGAACAGGAATGGCCAGCTGGCTGAACGTCTGATCCTGAATAATGGCGTCAAGGTTCGACAGATAGTTGGCTACTGCACGGTCAAGGTAGGCGATATCATCAATAAGCGACGGGCTAAAATACGGCGATTCGCTCTCCCCTATGCAATCAACAGGAAACACAGGTACAACGCCAAGTTTGTGTTCGCCTTTATCTTCAAGCACAACTTTTGCGGTCCGACGACCGGCATTCCCGGCGCCTTTCTTAACCTCTTCCCGGAATAGATACCACTCGTTACGTGTCCATAGACGATAACGCTGATATTCCTGGCCAGATGAGGTAAAAGGATCTTGATCATCGCGCGCCACTTCGACAATCAGCGCCCAGATCAAATTGCCGTCATCGTCCCACGCCATATCCAACATCTGCTGCGGAGAAATCCAGTAGGCATAGGCGCGAACATCCTTCTTCTTCTCGTCAGCGACGGATTCTGCGTCACTATCCATCGTGCTATCGACCACCACCCAGACACGGCCATAGATGGAGGATTGGAGGTCAAGCGCGGACATAAAGCCATCGATGGAAACATTCTGTCGTGTCGCGCGTTTCCAGAATTTCTGAATTGGCTCAGGCGCTTCTTCTACATTTCGATGGATGTCCTCTTTGAAGAGATATTTATTAATCAGGTTCACCACTTCCCTGGTGTGATTGAAGCGGTAGGCGCGTTCCAGACGCTCCTTGAACTCCTGATCACCTTCTTTGAAGTATCGGAAAATGTTGTCATCGAACCAGGCACGCCCGCCAGCGTATGTGCTGGCGAGGAAATCCCAGTGCTCTTTTTTCTTTATGTATTCGGGGTGGCGTCTTGCCACAAGATCCTTAATTTGCTTCTCAGTCAATTCCATTTGCTTCTCTTCCATGATAGGTAAGTACTTACTTATCTTGAACCACCAAGAATAACACGATTTTTTACGGGATACCTACGATGAACCGGGTAGCCCAAGGCATCCGCGCTGTGCTCAATCCCCCCGCTCTTATCCATATCGCGAGAGCCTGGTTTGTAGATAACTTTCTCCAGTGAATCGATGAGATGTTTGCACTTAGGGTCGATATACAAACGAGTTTCGCCAGAGGCGCTCATCAACATGCGGTTCACTGAGTTCACACGATCAGCAATCGGTGGGTGCTTTTTCGGATAATCAACACGCAGAAAGCCCTTCTCCTTGAAGATGTCGATGTCCGATTCCCCACGAGCGTGCTGACGATAGGCGCCGGCCGGGTCTGGAAAAATTGTGACCTGCGATTTCCACCGCCAGAAGCGGCGCTCCAGCTCATCGCACACTTCTGCCGTATTCGACGAAAACAAGACAAGCTCATCCACAGCCCACAGCTCCCCATTCGGTTGTGGCTGCAGGATGACCGACGACATTGGATCAATGTTGAAGTCCTGGCCTACCCACACCGGTAATTTAGGATTGAACTGCAGCGGCTTAACGTGAACGCTACGATCGAACGGGTAATACACGCGCCCTGACATGTTTTCGAAGCTGGCGAGGTACTCCTGAGCGAACGACTTAGGGTCCATATCGTTCTTGGCTGCCTCGATTTCTGCCGTCGGAACGAATGGTGAATCAGCGGTTACAAACTGCCAGCTTTTCCACTGACCTTTGCGCTGCAGCTCTTTGTTCTGCCCGATAGTCCATAGTTTATGGAATTCGGAGAACCCTTTCGGCGTACCGATGATCAGCGCGCCGCCGCGGGTGGATGACAATGTCGGACGGAGAACCTTGTACCAGGTGTCTGGCTTCATATCCTGGAATTCGTCGAGCACAACGAAATGCAGCGCAACACCACGAAGCGTATCCGGTTTATCCGCGCCTTTAAGCGCGATCTCCGAACCGTTTTTCAACACGATAGTCATCGTGGTGTCGTTCTTCTTCCGAATCCACTTACGCGGCAGAACTTCCTGCAGATCATCCCAAAGAATCTGGCGCGCCATTTGGTAGGTCGGCGCGACGTACCAAACTCGTTGTTTTCTCTCCTTAGCGGCAGCGCGAATGATGGTTGAGATCGACAGCCTCGATTTACCCCAACGTCGTCCGGCGCACACCACTTTGAAACGATGTGGCGACTGGAAGACTTGCATCTGCCCGGAATGCAGCTGTACGAGACTTAGAGACGACGGGATGGACATGGTTATGCATCTCCATCATCGTCTTCGCCCGATGCGTCAAAATCGCTCTCAGCTTCGCTCAGCGCTTCTTCTTCGAGTGATTCCAACAGATCGTCATCAATCACTTCGGGCTCATCATCTTCCTTGCGCAGCTGGGCCACCTGTGATGGGGTTAGCTCGCCAAAGACAAGGTTCGGAATATCCTCTTCACCGCCTTCTTCTTTCTCCATGCCCAATGCCTTGGAGGAAATTTCGAAGCATTTGGCCAGCGTGCCGCTGGCGCGCTGCAGGCTTTTAAGATCGTCCTCAATCGAGGCCAGTGGCTTACCTTCGCGCTTTGCTGTAGTGACCTCGACCATCACCATCTGACCAAGGGCATACGCCCAGCCGTCATAGCGTGTCCGGCGGTCTTCTATCTTTTCGGCTCGGGCTTTAGCGCGCAGTTCTGCATCGGACTTGAGAGACTCGCGCACCATCTTCCCAACAGAATCAGCGCCTTTCTCTAATCCACGCTTTTTGAAGTGTCTGGAGAGCGTTTCACGACGGATGCCGTACTCTTCTTCCAGTTTTGAGAGCGTATACTCGCCCGAAGTCCATTTCGCTTCGGCTTCCGCCCATTCAGCCGGAGTCAGGCGAGTTTTGCTCTCGTCTTTTTCGACAGTCATAGATCCCTCTAAAACACACACAGAGCGCTTCCTTGCGCTCTTAAACAATTTGTTTTCTGGTTGTATTAATTAGGTCTGGGGAATCTGTTTGAGAGCCTGCTTTCGTATATATTTAATAAGTGACTTATTAGTTATATATACAGACGCAGGCTGTTAATCTGACTCCCAGACCAACTTACATCACCAGTAACTTGGCTCTGGCTCGACCTAATGTCGTCAGCCCCAGAGTTCGACGCTGGTAGCCAGAATCCTCTCGCGGCCGGCAGTCGTGCTTTTCGACCAAACCTTTCTTGATCAGCGCGCGCAGGGAGAATTGCATAGACTGCTTTGTCGTCCGGTAAGGCAGCACTTCCAGCAGCTCGTCCAGATCGAGCAAATGTCCACGTTCATGGCCTAAGTTGATGGTCTTAATGATGTCTTTCTGTTTATCAGTCAGTGTCATGGCAAATCCTTATGCCGGTAACGCAATATCCAGTGGTGCATTCAGCGGTTGTTTATCAAAAGCCAGCAGTGGCAGTGTGTCAGGCAGCTGGCGACCAAAATCAGGGTTGCGATAAACCCCATAGAGCGGTGAAGTGAAGCTCAGATTGTGAATATCCTTGAGCAGTTTCACGATGCTGGCCTCATCCACCAGGCTATCCGCGATATCCTGAATGGTAGTGCCACGGTTGCGGCCTGCTTTTGCCAGAGAACTATTCTTGTGGTAGTCCGCCACCAGATCTCGCAGTGCGCGGCGCCGGCGTGAATCAGTCATCGCAAACAGCTCCTTCACAATCGCTTCGTTGTCGCCGGGGTCAGAACGAAAATGGCGCTGAAAGACACGAAGCGCGCTTTCGTAGCTCTTCGGACGTTCAGGACGGATGAAGCAAAACCCTGCTTTCATAGCAAACGGGTTATATTTGCTCATCGACGACTGGATCTCGATGATTGGCCGGTCATGCATCCTGCTAACCAGATTAATCATGCGATACGACACCCCGACGCCACGATACTGGGTGTCCACTACAGAGCGGCTGATCACAGCGAAGTTGTTGTTTACGTAACGTCCCCAGTACTGATTTGCCACAGTGGTGTTGGTTGTGGGTTTCAGCTTTGGAAACATGCGATGCCGCGGCGCCAGCAGCAGTTTAGGGAAGGCCATAACTACAACGCCTACCAACCGACCATCTAGCTCACAACGGTAGTAGGTAGGGGCGAACGGCTTCCCATCTGTCTTGTAGTGAAGCGACTTAAGCGCGTGCCAGTCTTCTACCGTCCCCCTAGTGACGGTCATGCGCTCAAGAAAGTCCAGATGGCGCGGGAACTCCTCCGGGCGATACCGTTTGATGATGATGTCTGTCATGCCGATCACCTGCGCTCGATATTGGCATTGATGAAGTCCAGGCGAAGCGATTCCATCGCCCCAACCATGACGTATGGGCGCCCACCGTTATGCCAGCAATCCAGAACACTCCCGTCGTTATTGATCATCAGCAGCGCCAGGCTCTGGCTTTTGCCTTCTCTGGCGTACTGGAGTGCATCTTCCAGCAGGCGGATGACTTCAACGTTATTGTTGTCAGTCTCTTTCGATGGCTTCAGCTCTACGATCTTCAAATCAGGCATATTCCACCTTCACGCGTTCTTTGTAGTGCTTGGTGATCTGCATATCCGGGCGCAGCGCGTTCTTCAGGTCTTCGTGGGTCGTCGCCACCATTACCGTCGCACCTACCTTTCGCGCGGCACGCTGGAGGTTCGACGCCACAACCTGGGCGGTAACACGATCAAGAACTGCGCCAAATTCATCCGCAGCCCATACCTTTGCGCCCGACTCAATAAGCTTGGCGATCTTGAGCCGGTATTTCTGGCCATCCGACATTTCAGAAGGTTTGCGCACAAAGAGATAGGCATCATTCAAGCCAGCCATCGAAAGCAGCCCTAACGCTTCGCTGGTGGTTTTACCCAGTTGGTCAATGACATTGACGTCGTTGTCAAAGGTAAAGTCATCAATGGAGGCGACTGAAAGCCCTTCATCTTTCATCTGGCGTTGTAGCTCACGCAGCACGACAGATTTTCCGGAGCCTGACTGGCCAGTGATGTAGACCACATCACCCTGCTCGACTTCCAGCTCAAGATTGTCGTAAAGCGTCCAGTCTTTTTCATCCAGACCAAGCCCAAACGATTCGGCGATCTCAAGCGTGCGAGTGGTCTTGTTGACACGGGTCTGGAACGATACGTTGATGGTATATGTGCTCATGCTTCGACTCCCCCGGAGGAAACTTTCTGCGCATAAGCAACGAACGCGTCTACCCCGCTCTCTCCCGTGATTTCTTCCATGTGGGCAAGCAAATCCCCCACGACAATCGCAGAGCCAGCAGGGAGCGTTTTAAAACCCAGAACATCGACCACTCGAACCTCTTCGGCGGCGACTTCGCGACTGATTTCGGTGTGCTCTTCTTTCTGGCGCTCGGTTTCCTCCCCCAGATCCATAACCAGTGCGCCAGTATCCATTTCTTCGGTCATGCTACCGACCAGCACGTTCAGCTCACGCTCGTCAAAGCCGAAGACTTCAACGTCACCAAATACCAGAGACTCCAGCTCTTTCTGTAACTTGATGGCATCGTAATCAATGCTGGCCAGCCGGTTATCCTCCAGACGCTTCGCCTTCACTTCTTCATCGGACAGATCGTCGCGAACGATCACCGGCACACTTTTCAGCCCCGCTAAAAGCGCAGCTTCGCGGCGGCCATGGCCAGTAATGATGACATCGTCTTTATCGACAGTGATCGGCTGGTCAAAACCACGCCTTTTTATGGCTGCGGCCAGGTCACGGATCTGCTGCTCGTCATGCTTTTTGGCGTTCATTTCATAGGGAATGAGCTCTGCCGGGTCTCGGTAGACGATTTCGAACGTTTTGGTCATTAAATACACTCCTTGTAGTTATCGACCAGCCATACCAGAGCTTCACCAGCATTCTCCATGTCGTTGCCGGTGTTGATCGCCTGCTCTTTGATGATGGATTTAATGGTTTCGGTAACGCGATCAGAAGCGTCAAACGTCACTTTGAAGCGCATGGTCTGGTGTTCCGCACCGACACGCTCAGCTTTTTCGCGAGAGTCCTTCTCAATGGGCTCTTCGTCGCCACGCGACAACGCCTCAAGCATTTCCAGGTCAATTGCCGACTCACGAGCCAGTGTGGCCGCCAGTTCGTCGTCGTAAGGGGCAATTTCCGACAGCTGATAATCGAGTTCGGACTGAATTTCCTCGATCAGACGCTGTAATGCGACCTGATCGTCTTCGCCGTATCGCTCGTTATCGACCAGAGACATTTGTTTCGCTACCAGATCGCTTATTTTGCCCACCGATATAACAGGAACCGTGGAAATACCCTGTTCCATAGCGGCTCGCCAGCGATGTTCGCCACCGAGGATCTCAAATTGGCCACCGTCCAGCTCACGCGCAAGAATTGGCTTGAAAAAACCCAGTTTTTCGATGGAGCCTTTCAGTTTTTCGAAGTTTTGAGCACCAACCGAGTTGGTGTTCCAGGGATTTGGCCGGAGTCTGGCCACTTCAACCTGCAGAATGGTAATTTTTACGTCCATACTTTTTGATACAATCCATTGCATAAGTACTTACTTACTATTCTAGCCAATTAACATATAAAAGGCACGAAGGAAAGATATTTATGACTGTTAGGATTGTTTCGAACGCGGTCAACGCTATGGTCTCCGGCGCTGATGACAACGTGAAGCGACTCGTCCAGGAAATGCTGAGTTACGAAGTCGAAGCTGGCGACTGGAAAGGCACCAGTACTATGTTCAACTGGAGCAAAAATGCCTTCCCCGCGGGTTTTGCTAAATCGGTAGCAGCAAATCTGGTGAAGGCTGGCATTAAATGCGTGCATATTCGCAAAGACAAGGTTCCGGCGCTTGGTAAACCAAACCCGGCAGTTAACCCTTTCCCCTATAATCCGGACTATGCGTATCAAGATCAGGCTGTAGAGACACTGGTTCGCGAAGGAATGATGATTGCGCAGATCGCCACTGGCGGGGGAAAGTCGAACGTAGCTTGCAAAGCCGCGGCGCGTATTGGTCGCATGACGCTGTTTTTAACCACCCGCTCTGTTCTTATGTTTCAAATGGCAGATAACTTCCAGAAGTCGATCGACTATCGCGCTGAGAATGGAGAGCCGTGGCTTAAAGGTCAGAAGGTTGGCATCATTGGTTCTGGTGAGTTTCAGGTGTCTCGCCATATCAATGTCGCAACAGTGCAAACCCTGGCGAGTTTTCTTGAAGAGCCTCCACGCGATATGCCGGCGGAGAAAAAGGCTTATCATCTTAAGCGCCGGGAGCTGGTTAAGCGATTCCTCTCAAGCGTCTCACTGCTAATCCTCGAAGAAGCCCACGAATCCTCCGGTTCAAACTTTTATGACATCGCCAGACTGTGCATTAACGCCGACTATCGTCTGGCGCTGACAGCAACCCCGTTTATGAAGGCTTCAACTGAGGCCAATATGCGTCTGATGGCGGTTGCAGGACGCATCGAGATAAAGGTCACTGAAAAATATCTGATCGAGCGAGGTATTTTGGCCAAACCCTACTTCGTATACCATAAAATCGCGTACACTCCGGATGAGGCTCGTATACGAGCGGAGCTCGCTTCCAAGCATCTGAACTTCAGAGTTGGGATGAGCACGCCGTATCAGAAAGCTTATCAGCTCGGTATCGTTTACAATATTGGACGTAACGAGGCCGTCGTTCGCGACGCGCTGATGTACCGTGATCATGGACTGAACTGTATGACCCTGGTGAGGATCAAACGCCACGGTCAGATACTGATGGAAATGATGAAAGAGAGCGGCTTACGGGTAGATTTTATTTACGGTGAATCCAACCAGAGTACCAGACAGGCTAAGCTTAACAGTCTGGCTGCAGGGAAAATTGATGTGCTGATCGGCTCTACGATACTGGATGTCGGTGTCGATGTGCCAAGTGTTGGCGCCGTAATTCTTGCCGGAGGAGGCAAGGCCGAAGTCGAAATGCGTCAACGTGTTGGTCGCGGCCTTCGTGCCAAGAAGAATCAGGCAAATGTGTGTTTTATTTCGGATTTTATCGATATAAGCAACAAACACCTGATGTCACACTCATACGAACGAAAACACATTATTGACACCACTCCCGGGTTTGCGGAAGGCGTGTTGCCTGTCGGGAGCAGTTTTGACTTTGGTGTATTACAAAGAGATTAATTATGACCGAAAATCGCTCAATTTCATGTCAGGTGAAGCTCACCGAAAAAGCCAACGAAAAGCTTGGTTCGTTCAAAACGCGCCTGAAAGAGCGCAACATCAAAATGTCGAAGTCAGACATCATCAACCTTGTTCTGACCAAGATGAGCACAGCAGAGTTTGAGAAGATCGCGACCTCGATGGCAGCGGCTGAGAACGCTAGACAGAAAGTGTTGCAGATCTACGAGAACTCCGGGATGACCAAGGAAGACTTGGAAGATATCCTCAAACGTCTCTAACGCGTACTTACGGAGGGCGTGGGTGAAACGCTCTCGCCCTCCTCTACCATTTATTTATAGGCTGTTTTCATGATGAACAGCTCTGCCGACACCGTCACCCCGATCCGATATTCGTCTTGCTTATCTTTTGACACCATGATTTCTCTTTCGGTGTTCATCTTGCCGCACATAATAGACATACCCTGCTGATCTACAGACAGAATATGCTCGCCATAAGGCAGGTTTAACTCAACCTTCTCAGATGTTTTGATATCAGCAACTGGCTCACCATCAACAGAAAGCCGGCTGGTGCAAAGCGCGCCCTTACTGCCAGAGTCTCGTTTCACGATGATTTTTTGCGTATTCTCTGACGGCGTATTGTATTTGGTCGACAGTATTCTCGAAGCTGGGACTGGGTCGGCAGCACTCGTCCTGACCGCCTGGGTTGAACATCCAGCCACCAGTAAACTGGAGGTTATCAAAGCTATTAATGCGCACTTATTCATCATTCTTCACCATATAGAAACTTGCCTGCAAACTATAACAATTCTAAGTATTTGCAACAAGGTAACGCTTTTTCGCCTGTCAAAACTAAGGAAATAGAAGATAATGGTGACTCGTACCTTCTGGTAATTTTTATCGCATAACATGAGGCGTTTAAAATATGCCCAATACCATTACCGATATCACCTACGGGATACCTGCTGAGGTCTGGCCGCGCGATTACTCAAAAGTAGAGGCGTCGTTGATGTTCTGGCGCAAGGAGCAAATTCCCGTAAAGGTCACGATGGAAGATGGCCAGGTGTTCTGCATGTACGTTCAGGGGACGATGTCCTCCCGTAACAAGGTAGATCTATGCCCGGCGCCGTTCGACAAAGACAATCGTGTAAGGTTGCCACTTGAGCGAATCAGCACTATCGAGTCAGGTGTAAATGACGCTGTCACCCATGATTTCGTTGGTCGCGTAACCGTACATCCAGACTATGTTGATAACCGGCCATCCCGCCGTGATTTCTTTAAAATTTGCCGCCAGGCTCACGAGAACCATAAATCTGTAAGGGTCTACATGGCGGACGGCCGCGAAATTGAAGGTGTGTCACTTGGCGTCGACGCTTGTCAGGTCACACTTGCCGTTGGGAACGGGCGAAAAATGATCGTCCTGTTTGATTGGGTTGAACGAATTCTGCCGTTTTAGGATATTGATGTGAAAACTGTAGCAGCATTAACATTCTTAACTTTCATTTTTAGCTCTTCCGCATTTTCTCAAGAAAATAGCATTGAACGAGCTCAACGTGTCTCTACAAAGGTGTGTTCAAAGGCGGAAGACTACGATTTGTGCATGTTAGAGCTAAGCATGGCTTTAGGCGCTGCATATCAAGATGGACTGATCGTTTCGGGATGCAAGTTGGGGCTTGATGAGCCTTCGAAAGACAAATGCGAAAACTCGGAACGTTTTGGGGAGTATATAATAAAAGAAATCAGGAACTATGCAAAAAAGATGTAAATGCCTATAAGGGTAATAGCCGGCTATGTCCGGTTATTATTTTATAGGTCACTCCCCGATAAATTAAATCACAAAAAGTATTGTCAGCGCTAAATATATAAGGGTAATACACCGAGTGTAGAATTTATTTAGACAACACCTTCGAGAAAACTCGATTTATTTCTAAGACTTTGATTTATTTGTGAAATAAATTTTTTATCACCCCTTGCGAAAAACGCTTGATTTTATTTTTTGCATGTCGATAATTACTTACATCGAAAGCAAACATGCTGACGATAGACGAAAAACAAAATAAGTTTTCAATATTACATAAGGATTAAAATCATGTCTAACGTAACCATTTCTAAAAAATCCATCATTGATGCTGCTGTAGTTATCACTGACGAATTACAATTAAAAGCAGATCAAGCTACACAGACTTACAACGAACATTATCAGAATGGCACGCACACCAAAGCAGATAAAGCTAACATGCTTGCAGCGTCTACTAAACTCGCATACTTCGTGAATAACGTTGTAAACGCAGTAAACGACGATAAGTTGTCTGGTGTCTTCTACTACGCGATTAAAGCAAGCAAGCAAACGCCAGAAGTGTTTTTCCGCGAAGCGATGACAAATAGCTACTCTCTCGAAAAGCTGGTTTATCTGGTTAAATCTATCAAGTCTGGTAAATGTGTGTATTCAGTCGCTGATATGTCCGGATCTCGTGTATTCGCTTTAATCGATATGATTAACGATGAGATCGACACGTTCACAAATGGTGCTGTTTTCGATTTGATGAATGAAGCAAAACAAGCAAATGAAATTAAGTTAGATGCAGGATATACGCAAGCCAACCAGCTGATCAATCTGTGTGAACGTCTGGGACTGGTCGAGAAGATTAAAGGAATGGGCGCTGCCAAAAACGGATCGCAGCAATATCGCTTCATCAAAAATGATTTTTATAACTATCTGGCTGACGCTTTCAAAGCATAAGTAGACTGATTCAGCGCCCACTATGGGCGCTAGTTTTAAGGATAAAAATCATGATTAGCTATGACCAGATCCGCGCGGAGTATCGCGCTAAATATCGCGCTTATAAACTTGAACTCATCGACGAATTAAGCGCCCAGCGTGACGCGCTAAACTTTACGTTCTCTGATTTGCTTAACAGCAAGCGAGACTGTAAACGGAAAAGAGAATATTTGCGCTTGTCTGAAATGATCGGAAAGTTGCAAAACAGCATTTAGCCACCAGCGCCCACTATGGGCGCTTTTTCCGTTTCAGGATCTCCACCATAACGCGCCATTGTTGGCGCGTTTTCTTTTATCTGGCGTTCACTCATTCACACCAAAAATAAGCGCCATAAACGCGCCAATTTAACGCGTTTTTACGTGTGGTAGTACATACCCATTACACACATTAAAAAACACGTTATAGCGCGTTTAAAAGCGTTTTAGCGCATAGCTTATTTGTCGTGTCGTGGGCGTGATCGTCTGGTGACGCGATCCGCGCTATCCTTCGGGGCGTGTCGGCAATATTGGCGCGATCCGTGGGCGCTCACGTATCATTAGCACGTTGGCGCAACGTGTACGCGCTAACAATGCAGCGCAGATCACAGCGCTGGACGTATGGTGCAAAAACAGCTTACGTCCACCAGCTGGCGACGATTCTGGCGTCTCCCTCTATACAAATTTTTCCAATGAGGCGCCCCCCGCCGTTTCCCGAAAATTTTCTGGCCGTTTCCCGTAGGTTGCCCGGATGGCTTTCTGCCCGTTTCTGAATTTCCCTGCGGGAGCTGGTGGACGGAAAGAAAGGGGCGTTTCCAGCCCCCTCCCCTCTTACTTGCCAGCCAGTATGTGAATCCGATTGCTGGCGTATACATTCAGCATAAAGTTAGCGCAAAACAGTTTCCATGAGTCAACGCCAGCGGCATACGTGATGTTTTTGCATTTAATTGCATTGTTGGCGATCCGCATACCCTGCGCTATTGCTTCATCATCGCTAAAATCGAACGACGATTGAGTCTTAATCCAGATAGCGATCTGCGAGGCAAACTCAGTCAGCTTGGACTGGCAGAATCGCCCGGAGCGCACCGGGAAGACAAATGTTCCAAACCCAGAATTTACCACATACGCTTTCTCAAATACCCGCGTGAATCGACGGTTGCAAATGATGTCTTTGGCGATCTGCTGCTTCTCTTTTCCGGACAGCTGGATGGTCTCTTCTTCGCGCCAGGCGCCCAGGATGTTCTTTTCAATATCGGAGTATGTAACAGAGATGGTGCCATGCGCGGGAGTGTTTACAGTGGCGATATAGTTCATTTTGATAATCCTTTAAACAACTTGTTTTCTCGTTGGTTTAATTATCGCAGTGGGTGTGAGGCGTCCAAGCGTTCTGTTTCGGCAGCTGGTGGCCGTCGGGAAGTCGGTGGGTGTTTCGGTAGCCTGGCGGTAAGAGGTGGGTGTTTTTAGCCTGCGGGAAAGCAGGTGGTAATTGAGAGCCACCAGCATCGGTGGCCCTCCCCTCTCAATGAAGTAATCCGATGTCGATGGCGTCGCCTGAATCTGTCAAGCGGATCATCAGCATAGCGAAGGCATTCAGTGGATAGCCGGCGTGCCATTCCGGGAAGCGGTCATCACGCATGAAATAGGCAATGTCATAAACGCTATCCTGATAATGGAAGAAGCGGGAGCTGGTTTGTTCGTCCGGTTCGACGTGATCCATTTCTTTTTGCTCGGCCGGCGACAGGTCAAGCCAGGATTCCAGCCATACGTTTTCTGCTTTCGGGGAGATGGTGAAATCAGTCATATTTACCACCAGGCGCAAAATGTCAGTCTGTTATTGTAGAAGTCGTGATTTTTAATCAGCTCATCCACAAGCTCTTTCAGCTCTTCCACGTCATTCCAGTACCCTTCATCGTACTCCTGACTACCGAAGAAAAACCCTTCCTGGGTAGGCAGATACTCTTCACAATTACTTTCGTTTAGACGAATCAAATCAGCCTTGAGAGCACAAATATCATTCATCGTAACTTCTAAAAGTTCACAATTTACAACTTCACCTACGTTGCGGTTCATCCACCCAACGAGAGCATTGAACTTACGGAAGTAGCCAACTTGCTTTCTGGATGCCTCGTTATTCAGATCGTTTTTTGGCTGCGTCTCAATATAGATATCAAGTCCCATGAACATTTCCTCAACTTCGTTAATAACTTGTTTTCTTGTTGGTGTTATTATCGCAACTCAGAAAATGTATAAAACAACTTGTTTACGGGATGGGGAAAATGGCGCGGGTTACGCGCCATTGGCTGGTTTACTGGACGTTGTAGACGGACTCAGGCAGATACTCTTCCAGAGAGCCGCCAGACACAATGGTGATGCCGTAAGAACCAACCCAGGTATTGTTGGCGCCCAGATTGCCCTCGATCATATCCTGAACCTGTGCCATCAGGTTTTCGAAAATGGTCTTCGGGTCTGTTCGATAATAGGCTTCAATGGCGGCCAGCAGAGTGTCCGAACCATTTTTCACGGATTGCTCGCCGACGGCATAAACCTTCGAGCGATCTCGCTTAAGAGTTGTGCGGGCCAGCTGGGGGGTCACATGCGGAACAGCCGATGCATCACGGAACTGAACGGTCAGCTGGGCCAGTTTATTGCCTTCTTCGTCAGTGCTGGATGCGTAGTAAAGGTCAAATACTAAATCTTCTTTGGTCAAACTCATTTTTACCTCCATGTAAATGCGTCGTAATACTATCGCCGTAGGTAAGTACTTACAATACAAAAAAGCCCCGAAGGATCGACGGGGCTGTCGTAAATTCGACTAATCTGTGTTGCACATGACTATGCTATGGCGAGGGTTGTTGCGCGTTGAATTTCCTGCTGGGCGACCTTGTTAACTTCCAGTAAAGCCAACTCCAGATCTGACTCAGGCCAGATAACTTGTTTAGCCACCCACCCTTTCCCACTATGGCGCCGGACGTTCATTACAATGCGCTTGCGAGAAGTTTCGCCGTAGACGACAACGATCTCTTTGAAAAGTCGGATGGCTGTGCCGTTGGCCACTATGTCCAGTAAAGTGATCGAACCGAGTACTGCAGGTTTGTCTTTGCGAGGCTGGAGCTTATCCAGTTTCAAAATCATCTCGGTATTCATTACACACTCCGTAAACAATTTGTTTTCTTGTTTGTGTAAATAATACCAGTGTGAAAACGGCCACCAAGCGAAGCGTTCCGGCATTCAGCTGGCCGCAGGCAACAATCACTCAAAAGCCACCTGCTGGTGGCCGTTGTTAATCTTCGTCAGGGAACTCCTCTTTCACTGCGGCCACCAGCTCCCGCTTCTCTTCATCAGTCAGTAGGTGCCAAACATCCTTCCCTTTGGGTGACTCTCCCTTAGCTGGTACAAACGACCATAATTTACGGGTCAGTGCTGGCCCTACGCCATCAAGACATTCGGCCAGCGAGTCCACGCTCCATACTTCCACAATCACAGGCATATCCATTGTCTCTCTCCTTTATCTGGACTCTGACGTGGTGCAGTTCCACGCGACGGACATTGCGTTGCCCTCGATATGAAAATCAAACGTGCCCTCGCCATACCCTTCGCCAATCAGCGTACCAATGCGCCCAGCGACATCCGCAGAGCTGATAACGTCATCCAGAGAGATCTGGAGTTCGTCAGTACACGTCTCTTCTCCGCATAGGGTGATGCTGATGTTTAAATGCTTGTACATGTTTTTCTTCTCCATCTAAACACGTTGTTTTCTTGTTGGTGTTATTATCGCAATAAGACATAGGCGAAAAAGAATTTTGTATCGGGGAGAGCAGGAAAAGCAGTGAGTATCCGGGAGCGTATCGTGAACGCTTTTTACATTATTCTTCTCAATACGCACCGCAGGGCTGGTGGGCAGTATTTTCCTCTTCCCGAAAACCTACTGAAACAGCTTGTGACCCTCGAACGCTCTGGCAGAATACGTATCAGCAGCTGCGCGCAGCGGGAAGAAAGCCACCCGCGCACCAAACGGTGTACCACCAGAGAATCAGCCGTCCCCGCGGCATTTTGTCTCTATACCGGCACACACCCTTTCCATGACGGGAACCAAGCCGTTTCCCGAAAAACCTCCAGCCGTTTCCACTCAGGCAGCCAGCCTTTCCCCTGCGGGGACGCTCCCGATAGATTTTCGCGGTGGCCCTTTCACTCGTTCGACCGCAGGGATGTTACGGGGGATAAAATCAGGACTTGAATAAATACGGGAAAGGGAGCGATCCCCCTCCATCCCCTCTCTCTTATATCTGTGCTCTTTCCTGACTCGAATAACCTCTCTTATGGGGGACTCGTATCTCTCTTATTAGCGCTCTATACGGTGACCATTCGTATGGGAGAAAAGGCAACTTTCTTCTCTCTGCCGGTAAGTGGTTTTGCAGATGTTGTAGAGGTGGTTGTCTTGTGGTTTTCCTCTGGTCTGTATTCTTCGTTTTGGGGATAGTTCTTCTCTGTGTATGGAGTGATGGCGTGCGCGCTTTTCCTTTCGTTCATCTTGAGAGGTGGAAGTGTGGGTGATGTGGTTTCTGGTCTGTTGTCGTTCTCCGCATGTGAAGTAATGGCGTTCCCTGCTTGTCAGGAATTTGCGTTATCTTTCGGGGTAAGAGTGGGTAAACGAGATGGCGCCGGGGACTGTTCTGGTCTGGTCTTGTCTGGAGTTTCTTCCCGGGTATTCTCTTCCGTGTATTGGGGAATGGCGTTCAGAGAAATTGCCTTTCTCTCGTCGCTTTTTGGTGGTGGTCGAGGTTTGCTTCATGGGGTCGGTAGCCTGGGGCAATGAGGTTGGTCTTTTCGGTAGCCTGGCTGGAAGAGGTGGGTATTGCCTGGGTGTGGGGTAATGGCAGTTCCTTTTCTTCGTTATCTTGTTTTGTTGTTTTCTTATTTCCTAAAACAATTTGTTTATATGATCATTAAACGCAACGAGAGCCATTCTGAGCGTGTCTGTTTTGTGGTGCTATCAGGAGTCGTTTTTGGCGTTTTCGTCGCAGGGTGTTGGTCTCTGGTACGCTTCTTAACGGATATAAGAAGTGGCATGGCAAAACGTCAACTTTCGAGACCAAATCAGGGTAAAGCGTTGACTTTTCATTGATGTGTTATTTATTTGTTTTCTTGTGGGTGTTATGTGCGTAAAAGCCTTGCCGCGCCTGGAGTGTATGAGGTTGGAGGGTAGGGAAGAAGGGCGATCAACGAGTTCTTATAGAAATCCTCAATTAGTGACCGCCAATGTCAACGAGTTAAACTTAGACGTCATCAAAATCTACAAAGGGGTTCTTGCGCGCTGGGTTTAACATTACCTCAGTTTCTGCCTGTTTCTGCTCCCATTTTTGATGCTCCGTTATGTAAATGTCAGGAGGTAATGGAGCTAAAGGCGGAACTGGAAATCTCAATGATTGGTTGTATTTTTCATACATTTTCCGCATAGCCTGCTCAACATCATGAAGTTCGACCTTTTTATACTCAATAGGCCATGCGTCTTGCAACCTTTTCACAGCGCTTGCAACATCGTAACGGAGGTATGGGTTCAAGCCTATGAAATTACCTGCCAGCATATCGTCGACTTCCCGCACACGCGCTATCGTCGAAAATTTACCGATCGCCGTGTCAATATCCCACCCAGAGACAAATAGTAACAGTGCGGCAAAAGCAAGGAACTTATCTTCGGCATAGGATTTTTCGTTTACAGTTTTGCTCTTAAATTCGACGTAATTTTCTCGAATAAAAGCGGTCAGTTTAAGCGTTTTCCTTATCTCAACTTCCAGAAGCTCAGGGTCTAATATCATTCGACCTCGATTTTTAGTCAGGTGCTCAAGAATTGATGATATGTCACGTTTGAAAACAGAGAGTTCACGTAATTTCTGAAGTGTTGCTTGATGAACTCGAACAGTTTCTATATCTATTGCTCGCCGCCACAAAAATCCTGGAACTGTAGCCTGAATTGGGGCAAATGGCAGAATATCGGAATCTGTCCATGCCAAGTGAGAAAAGCGTATGTCGGCAATGTACTCAAGCCATCCCAAGTCTTCTTCATCCAGCAAGATTTCAAAGGAGGATTTCTTTCGTTTGTTGAAGAACCACTCCCTCATTTGGCGCATGTTTTCTTGAGTGAATATCCCTTCCTGAAGGCCTGCGCACACCAATTTTCTGATTACTTTAGAATACTTTGTCCGGTCTGTTGTGAATCTGATTAGGTGTTGGCTAACTTCAACTGAGAGTCGATCACCATAGAAATCACATGCCGGATGGTGGCCTTCCCCATTTTCGCCTGCGAACCTGAAATGAGCTTTCTTGTTATACCCCTCGCTTCGAGAGGCTCTCACGAACGTGCCGCCTCCAACTTTGCAAATAGGACAGATGACATCTTCACGAGCAACGGCATGTACTGAACCTTCGTCAAGCCCCTTCAACTCCATGTATTGCTCGGGGTCGACTTCCTTTTGTAGCGATTTCGAAAAAGCGGTGTCCGTCATACTAGGCTCCATGTAAAGGGCAAACTATTTTTTAGCGCTTAGTTACTATATATCATAAAATGGGGTATACCATTTCGCCTACCCCAGTATCGATCCCACGCCACACTTTCCCTAGATCTCTCACGTCTTCTGGCAGTCTTTCGCTTGTTAATTAAATATTTTCGTTATCATTACCAGTCCCAGGCTGGCATTCCATCCACCAGCTCGGCATCACGGTCAAAGTGAACCACGTCGTAACCGGCATCCAGTATCATCTTGATATTGGCGATCGCCGCTTCGGAGATGTTGAATGTACGCAGTTCATCTGCCCAGCTATTGTCACGCATTCCGACACGAACAATCCAACCATATTCTGTGCCGTGTACCCAGTTAAGACCTCGATCGGTGATTGGGTCAAAACAGGCAATCGGCAACTGTTCGGAGTCTTCCGCGGTAACGTGAGCAGTGCTGATAACAGCTGTCTTGTAGGCTTCAGTGATTTTCAACATTACTTAACTCTTTTAACTAATTGTTTCCTTGTATTAGTTATTATCAGCAATAAGAAAAGGTAGAAAACATTTTGTTTGAGGCAGTGCGGCTGTCTCGATACTGTCATCACGATAATCAGCCGCATAGTGTCAAAGCTAAGTTCAGGTGTCCGGGGCAGAGCAAAGCTGAAAAGTCCGCTCTGTGCCAACAGCGGAAGTTGGAGTGCCAGAGCCTCTCTAAAAGTTGATGGTTCTTTTTGCAGGGATACTTACACTCTAGTCGATGGCGGCTCCGGCGCGATCAACATAGAATCCCAGCCCGAACATGGCGTGAGGCTGATTGAACTGGATGTATTTCGCCAGAATGGCGCGTTCCTTACCAGCATGCGCACACCAAAATGCAGATCGTCCGAAAAGTACGGCTTGGTGTCAGGAGCGGAAGTTGTATTTATGTCATTTCTCATTTTTTAAAAAAATCAAATAATATTTTCTAAAAAATTTTTTTATAATGCAACATCGATCATGGATTTCACTCGATTAATTAATAAAAATGTGATATGCATAACATGCTTTTGTATGATTAACTTTTTGATAATTATGAAATAAAACATTCATAATTCAGCATCGGAGTTTAAATGAAAGATTTAGATGATCACAAAAAAAATAGCGGTACTAATTGATGCGGATAATGCTCAATATTCTAAAGTAAAAGCAATTCTAAATGAAATTTCAGCGCATGGACACATTGTTATAAAACGAGCGTATGGTGACTGGTCTAGTGAATACCTCAAGAATTGGAAAGGTTTCTTAAATGAATTGGCAATCCAACCAATTCAACAGTTTGCATATACAACTGGTAAGAATTCGACTGATGCGTCAATGATTATAGATGCAATGGATTTACTCTATTCAAATAAATTTGATGCCTTTGCTCTGGTTTCAAGTGATAGTGACTTTACAAAACTGGCTTCCCGTCTTAGAGAATCAGAAATATTTGTGTTCGGTGTCGGAGAAAACAAAACACCTATTTCCTTCAGGAATGCCTGCGATGACTTTATTTTTACTGAAAATTTAAACTTAGAAGCCATAGCAGAATCATCAGGTATGCCTAAAGAAACGTCCTTAATTGGACAGCAAAATGCTGTGGAGTTGATTCCAATACTTAGAAAAGCGTGGGAACAGTATCAGGATGATGATGGGTGGGCAAATGTATCATCAACCGGTTCTTTTGTAAAAAGATCAAAGCCAGACTTTGATCCAAGATCTTATGGGGCGACTAAGCTGCCTGAGATAATTCAGAATCTCAGTAGTGATTTTGAAATGAAAAAATACAAAGGTAAAGGAACTGTTAATATCATAGCTTATAGACCAGTGACAATTTAATGCGAATCCCTCTCGTTTTGTTATTTTGAATGCGAGAGGGAATTGTAAGCCCCCGCTTAGCCGAACCATTTGCTTTTAGAGATCCAGAGAACGGTTCAGTTATGCTAATAAGGCCAATGTCCGCTCCGTGCTGGGTGCGGACGCTCAGGAATTGAGTTTCAGGCACTTTAAAAGCGAGGCAAGCGACTCGACAGGTCCAGCGTGGCCACTAGGTGAGCGGGTTTCATCCCAGGGCATTGCATCATCAGTGCAGAAGTCTCCTGCACATTCCATGTCAAGACGTTCGTCAATTAAACCAACAGGAACCCAGACATAAGGTACGTCTCGCAGACTGTTAGGCACAGTTGAGCCACATACATTGCAAAAATCTGTACGGTACCCCGTTGGCTTAGACCATGAAGCAATGCAGTTTTCCCCTTTAATCCAGCGAAACTCACTGTCTTTGACTAGTGTTGCGAGATTGTAACCCACGCCGCTCTGCTTTCTGCAAAGCGAGCAATGACAACGATAAAACACTGCTGGTTTATGAGTAAGTTCAAATTCAATTGTTCCACACAAACAAGATCCATTCATTTCAAAACCATTCCTGCAAGGCCTAAGAGATTTTATGAAACATTACCATCTTTTTTGTACTGAATAAGAGCGCTTTTTTTGGCAACTCAAAATCAGCTATCAGTCGGTCTGAATATCCGCTCATCGCTCACATCTGCCTGTCAACATAGCAGGTGACTTGCCTTCATTTTTTGTTGGAGACACCCGGCCTGCTGACGTCATGAACGACATCAGCGGACAACCGGGGTTATTTCAGTTACAGAACAAAAAACAGAGACCGGAAGAGGACTGGCTTCAGTCCAGCTCGCTCCAGTCAGGAAGGCCGTTGACCTTTTTTCGCCACAGGTGAAACAGCGCCATAAAAAACCCGAAGAACAGACCGGCACAGAGACTGTGAACACAGGCGACAAGAGGTGGCATTCCCTGCGCACGCCAAGTACAGAAGTACATCACCAGCCCCCAGACCACACTATACCATACCGACATAAGCACCAGCACATGCCTGAAGGACATAAACGGAGTCGGGGGTATCTTCAGACCCAGCTTCCACAACCCCCGAAGCAGGGGCGGAGCATAGTTGCTTCGCCACATTTTTCTGCTGTCCATCAGCGCGATGGCTTTTTGTTTTCTTCGTTCAAACTGTTCAGACGTCATTATTTCTCCCTGTTAAACAGAATGTTCGTGTATTTGCGCCATCCGGCCCGGCCCGCATCAGCGACAGGTACACATCCGCGCGGGTGTAGTTTTCAGGCAGGTCAGCATAGCTAACTTCTGCTCCTCGCTCAAAGCGGACATTTCAACTTTGCTGTTGCACATAGTCTGTCCCAAGCAGTGACTACGTTAAATTGAAGTCATCGAAATCGACGAACTCCATATGTCTGGCTTCCACCTTTGCAAGAGTGAGCAGAAACAACATCCCCTCTCTTAGAGAGGTTGGTTGTTCGAGCAGGAACTCAAAACCGTCCACATGTGTCTTACCCAACCAATAGCCGCCACCATACTGTCTCTCTCGCTGGAAAAAGACGCACTGGCCAGGCTTGAAATGTTTAAGTGTCTCACCTCTGTATACGACCTGATAACTGGTGTCTTTTCCGCCCATTTTGATCACCCCAAAATACTGTATATTTAAACAGTAGTTCTTTGATGAAATGCGATCAAGTTTGACGGTGGTGACAATAACTTATTGGTGAAAACAAATTGTTTAAGACTATTGATATAGCCTTAAATTGGTGAAACCAGTTACGACCTCATCATGATGCGGTGGCGTGTAGGTTTTGCTGCTGCAGTGTCTTGACCTGTTCTTCAAGCTCACGCACATACTCAACGAGAGATCCGCTTGGCGGTATTAGGCACTCTTCCATGAGTTGAAAGTAAACGTCGGCTGCCGCGCGAATGTTTGAGCCTTTGGTTAGCTGATCACTGAGCAGTTCGTCACGCTCTTTCATAAGCCGCACGCATTCTCCATTGCGTTGGTCGACTACAGCCTCCAGCTCTGCGATGCGATCGCCTGGCGTTTTGCACCCCTTACGTTGAGTCGTAACAGTGAAATATCCAAGTTCAGGAACGTCGTAGCTCAATTCCAGATAGTTTTTTGCACCGTGTCGAACAAATTCGCCGGCGAACATGGTGGCGAACATGGCAGAGGCCAACTCTCCGTTAAACAAATACTCCAGATCTACAGGAGTGCCAGCAGCAAGAGCGGCACGAGCAGCCTCTATGACATTCATAAACTCATCATAATGTCTGGCGCGTTTCTCCAGCTCTGCCCACTGCTGACTAGTTCGACGCACCAGGTACTCAATAAAAATCAGCGCTGATTCGTCGGCGTCGCCTTCAAATGAGACCTTACCTTTATCGACAATAATCGTGCCCACAGCGGTTTGGTTGTTGCCCTGAAGGCAAACTCTGAAAGGAGTATCCGTGCTCATCGGTGATACAGCTTGTATATCCATAGAAGTGGCTTTATTCCTGCTTTCCATGTGTATTTTCCTCTTAATTTCGCGTCATCATTCTCACATAAAATAAGTATGTGGTTACCTATTATTTTATGCGTTTGAAGACATACACACTGACAGTTATCCCCGTGTCATCAAACTCGCCTGTGAACGACTTACCTTTGGCGTAGACGAAATTCTCCAGCATCATCCAGTTCAGGGTTGGTGAGTCCCCCGGCAAAACAGCAACAAGGCGCCCGCCGACTTTAAGATGCTCCAGCGCGGCCAGCGTATGCTCTCTGTGACGGCCAAGAGAGTAGGGCGGGTTCATGACGATTTTGTCGAACTGATAGCCTGCGTTGTCCTCAGACCACTTCATGAAGTCACAGCAGACCGTATTTGTGTACCCCTTGCCAAGCAGGATATCAGCGAAGAGAGGTGCGACTTCTATGCAGGTAACGTCTTCCGGATTGGCGTCGATGCAGGCCAACAGATCTCCGCGCCCGGCTTCAGGCTCCAGCAGCTTCTCACCTGGCTTCAGCTCGATGGCTCTGGCAACGTACTCCGCTATCAAACGTGGGGTAGGGTAGAACTGGTGTGATTTTGTATCCGGTATTAAGCCGGTGGCCACAATCGTATTGAGCGTATGGCCGATCTCATACGGGAACTGCCAGTGCTTTTTCTCCTGCACGCCGCCAATGAAGTTCAGTGTGCGCTCAAGCTCTTCCACCTGTGACTTCTGTAGGTTGGAATCAGAGAAGTACCAGACGCCTTTGTCTTTGCTGAATCGCCCGTCGCGCAGCGCGGTACGAACCGGCTCGGAGATCGTCTTCTGGATTAACCCGAACTCTTTTGGTGCCCGTATTTTGGGTGCAGTACGGCATGGCGCCGGGATTGCTGCAGGCATACTGTAAGCCAGCACCTCATTCAGCTTCCAGGCCACGTCAGGATGTATTTCAAAGTGAACGTTGCCGTTCTTGAACATCTTCACGCGCATCAGGTTTCCGTCGACATTCATCCAGTCACCGGTCTGGCAGTCGTTTGCCCGGTACGCAGCTGATAGCATCTCAGTTGTGCGGTTGATGGTGATGAACTCTTTGTGTGCGAAGAAATGAAGCATGACACGCAGGTCGTCGATGTAGTCCTCTTTCCGGTAGTTCACGCTGACGCTGTCCCGCCAGAACTCGGAAATGCAGTTGGCGATGATCAGACGCTCGCTAAAGCCGTTCGTCTTATTGGTCTTGTGGGCAGGACTCAGCGCTTTAAACAAGCCATACACGCGCTCAGAGAGATATTTGTGCCTGTCATTCAGCAGATTGAGCATCGTTGGGATGACCGTTTCTGCTTTGAACTCCGGCACACCAACGAACTCCTTCACCTTCATCTGGTAGCCGGTTCTGTCTGTTTTGATGGTCTCCTGCTTGCCCTCGATGAACTGCTCACGCCACTCGTCGCGGCGGGAAGCTGGCATGATCAGCAGAACGTTTGTCATATCCGTGACCTTCTTCCAGTACTCGGCCCAGATATTCTGTTTCACCCATTCCAGGTCGACTTTGTCCAGCCAGGCTCTGTTAAAGCGTGTGCGCTCGTCATCCGGCCGGTGGTTGAGTCGCAGCAGGCGGTTAATCATGTTGTGGCGTTCGTCGCCATAAACGAAGTCGTGAACCTGATGCATGAATGCGATCTCTTTCTCGCACTCGGCCACAATTTCGTGGATGACGTTCATTTCCTGCCGGTAGTCGATATCAGTGTTTGGGGTGATAGCGTCAATGATGGAAAGGGCTGTATTCATGATCACACCATTAAACAAATTGTTTTCTTATTGGTGTTATTTTCCCAAAGTTGAAAAGGCGTAAAAGCAGTATTCACAGGGGTTGTAGAGACGCTTAGAGACGCTAAATTGATAGTGTTCAAAGTTAATTGGTAATTCAATAAATTAAGAACGTAACCACCTTAAAATCTAAGGCTACAACCGCTGTCATTCATGCTTATTTTTTTCCTGAAGAACGCTCAGCTCCTAGATTAAGAAGTCATATTCTTGTGTAACCCGTTAAAAATGATACATTAATCTCCCCCCTCTTCGGGAAAACGGAAGAAGTTTGATGAGGATGGCATCAGGCAAATGGAACTCAAGTCTACAAAGGCCATTGCCCCCTCCTTTTAACGCTAAAAGGGTAATACATGAAAGGTAACGTTCTAGGGGATATCAGAGCAGAACACGATGCCAAAATGCTTGAAGCCTCATTCTGGCAAACAACTGATTATAAAGCTCTTTTAGAGTCGTATGATCGATGCATAGTTGTAGGTCGCAGAGGCACTGGCAAAAGTGCATTAGTGCATATGCTGTCAAAACATTGGCACGCAAAACCTAAAACGCATGTGATGACCATTAGCCCTATTGAAGAACAAATTATTGGTCTAAGAGATGTTGTCTCACTTTTCGGTGAAAATTATTTGCATATTAAAGCCGGAAGCAAACTAGCTTGGCGCTATGCGATTTATATGGAATTACTTTCCGAAATAGCAAGCCACTATAAGATGAAAAATGATCTAGACTATAAAAGTGTAGAGAAACACTTATTATCTTGGGGAGCTAAAAGACAAAACATAAGTGGTAAAATAAGGAAAAAATTAATATCTATCCTTGATACTGGAAAAGATGTTAAACCGGCTACAAGAATATCAGATTTATCAGATAATTTTGAATTAGATTTACTAGAAGAGGTTTTATTCGAAGCTATTTCAAAATCAAACCATCAATTCGTTATTTTTGCTGACAGGCTAGATGAAGGATACACTCCAGATGATTTAGGGGTTGCTATCGTTGACGGTTTCATTCAGTCTGTTATTGATATAAAACAAAATTTGCAAGAAAAAGTTATCGCATTTGCTTTCGTTAGAGACAATATCCATAGAGCCATATCTAAAATGGATCCTGATTTTACCAGAAACATTGAAGGACAGGTATTAAGATTACATTGGGACGAATACAATCTCTTCAATTTGGTTTGTAACAGAATGAGAGTTGCATTTAACTCAACCATAGAAAATAACACGCGAGTTTGGAATGCGTACACCGCTAATGAATTACAGTCAAATACGGGTTTTAAAGAAGCACTTAAGCTTACATTATATAGACCGAGAGATATCTTGGTATTATTAAATGATGCTTTCCTGAGGGCCGCAACTCACGATCGCACAAAAATAATAATTGATGACATAAAAGCCACTGCAAACACAATATCTCAAAACAGGCTTAACGACTTACTAAAAGAATATGAAAATGTATTCCCTGCACTAGATATATTTACATCGCTTTTTGGCAATAAAAAACCAGATTTTTCCATCGCGGAAGCCTCTGAAATAATAAGCCAAGCATTTGATATAAAAGAAGTTAATGACAAAATGAAATTACAGGACATCCTTTTGTTTGAAGGTCCTGTTCAGGTGATCCAACGTTTGTATAGTGTTGGTTTTTTTGGATTATACAATCAGCAGTCCTCATCATATGTGTTTTGTCATGATGGAAAAGAACCAGAAAAAGAGTTTACACCAGGCTCCAAGCTTCTGCTACATCCTTGCTATTGGCTTGCATTAAGTGTACATGAGTCAGACATTACTCCTGAAACAGCTGACGATATCCACGATGAATACGATATCGAAGTTAGCTCCGTATCAGAAGAACAACGAAAACAACGGATCGGTGCTCTTCTTCAAGAATTAAATAATATCCCAGAAGGTAAGGAAGGGGCTGTTGATTTTGAAGCATGGGCTTTGAAAGCTATTAAAATATTGTTTGCGACGAATTTGACCAATATTGAACTTCATTCAAACAAAAATGGTCTACAGCAGCGAGACATTATTGCAACAAACCTTGCCGACACACCTGTCTGGAAAAGGATATTGACTGATTACCAATCTCGACAAGTTGTATTCGAAATCAAAAACTACAAAACGTTAGGTGCTGATGAATATAGACAAGTAAATTCATATTTATTTAAAGATTATGGTAGGCTAGCTTTCATTATAAATAGGGATCACTCTGAAAACTTAGAAAAACATAAAGAGCTAATCTGGGTAAAAGAACTTTATGACAACCATAACAAATTGGTTATAAAGTTGCCTTCAAAATTTCTTGAGCGGCATCTTTCTAAAATGCGTAGCCCTCAAAAACATGATGAAGTTAACAAACAGCTAAGCAAGTTGCTTGATCTATATATTAGAAGCTATTTAAATAACAAGTGTAAGTAAATCACAACGCAGGCTATAATATCTTATTAGCCTGCGTTTTTATCGAAAGTTTTACGAAGATGAAAACTCAATAAAAAACAAATTACAAAGTCCAGCCGTCATAAGTAAAATACAATATTCAATCCATATTATTAGGGTATTGAGGAAGCTCCATTTCATGCAATAGCCTCAGTCACAGCAGAAGGAAGATCCGGAGTTGCAGGTCGAGCTAGAATCGTGTCCAGCAGCATCCCATCCAGAGAGACAGGAGGTCGTTCTGGCAGGGGTGTCGTCTGCAAGGTTGTGGTGGAAGTAGTTGTGTCCGGTATCAACAGACTCTGACCGGCTGGTACGGCTACCGCTGCCAGGGTTGCTAAAATTACTCCGTAGGCCATTGGCTTCAGTCGATTTCGTTGAAAATTTTCCATGAGAACTGTCCTTGTGTGCTTGGGATTCACGCAACACACGAGAGGCGACGGAATCACGCACCTTCCCCATGCCTACTGTCGCACCCAGATTTGCTATGGCGGTAGCTTGCGCATCAATGCGCTTCTCCAGCTCAAACACTCGTTCTTCCAGTTCCGCAAGGCGTGCAGAAACACGACCGCTAAACAGCTCGGCCAGAACCAGGCGAATTGAACGGGGACGTTTATTGAAAGAAGTGAAAGGCGTTTGACGTGCCATTTGGATTCCATTCAGTGTCAGAAAGAGTTGCGGCTGGAATGTCCAGCCGCCGTTTTTTGCGTTCCATCCTTGGAACCGTGCCTAACCAGCACGTTGTCATCCTGACGATGGGTAAGATACATGATACAAAATGATAGGTAAATACTTACTTATCATTTTATACCAAAAAACCAGCATCTTTTTTGTGTGGAGTATCCGCTGCCGCATATGCTGCGATCTTGGCCAGCCTGTCGCATATTTCGTTTTCTCGATGCCCGGCGTGACCCTTTACCCAGTTCCACCGGACATTGTGGCGACTGGCGGCTAAATCTAGTCGCTTCCAGAGGTCGACATTCTTTACAGGCTTCTTGTCAGCAGTAATCCAACCATTTTGTTTCCAACCCTTCATCCAGAGGGTCATACCATTTTTGAGATACTGGCTATCTGAGTGCAGGATCACGTTGCAGGAGAATTTAAGGCGTTCCAAAGCTATCAGGGCGCCCATCATCTCCATGCGATTGTTTGTGGTGCTGTGGAAGCCGTCGGAAAACTCACGTTCTTCGCCGCGGAACTGAAAGACGATGCCATATCCACCGGGCCCGCCTGGGTTTCTGAGACAAGAGCCATCACTGAAAACTTTGACCGTCTTAAACCGGGGATTAAATTCGACAACTGGCGTTTTGAAGTTTTTGCGGGGGTGTTTTTGATACTGGTGCTGCGCACGGCCGGCTGCCGTTTTTCGTCTGGCATGTGTGCTTGTCGTCATCTCTAACTCCAAAGCGTGCGCCGCCGCCAGTTTTTCCTCGCGCGTGTGCGCACGCGTGTTTATACATATTTATTTTCAATAAATTACTTCCCAGATCGGGTTTATTTTTACCTGAACTGAGCGAACGAAGTGAGTGAAGTTCACCTCGAACGAAGTGAGAGGTTGTCTTTTCAGGTAATACTCTCCCAGGGAGGTGAGTAAAAAATCCTCACCAACCTGGTCGTTTCATAACCTGAAAAGTTATGACCTAAGTCTACTGCCAGCTTAGGCTTGGGAAGTTATGGATGACAGCACCCCAGAACCGAGATCTTCCCACACTTCATGAAGGGGAGTACTGGATTCAACCTCTCAAAATACCCAGACTCGACAATCATAAAGTGACCCTTCTCTCTGCCCACTTTGGTTCCCCCTTCCCCAAACCCCAAAAGGGCTGGTTCTGCGCTGGTTGTGGGCTTTTTTAAGTCTGGTGCCAGTGACGCTATCCTCCACCCACCAGACCGAGATTTCGATTCAGGTCGAAATCGACATCATTCTACAACCACTATGATACATCGTAAACGGTAACTACTTACTTACTTTTATGACTGATCATTTTGTCTACCATGAAGCTGAACTTGCAGAGCAAAAACCTCGTTGATTAGCTCGCCAAGGAGCTGCTCAATCAGGTCTTTGTGTTCGCCAGTGTGCAAACATTTCAGTGACCACTCGTAAAGACTGAATGCCTTTTCACGATCCTTCATGAGTTCGCGAGCGTTAGCCAAAAAATCGCTCTCAACGAGCGCTACAACGTTGGTCGGGTATGCCATGATGGTTTCCTTACTTGTCTTCACAAAAACGATTCTATAGCGTCTGGAGAGGGGTTCCAGAGTGGTCTGGGCGTCTTGTTTCGGTCTGGGAGTGGTCTGGAATCGACAAGGAAAAGCCTGCTTTCGTATATGTTTATAATTAGTACTTAGTTATTTATATATACGAAAGCAGGTTATGAAACGCTCCCAGACTCGGATTAAGCAGCCTGTTTCCGTGGTCTTTTTTTCCTGATCACTTTGGCAGGATCGTAACCACCCAGACTTTTCATCACCGTCAGCGGGACTTTATTCATGAAGTGACCAGCGTTCTGACAGAATCCGCGGAAGACCACCAGCATACTTCCGCCTGGGTTGATATTGACCTCAACCAAACCCAATGTGACATCTGGTTCCATGAACGCTACGCGGCCGCCAGACAGAACTACCGTCTGGTTTGCGCACTCGGTGGCGCGCTCATACCACATCGTGTCGAGCGATTGCGGAATGAGCATAACGGTGGTTACACCACGCGCTTGCTCTCGGATAGCCGCCTCTATCCAGGGGGTTATTTTGGAGTAGGGCGGGTTGAGAAAGGCCACCGTACCAGGATCACCCCAACTGGATTTAAGAGCATCTCGTTCCACACCTATGTAGCTCGGAAGAAGCGCGTTTTCTTTGTTACAGGCGACATCAACATCAAACGTAATGCCGAGATATCGCTGAATGGCGACAAACAACCATTTCGGTGTGCGCCAAAGGTCTCGAAGAGAGGCATCTCGCTCTCGCTTTTTGATTTTTTCGGCTGCTATCATTTTATAATCCAATAGGTAAGTACTTACCTATTTTTTCATGTCATTTTACGAATGGCAAATAAAGAAAAAACACGCCAGATTGCTTAACGGGAGACGCTCTGGCGTGTTTTTTACTGTTGGGGCATACGAATAACTGTCCAACGCTCTAAAACTATCAGGGGGCTTCAGAGCGCGAAACGGATCGTCAGCCAATGGAATACTCCGCGATAAATTTCCTTACGATCGGGGACTCTTCATTAAGAAGCAATCTTCCACCATCCCTCGTAGCGATTCCCGTGACTGGGAAAACAGCCATCATCTGGCCAGCCTGAGTCGACGCGGTGCTGAGTGGATATGGCTTTTCCGGATAGCTCATTAACGCCAGCTTAATGCTATTGCTGCTTGCCTCTTTTGTGTCAATAAGATGCCGCAATGCAATCACCGTGTAGATGCTGATATCCGGTCCGCCGTTGAACCAATTTAGCAGGTTAGAGATCTTGTCTTTTGCCTTAACCGGCGCCGAATTCAGAGCTTCGATGAAGACCTCACGTTTCAGACCAGCCGCAGCATAAAAATCATCGCCCTTATCGTTCAGGCTGAATCGAGGCTTGGGTGCTGCGCGCTCTTTTTTCGCCGCCTTCGACTCTTTTGGCTGAGCCGCAACTGACGATTCTTTGGCGTGTTTCTCCTTTTTTTCATCAGTCTGAGGTTTATCACCCTGTGTCGAGTCGATCTCAGGAAGAGTGGAGATCGACTCGACTTGAGGTATCTCAACATCAACCACCTTCAGCGACTCATGTTCGTTTTCCAACTCTTCAAACACACCGGTGAGATCGCCGCCGTCTTTCGCTTCCATTACAGTTTCAGCAACAGCCGGCACCGGCACGATCGTCTCATCGTTAAGATCTGCCAGCAGGTCGTCTATTTCGTCTCCTACAACAGCCTCCGAAGCCAGTTTTTCAGGCTCATCGAGCAGTTGCAGCATGGCGGTCAGCTCATCCAGATCATCTTTTTTGACTGTATTGTTGAGGTTGCTCATGTCTCTCTCCTTTACGTTGTGTGAGCGTTTATACGTTTTTGGGTTGAGAGCATTTTGTCAAAACCTATTAGGTGGAAAAGAAGTAAATACAGGCAGTTGGGATAATGAGAAGGGCGAAAGCGCCGTCAGGCGCTTTCGAATGGGAGCTTATAGAAGCCGTATTTTTCCCGTGCTTTGAAAAAGCAGTGCATCATCAGATCGGTATCATAGAGCGCGCTGTGCGCCTTAGCCTTGTCATAGACAAAACCCAATGAGAAGGCGAGTTCCTCCAGTCGCGGCCGTTTGCCGTCTTCTGTGGCCCACAGGGAAAATAGAGTGTCAATCAATGGGACGTCTGGAAGCGAAAAACCGTAACTTTTCAGCTCATGCCTAATAAACGGAATGTCGAATGCTTCGCCATTGTGGGCTATCCAAATATCGGAAGAAGAGAGGAATGAAGCGACAGATGAAGCGTGATCGGCTAGTAACGGCTCAGCGGCTAAATCTTCAAGACAGATACCGTGTACAGCTTGCGCTTTAGGATCGATACTGCGACGCGGGTTGAACCGCATTACAAAACTATCAACCATTGCCTGGGTCTCAATTTCGTACTTCACCATTGCGATTTCAATGATCTTATGGCCTGAGAGAAAATCAATACCTGTAGATTCGATGTCCACCCCTGTAGCAATCACTTTTTATCTCCTTTTACTGGTCGTTTGGATGGTGTGAAAATGGCAGCTTCAACATCCCATCCCCTCAAAATTCGCTGCGAGATAATGGTCGCAGTCAAGCCAACCTCTCTTGCCCATTCGGTAATCCGCTGAGTTCTGCCACGACACTCGATCAGACGCTTACTATCTCGGTTGGCATATGTGTCGACGCTGGCGTTAAGCGCGCGATCTAATGGCCACCCCTTCTTGATTCGATAGTGAAGAGTAGATGCCTGAATCCCAGCTCTTTTAGCCCATTGTGAGAGAGTCAGCTTTTCCCCCATATGCTCCAAAATTAAGTTTGAACGCGTGTTATTGGCCTGCTCTTCAAAAGTCGCCCATCTGCAATTTTCAGGTTCGTAGTCACCATTCACATCTTTGCGATCAAGAGACATCCCTTCTGGTCGCTCTCCCATGTCAGCATAAAAATTTTCAAAGATTTGCCACCGCTCACAGACTTTGATACCTCGGCCGCCATACCACTTATAGGCGTGATGGGTTGTTTTTTCACATCGTTCCCGCATACCCAGCCATATACGATAAATTGGCGTTTTACTCATACCATGAGGCTTTATGCTACGACGATGTGCGTTGTAGACACAGCCACACGATATTGTCGCCCCGTGATTTAGCTTCCCGTAACTAACTTGGCAGGTGTTACCGCAATCGCAGATGCAATCCCAAAGTCGCCCCTGTTTGTTTGAAATACCGGAATATTTAAGTGCAACCAACTTTCCAAAACGTTTGCCTGCTATATTTACTGGTTGTCCCATTACTACTCCTTACAGCTTTTTGGCACCTTTAAGCAGTGCGCTACGCACGAATTGAGCTGCTTTTTTGATGGTCTCCTCCTGCGATTCGCACTCTACCGGCGCACGCCACTCACCAGTGGTGACGTTGAGAATGCGAATTTCATTGGTATCCAGACAAATCGACACATACAGAACAGTGCCGGCAGCCATTTTGATATGCATGGGGAAGATAGGTCGCTTGCCGCGTTCGCTGAACTGGGACATTGCCACATTCAGAACCTCTCCCACATCATCGCCTACCAATCCCTGAACGGACTCAAAAACAGCTCTGATAGCCAGCCTGGCCTCTCGTTCTGTCATCAGCGATCGGGACTGCTCGTCTGCGATGCGTGTCAGCGCCTCTATCGTTTTACGATCTAACTCATCAGCCAGAGATATTTCGCCTAACATTCTGTTTTCCTGAAACTATTTTTGGTGACGTTATTCTGGCATTCCTTCACAGGGGAACAAGAATCAGTGGAAGGTGACGCGATTTGAGATACGGCTCTCTATACGTTCCACATGGCGGTCGATTACTCGCATGATCGAGCGTGCTCTTGCGTCAATGGAAATGCAGGTTTCCGACAGGACGAAAACCTGCAGATCTCCGGATTTGGCCAGAGAGTTAATTTTTGTCAGCTCGCCACACATCAACGAGTCGATACGAGCGACATAAAGACGATCAAGCGAACCTCTCTGGGCACGTTCATAATCTTGTGCTCTCAAATTCACGCCCGGGCGCAGCCCCGCAATGGCATTAAAATTGGACAACGCGGTCTTGTGGCAAAAACGCTCAATTTCCAGCGCCAGATCAATACATCGTTGGTCATTGGTCTGGCCTACCAAATCGAGCGTATAAGCCATCACATCAGCAGGCGTACGGTCTATTACAAAACCTTCCGCTCCGCGTGTTACCAGCTCAATATGGCGGGCAACTTCCATCTGCACCTGCAGACGCTCAAAGAGCGGCATTGGATCGCCTACGTTGACTCCAAGCCTTGTCATCAGTGCGCCAACGCCAGCATCCACATACGGAATGCCGTAATGCTCGTCGATAAACTTTGCCAGGGTTGTTTTTCCACTGCCCTGAGCGCCAGTGATCCCAATTCGGTAATCCATTACCACCTTCTGTAAACAATCTGTTGGAAGCCGGGCTCATCCTCCGTTCCCCGTTGTGTATGAGCCGTTAACACAGGAAAGAAGCCGAGATTACGCATCATTTGCCGCGGAAAATGAGCATCACTGTCAGGAACGTCTACGCCCATATGCGATAGCCAGAGTTCCTCGACGTGAGGCAGAAACAGAGAATAGATCTGCGCACCGCCGATAACCCAAACGGGACCATCAAGCTGCATTACATCGTCCATAGTGGCAGGGTAAAAACCATTGGGCATGAACCCAGATGAGCGCGTCAGAACGACGTTGTGGCGCTCCGGAAGCGGGCGCTTAAGACTTTCCATTGTCTTTCTGCCCATAACGACTGTGGCGTTTGTGGTGAGCTCTCTGAACAGTTTTAAGTCTGAGGGGCAGCGCCAGGGGAGTTCGTTTCCTCTACCGATCTCATAATTGCGACCGACAGCTGCAATCATCTTCATTGAGACACCTCATACATTACCGGGCGCTGGTGAAAACCAGACAGAGCAGCTCGTAGACGTGACGAACTCACCAGTGCCGCGATCATCAGATCATCTTTATGCGCGGCAAGCGTGCGCTTTATATGGGTTTCGTAATTGACTCCACGTGGTGCCAGGTGCAGCCAGTCATAATCAATGCCGAAATCTCTCAGCCATTTTTTGGTTGCGCTTTCGAGCGCTTCCGGACGGTGGCTGATAAGCACCACTTCAGCACCGGAGCGAGCAAAGCCACGCAACATGCGGCTGGTGGGGAATATGAGCTCATCACCTGCAACGAGAGTGTCTGCGTTTTCATCAGCAGCGGCTTTACGATGGCCGGCTCTCGCCAGCACATCTTCAATTTCACATAACACATACATGCCTCTGGCCATATCACACCGCCACTGGAGCCTTAATCCATGGAAGTGGTTCGTAGCCGAAGATCTGCACGCCGTCCCATTTGAAGTCATCCAACTCTTCCCATTCGTGCGGGAAGACGACGATGGGGTCGGACGACTCCGGATGTTCGCGAGCCAGTAGCTCTTCAACCTGCTCCAAGTGGTTGTTGTAAATGTGAACATCAAAGCCGAAATGGACGAAGGCGCCAGCCATGTGACCCGTAATCTTCGCAATGAACTGCGTGAGGATGCCGTAACCGGCAATATTGAATGGCATACCAAGGAAAGTATCGACACTCCGCTGCACCAGGCAGGAGTTCAGGATACGTTTAGGGATACCAAGCTCATCCAGCATTGGCTCAGAGATACTGCCTCGCTGCTCTATCAGGCAAAGCATCTGGGTATAGATCGATTCATAGCCATGCCGGTTATGCTGGATGCCAATATCGGTGGCCATAGACAAACGGGTCTGGAAATCGAGCTCACGACTCCATATGGATAACACAAAGTGGCAAGGTGGAAGCTTCATATCCTCCAGCTCACCAACATTCCAGGCATTAAGCAGGATGCGGCGATCGGTCGGGTCGTTGCGCAACTGATCAACCATACGTTGTAACTGATCGATTTCACGGGTGATAACGACGCGGTCTTCATTCAGCCCAATGTAACCTTCAACGCGATAACCACGTTCCATGAAGATGTCCTCCTTAAGGCGATACTCGCTGTAAGGGACAATCCTGGTGTCCTCCCATCGGCGCCACTGCTTGCCATATACAGGCCCTAAATCGCCATTATCATCGGCCCAAGCATCCCAGATCTTCACACCATGCTCTTTAAGGAACCCAATGTTGCCTGAACCTTGTAAATACCATTCAAGCTCAACCAGTAGCGGTTTCAGGTTTACCTGTTTTGAAGAAATGAGCGGAACAGCCCCACCGGTAAGCATGTAGTAGGAAGGCACATAAGAAACGCCAAGCGTACCGGTGCCGGTGCGATCTTCGGAAGGAACGCCGGTATCAACAACGGTCTGAATGACACGGCCATAAGAGCTCGAAGCCAGCTGACCGTTACTGAATTCTCGATTAAGTAAAAAAGACAAGATGACCTCAAATAATAAGTAAGTACATACCTATCATTTTAAACACAGAGAAGACATCCAGGCTAGAAATTAAGTAAAAAAATGGTGGCTACGGGGCCACCAACGCTCAACTTTATCGAAAATAAAGATTGATAAGGATAGAAATGGACAATAGATCACACGTCCATTTCAATATATATTGATAAGTTAGTACTTACAAGCTGTTTTTAACCACTTCATACAGCGAAGATGCCTGTGCTTGCTCAAGGAAACGAGACAGATCGACATCGCTATATGTCGGCGATTTAAGGATTTTTCCATCAGACAGGCGATAGCCGATCATCATGTCAGTGCCGTCAGCATGGCGGAATCCGAGATCATTCTTATCATATTTACAGCTCTCAACGGCAAGACGACGCGCTTCAGCATCCGCCGGCCACAGCTTTGTCATATTAGAACGGTGGATCTCCGCCACCAGCTCCACGACGTCGACGCCAAGGAATTCAGCCAGGCGATACACCATCATGCACGCCACATAGATTTTGTTCATCACGCGGCGCAGATCCTGAATCAGCTCAGCATCACCTACCTTGTTATGTTCAAGTTTATCGGCCAGCGCGGCCAACATAAGCGCAGCTTCTTCTGCTTCATTGAAGGGGATGGCCATATCGTCGAAGACGGTATTTCCAGGCACCATAATGGTATGAATAAAGCGATCGACGCTTTGCTCCTGAGTGTAGTAGCTCATGCCAGTTGATAGCCCACCTTTGATGGCTACCATCGTCCCGACACCCACATACAGGAAGTCAGCCATTGCATCCAGCAATCCCTGCATATCCCCTTTTTTCGCTGCAGGCAGCCCTTCTTCTACCGCCTCTTCATGGATCAGCTTAGCGCGCAGGCGCAGCAGCTCCGGAGTGGGCATTACACGACGCGGGTGTTGAAACAGCTCGTGGAACTGGTCGACCATCTTGTAAATACTCTCTGTCGCTTCTCCAAAGCCGGGGTTCAGCTCATATGGCTCTGGTTTGAAGCCCACCAGCTTATCGGTGGCCAGCTTGAGATGGTCGGTCAGTTTCGTTAATTTCATGCTTTATCTTTCCTTAGTGCTTTTTTTCGCGTTCATTGTGGCCCAGAGCGACCAGGCCACAAAATCTTTATCCAGGCTTACAAATCGGCAAACTGGCTTAGGCCAGCGCGATCAACAGCGGAGTCAATCTGGCCAACGAGATAAGTGCTTTGCTCAGCTTCCTGCGGTGCAATCTGCAAGGTGTCGGACAACAGCCATTTGTTCATCCACACCAGCGGGTCATCTTTTATCTCCGGGTACAGTGGTTTCAGGCCAAGACGGCGCATCGCAAGATTGGTTCGGTATTTAACATAGCTTTTCAGGATATCTGCGTTTAAGCCAATCATTGAGCCGTCTTTAAACAGGTAATCTGCCCAGCGCATTTCCTGTTCGGCAACGTCCATCATGGTCTGATAGATGAATGGTTCCTCATCCGCAGCGATCTGGGCCCATAGCAAGCCTTCGCGGCCTGTACGCATAAACCGGAGCATTCGTTCTGTGCCTTCGCAATGAAGCGCCTCATCGCGCGCAATGAAACGCATGATTTTGGTGTTGCCCTCAAGTAATTTCCTTTCTCCAAAAGCAAACGTACAGGCGAAGCTAACGTAAAAACGAATGGCCTCCAGCGCGTTGATGGATACTAAAGTACGGAACAGCTGGCGCTGGAGAGGGTAGGGCTTTCCGTCAAATTCGGAGACGTAGAGCCGTTCGAATTCATCTTCTCCCAGGTGCTGGCGCGCGCAGGTCATCTCATAGAGCTTGTCGTACTCTGTAGAGATACTGATAGCCCGGCTGATAATTTCCTCGTCGGTCACAATGCCATCGAAGACAATGCTCGGATCATCCACCATGCCGCGAATAATATGGGTGTAGCTGCGGCTGTGAATGGTTTCAGAAAACGACCATGTTTCCACCCACGTTTCGAGCTCTGGAATTGAAATAAGCGGCAGCAGCGTTGCGTTTGGGCTGCGTCCCTGAACGGAATCCAGCAGAGTCTGGTAACGGAGGTTGCTCAGGAAAATGTGTCGCTCATGCTCTTGCAGCTTCGTATTGAAATCGATGCGATCGGTGGTTATGTCGACTTCTTCCGGGCGCCAGAAGAAGGAGAGTTGTTTTTCGATCAGCTTTTCGAAATCGCGGTACTTCTGCTGATCGTAGCGCGCAACGTTGACAGACTGCCCGAGGAACATAGGCTCTTTGGTTGCGTCGTTAGCGCCCAAACGGAAAGTGGAGTAACTCATGTGTTTCCCTTTGAATGTTATCGGTATTATTAAACAATTTGATTAGATGCACTTCTAAACAAATTATTATCTTATTGGTTAAAATGAGGCATTCAATGAAGTGAAAGGTGGGGATATCTCCCCACGCTTATTAGATTTTGCATGCGCCATCGCACTCATCTTCTGGCTCAACCAACGCAACAGAGGCCAGATCATCGTCTTCACGCTTACCGGCACCATCTCGTGTGTTGTGGTAATAAAGCGTCTTCACGCCTTGCTGATAAGCGAAGAGCAGATCTTCAAGCAACTTCATCATTGGAACCTTGTCGCCCGGGAAGCGAGTAGGGTCATAGTTGGTGTTGGCTGAAATAGCCTGGTCAAAGAACTTCTGAATGATCGCAACTTTGGTCAGATAGCCGCGGTTATCCGGCATATCCCAAAGGTACTCGTACTGATCTTTCAGTGCCGCAAAGTCCGGAACCACCATTTTCACAATGCCGTCTTTGGATGATTTCACGGAAACAGGGCCACGCGGCGGTTCGATACCATTTGTGGAGTTGGTGATTTGGCTGGACGTTTCGCACGGCATCTGAGCTGTCAGGGTAGAGTTACGCAGACCATATTCGCGTATGCGGTCGCGCAGCTCTTCCCAAGGCATTTTCAGCTCAAAGGACGTATCAGGGTTAGCGTCAAGCGACTTGCGGTAATGGTCAATCGGCAGCTGTCCCTGGGCATATTTAGTTTGGGAAAACCAATTACAGGCACCTTTGGCTTCCGCCAGCCGGCAACTTGCATCAAGCAGGTAATACTGGATCGCTTCAAACGTTTCATGCACTAGCTGGTTGCCGGCCGGATCAGAGTAGTTAAATCCGTTCTTCGCCAGATAGTACGCAAGATTGGTAACGCCGACGCCCAAACTACGACGTGCTTTTGCCGGAATTTCCGCTGCGGCCATCGGGTAATCCTGATAGTCGAGTAGGGAATCGAGCGCAGCCACCGCATAGAATGCAACCTCTTTCAGCGTGTCCAGTGAGCGTAATGCCCCCAGATTAAACGCAGACAGTGTGCAAAGGGCGATCTCACCATCGGGGTCATCGGTAAACGCCAGCGGTTTAGTTGGCAGCGTAATCTCCATGCATAAGTTTGACTGGTGAACTGGAGCGACTTTCGGATCGAAGGCGCCGTGTTCGTTCATGTGGTCAACGTTCGCAATATACACGCGGCCGGTAGAGGCTCGTTCCTGCATCAGGGTTGAGAACAGATCAACAGCGGGAACGGATTTCTTGCGGATGCTCTCATCAGCTTCATATTGCAGGTACAGCGCTTCGAATTTGTCCTGATCGACAAAGAAGGCATCATAGAGCCCCGGTACATCATGCGGGCTGAACAGCGTAATATTCTCGTTGCGTACCAGGCGGCGATACATCAGGCGGTTGATCATTACGCCATAGTCCAGATGACGAACACGGTTCTCCTCGATGCCGCGGTTATTCTTCAATACCAGCAGACTTTCAACTTCCAGATGCCAAATAGGGTAGAAAGCCGTCGCTGCGCCCCCTCGAACGCCACCCTGCGAGCATGATTTCACAGCGGTCTGGAAGTGTTTCAGAAAGGGGATTACGCCAGTGTGGGTGGCTTCTCCATTGCGGATCTCACTCCCCAATGCACGCAGTCGGCCAAAACCAATCCCAATGCCAGCACGACGCGACACGTAATCGATAATGGCAGATGACGCAGCGCTGATCCCTTTCAAACTGTCTTCGGACTCAATCAGAACGCAGCTGGAGAACTGGCGCGTCGGGGTACGGACGCCGGCCATTATTGGGGTGGGCAGAGACAATTTGAATGTACTGGTGACGTCATAGAACCCCTTCACCATTTCCAGACGTGTTTTGCCGGCACAACCATCTTCCCAATTCTGGAAAAGACACATACCCACCAGCATATACAGCTGCTGCGGGGCTTCGTAGATTTCGCCGGTGACTCGGTTCTGGACGAGGTACTTACTCGCCAGCTGAACAGTCGCGGCATAACCAAAGAGTTCGTCACGCATGGGTTTGATATACACGCCAAGTTCTGCGATCTCTTCGCGGGAGTAAAACTTAAGCAAATCCTCATCGTAAACGCCGCGGCTGACGTTGCTGACGATATGATGATAGAAACTTGGGTAAGCGTATTCGCCGAAGGCATCTTTGCGAATTTTGAACATGTTCAGGCGTGCTGCGACCTGGGAGTAGTTCGGAGTTTCAGGCGAAATAAGATCTGCAGCCGACTTAACCAATGCCTCATGAAGCTGCGAAGTTGTCATGCCGTCAAAAATGCTCGCGGCGGCGCCCATGGCTACGGCAGAGGCGCTTACGTTACGTATACCTTCTACCCCCCACATCACGACGCGGTTGTACTTCTCTTCGGATAGCGGCTCTGTGGAGCCATTACGTTTGACAATCCTTATCATGTATCACCCATCAAAAAAGGCCACTAAATGTAGTGGCCTATAGTATTAAATAAGTACTTACCTATCAATTGAGGATTATAAAATCCCTTTAAGAACGTCGCGCACTTGTCGGAACTGGTCTGTCTGCATTCCAGAATATATCGAAGCTATGGCATCAGCCAGGTGCTCATTCTTGGCAACGAGTACGTCTTTTCCCGCTTGTTTCCGACGCAACCAAGGGGCATCAGGCTGTTTTGTAATCGCCCACTGGATGATCTCTTCTTTAGATGTGGTCAGTTTATTCCCGACGTAGTGCTTAATTTCATTTGGCGTAACCTGGATAAGTGGCTTATCAACGCAAGCAAGAACGCCGATACATACGCCGTAAGAAGTCTGCGCGCGAGAGCTTTGACTACCCACTGGTAGTTCACAAAATACCATGTGGGCCTGTTCAATGATGGGCCTGGCGGTGCGCCAGATTTCTTTAGCCCGGCGCAGATCATCGCTGTTTACTCTGACGGTTTTCTTCGTTCCGCCGGCTTTGGTTTCAACCAGTTCAAGACCATGGATTTCAAGTTTGTCTGTATCCAGATCCAGCGTACCAATGGCCAGCCCGAAGTTGCTCATTGAAGGGTCGACGCCAACTACTTTGATCACTTTACTCATAGAGTTTCCTTACCATGTTGCCCATACCGGGCATTCCATTAATTTCTCTTCCAGGGTTTTAACTGGAGACTTGCGAACGTGCTCTGGAATGCGGCTCACCACATGTATGTTGTCACTGGTCAGCACACCATTTTCTATGTCTGCGTCGATCATGCTCTGCCCGATGAAGTAGGACATGATATCTATCAGCTTACGCGCAACCATCCCGTTAAAACGAAGTACATAGGGGACAGAGAGCTCAACCATTGCCTTATCGCCATCTTCAGTCTCAAAGCTTAATTTGCCTCTTCCTGGAAATGTCTCAAGTGTATCGTAATTGAAATCGATGCCAGCAAATGCCTTGCCTGGCATTGCAACCTGCCCAGCACGTGCATTTGCCAGTCGAGTCAGGTTAGTAAACGCGCTGCTGGTATGCGCCTCTATAGCCCCGTACTGCGCATCATCTTTGATAACCATCTCAGGTGATTCCGGGATCACCACGAACCCAGGCCCAGTGTGTGGAAGATAGCCACCTTCCGAAAATGGGTTGATCAGAATGGGCGCTGTACTTCCTGACGGCATCGATTTCAGACTTGGCATTAACGGGGTCTTGAAAAGTAGATCTTTCAGAGCCGTAAACTGCTCCGTCTCAATATTGAGATTTTGCCAACCGACACCAGGAGCCGCCCCAGCAGCGGTATAGCTGTTAATCAGCCTGAATGACTGCATCACAGCAAACATTTGCAAAAACTGCGTGCGGCTAAGATTAAACGACATAGCTGCGACCCTCTTTCACTTCCACTGTGATGGTTTCCCGGAACCATGACTTCATTTCTTTGTGAGAAATGATCATCACCGTGCCGCGCTCGCGCGCTTTTGCTTCCAAAATCCCCATCAGACGCTCCAGCCCGGCAGTATCCAGCGCATCGTCAATTTCATCACCGATAAACAGCTCGATGTTCTTGCTCGCGCGGCTGGCCACCAGATCCTGCAGAGCCAGGGAGCACGCAATGCGCACTTTGCGTTTTTCGCCACCTGACAATGTCTGGAAGGTTTTGCTGGCGCCGATCTTGCGCACGCTGATATTGAACTTATCGCGCCACTCGCCCTTCTTGGTTGATTCCATCGTTGACCATTCCGCAACAATGTTTCCGTCTGACAGTGTATTGAGATATTCCGCTGTCTGGGCATTCAGGAAAGGCGTCACGGAGGTCAGGATATGCGAGCGAACTCCGGCAGGAGAGTAGACCTGGCGCGCTTTATCAAGCAGCAGAGCCTGCTCCTGTATATTCTTTAACTCAGTTTTAAGTACACCATAGTTAGATTTATTGGCAGCCAGGCTTTCTTCATGGCGTTTGATGACAGCCAGAAATGGGTTAATTTCTTTGGTAATGCGATCTACTTCGCTCCGCGCCCGGGCAACCAAAGCTTCTACAGCCACGACTTCTTTTTCCCGATGACGAAGCGTTCCCAGCTCTTTAGTCAGTTGTTCGATTCTGGAAATAATGGCAGATACATCTGGTGTACTGGCGACAAGTGATGATTCAATTTTGAGCGCCTTCTCAAGATGCTCTTGGTATTTAGCCACTGACGTTGCAGATGCCTGCGCTTGGCTGATCTCACTGCGCGCCTGTTCAACAAAACTCTCCTTCACGGTGGACAGATCTTCAACGCAATAAGCCTTGCCACAGGTAGGGCACGGCTCTCCGACTTTGGTATTTACTTCTTCCGCTTTCACCTTGAGTGCGCGAGCACGTTGCATCGCTTCCTTCTGGATGTTTTCGGTAATGCGGATGCTGGCACGTATATCAGTGATCGCTCCACGAACCTTAACCAGCTTGGCGTCATGTTCTTCTTTGGACGCAAGTTTTTCCCGCTCTTTACCGATGGCATTTTCAGTATCGCGGATCTGCTCTGGCAGACTGCGCAACTCCATTTCGACCTCAGTGAGCGTGACTTCCGCCCCAACCAGATCGGCACGGGCGACATCAAGCCGTTCGCTGCGGTCTCGCTCCCAGGCTTCAGAAGAGGTTTTGGCAGACTCCAGCTCATTCTGGGCCGATTCGACCAGAGACAAGCAGGCGTCCATCTTGGTTTTTGTGGTCTCCATGCGTGCGGCAGCTGCGTTGGCTCGTTCGCGAGCAATCGCGTAGGCTTTGGTGAGACGATCGACGCCGGCAGCCTCTTCTACGATGGTTTTGAGGTTTTTATCCGACATGCCAGGCAAATCAGGCATCGCCTCCTGACTGGCATAGATCGATGCCATAAATACTTCTTTTGACGCACCGATCAGTCGCTCTACAAACTCCTGGGTGAGCGAATCTTTACCCTTTGTCATGTCGCCGTCTTCACCACGGACAATAAGCCGGTTTTTAAATTCCTTATGCTTGCGGTGACGGATAATGGCGTAGCGTTTACCTTCGTCTTCAATGGTGACTTTTACTCGACAGTTCTTCTCATGGCCCGTAGAGAGAACGTCGTCACCTTTAACGCCATGGGATGTCTCGCCATAAATACACCACATCAAACTATTCATGAGGGTTGATTTACCAGCGCCATTGCTGGCGGCCGATGAGTCTCCGGCATTAACACCCTGGATGAGCACCAGCCCACGCTGATCAAGCTCGACCTTGGCGTTTGCCAGCGCCATGAAGTTTTCCACTTCGAGCGTTAAAAATTTCATGCTTTGCCTCGAATTGCTTTAGTCAATTTCTGCCCTTTGCGAAGGCGGTATTCCGTATGTGCCGGGAAGGAGTTGCGTGACAGGAGGCCACGTTTCGTTAGTTGACCAAGGTAAAACGCCTGTGGGTTTCCTTCTGGCGGATAGGGCTTCTGGAATAAAACGGGCTTCCCGCTTTCAAGCCGTTTAATCATCTGGATGAAATCCCAGAAATTATTGTGGGAGGAAGTCACTACACCGCCTCCGCACTTTCCGCTTCGGTGAGGATCTCCTGACACAAGGCATTCAGTTTGGTCAGGTCAAATCCACCGTCTGTGTCATGAACGATTTTGCAGTAAGCAGAAACAGACTCGCCAAGGCTGTCGATTTTGCTGGTCTCTGAGGTGCTGGCAGTACCCTCCATCATTGAGCCCTTGCGGATGAAGTTGCATACAACACCTTTCGCTCCCATGGATTTCAGGACGTTCTGCAGCTTGATGCCTTCCTCATCGTTTTCGACGACGGCCCGGAAGCGCACGTAATTGCCGCGTATCTGCTTGTCATCCACATCGTCTTCCAGGTTTACGAATTTCGGCGCCGAGGTTTCGAAATGACTGAACGAGCCGTCAGGGTTCACAATCATGTAGCCCGCCAGCGAACCTACGTCCCCCCAGTTTTGGTGCGTCAGCGCGCCGACACTGATAACTCCGGGGATTACCTCCTTGTGGTTGTGGTAATGGCCGGACAGCACCAGGCGAAAGCCTATGTCTTTCAGCTCCTGCGCATCGATGCCAACATCAGGCATTGTTGGGATAGCTTTGTTGATGGCGGTATGAATCACGACGTCGTGCAGATCCCCGTCAAGCCGCGCACGAAGTGCTTTCAGGTCGCTAATTAACTCGGCGTGGTTGTTTCGCCAGCTCACCATATGGACTGTGACGTCACCCAATTTGATGCTGTGTGGCTTACGACCGCAGACGATCTGTACGCCAATCGACTTTAGCGCCGCAGCGGCGTTAGCGCTGTAGACAGAGTCGTTCGTTTCGAGATCATGGTTGCCGGCCAGCATCGCAACGCTGAGCCCCAGATCTTTGACGATCCACTCATAGGCATCGGAGACGTAGTTGAGTACGGTAGGGGATACGGTTCCGCGGACGTGGAATGTGTCGCCGGCCACCAGCATGTGGCTGCAGCCCGCTTTTTTCATAGCGATGGCCGCTTCTTTTGTGGCCTCCAGCTGAATGGCTAGCCGAGAATTGAGACCATCTGCATCGGTCGTCGAGAAAGAATCCCATTTGTGGTAATGGGGATCGGAGATCACCCCATATGGCAACGTCATGTGTATTTTCCTTTGTGGTTATTTTGATATAGATTCTAAGCATGTAAAACAGGCCAACAACCAAGCAAACACGGCACATTAGAAAATCTACAGGCTGGATATTATGGCAAAATAGATAAGTAAGTACATACCTATCTTATAAGGTAGAGCTAGACACTTAAGTAAGATCTAGGCTCTGGGTGTGGTCTCAGCGTGGGTTGCGGAAAAGCAGTTGTGTGCCGGTGGGGCTGGTATCAACAAGATGAAAGCCACGGCGCTTAAGCATTTCAGCCATTTTTGTCGATTTGACGTAACACTTTGCCATCATTGGTAGTGGTGCGTTTGAGTCAATCATATCCGACAGGAACATCGAACCATATCCTTTACCCTGCATAGATTTGGTGATACAGAAGGTACGGAGTTCAAGACGTTGATATCCAGCCGGATCAATCGCAGGAGTAAACCAGATTAGGCCAATTTTTTTATCGTCTGAACGACGAAGCAGGATGAAGATGAAATGGCCTGACTCACCATTAGCGTCGCGAATCTTAATGGCCTCACGCATTTGTTTTTCGAACTTCTTCCCACCGGCTTGCGTGATGATCTCATTTGTAAAGTGACCAAGACGTGCTCCTTCCTCGAATTCATGCATCACAAAGGGCATATCAGCCAGAGTAATCTCTCTTGAGTAAAAATCGTCCATATATCACCCCCTTGGCTTCTCAGATGCATTCTAAGCTACGCAATTTTGTATTCGCGTAAAGTCCCCTTTGTTCGTTTAGGGTTCGTCAGAGAGCTTCTGACGCGCATTTGCGATGCTAAACACTTCTGCTTTTGGCCGAGGGTCGACTAAATCGAGTTCTTCTTCGCTGTGATACTCGATATCAAAGTCCCGTTTGATGTGTCTGATGTAAATCGCTGTGAGCAGGCTGTCTTCTTTTAGGAAGTGGCCATAGGATCTGCGGATCACTTCACCCACTTTTTCGATCTTCTCTCCGCCCATACAGAGGTGATTGAATCGACTGTGCTTTCTCAGCATCTCATCAACTGGCCCAGAGTAAACTTTATCCACGACACCGAATCGAAGGATCTTCGCAGTATCAGCTTCAACTAGGCAGACAATTTTCCCCTCGGTCAATCTGTCACGCCAGGTAACGCCTGAACGCATAGTGTTGAAGTAGGGGGTATCCAGACCGATGATCGGTTTTCGAAATGCCAGCAGCGGTACGTATCTGGCACAGCTGTTCAGGTGGAAGTTAACGCCGGCGTCACGCAACTTGAGTCGGGTCTCGTTGATGTTGCACTTCGAGGCTATGCCACACAGGCTGCAGAGAACCTTCTCGTTGCTCAGTGTGGAGTTTGATTCTATGGTGTAGGTTCCGTCTTCCAAACGGCGTACCCAACGTGTGCGTTTTAAGTCCATGTTCTCGTTTTAGTGATTGTTGACCGGAACCACGATAGCTTACTAGGCACACCTGTAATCGCAAATGCCTGTTTTACTTATCCACTTATCCACTGGATAGATCCCAATAATAAGATCCCTATAACAGATCCCCAAACAGATCCAAAGAGATCCCCGATCGCCGCAGGCCGCGCCACGCCTGGGCTAAGGACTGATCCGTGTATGCTGTCAGCGGTAAACGATATGCTGTCAGCGGTACGGTATATGCTGCCAACGGTTTTGTGTATGCTATCAGCGGTAATTGACGTATGCTGTCAGCGGTTAGAACCAAAAGGTATCCACATGTCCACAAGAAAGAAAAAAGAGAGCGATATCAAAGAAATACCTGAAGACAACGAAATTCCTGAGGAAGAAGCTCTCACTTTGTACACAGGTGATTTAGTTCCTAACAGCAACAACACGGTGCAGCCAATCGCTTTAATGCGTCTTGGCCTCTTCGTGCCGACACTCAAAGGAACGAAGAATAGCTCTCGCAACAAGTCCAACATGATCGACGCATCCAGAGAGCTTGTCCAGCTGGAAGTCGCGCGGTCAGAGGGTTATGCAAACATTAAAATCACCGGTCCTCGACTGGATATGGATCATGACTTCAAAACCTGGGTTGGTGTTGTTCGCTCTCTGGCTGAATACGGCGAGCCAACCGGGCGCGTTGAGCTGAGCATCACGAAGTTCGCCAAGTTCTGCGGCTACCCGTCTTCGCAGATCCGCAAAACCCTGCGAGACCGCCTGACAAACAGCCTGCTCAAGATCATGCGCACGACGTTGTCGTTCCAGCGCACTCATGAAGAGAAGAACGTCGACGACACCAACAAGATATCCCTGTTGATGGTTCACCTCATAAACAGCGTTGATTACAACGAGAAGAAAGACTCTATTGTCTTTTATGCTGAACCTAAGCTGTCTGAGCTCTATCGCTTTGACCACAAAGTTCTGCTGCAGTTGAAGGTCATCAACAAGCTCCCGCGCAAAGAGACGGCCCAGGCGCTGTATACTTTCATCGAAAGTCTTCCTCCTAAGCCGGCACCGGTATCTCTTGCCCGGCTGCGCGCCAGGCTCAATCTGAGCACGCGCAACGTCAGTTCGCAAAACCAGACTATCAGGAACGGATTGAAGTCACTGCAAGAGCTGGGCTATCTCGAATATAGCGAGGTTAAGCGTGGCCGCTCTGTCTACATCCAGATCCACAGTCGTAACCCAAAACTGAAAGTAACATCGAGCAAACCTGAGAAACCAGAGGCGCCTAAGCAGGCAGAAGAAGCGAAGGGTGAAATTGATGCGAAACAGAACCTCAAAAACAAAATTTCTGAGCTGTCGCAGAACCTGACGCCAGAGAATATCAAGCTGATCGAGATACTCACCAATAGCCTCAAGTTGCTTTGATACGCTGTCAGCGGTTCAACATATGCTGTCAGCGGTTCTTTTGTCTCAATGTATGCTGTCAGCGGTAAAAACGTATGCTGTCAGCGGTACATTTCCACTATCTGCGGTCTTTATAAATCGACATGGCCAATGTCTAAGAGCAACTGCTGCCCTATGAATGTATGCTGTCAGCGGTGAAAGATATGCTGTCAGCGGTAAAACGTATGCTGTGAACGGTACAAGGTATGCTGCCAGCGGTAATTCACTGGCAACGTATGCTGTGAGCGGTAATTCAGCACTGAATTAGATATCCTGAAAACGGGCGACGCAGTCGTTGATTTGCGCCAGGCCCGTGTAGATAACAATATGGCTTCCCCAGTGGTCACTAACCTGCTAACCCGCATGAATGCTGGGTTAGTGGTTACTAACAATTGTTATTCCACCACACTCATAACGCTCTACAGAAACATCGGTTAGTGGATCTGCTTGAGCAAACCCCAAAGCGTTTGTGCTTTCGATGTAAGTTTCCCCGTTTCAGGATCAAACATGCGCCACTCCCGACGCTGGTGGATGATGTAACCGTCTTCGCGTTCCAGACGCTCCAGCATGTCCGGTTTTCGGAAGCCTTTCGCTCTCCAGTAGCCGCTTGTTTTCTCAATCTCAAGACCAGTCATTGTGAGAGCCATTAACCAACCTCCTTACATCCGTCGAAAAAGAAACTTTGGTTTTTGCTATGAACGCCGTAGACGTCGTGGGATTTGTTGTAGATAAGCTCGTCCTCGCCAACGCCAACCAATTTACCGTTGCGTTTAGCCAGATATGGAGATGAGAGAACCTCATCGCCGCGGACGACATAGAACTGATCTCCGCTATCAACGACCAGCGCGCCGAAGTCAGCTTTAGTAGGTCTGCTGATTTGATCATTTTTCACCTGCGATACGGTCATATCGCATTGGTAAATCCGGGTATCCGCCAGCAGAGAAAAGGAGAGGGCGGCCAGCAGAAGCGTTATTTTTCTCATACCACTATCCCTGTGTAGACCTGTGCTGTAGAGGTGACGACCAGCACCAGTGCGAGCATGTTCACAGTGGCTCCGTTGACAGGAGACAGAGCTTTCTTGAGTGTCCCGATCATCAGGCAGTCCAACATAAACAGTATTGAAAAGATGAGTAACAGGATATCTATGTATATCTTCATAATAGGTAAATACTAACTTATATATTTTGAGCTGTAAATGGCTCCGGAGGAGCGCTAAGGCCTGGAACTCCCTAAAGATGGCCAGTCCAGAGCCATTCACCCTAAGCAGTGGCTAAACATCACTGTCAGTACTGGCCGATATCCAAACTAATATTCTCATGTGTTTCTCCTTTTTGGTGTATGTACTTACTTATTATTGTGATCGAGAGAAGGGGAGCAATCGTCCTGTTCAGGTGATGGCTCATCTATTAGAGCAATAACCTCGCGCAGCTGAGCGGCCCATTCAGGCTCAGGTAAGCCTTGGGCGATTTCTGCGTCGATAACATCGAGCGCGGCATTGGCCGCATCCCAGAGCCTCTTCACTTTGATTCTTCCTTCACCAGCCACCAGGCGTCTACGATGGCTACCTGGTAACTACGTGGCACTGTCACATTTGACGTTGGAATTGGGATTAATTTCATATTAGTAACCAAGTTGTTTTCTTATTGGTGATAATAAACAAAATATAAAGGCGTCCAATGGACGCCCTGTGATTACGCTTCTTCTGTTTCGGCTGAAGCAGACTCTTTAGCTCGACGTTCGTCGATCGCCTGTAGCGCCGCAATGATCTCCGGAAGGGGCTTATCACGATACATATCGACGATCTGCGATTTGGTATACTTCTTGTCGCCAATCTCTACGCGGCCGCTGGCATTCTTTGGCAGGTATCCTTCTTCGAGCATGTGCTCAACCAGTGACTCGATAACGTCCAGACCGCGGGTCGGGTCGAAGTAGAATTTCCATGAGCATTTGCCGAATGGCGGTGCCACTTTGTTTTTGATGCACTCGGCGCCAACGTCCTGACCGATCTTATCTTTGCCATCCTTCATAACAGAAGCGCCAAGACGAATACGTACTGAGGCGTAGAACTTCGGAGAATCACCACCAGGGGAGGTGGTTGGATCGCCAAACATCACGCCGATTTTTGTACGAACCTGGTTAAGGAAAATAATGCAGGCATTGTACTTGCGCGCCCAGAGCGCCAACGTCGGAAAGTTGGCGCTCGTGGCGCGAGCCAGGGCCGTATTATCGTTCATGTTTAGCTGATCTTTATCCTTCGCTGTACCTTCCGCCATTTTGTCGAACTTCTCGGCTTTGGAGTTTGGCACCATTGACGCAAGAGAGTCGGCTACGATGCAAATAGGGGCGTCTGCGGGGATCAGCTCTTCGTCCCGCACCAGTTTCAGGATGGTGCCGATCAGCTCAACCGATTCTTCGAACGTGTCCGGCTGCTTATAGACCCACTGGCCGTCATCCTCATCCGCATTCAGGCCGTTTGCCACCGCCAGACCAACATCAAAGCTGTTTTCGTGGTCGAGGAATACAGCCAGACCCTCCTGTTTCTGAGCGGAGACCATGGCGGCCGTCGCCAGGAAGGTTTTACCAGCACTTGGCGGCCCAAAGATCTCAACGATACGTCCGCTTGGGAAACCGCCGTCATAGCGCCCGGAGATGGCTTTATTCAGCGGAGGGAAGCCGGAATCAATCCAGTGTGAAACCTTTTGGATCTCGTCATTGCTGCCGATTTTCTTTTTTAATGCCATTGCCAGTGCTGATTTTCCTTTTGCCATTCTTAGGCTCCTTTTGTCTCGTTGATGCGTTTGGAAGCGGCGGCTTCATCAAACTTTATTGCGTCGTGGTTGAGGTGTTTGGCCATGCGGGAGAGGATCTTGACGACCTGTTCGCTAATCAGCCCGTACTCTCGCTCTGTCACGCTCATGCCGGCCGCGCCGAGAATGCGCGGTAGTGCAACAACGGCATGTTCTCCATGGAAGAAGACAATCTCCTTAGCCAGCATCGTAGGCGTGGTCGTATTGCCGTTGATGAGTGATTTCAACATCAGCAGTACCTCTCAAAAGGCAAAACGAACACGTCCAGATCTTCCAGGAATGACCGGAAGTTCAGCTCATGGCAGAGCAGCTCGAAGGCTTTCAAATCACGTGCGCCTTTTATCTTTTCAATTTCGCTGGGTGGGAACTTGGTATCGATGAGGTTCATCAGCGTCATGTTGCGTTTGAAGGCTTCCAGCATCCGGCAGCCGGTCTTCTCGTTGAAGGCATTTTTGGCCAGTTTGTTGAATGCCGTTTTGTATCGGCCTTTATTGATGACGATCGAGCCGTCGTTAATGCCGCGCACCATAGCGGCGACGCTTCCCCATTCGTGCAGCAGCTCCTTGGCGCCACCGTCACCAATCCCGCCTACACCTTTGATGTTGTCGGATGTATCCCCCTGCAGAGCTTTGGCTTCGAGGAAAGCACGAGGAGTAGGCAGGCCGATCAGCTCTGGGAACTGCTCAAAGTTCACCTGCTTGTGTTTGGCGTCTTCACGAAGGCTCACCCAGCTGACTTTTTCTCGAACCAGCTGCAGCCAGTCGCCGTCGCCGGTGAGCAGGTAGATATGATCGACCGTTGGTTGTGGCGCAAGACGACCAACCAGCATCCCCGCCAGGTCATCGGCCTCAGCGTCTTTGGCGATCAGCTGGTTGACGCCAAGGGCTGCCATCATTTTCAGGATGTAAGGCTTCTGGACTGCAAAGCCTTCTTTCATCTTCTTCATTTCCGGATCTTCATCGCGATTTGCTTTGTAATCCGGGTAATAGTCGCGACGCTTGTCGCTAAAGCCGTCCCACAGGATCATGGGGCGTGCGTGAAGAATGGACGCATAGCGACGAACGTTTTTGACGAAGCCAAACACCGCCTGAACTTCCATTTCGCCGTTATGTAATTTGTCAGATTGCTGGTGGTAATAGCCCAGGCTGTTACCATCCACTAAGAGATAATTCACCGGAAAACTCCTTCCAAAAAGTAAGGCGTCCGTAGACGCCTTAACAGTCATGGCCTGTGATTAAAGCGATTCTAATTCCGCCAGCAGATCGTCAAGACCCTCATCGTCATTAGAAGTGCTGGTCGCGGCTGCAGTGGTAGTGGCGGCAGCAGCTGATGCTTTAACTTCTTCCGGCTCTGGTACGAACTCAGCTTCTGCGGCACGTAAGATCTCTTCGTCTACCAGAGATGTTTTTGCTGGTTCCGGGGTAGAGGTCGTGGCTACAGCAGCTGCACCTTCCGTATGGCCAGTGATGGTGCCAAAACCAGGCAGCGTAGCTGCGCTGGCAGCAGCTGGTGAGGAAATAGCAGCGGTGGCGGCGGCAGGTGCAGCAATACCAATGAGACGCCCCATGGTGCGAACGGTGGACAGCAGACGAGTTTCATCAGCCTGATTGGCGTAAGCGATCAGGTCATGCTGGGTCGACCACAGTTTTTCAGGGATATCGCCCTTGTAGACTTTACGTTTTGGGGATACGTCGTACTTGGTATCGCGACCGGAGCCGGTGCGTTTGATCAGGAACGCATAGCCTTCTTCTTTGCTTAACGGGTTGCCGATATCATCTGCGATATCTTCGGACATCACTTTGCAGATATCGTCGAACACAGTAGACGGGAGCTCAATCAGTTGGCATTTTTCTGCGTCGCCAAAATCTTCACGGGCTGAAAGTACGCCGTTAACCAGATATCGTGGAGTAGCGCGCATTTGACCGAGACGCTCTTCCATTGCCTTGTTGCCTTTGTAGCGAGCGCGACCTTCCATCACCATCTCACATAGCTGGCACGCACGATTGTGGGTGTGCTGTTCGCAGATATAGGCAGTGGTAACTTCTTTGCCCTCCTCATTCTGATGCTTAACGTAGTGCATACCGAAAGTCTGGAAGAACACACCGTTCTGATCGTCCTTGTTAGGGAAGATGCGCAGATAGTTATTACCGTCTTTCAGACGGGTTAGGTCGACGTTATTGCCTCGTTTGGAAGCAATATCGCCGCGGGTCTTGTTAAGCAGATCAAGTAATGACTTAGACATGTATTTCTCCTTGTTGTGATTATGGCCATGGGCGCTTTGCGCTTGGGGCATTCGCTTGTTCGTGGCTCTTAAAAGCGTACATAATAATAGATCACTACTTACTTACTATCTAACAAAAATTATCGGGTGGCGGTGAAGCGTTCGGCGCCCAGTCGTTCAATCTCTACGATGGCCATTTTCGAGGCCTGCACGATCATGTCTCTACGGTGAGAGAAGGCGGTGACAGCGTGCTTATAGATGTCAGCGATCAGACGTGCGTCATCCAGTTTTTGGCGCTTCGCAAGGTATTGTGGGTTTGTGCGAACCTTAGCTTCCAGTACTGATTCATTGAACTTTATTCCATTCATACTCAGGTTCTTACGTTCAATGTCGTAAATTTTTGCCTCTATGGCATCGAGGGCGAGTTTGGCGTCTGCGACCTCTCGTTCTGCGCGCGCTAGTCTTGCGCCGTACTCCATCAACAGCCTCGGTTGCTGTCGCCAGACCTCTTCCAGATTGTCGCGATCGAACTCCAGATCGGTCATGATTTTTTCGTAAATTTCGGTGCTCATTTTGTTATGTATCCACTTACTAATTTATATCAATATTAGCATGAAGGAATCAGCTGGTGGAGCATGTGTCGTGAAGGTGTGAAGGTGTGAAGGTGGCTTATACATCGAGTATGCAAACAAAAAACCCGCCGTTTGGCGGGTTATGTTTTGTGAATTTAGTTATTTCCCAATGACCCGGCCATTGCCGCGTATTTAATCTCATCTTCTGGGATTTCGGGGTGAAGCTTGATTTGTCGAATAACATAGGCAGGGACTTCGTCGCCCCAGAGTTTCGCCGCATCTTTGCAAATCTTATAAGCTAAATCTCTATGTTCAAAAGCATAGGCTTTACCATAGGCGTATTGTTGACAGCTGTGTACATATGCACCAAAGTCGCCATCCTTGTCTGGGAAGGCGCATCCGGAAAGTATTAGTGAGGTAGCGACGATGGCTATGTCTTTAATCGTGCGGGGCATTATTTTTTCCTCAAAATTCAGGTTTCATCTGCTCAGGAAATTTCTTAGATGAAGCGTAATAGCTCCCAAGGGTATAAGCCTTTAACTGCTGTTCAGTGTCGACTCGACATGATGTGTTATAACAAGCACCGCTGATCATCCCATAAGCTGCAGCCTTTTTGTTTAAGTCTGCCTTTGCTTCTTCGATGCTGTTCTTGCTCATTGTCACGACGCATCCTGAAACAATCGCTTGGGCCTTGCGGTCGTCCATGTTCAAAATCACCGTGTTGGCTTCTTTACTGTATCCATTATTCTTGTAAACATCGGCAGCGAACTCACGACATTCAGTGTAGTGCGGGCTTGTTTTGACCTCATCATAATTCGGTATCTTCATGCCAGCACAGCCAACCATTATGAAACTCATCCCCGTTATTAGCGTTTTTTTTATCATATTCCTAACCCAAAGGCTCCGTTATGAGAGTGTGTAGTCCAGTTAAGTACCATTGTTGGTGCTACAAATATGTTCCCAAATTCACGAGAATAAACAAGAGCATCCCTTGAAAATGTGTGGCTTTATGTCTCAATTCTGTTAGAACGGGGTAAATTTTACACTGATTCCAAAGAATGCCCCGCCCTATGGCGGGGCATTCTTTATGCTACTTTTTTACCGAATATGTTTGATAGAGTGACTCTGGTCTGTCTCTTAAGCCGGTATCTTCTGACGTCGCCTATCTTGCTCACCTCCATGAACTCCTTGGCCACCTTCAGGACAAGACGGGCGCGGAAAGTTTTAAATGAAGCCAGCTCTTCTTCTGGTTTGTCTGATTCATAAATCTCCAGCAGATATTGGCACGCCTTTGGATCTTGCGTTTTTAATGCCAGCGCACGCGCGCATTTCCGTAATCGACAAATAGGATCGGCGCCATCCTGCTTTGCAAACGCAAATGCCAGATCGAGCGTGACAGGGCAGTCAATGATTTCCCAGAACTGGGATCGCAGAGTGGCTTCAATCGCCTTATCCTGAAACTCCTGTGGTATTGCTGTGAGCTCTTGTGCAATTTTATTCGCTGCGCTCATGTGTTTTCCTTTAGTCATTTGTTAATAGTCTCCGCTACCTCTGCCAGAATGGCTTCCAGCTTTTCTCCTTCCTCTGGACGGAAGTACAAAATATTCGGGTTAAATCCATAGAACACGGTCACGTCCAGGTCTGGCAGATATTCTTTGCGCCCAACAAGATCGGATGGCTTGCTCTTGTTATTGAACAGCGATGTCGCCCGGCTGCCGCACGTCAGCACGTAGGTTGGACGAACCAGATTTATCTCTTCCCGCATAAAGTCGATAAACTGGCCGATCTCATCTTTGGTGTAGTCTTTTTCCTTATCCTTTACCTTTTTACACACGCCTGTGACATACAAATCACCCATACGCAGGTCACCAGAAACCAGCAACTTGGCTTTGAAGTCATCGTAGCCGTTCTCCATGAAGTATCCGGTACGTGCATCATTGCCATTGGCGTTGTCGAGTATGACCATAATTTTTGGCTTAATGCCGATGCTTGGTCGTATCAACTCATCGCCCAGGCCCATTTCTGCGGCCATGCGAGTCATCAGCACATTGACCTCTGCAGAGCGTTTTGGGTTCATTTCAAATGGGCGTGAAGCTTTCACCGCATCGATCACCAGATTGCCCATCAGCTCTGCCTGATCGCGCAGACGTTCCGGATCGGTCGCCGACATACTGCCAGGTTCAATAGAGGCGAATGCACCAACCTTTTGTAGAGACTCACGTACTCGGCTGTTACAGGCTCGCTTCTCGACCGCTTCCTCAAATTGCTCAAGTGACTCGAATTTGCCGCCAACTTTCTCACGCGCTCTCATGATGGCCTGGCAACCATTCTCAGAGCAGCCTTTCACAGCAGAGAATGGCGCATACAGAACCTGGCTGCCGTCTTCCAGCGTGCGGATCTCAATTCGGTTAGATGACACGTTAACGTCTGGTGGCAATACGCGAATGCCATAGGTCAGCGCATCCTTAACCAGCCCCTGGTGCTTATCCTCGCCCAGAATGGTGAGAGCAGCAGCGAAGAACTCAGCAGGGTAATGTGTCTTTAACCACATAGACTGATAGCTGATCAGCGAGTAGGCAACGGAGTGTGATTTGTTGAAGGCATATCCACCGAACTTCTCAAAGGCGTCCCATACTTCTTGGGCTTTCTCAGGGCTAAGACCTTCCTGCTCGGAAATAACTTTGGCAATTTTCATGTGTTTTTCCCGTCATTAGCTTCAAACGCTAGCTTTTTTTAAGATATTTGCGATTTGAGTGTTAGAGATGCCGAATTTTTCTCGCAACTTTTCATAGGTTGCGCCAGCCTTGCGCAAGGCGACCACCTCAGCTCTTGCTTCAGCATCCAGTTTTTTGGATGCTCTTGAGACAACGATCGGCCCACCAACTCGTGCCCATTTCTTCCCGGTGACGATATGGTGAATGTAAAGCTCAGTTAAACCATATTCGGCCGCGAGGTCTTTGTTCAGAGCGCCTTCTGACTTTTTAATGCGAATAGCAATGACGACTTCGTTGGTTAGCTTGGCGTTGTAGCGCCTCTCACCAAACTCAACGGTATCGTGTGCAATGGCGTCAGCCATGTTGTCGACTTGAGTGCCATACGCGAGATTGAAGGGCGCATTGTTTGATGGTCTTCCGTCAAGATGACGAATAAGTAAGCCTTCTGGTCGTTCTCCGTGGAATGCAGTTGCTACCAGATAATGGACTGTGCGGTCGCATTTGACGCCGTTGACGCTTAGTTTCACGCCCAGATGTCCAAAATCATTGATTACGCGAGGTTTGAGGATTTGCCCCTTCTTCACCCATTCACCCCCATTGGGGGCTGTTCGTATAACATCTAAAGAGCGAATGCGACCTAAACTGGATGCTTCGTAATAACCTTCAAACTCAGGAATGGATTTCCAAATTTCTTCCACCGTCAAACTCCAAAATCAACAATATCAGCGTTATCACCAATCGCTTCGTCATAGGTTCTGCGTTTGCCGTCAGAGCACATCAGCTTGGCCTTTTTGTGGACTTCTACTGTGCTTCCGTTTTCAAGTGACAGTGTCACCCAACCTGCTTGCGCTCGTTCTACAAAATCGCTGCCGATCGCTTTCATCTTATCCATGTTCTTTTTACCGATAGCGGAACGCAGAGCGTCAGCCTCAGCCATAGAGAATCCAGCGAGTACGCGAGAGCTTTTCATGATCTGCTCTTGATAGAGTAAAACGCCGTTGGTTTCTTTAGTTGCTTCCTCAAGACGCGGATGAATTGAATGTGGAGCCATAAAACCTTTTGCCACGGAGACATAGTCGTCCAACATGCCTGACTGAATTGGACCTGGTCTGAAAAGCGCAGTTGTGGCCACAATGGTTTTGAAGCTCATTGGCTCGATACCACCACCCAGATCTTTGAGTAGCTTCCTCATGGGGCCGGACTCAAGCTGGAACACACCTTGCGTATACCCCGCGGCGAATCCATCAAGTACTTTGCGATCATCCAGTGGGATGGCATCGAGGTTGATGTCCTTACCGGTGCTCTCTTTGATGTAACGTTTTGCGCTATCCAGCAGATCGAGAGTGGCCAGGCCCAGAACGTCCAGTTTGATCAGCCCCATGGCCTCGCAGTATCGTTTATCGAATGCGATGCAACGCGCGTCTCCACGTCGCTCTACAGGGGTACGTTCCGTCAGAGGTACGCCAGCGACAATCATCCCTGCAGCATGGCGGCCGAAGCCACGCATCAGGTTTTGCAACTTGCTCGCCGCCTTAAATGCGTCCGGATGTTTGGTGGCGTACTTGTCCAGGCTGGCCAGCTGCTCGCGCAGCTCCGACAGAGATAAACTGTCATCCTCCAGGTTCTTTAGCTCCTTGGAAACAGCCATATCAGCCGCATCGACGCCATAAATACGAGCTGTGTCGCGCAGCGCGGAAGCGGCGCCCAGATAAGTGAAGTTCGGAATGCCTGCAACATACTCTTCGCCATATCGGGCATTCAGATACTCGATCACTTCATGGCGCCGCGCCTGGCTAAAGTCCAGATCAGCATCCGGCAAGTCGAGACGTTCAGGGTTAATGAAACGTTCGAACAGCAGGCCATGACGGATAGGGTCAACGTTGGTAATGCCGATGCACCATGCCACCAGAGAGCCGGCGGATGAACCACGACCTGGCCCGACCGGAATACCAGTCTCGCGACTATGATTCATCAGATCGTGAACCATCAGAAAATAACCGCAGAATCCCAGGCGAGTGAGCGTCTCCATTTCATACTTGAGGCGATCGACATAAACGCGGTGCTCGGAAGCTGGTGGTGTGTAGCCAAATTCTTTGTTGCTGAGACGTTTTCGAAGCCCTGCGACAGCCAGCTTCATCAACGTTGCAGGCTCATCGTCTGCCATTTTTGGCAGTGCCGGTGCCATTTCGTGCCAGCGCCATTCGCACGCCTTAACGATGGAGTCCTGCGTTGTAGAAGCCATGGCGGCAGACACAGATACGCCCATCCGGACAGAAAACTCTTTCAGAGCCTGCAGCAGATGACGGCGACCATTTATTGCATTGTCGCGCTGGTGGGGGATACGCAGCCGGTGTGGCTGATCAACTTTGATATTGTTCATCACCATGTGGGCGATGTCTTTGATATCAGCGTCATCAACCCCTTCGTAATAAGCTGGGTAAAACGCAACGGGCTCGATTTTCAGTGCGCTTGCCACTTTCATGGCTCGCACGTTGATCTGGTCATAGAATGGCGTAGGGTGCGGATAAACTACGCTGTAGAAATTCTCGCGTCCGCCGGCAGTAATCAGCGCGCTAATAATTTTAGCGAAGTCCGGGCGCTGGAATACGCTGCCGATATCCGAAGTCAGCAACAGTATATTGCCTTTAGCGTAAGTAGCCGCCAGCTGTTCGAGCGCCAGACGTGGTACGAAGTAAAACTGCTCGCGGGTATTGGCTAAAGTCATTAGTTCGCAAATGTCGCGATAACCTTGCTCGTTTTTAATCAGTGCGGTGAAGCAGTAGTTACGTCCACGCTCCAATGATTCCATACATCCATTAGACTCTTTGGCCAGTTTAGCCCGGTACTCGTATGTTGGATCGTCGACAACATTCAGCTTAACACCACAGATCACCGCCATCTCATCGCCAGCTGCTTGCTGCAGGGGGATAACGCTGGCGATATTCATCGTGTCAGCAGAGATAACCGCGGTATAGCCAGCCTCCTTTGCCACCTTTACTGCGTGCTCTGCTTTCAGTGCTGATTCTCCCAGGGAAAAATCAGTCCTGACCATCAGTGCTTTCATGTGTTTTTACCTTCTGTTTTTTCTTAATTTTGTCGTTGGGGAAGCCGACGAACTTCCCGTATATCGAAATCGCAACTCCTTTGGCTGCCTGGTGGCAGTCAGGCCTGTGAGCGCATGACAAACAGGCCGCGCCAGTTTCAGAAGCTGCGATAAGAGATCCAAAGCAACCTTTACGCACGATTAACCGAAGATTTTCTGAACCACTTCACGCGCCGCTTGCGCAGAGGTGGAGGGGAGTTTATTGATGAATGACTTCTCAATGCCGGCTGCGAAATCACCTCGCATCATTCCGATTTTTGCGGACAGAAGCAGCTCACGCGGGCCGATTGGTTGGCTGATCAGGTGTTGCTCATACCCGTCTCGTACCAGATTGGCGAACTTAACCATTTTTTCGGCGTATTCACGGATGATTCCCGCTTCGACCAGCATGTTTACCTCAGCACCAGGCTTCATGTACTTGACGTGAGATACGATGCCAAAGCGAGAGAAGTTAGCCGCGTTCTGGATGTTCGTTCCTTGATAAAGCCCCGTTTCATCCCCTGAACCATTAGTGTTGCCTGTACCGATGAAGGCGAAGCGCTTATGCGGCGCCACGCGACGCCAGTCTGGTGTCGCTTCTTTGATTACGAGTGGTTCGCCTTCCAGAACTGGCTGGTAGATCCCCAGAATCTGCGGGAATGCAAAATCGTATTCGTCTGCCAGATACACCCAACCGTTCTTCATCGCCAGCGACAGAAGCCCTGGTTCAAAGTAGGTTGTGCCTTCTCGCGCCAGAATCTGGCCCGTAATATGGGATTCCTCAGTTGATGCCGTATGCTGTGAGCGGATCACCGGGCGATTCAGGAGCGCGCAAAGCTGGGTTGGCAGGGAGGTTTTCCCCGTACCAGCATGACCCCACAGATAACCAGGAATGCCGATCTCCAGCATCATGAAGATGTCTTTAATCAGATCGAAGTCGCCGTATACATAGCCGGCTTTCACTTCTGGCACGAACTCCGGATATGGCGTGTTGATGTTGACCGTCACCTGAAGGGGTTTGCCTCGGGGCGTGCCAAGTTCCTTGATAGTCAGGCCAAGCAGCTCGTGCGCGGCGACAAGCTCAGTTTTGTATTCGACAGTCCCTGCATAGCCAGGGTGGGAACTGATATCCGCGATTTTGCCGTCTGCGCCAGCCCTCTCAGAGCGTTTTGTCTTTAACGCTTCAATGGCCTTTGGAGACAGCGTTGGCTCCCCAGGGAATGCTGTGGTGTACATTTTCACTACGTCATCCACACCAAGCCCTTTGGCTTCTTCCGGAATGCCTTCACAACGTCCCATCGAAAAGTGGGATTTGAGGTGATGGAAGGATTTTCCGCACCATTTGCAGGTGACGGCATCAGAGTGGGCGTCTTGTGGTAGCGCAGTCGCGGTCATGTGTTTTTCCTTACTTGTTGTCGTTTCTGGGCTCTATTCTATACGAATGTATCAGTCTTTATAGTAACTAGTTACTTATTTTATAGGGCGCAAGATTTACCCTAAAATGATACGAGATAACTCGCTGACAACTGACGTACCCAACTCTTCGACCTTATTCACTAGCGCATAGTTTTTGTAATACCGGCGCGGCGCGTCCGTAAGAATGCCAATGGCCAACAGGTTGATGTCACTTGTGTTTTCGATGTCATTCGTTACAGAGCGCAGATGGTTACTAAAGCCATCCCCCGCAGCGCATGGGGCGCCGTCGCTCTGCACAATCATGATCTTCTTGTCTTCCATACGCCCTGCAAACAGAGAAGCCAGCTGTGCGATGCTCTCGCCATCCACGTTGTTTAGCAGGGGGAAAGTCTCCGCCACACAGCCCATACGAGCACGTATCTCTGGGGAGTTCGCTTTCTCATGCCAGTTTTTAATAATCGGCAGCATAAGCGCTTCAAAGCGGCTAAACCCACGTTTCGACATAGTTGCTACATCCGGATTGCCATAAGTAGTGAAGCCGGTAATGACGTTCGGAACGTGGATACGATCTAGGGCGTCAGCCAGTGTGTATGCGGATGCCAGCGCGAGCTCGATTTTTCGGCCGCCCATTGAACCTGACAAATCGATGACCTGTTGAACGCACGCGTTCACGGCCTTGTGGTCTTCTTTTCTCCGGAATACCCGATCGTCATTCATCGACAGTCGGTAAAGACTCGCCCCATGTACGCGTCCACGACGCTGGCCAGGGATGAACTGAACACGGTTACGACTGGCGATCGCGCGCTCCAGGTCTTTGGCCAAGGTAGATGACACCGAGGAAGACAGATGTCTCTCCACCTTCATCTCAAACAGTTTTCTGCCCTCTGGAACAATGCGGTAGCGATCTACGGGAGAATACATAGGGATTGCGCCAAAAGCTTTTCTGGCGCGCTTAATATGCTCTTCTGCCTCGTCAATTGGCCCCAGGAAGTCGTAGGAGCGATTGTATGGCCGGTAATCAGATAGTGACGCGCTGGCCAGCTCCGACTTGATCGCCGACGCCAGCGCATCTTCGGTTGAAGAACCTATCTCTTCATCGACGTTTTCTAATGCCTTGAGAGCATCATCAAGAGACATATCGTCAGCGTGTGGGGCAAAGCCGGCATCGCTTTCATCCGAGGTGTCCCGATCCCCTTCATCCTTCTCCTTGCCACCGTCTTTATCTGCCTTACCTTCACCGTCTTCGACAGCTTCACTGTCATCAGAGGAGCTGCCATGCCTGTCCTCTGAGCCATCATCCGTGGACGGACTGTAATCCCCTTCATCATCTACTTCTTCCCCTACATCCGAGCCCAGAGATGTAACAGGATCATCAGCTGTCGTTTCTTCGCTGTCAGGCAAGTCGTCAACATTTTCATGGCCTAAATCGCCATCTTCAGGTTTATTTTCTGTATCATTTATCAATCCATGCCTGTTAGGTATGTACTTACTTATCGATTTGTCTGATTTTTCATCATCTTCATCGTCAGAGCTAAACTCATCAGGAGTGCTATCGAGTCCCTCTTCGTCACAAACCTCAGTATCGTCTCCAGCAGCCGGCTCATCTGAACTGTCTTCTTCTGGTTCGGTCTTTTTGGTTACAGAGGACTCACGTTCAGGTAACGGCCCTTCTGGCATCTCAGTCATTTCACGCAGGATCTTAGCCATTGCTGCTGCAACCTTGACGCAATCCTCAGTGCTATCCATACGACGGACAGCTTCATCGACGCCAAACTCTTTCAGAACGGCAATAGGTTTATCGATGAGGTGCCAGTGCTCCTCCATGAAATCAGCAAAAGTTGGTTGGCCATCCCACGCCCGTAGAACCGGACAGAGGAAGAACTTTAGAAACAACTCGCGTTGATCCCCGCGGCACATCGCTACCGCCTTTTTAATGTGGGGATTAAAATATTTATCAATCATGAGGTTACGTGTGGACAATAGGTTGCGCCGGCTGCCGGTGAACACTTCACTCATGCGACGTTCGATGTAGACGTCTTCCAGGGCATTCCAGAGTCCGAATGCCTTTGTGTTGCGCATTTTCTTGACGACTTTTTCGTCTGTGAAAAGGAGATGGCCAACCTCGTGATCAAGGAATCCACGTATGGCATTCATAAGCGCAGGGCTTGCGTCATCTGGTATGGATGGGATGTTAACCATGACTGGCTCCCCCTTTTTATTGTAGCGAACGTATGCTGTATCTCCGCATTCAGCTACAGGAATGTTCTTGCCCGAAAGAAGACCAACGACGCGTTTTACGGAATCGCGGAAGTCCTGTACCTCTTTGAGTACAGTTTTGCTGGGTTTGGTTGCCATGTGCTTTCCTTATCGAGTAAACAAATTGTTTTCAGATATAAGAAAATAACACTGCGCGAACAGGGGAGGAAGCAATTCGCGCAGGGGATCAATGAGTTATAGGCGGGTTATAAATTTTAGTTGATTCGAACCGCGAAAGAGAGGTCGCCAGTATTGATCAGCGTGAAAGAGCCATTTTCCAGGGAGAACCGGAAAACAGTAGCGTCGCGCGCTCTAACGTTTACCTGGTGATTTGGTAACTCAGATAGTACTTCTGCAGCCTCCAGGTGTGTCAGCACGAAAACATTGCCTACATTCAGAGCAAGTAAATTAGATGACAATTTTTCCATTAATAGCATCCTAATCAACAGGTTTCATTTGGAGGTGATGGTACTACCTATTAATATAAAAGTTAATAAAAATGTATCGTAATGTCTTAAACAAAAATAATCAAAAAAATCAACAGAAGTACCGGATTTTGCTGATTTATCCCTTATTTCGCGTGATTTATGTGCGATAATTGCCTACAAATAGCCGGATGTAAGACTTTACAATAATAACCGTTGCTGTAATATCGGTAAGTACTTACCATACAAAAAGATCACGCGAGGATAGTAACTACAATGACAATGGCCGATGAGAAGACCGCTCGTTACGTCGCCTACATCGATTCTTTAATCACTGTTTCGCCGAAAAGTCAGTCGGCGATCTCACGTGAGATTGGTTACAAGAATCCCAACATTTTGTCCCTGATAAAAAAGGGAAGAATTCCGCTGCCGGTAGAGAAAGTGCTACCACTGGCAGAAGCACTGAATGCGGACCCAGTACGTCTCATGATGATGGTTCTTGAAGACCGTCAGCCTGAGCTGGCAGATTTTTTACGAGACCAGGGCATAGCGCCGCTGACTCCGGAAGAACGTGAGGTTCTCGCAGCTTTCCGCAACCGCTTTCCGGCTCAAACTGATGGTGTTGAGCAGGTTGTCGAAGCAATTAAAAAGCTATGAGAAGTTTACTCTGATCAGCTCGGTGGATAGGCGATCTCCCTTCATTTTGTGGTCAATTTCTTCTAAATCTGGTTGCTCAACAATCGACGAAATGTACGATGAGAAGCTCTCAAGGGCTTCTCGCATCTGATCCATGTAGTCATATCGGTCGTATACACGGTCGATACCTTCCAGACTATGATTCATGATCTTACGTGATACTTCCTGTGAAATATTAAGGGCAGGAAAGTAGCTGCGTGCCGTTCTACGCAGATCGCGTGGGGTAAACGACTCCACTTCCCCCAGCTCCGGCCGCTCCAGAATCCGCCTCAACGCTTGGGCTATTGCCACCTTCGACATTGGCGTATCAGCTTTTTTTTTGTTCGACGGGACGAGCCACTGGCTGCCGGCGCCATAATCAATCAATTCTTCTACGCACTTCCGCATCAGTGAGCTCATCGGAAGGGTGTGCGACCGGGCCGATTTGTTGCGAGATCCTTGATTCCATACATTTAGCTTAAGGTCGAACTCGCTTACTCTGGCCCGCAGCACTTCATCTGGACGTCTGGCTGCTACGAGGCAAAGCCTTGCCGCCCATTTCGTGCCCGGACATACGTCGAAATAGTCCCAGACATTCCAGAATACCCAAACCTCTGCGTCCGTCAGGCATCGTTCCCGCGGGGCCGTCTTCGCGCCGCCGGCAACTTTGTTCAGTGATATATCATTCAGGGGCGATGTTTCGATAATCCCCTGGAAGGCACACCATCCCAGGAACTGCTTCATGATGGAAAAAACACGGCGCCCCATCACGATCTTCCCTTCTAGGATCAGCGGGTTGACCAGCTGATTCACCATTATTCTATTCAGGTTACTTACTTTTTCCTGAGCGATATGCGGGAGAACATGTATCAAAACACAATGGACAGCTATCTCGGGCCGGCGGCGAGTTATCAATAATGATAAGCGAGTGAATAACATGAATGCGTCGGCGAAAGTCAGATCGGCGCCCTGCATCGAGACCGACCTGGCATCCATCTGCGATGCTCGATCCAGATAGGTGATCGCTTCCTGTGACGTGTTTTCCGCTGCGCGTGCTCTGTCAAACGTGTTTTTCATAATCTGGCCACTGTATGACGCTTTTTATACTGTGTTTATATACAGTATATTAGGCATTGTTTTTATTGAGATCAACCTAAAATACCCTCTTTTGTCTAATGATTCCATACCTACCAAGTATGGAATCATAAAAGGGCGTTTTAACGAAAAAAATCGCTCAAACTGACACTGACTACCGTTCAGGAGACAAGTGAAGAAAGGCTCATCTGGAGGAGCCTTTCTTCTGTTAAGAAGCCGGCCACAGTTAGTTCTGAGTAACCAAACACTCTACGGTGTATTTTTCACCGTTTTCACTAGGTCGATACATGACGGGGATTTGATCGGTTCTGCAAGCTAAGTATATATATAACTCCGTATCATCAGTTTGAGTGCCGCCTGCTGAAACAGAACCCCCTGGGGGGACTTCTAGTGTTGCCCTAGTATAATTTATGCCAACTCGTGACGCCCCTGATTTCTGGGCTTGGCACTTTAGATATTTATGTTCTTCAATAGGTTGTTTAATACAATAAGAGACTAAAACCGGGAATGTACATTTATTGACGAAAAATAGATAACCGTTTTCATTGTAATTGGCTACGCATTGTTTATTTACGCCATCCACCCATTGTCTTTCTTTTTTATTTTTCTTCGTATGTAGTTGTGTGGTGGATGCAATTTCTCCCTCTCCAGAAGCTCCTTGCTTATCGGCATGAATGGAGCTTTTTAATGGCCATTTTACAATTTGGATCGGGTCACCGGTATTCTTTAGTTGCATTATCCAGTCACCATATTCGGATGCATTCATACATCCTGCTTCATTCGCGTGCATTCCTTTCATAGAACTTCTCAGATAGGATCGCCACTTGTCTCTTAACACACCACTTTCAGCATAAAACCCTGTGGCGGGGTCATTTGACTCAAACAGGGGAGTTATAAGGGATACCCTCGCGCGGCTACCATCCTCTATGAACATCAAAGAAGAACAAAAGACTTTATTAGCAAAGGCGCCGTGAGACAAAAATAAAATACTAATACAAAGCAATTTGATAAAATAAGCTATAAATCTTAGTTTGCTTTCTATTTTTACATTTAACCACTTGATAGACGATATTGTTAACTGACTCATACGAGTAGCCTCGCATTAAATTATCGAGTAGAGTGTAGGCGTTTTACGCCTGAAATTAGTATAGTGCTTCCGCTTGGTTTAAATGCAAGAGTCGATATAACTTTGTAGTATCACTGTTATAAGTTTTATGTTTATTTTGAGATAAATAAGGGCACGGTATGTTGCTCAACCACACGCGTCTTAATAGGCAGTGGATGTTCAATAATGCTAATTATTACTAGCTTAAAAATAAGTTCCCTTACAATCCATCTTAGTCATTTACGAGGAGTGAAAACGTTCTGCAACTTCCGCAAAATAGCTCAGAAGCTGATTATTGTTTGCCGGCATTTTCTCGTGGGCCGGGGTTACAACTCCCATAAGCAGGTAACGACCTGAATCCCACATATGCTCGGTATAAACTAGATAATGGTTTGAGGTGCGATGAAAGTTTGCCTGGCGTTCCGTCCAGGTACGTTCGTAACGCAAATTCAAGTGGATATGATGAACGTTTGCGTCGGATGCAAACGTGGGGAAGTCGAAGGGGGCGTCTCGCCCAAGAAGATCCGAGGGCGAGCCGGTTTGCTTGTAAGTGATAAATTCTTTTACTAACTGATCTCGAAGCTCAGGGAATTCGTTAAATGTAGGTTCGAAAAACTCTGCCCACGTTTCACTACTATATTCCGCTGTTACAGCCATTTAGCCGCTGCCTCTTCTCCAGTTCTCGCCAGATGAACCATCGCAGCGGTGTTTATTCCTGACTCACGAACATCTGTTTCTCGAGTCAGCTGATCGATGAGGCTGAGATAATTTTTTGCCTCATTATCCATTTGCTTAACTGCTCTGAACAGCATAAATTCAGGTGAGTTTTTTGCATAGCCCTGAATCACATGCTTTTCTGGGAGCATCATGGTTAACGAACCAGTTAAAGCGGCCATCTGAACGGCGTCGTTCTTCGTGGCTTCAGAAACAGCAATGGCATCTTCCAGATTTTCACTGGCAAAGTTTGAAAGCTGCATCCGTACGTCACGGACTTGTCTGATGATGTCGTTAAGCGCGATTGTAACTTCCAAAACATCTTTGTGATTAAAGCGGGCACCCATCTGAGTGACCTTTTCAACAATCAACGGCTTGCACTCGGCCGCTTTGGCCTGTGGCTGTAGGCTGGATAACACCATCACGACAGCGGCATGTAGGTACTGAATGTTGAATTTCATAATTTACTCCAAATCCCCCGCGTACACTTTGGGGGTGCAGCATTTTACTACTTAGACTCACTATAAGCTAATAGATTTACTCTTACCACCTATCAAAACAAAACCTAGCTTCAGTTTTGATGCTGCAATTTTTATGATCGCTATGCAGGTGCTCTACCGGAAAGAAGGGGCCAACTGGCCCCCTTACGTTTGTTACTGAACGGAGGCGAAGGCCACCAGCTCTGTGTATCCGCCAATAGGTTCGCCGTCGACGAAGATCTGCGGCACGGTTCTTACTGGCTTTCCGACTAACTCGCCCAGGGTGGCTGCATCGATACCAGTCGCGACGATATCAATATACTCATAGTCACCATGACCCTGAGTTTTCAGCTGCTTAGCAAGCTCTACTGCGCGCTTGCAGTAGGAGCAGTCATCCTTTCCATAAATTTCGATTTTCATGTCTTTCCTTAGCAAGTTAAAGATGTGATTTTCTGGCAGCTAGTAGAGATGTTTTCTTCCATCTTGTGCATTGCCATGCCGATGCTCGATACATGTGCTGGCGGCGCCATTTCCTCGAACACGCTCTGCAGGTGATTTTTGATGCTAACCCACTGGGCTTCTGTCGGCCGCTCGTCGCCCAACTCAGCGAACCCCTGCAGCCAATAAACAAATTGCTTTGGTGTCATATATGCCTCAAAAGTCTTTGTTACAGATAGGCTTGAAGCGCCACTTTACACAGATCTGAGCGCACGCAATCTTCGGCTGTGAACTCAATGAGCCCTACTTGGCGAGACGGTTGGAACCGCTGCAGGGCGTCCTCAAGACCAGATTTAACATTACCCGGCAGGTCGCATTGGGTTACATCACCGTTAACGATGACCGTCACGTTCTCACCCATCCGGGTCAGGAACATTTTCATTTGTGACGCTGTCACGTTCTGTGCCTCATCGAGGATGACCACAGCGTTTTCGAACGTGCGACCGCGCATGTATGCGAAGGGGGCGATCTCGACTTTGGCCACCTCTGGCTTTAGGCAGTATTCGAGAAATGAAGCACCAAGGCGTTTCTGCAGCACATCGTAGACGGGACGAAAGAACGGAGCGAACTTCTCAGCCATATCGCCAGGCAGGAAGCCCAAATCCTCCTCTGCCTGCAGTACAGGGCGCGTAACGATAATTCGGTCTACTTCCTTATCGAGCAATCGCTGTGCCGCGACGGCCGTCGCCAGGAAGGTTTTACCACAGCCGGCTTCGCCAGTGGCGAACGTCAGCGCTTTGCTATCAAGGGAGATAAGATAGTGGGCCTGGGCCTCATTGCGTGCCTCTATGGAGGAAGTGTCACGCTTCGGTTTTGGGGGCAGAGCAGGGGCGGCGGATGCCAGCTCGTCTACGATAATTGTGTCGATCTCGTAGCCGAGAATACGCGATTTTGACTTAAGCGCCTGGCGAGCTGCGCGGCGCGCCTGTTTACGTTTGTTTCCCATATTGAGTCCTTTCAAGTGAGTAACCGGAAGAACTATACCTAAAATCGACAGATAAAGTAAGTAAGTAATTACTTATATGCTAAATATCTATCTTTATCCTAGTAGTGCTATACAAAAAGAAAAGAGGTATCTTGCGTATATTCTTCGCGAACTTCTTTTTGTTGCTCGTAGGAACCTTCTGGGAAGATCTGTATATGAACATATGGGATTGCAATTAATTATGACACCTCCAGACAAAATTGATACCACAAGTCTACTAACCATACTGGGCGTCATCGCTGCGGTTTGGGCTCTTATAACCCCAAATGCACGTCTTCGCTTGCGATTTTGTCTGGCTTGGTGGGATTGGGCAATTATTGTTACTTCATTTATCCTAAGTAATTACTTAGTGTTCGCACCAACTTTGAAAGCATTGGGTTTATATTTTAGTTTTGGCCCTTGGATGTGGGGATTAGATAGTTCAAGTGCCGTATATCTTATATTACTTACTGTTTCAATTTATCTTTTAGCACGCTTAAAAAATCCAAAACTATCATCTAGCAGGACAAAAATATTTCTCGAATTAGTCGAAAATTTACACCTAACTAAAAAATATGATGATCTTGCTCAATTGCTTGCGCCGCAATTAGGGAGGCTACTATCAATAATTGATAAACCAGCAAAGCGGAGCTTTCTTAATAAAATTGCCGAAAAACTTCGGTTAACTAACAGTGATACAGCTGCCGAACATTCACGCGAAGCATTAATAAATATTGTTTCCTCACCTGAACTCACAAATCATTTTGCTCTTGCTCATCCCTCTCTATGCTTAGAGTTAATCAAGATTGAGTCAAAAATTCGTTCTGATTTTTCTTATAATTTCATGAACTCATTGCTCAGTTCACCTAGCAGTCGTCTATATGTTGAACTAAAAAATAATCTCAACACAAGACGAGGGCATCGCTTGTTGATTCCCGAAAGCAACCGTATCTTACACTTTTTCTTCTCTAACGCCAAGTTTGCTGATCAAACACAGATCTATCAAGATATTGGAAACAACCTTTTCTGGAGACTTGATGAGGATGAAAGCCTTATAAAAAACCTTAATAAACCATTAGGTTCCTACAATGAGGTGTCTAAGTACAAGTGTCCCATATATTCTGGCGTCACTATGTTTGAAATCATGGTTCATGAGGGTATTCATCAGGGGCATCAAGATCACCTGTGGCTTCATTACTATGAACATTTTGCAGATAGAATTTTAAAGAATATGGACAAACAAACAAATGAACACATTGGTGAGTGGGATACTCCTTTTCATTACCTGTTATGTCACTTATTCAAAGTTGCTACTGATTGGGCAGAACAAAGTGCATATATTGATGAAAAGGATATTTCTCAAGAAAATACAAAAAACAAAGTGCACTTCGACAAGCACTACATTTCAAAAGAATCTACAAAATTACTTGGTAACATGCTGCAAAAAACCATGCCCAATAATAAATTAAGTTTGTCAACTAGAAGGAGAATTTTGAGTTCTGTTGTATCTTGTTATATTAGATTGAAAAGAGATAAGAACTTAAGTGATATTGCTTCGTCATTATTAAATTATGCTACCAAAGGCGATTTAAACTCCGCAAGCCCGAATTACCGCAGAACACTACTAGAAATATTTAACACTCTCGATGATTATCAATTGAAGAGCGAAGCAAAGGAGTTTAGAGCAGCAATTGAATCGGCAATTCAATAACGGCCTAACCCACTGAGCTACATCATCTAAGGTTGACACCGTCAGCCCCTGTCGATTTACGGACTTGTGGGGCTGTATCGCCGATTCACCGGTGTCCTTCGCAGCAGTCCTACCAGCTTTATGCAACTTGTGCTTTACGTTTTCACCAAACGCTTACAAGCCAAGATCTTTAAATACTCTCCGAGGGTTGAGGAGGGTTTTCATTCCGATCTAATCGGATGTATGGAATCATTTAATCGTATAACCAGAAGGATAATGAATCCGTGGCCACAACGTTGCGTGCTGGCTCACCTAACCAGCCGGGTTACGTCGCCATTTTTAACCCAAAACTAAACGACATAAGTAACAGAAATGACGTAACAGGATAGACGGTCGGGTCTTTGGGAGCCGGGATGTGTTGGACATAATACCCAACCGCCCATTCTGTTACCTCATCGGTAAGGGCACTGATCAACCAGATGCCCTACCTGCGTTTTGCAATCACACTCGCTTAGTGTGTCCCATTTCGGTGACGAGGCTGGAAACTGACCTCGCTGGTGTTTAGCTTTTTAGGCTACTGCCAGGTACTAATTGTCGTTTGCAGTTATCTTTAAACGTTCAAACAGTCGCGTCTCATCGAAAACAAGCCAAGCATAGTTGTATCAAAATAATAAGTAAATACTTACCTATTATTTCATGCATTCGCTTGCTCTTTTTTTGATCAGCTTTGACTTATCATCCTGCGTCCGTTGGATTTTGGCCGTGAATCTTTTTGCCTTTATGCAAAGGACTTCATCTTCCTTCAGCTCGCCGTACCGCTGTTCAAGCAGAGAACCAAGGCACCAAAGCGTGTCATCGATACGCTTGCGACTGGCGAATCTTAAGAGCAGTAGCTTTACAAGAGACTGGCCAACTGTGAAAGCTACTGCGACACCAGAGGCCACAAAGTACAAGCCTACCCACCAGTCTAAGGAGGTTAGATTGCTCATTTTGATACCCCTGTCTCCTGAACGACGCGATATACCCTCTTACCGATACGTAGTGTTTTGGTCTTCAGTTCCTGCTTGATCAAGTCATGACAGATGATGAAGCCAAGGGCGACGCCTCCAGAAAAAGACAATACGATGTATGGAATCATGAGTATTCTCCTGCTTCAATCAGTTGCTTTAGCAGCTCTCCATCCATACTGGCCAGCGCCTCTTTCTTGGCGTTTGTTCCCATTGTTTTAATGGCGTCCAGCTTATGTTTAAGCGCGATCAGCTTCTCCATTAGTCGGTCTTCTCCTTTAAGGTTTCTTTGATAAGTTCTGAATAAATCTCGCTGGCATCGGGCAGTCTGCCAGTTTCAGCAACGGTCGAAGATTGGCGCTTCCCCTTAATTCCACTGTAGATAGATGCACTGCCTCTCTTCGGCTGCAGAGTTCTTGCTGTTCGGTTTCTTTCCTCCACCTCTTCAATGAGCGCCGGCATATCGACGAAATACAGCGACTCACCTTGCCGGATTTCCTCCACCATCATTTTCAGCGCCTGGCATTTTCCGGCCGAAATGGCGTTCGCACAGGAGGTGAACGATGACGCCGGCAGTCGCTTCTCTTTGAAGGCAAGGATCGTGTGCTGACAGACGGTGTAGCTGCAGTACGAGTCATGTCCGTTAAGCTTCACTTCCGGGCAACGCAGCGAGTAGCCGTTGAGTCCAGAGATCGAAGGGATTTTTGATAAGTCAGTTTTGGTAGCCATTTCTCTAAACGATAATCTTGTACTTACTTACTAATCAGTTTAAATAACTCTGTACGGGGACACAGTACATAGTCACGGCTTACCAGGTGGCCCAGCCGGTCATCTTGTCACTTGCGGCTTCGTATCGATAAGGGGTTAGCAGGTCGTTTGCAGCATGAACGGCGTGGGATTTGGCTTCCTGACCCAGCATAGGCATTTCATTGGCCAAACGACTGATCTTACTTGCGTATTGCGCCAACACCCCATCACAGACGCGGCCAGCCTCAACGATCACGTTGATTAAATCCAGATCACTACGACACAAGTCGCAGATACGCCCATAGTCCAGCTCACGAACACGCGCTATAGCCTTGTTGTAATCTCCAGACATAATCATTTCCAACAAGCCTGGTGGGGCCACCAGATCTACATGGCGCTTTTCAACATCGGGAGAAGTCATGACGCTGACGAAAGCCTCTCCTACTGTCTCGCATTTGCTTTCTACGGCTCTTAGAGTCACGTCCACGCTCTTCTCAAGCGTTTCTCTGCTTTCCATCTGGTAGCAGTTTGAGAAGATGATTTTGTCGTCATACCAGGCGCCAAAACGCGCGACTGGCCCAATGCCGGTCTCAAGCGACGGGACGATGAAAGCAACCAGAGCTACACGCTTTTGAACAGTACCAGGCATTTCAGGCGTCTTTGCGTACCACACCACCACCGACGTATGTGTCGCCCCTTCTTTGAGAGGAATGCAGGATAGCGCATTCGATATATGCTCTGATGCCGTGTTGAATGAGGCATCGATGATGCTCTCCAGCTCGCCCACGCCAAGCTCTACGCCTGACTTCTTGATCATCTCCAAAACTGCCTGTTCGATATCTTCTTTCATGTGATGTCCTCCACAACCAGAAATAAAATTATTACATGAAAATATGTAAGTAGCTACTTATCAAAAGACAGCGAAGAGGGACATAATGGCACTAACCCAACACAGCAGTGCATGGGCCACAAGAGCGTTTGGCTCGGAGCGAAGCTATCTATCAAGAGTTAACCTTATTAATGCTGTTCGTACTCTGCTAACATCTTAAAGCGCATAGAAATGTGTCAGGGTATTGACCACCCTGATTGATAACAAACGTCATAAAATTAGAATGCGTTTTGCATAGAAGAGGAAGGTATGACTTTTTGGAACGATTCTTATCAAAGCGAATTAAATAATATAACCAATTGGATAAATGGCAATTTACCTAATAAGTCAAACATCCAAAATGACTTAGACACTCTTGATGATGAACAATTCCCGGATGCCATTTTAGTCCATGCATGGGTGTATTTTAGTTTCCTGTTCAACAATAGAAGGGAATCCCTCAATAAGTACACTCGATTTAATCAAAAACATTTGCAAGAAAGGGCCATACCTAGTTTAGATGAACTAAAATCGAATAGATTGTATTTCTTAAGTAATTTATTAAGAGTTGTATATGAATATTACTTCTGGACTCAGGATTCGGACAGCCGACCTGTATTTGTCGACACAAGAGTCCTTGAAAGATTAGACCGACTATCAACCGCAACTGATTATAATGTACAGTTCATATGGATAGAGCGTTCAATGCCTGCCGCCCTGACAATGAGTATATTAGTATCGGATGAATTTGATACGTTAAGAAAGATGGCCAATGATGTCAGCGGGTATGAGGATAAATTTACAAATCAGATAGACTCTGGAACTCAGAAAGCGAATGAAAAAATAGAAAAAATATCTGCTAGCCTTGCTGAGTTAATTGATAAGGCTGAAAATTCTCAAAGGGACATCAAAACGTATGTTGATAAGCTTGATGAATATAAAAGTGAGTTCAACTTTGTCTTATTGAGTAAAGCCTTTTCAAAATTATTACAAACAAAACAAGAAGAGTACCGAAAAAATCACAATACCGTCGCTTTCTTTTCAGCATTATTGGTTGTTATCCCTGTAGGGGCTTTACTAAACCATATTTTGGAGTGGTATAAAGTTGAGTTTAATTTCAGCGCGCTTGCATATTACTTGCCAATACTATCGCTAGAGTTGTTAATGTTCTATTTCATGCGCCTTTATTATATTGAAGGTAAGGCTATTAAAGCTCAACTCTTACAAATAGAACAGAGGCTTAGTCTATGTGAGTTTATACATGATTACGTGGAGACAAAAAACAATTCAGGCTCTGAAAAGGAATCATGGTCGTTATTTGAAAAGCTAATTTTCAGCCCTATACAAGTTTCTTCTGAAAATATACCTTCCTTACTAGATGGTGCGTCATCGATTGCAGAGTTGGCAGGAAAAATTCTATCTAAAGAAGCAAAATAACTATTGTTGGCTGCCACGGCAGCCAACAATATACTCACGAATTAAACACTCTTATACCGAGAACCTTGCTATGCAGCTCCAGCTGCTTAGAGTAGGGTTTTGCACGATAATAGGCTTTGAGAATTTGTTCCTGGGTTGCTTCCCCGGGATCTAGCCCTTCTTCTCCAAGACAGGCTATTTTCACATTTAACCCTATACTGGTTAATCGTCTGGCGGCCGCCATTGTGTTGCGGATCGCTTGCTTCTCGCTATCCCACATCATGATGACGTTTCGCAGACCATCAGCCTTTAACGACAGAAACGCGCCCAGTTGGTCTTCTGCGTCTACAGTCGTGTTTCCGGACAGATGCATCCCGAACGTGCCAATGGGCTCTACGTAGTCCCGGAGCGTCTCTTCGTCGAATATGGCGCGCTTAACCCCCATGACATCGAAAGCCCCCTCACAGACGACGACGGTCTGCTTACCAACTGCGTTATGACCGTTATAGAGAAACCTCCCGGATGCCGGCAGCTGCACAGGGAAGAGATATCGGCGTTCTGCTGCGCCCGTTACGTCACGCCCCTGGAATGTCTTCATCACCCCATTCAGATCGTAAATCGGTATCAGGATGCGCATATCGAATGCCTGCCCTTTAACCTGATCTGTATATGGGTCGACATAAGCATGCTTTCCCTCGACGCAGTAACGCAGGTCAAAATATTTGGCCAGCTCCGGGTTAATGTTCCGCTCAACAAGATAGTCCGGCAGCCGACCGTCAATTGGCAGTTCATAATGCCGCGGTAAAGCCACCGGGCCTTCAAGTTCCACAGCACTGGCCAGCACAACCTCTTCTTTTTTTGGCGCCCAACCTTGAGACAGGAGTGCGTTATGTACGTACTCCTCAAAGGCACGACGAGACTTACCGCTGTAGTGTTTGAGGAAAACCAGCTTGTTAAATTGAATTTCTTCTGGGTGATCGCCGGCGAAGCATTTCCCGACGTTGTTGGTCAGGTTGAAATAGACCTTCCAGTTTGTGCTTCCACATACCGGACATTCTTTGATATTCACTTCGCGGCCGCGGGCGCTTACACCGCCGCGACGATAGATGATGCCTTCCATATCCAGCCATTGTTCGAAATCCAGCTCGGACAGTAACTCTTTGAGGTCACTCATTGTCATTTACCGCAGTTTTTAAACGGCAATATTTTGATAAGCCGCGTTTTTTGAATACCATAAAGGCTCATGTGTTTTTCCTTTTGTGATTAAACAAAAGGTAATTTGGAAGGGCGTGGGGCTGTTATCCGTCTTTGCCCCACGCCTATTTTTTAAAGAACTTCCATGATCCGCTCGATGAAGCGCATCTGTTCGAGGTTCTGCTTAACGCGAATACTCACCCCGCCCTTCTGGTTACGAGAACCAGCAAAATAGAGACGTGCTTCGCCTTTGGCTTCTTCCTCCTCAGTCTTGTTGATAGTGATGACTAAGTCGGCAATACGGACTTTTTCGATATTGTCCGCGGCGTGCATCATGGTGGCCACTTCGGATGAACCACCTTCACGGTTGGTCTGGGATGCCGTGATTCCTGCAACGTTGTGCTTATCGTAGAGAGCACGCAGATCGGTGTAGATAGAACGGATGTTCGCCCGGTCGTCACGGAGGTCGTAACTGGCACGCATCAAATCCGCATAGTCGACCACCACCATATCCGGGATCATGCCATTCGCTTTCATGCTATTGAGCATACGATCCAAATCTGCAGGCGACATGCTTCCTGACGGGCGCTCAACCACCCAGAGATTCCCCACCCCTTTCGTCGCACCAAGCTCCGCGAGTTTCCGGTGAACGTCGTCACGCTGCTCTACCAGCTTTGACATCTCCGTTTCAGACAGCCGCGCATCGAAGCGATCGGAGAGAATCGAGGTATGCACTTCGAGAGAAAGATACAAAACGTTGTAGCCGGCCAGCGTTGCGTTAATGGAGAACTCCCCCATCGCTGTCGATTTACCTGATTTCGCAAAACCCATGAAGAGCACCATCTCACGTTTCGCCCACCCTTTTTGATAGAGCATACGATCCAGAAGCGGCAGGCCAGTGGTGATGCTGTTCGGCACGTAATCATCAGAGGCTTCATATTCACGGGCCTTGTAACGTTCCGCTGCAGAGGCGTAATAGTCATAAATGCCCGTCGCTTCGTTAGAACCGATCTGCTGCACTTTGGCCATGATGGCCATCGCTCCCTGGAAGTCACCCTTCTCCTTCATCTCGGCCGCTTTAATCAACGCATCGTCGAACGCTACACTTTTAGCGAACGTCGCGACCTGGTCGACCATGTAAGCCGTATCAGAGAGTTTTTCCGAGAGCACTCGCTTAAACGCCGCCACAACGTCCGGGAACATCTCTTCTCTGATCGTCTTATCGCGTTTAGCACGCTTCAACATATCGAGGATGGCCGCCGATGAAGGCGCGCTCTTATACATTCTGAAATAGCCCGATACCATGTTCACCAGTATGGCGTTCGCCGCATTAGAGAATTGGTTGGGGGAAACCAGATCGCCGGCACGAGTCAGAAACTCATGATCGCGGCAAAAATATGCCGCCAGACGATTCTGGAAGTCGTCGTCGAACTCTTCAGACAACCCTCGTCCCGTGTGGCAAAGTTCGGTCATGTGTTTGTTATCCTTTGGTGCTTAAACAAGTTGTTTTCTAATCGTAAAAATATGGAGCAGGCAATCAACACAGTCGCCGTGCTTCTTCCAGTTCTTCCGGGTAATGGGCATAGATAACGCGCTCAGGCACCAGCTCCATCAACCAGACAGCAGAGAAGATGGTGCGGATACGCTTATCACGGGTAATGTGCTTCAAACGCTCCAGAACCCATTCAAAGTAACGTTCCTGAATTGGGTCGTGCTGCATGTCCCCTAAGTGCTTAAAACTCACGACAGAGTCATCCAGACGCGTTCCCGCACGATTGGCGAGTTTGCTTTCGAAGATCTCAATCAGTTCTGGCTGCCAAAGATGCTGAGGGCGAGGTAATTTGTCCCAGAGCCGGCGTGCAGCTGCAGAGAGAACAGTTGATATAAAATAGTCATAAGAGCAGCAATACCGATCTGCAAACTGGCGAGCTTTCCAGAGAGATGTTTTGTTCACCGCCGAAAGCTCTTGGTAAGGCAGGCGTTTCAGACCAGTACTGAATGGCGCCGTCTCGAAATGCTCGCGGCCATGAGACAGCATGATCTGTGAGTATGCACGCTTATAGGCTTCCGTGAACAGGCAGGTTGCCATCAGCGGGTGCATGTCGCGATAGTCAAACCACTTCGTATCAAAGAGCTCAGCCTCCCCCTGGCATCGTGAAAGACCGATGTTTTCCGCAACCCACTTGTCCATGGCCGCTGTGTCCCACTCCATCATGAAGTCGTACTGGCCGTTGTTTATGGTGTCAAAAAAGATCTGGCTCATGCTCCCACCGATAGGTAACTACTTACTTATCATTTGGCTGATCATAGCGACTAGTTACTGTTTTTGGAAGTGGAAACGGAAGGGAATGTGTCTGGGAATTTGGTATAAAAAGCCTGTCTCCATATAAATAATATGTAGCTTAGTATTTATATACAAAAGCAGGCTACAAAACAGATGCCCAGAATCACATAATTTGATTTAATTCCCAGATGCTATGTTACTGACAGAACTGACTGATTAACCAAGGCTGACCATGTTAAAATCAGCGCTTTATCCTCGTGAGTATTATCAATATGCGCATGAACAAACTTCCCGGATATGGTCTTCCCGAGCTGGCTTTCTGGCCTCAGCCTAAATACGAACGAAATAATTGGTCTATGTTCTGTCTGAAACTTCGTGATGATGGAACTCTGGCTTGGTATAGGCGATATGTTGATCGAGGTATGCCAAACCTCGCCTTTGATGACGTCTACGATAGCTATCTTGATGCAAGAAAAGCGGCGGAAGAACTAAATAAAAACATAGCTTTCAATATAGATGATCTATCTTTAACTCAGCAGCAAAGAGAATCACTACGCTTAAAAATTGATAAGGCGCTCATCTCAAAATCGCGACTGATGGATGAGGAGCATATGATGCTAAATGAGGCCATTAGAAGACACACGAACGATCGACGTTTGTCATCAGATGAGCTAATTATCAAACCTGAAGGGTTAATCGTACGTCCCTATCTGCTAGACATACTACACGAGATGCCTTACTTGCATTGGATTTTCCTACCCACCTTCCAGACATGTTTCAGACTAACAGAACCTAACACCTGGGAGCAAGTGCATAGCCCCAGAGCAAAATCATCCAAAATTTGCTACCAGGAACGTATCGCAAGAGGGTTTGGTTTATCAGGCACTGCACATTGGGGCAAAACAAAAGCGACTATTCGCTCAATGCTTCTGCCACGTGCCAACCAGCTACTACAACTCGCCAGCGTAAAAAGAATGCTGGATGAGGCTCTCCGGAATGGACGAAAAGTAATCGTCGTTGGCAGCTTTGTTTTCTGGTTCGAAGACATAAATCAGATAGGTTGGAGTGTTAAAGAAGCAAATGACAGCGAAATTACCTCAAGAGGCAATACGCTCTGGAAAGAAGGTACTATCATTTCAAAAAATCACGGTCGAATAGTCGTTCTACCGTATACAAAGGAAAACGGTGAGCATGTAAAAGGCTACACCAAGAACGCCCCAAACGACGGCAAAGCGATTCCGAGGGGCTTTGTTGAATAAATCGAACTTTTGCTGAGTTGAAGGATCAGATCACGCATC
>OGCW01000015.1_pt1 | contig 129960 bp, 125 predicted proteins | sample 1570231 | NCBI WGS metagenome assembly OGCW01 (sample SAMEA2582168, study PRJEB24529) | metagenome | biome: Human gut stool | place: China | collected 2011 | reverse complement strand
CATCCAAACCGGAAGAGAAAAAGCTTCACGGTCTTCTGGGGAACATTCAAAGCGCGTTTGAGTGGGCGTTTGGCGAGTAGGCTCTCAAGTATCGCCTCGGTAGTAGCGTCCGGGTGCGGACGGAACATCCGGACCGCTTCGTGAGTAGTAGAACTTGCCCGTTTTGGTCGGTTTGACCTTGAGAAAGCCCCTGTCCACCAGTCTGTCGAGACATGTTCTGAGGTCGTAATAGGCGGAGTAGGGTTCGCGCACGCGTAGGTCGGCGACGGTCCCTCCTCCTTCTTCGCAGATGGCCTTGAGAACTGCGTAGAGTCTCGCGGTCATCTTGAAGGAGCCTTTTTCCATCGTCCTCCGCGATGAGTGAGCGGTTCTACTTGAAGTATTGCGGGAACTCGCGCTTTATGGCGTTGACGGTTCTCGTGATCATGCAGACTCGGCGCTTGGCCTGATCTGCCGGCATGGCTCTGCAGGCTCGAGCGGCTTCGACGAGTCGCTCGGCAGCCGCAGGCGGCAAAAGCCTGGACACACCCAAGGGTTCGTCCAGGCCGTTGACCACGCGGAAATATTCGACGAGCTCGCGTTCCGAATCCTTTGCGTTTTCAGTATTCCCAGACATCCCAACCTCCGCCTGATTTTTTGGTTTTAGGAAAAACTATCTTGACGGCGAACGGGTACATCGTCGCGCATGCTTTCGCTTTAACTTTTGCATCGTCTTGGAAGATGCGAGGACTGCCCTTGACTTCGTGCAACTCAACACGGCCGTCGGGATACTGCACCATGAAGTCAGGGAGGTACGAACATGCCGGTTGAGCAATTTCGAATTTGACCTTTTCGAACCAATATTCGACGACACGGCCGGCGTGCTTCTCTGCCTCAAGCCAAGCCGCGTAAGCCTTTTCTGTCCGATTCATCTGCCCGGACTTGAGTCGCCCCTTAGCGTAGAGCCGAGACTTAGCCGTGGCCGCTCGTTCAAACCCTTCAGCGAACATTCTTCTTTGCCTCCTTGGCCTCTCGTTGCTTGAGTTCCAACAACCCCTCGTAGTAGCCCTGCTCGAAAGCCGAGAGCTCTTCGCGGCTGGTGTAAAGCAGCGTGTACCGGCTCTTGGCTTCGCCGTGCAGTGCAGCGTCTTTGCCCTGCCGTCTGGCTATCTCGTAACGGTCTTCTTTTTTCATGCTGCAAGCTTCTCCTTTCTGATGCGCATTGACTGGCGGAAAATCTTGTGCTCGCGCACGTGGTTGACGGCTGCTTCAGCCCCAAGCAGGAACGTGATCTGATCGAGCATGTTGAACGCGTCTGCAATCTCTCCGATGAGCTCGTTCCAGTTCTTGTCGCTCGGCGTGATCTGGTAGCGGGCAATAGCCGCGCATGCCTCTCCGAGTTCTTCCTGCGCCTTCACGAGCTGCAGGTCTTTGCCGTAGTGCTTGGCGATGTCTTGCAGCGCCTTTGGGTCAATCATCGGTTTGCTCCTTTCTTTTCCTTCGTGTCGATCTGAAACTTGACCTCGGTGAGAGCCGCAAGCTCTGCGAGGCTCGCCTTTTTGAGGTCGGCTCTGAGCGCCACCTCGAAGACGGCTCGCACGATGCGGCGATCCAGCGTGATCTTGTCGGGGTGGCTCATGCGGCTTCTCCTGCCGGTTGAATGTGCGCGGCATCCATCATCGACAGCGCTTCCTTTTCGGCCTGCGCTTGAAAGACGACTTCCTCGAATCGCTGAAGCCGCACGATCATGTCGGCCTTGTTTTCGGCCATCCATCGAAGGGAATCGACGATTCCCATCTTTGCGGACTCGATTGCGTGCATATGGTCCTCTAGCGACAGGCGTAGCAAACGGTGCCCGTCGTCAATCGCCGAGAACTTTTCAAAGATTTCAGTCGTAGTCATGGCCACCCCACGGAGTAATGCGGTTTGAATCAACGCAGAAAGCCGTTGCCTTACGGTTGAACCACAGCCCTAAGCTTCCTTCCCAATCGCCGTTACGCTGTTTGCACACCCGGATAAATGTGTCGGGGCTGTCGGCATCCTCAACGGGCGTGAGGATGTTTTCCTGGCGACGCTTTTCCTTGTCGCGATTGCGCTGCACAATCACCTGGTTATCGACTTGATCCCCAATTGCGCCTGATCCTTTGAAATCGAATTTGCCAAGTTCGTCGGACTCGGTCTTACCCTTTCTGACGTGGTGGATCAGGTGAACGTGAACATTCATGCGATGGGCCAAGTCGCAGATCATCTGCACCGTATTCTTTTGGGCATTGAAATCGTCTTCGCCCGCAACGACCTTGGCGAGGTTATCGATCAGCAGGTGCTTGCACTTGTATTGCGTGGAAGCCACAACACCGGCACCGAGCACGGCGCGCGGGTCAATGGCGCCTACATGGTCAAGGATGAAGAGCTTATGGCGGTACTGCGCGTAAAAGCGACGGACCTCATTCACGTCCTTGGTCTTTCCTCCAAGCCACTGGCGGATCATGCGCGCCCAGGTGAACTTCGGGAGCATTTCGAAGGACATGATGGCTACACGCTCTCCCGCATCTGCCAGCTGCATTGCGAGCTGCCCTGTAAGCAGGCTCTTTCCGTGTCCGTTGATACCGCCCCAAAGCGTCACTTCGCCTTCGCGAAAGTACAGGTTCGGAGCGAATGGACACTGCACGCCGGACTGCAATCCCTCGAAGATACACATGGTCTCGTCTTCGTACTCGTCGGCTGTACGAAAGATGAAATTCGTGGGTAGCGTCTCCCATTCGTCTATGAGCGCTCGCTCGTCGTAGGGCATTTCATTCATGCTGCTGCCTCTTTGAAAAAGTCTCTGTGGCCTTGCGTCTTCGGATTGAAAACCTGCAGGCCGTCTGTGAAATCGGTAAAGATCAATCGGGGCTGATTCTCGAACTTCTGAAGTTCCTCAAAGATCACGTTCGCTCTCCGGCGTCTGACTTCGTCGCAATCGATCCAAACGTTTCGGTTTTTGCAGAACTCGAGATTTGCTCTCTGCAGCACGTCGTTGTTTTCGATCACCACCGTCAGACACTCACCCGCCAGTGGATAGTCCAGCTCGTGCTGGTGGGCCTTCGGGTTCTCTGGGACGACAAACCGCACGGAACTAAAACCGCCAAACGAGTGGATCTTGTCTATCAGCTTCTTATCCGGGAGCATGTCGCACCTCCTCCCAGACTTGACCAACGAGGTCTTCAAAGATTCCCGGCTGATCGTCTTCCTCGGCCTGCTGTTGAGCACGTATCGCCTCTGCGCGTCTTCTGGCTTTGGCTTCAGGCGTGAGTTCAAGCGGAGGCAACTTTGTCTGTTGGCTGTCCTTGAGCACCCAAGAGAGTTCAAACCCCTGCCATGCCCTTGCAACCTGTTCGCGCATGATTGCCTCCAGGTTCCATTCGGGATGACCAAGTCTTCGGGCTTCATCGGCTTTCTTCTTCAACCCGTCAATGACCGACTGGCTAATGACTGCTCTCTTGGCTTTTCGATTGGCTTTCCAGTCCTCAACAATTTGTTCTGAAACGCCGTAAAAATTCAGAGCGTCCTTGGTCGCGCGCTTATTGTTTCTTATTTGGTTTCTTATTTGGTTTCTTCGACCTACATCTGATGTAGGTGGTGTACCCACATCTGATGTAGGTACCCTAGTGGCATTGGATGTAGGTACTTCCGATGTAGGTGCATCAAATGTAGGTACATTGGATGTAGGTACTTTTGATGCTGGTACTTCTAATGTGGGTACATCAGATGCAGGCACTTCTCGATTAACAAGAACGTACTTGTTCCGTTGACCTCGGGCTTTGACGACATGGACATGACCGAATTGAACAAGCGCCTCGATTGCCTTCACGACCGTGCGTTCATCCTTCACGCCGGCATCAGCGCAAATGGTCGCCAAACTCGGATCACACTGAGCCGTATCCTGGTTGCGGCGTCCAAGCAACGAAATGCCGGCAACCGCCTTTTCGACTACGCCAAGCCTTTTGTCGTCACGAATGGCGCGCAAGAACGCGAAATGATCGAAGCCGCTAGTCATTTCGATCCTCGCAATCAGCACAATCCTTCGAAGAGTTTCCAGTCAATATCGGGGCGCAACTCCCAGCGCGTAATCCGACCGTTAGTAACGGTCTCGATCTTTGCAGCCAAGGCAACGCCTGGATGCCGTTCCTTACTCGAAATCAAGTTCGTCAGATACGTGCGCTTGATGCCGCACCGGGTGGCAATGGCTCGCCGTTCGGCTGGCTTGAGCGATTTGAAAAAAGCCGTAGCGTGTTCATTCATGGAGATCAACACCATATAAGTGTTAAAAATTCACACTACATGATACACTGTTTTGGTGTTACGACGCAACCCCAAACAACACTTTCGAGGTGATGATTTTGGTTAACATGCTGTATATCACTGGAGAAAACCATGCTCGATATACCTGCAATACGAAGACAAAACCTGCAGAAGATTCGGGATAAAAGCTACGCTTCAAATGCAGAACTGGCGCGCGCAATCGGTCGTTCGTCATCCCAAGTCAATGACATGCTTTCGGGCACGAAATCTTTTGGCCCCAAAATCGCCCGTTCTATCGAGGAAAAACTGAAGCTTCCACGCGGTTATCTCGATGAGCCGCATGAACTCGAGAAAGTGCCGATGCGTTTCGGCAAAAAAATCCCCATTATCTCCTTCGTTCAGGCTGGAGACTTTACTAACGCAGGGGACGACTCTTTTGATGAATGGATTGATGTGCCAGAAGATATGCCCGATGGTTCTTACGGCCTGAAAATCAGAGGGAAATCAATGGAACCCGCCTTCTACCAGGGGGAAATCGTTGTTATTGATCCAACACTGTCAGCGAACCCGGGCGACTTTGTCGTGGCCAGAATTGCCAATTCCTCAGAAAACGAAGCGACCATTAAGCAATATGCCGTCACAGGCATTGACCGAAATGGAGTGGAAACGTTCGAGCTGCGCCCTCTGAACCCGCTATTCCCGACCTTCTCATCCAAAGAACACGACATTGATCTTCTCGGTGTTGTCGTTGAGAAGCGAATCAAGATGCGGTAGCAAAAGAGGCGCAGACAATGATTGATCAAAAAACTGCAGACAAGTTTCTTGCCACAGAAAAAACACCTCTGACAAAAGAAACATATAACTGGAACCAATTGGATAGAAAACCAATTTCTATTCCCCTCGAAGCCAAAGAATTCCGAGGGGAGGCATTTGCGTTGGACATTTCGCGCAAAAAAATCGTCCTGAAAATGAAATACCAGCTCAGGGCTAGGCAAACAATTGTCTTGGCAAGACTAGATTTCGGTGCTCCTCACAGAAACCCCGACGGAAAAGAAATTGGCGTTCCTCACCTGCATTTATATAGGGAAGGATATGGCGACAAATTTGCCTATCCTGTGCCTCCTGGCATGCTAAGGAATCCCAACGACCCCAAAACCTGCCTTGAAGATTTCATGGCACGATACAATATCCAAGCACTCCTATTTAGTTACTCAGAGTCCGTTAACGACGATTTATTTTCATGAACGACATCGTCAAAACCTACATGCAGTGGATGGAGTCTCAGTTCGCCTGCATTGAAAAAGGCGGATTCGTAGAAATTACGACTCCTTTTTTAGACAGGCACAACGACAAGATCCAGATTTATGCCCAGCGCAAAAATGGCAACTACCTCCTAACCGATGCCGGGGAGGTGTTGTCAGATTTGCAATGTTGTGGCATGGATTTCAATACCGATAAGAGACGTGCACTGCTAATGCAAACACTCAATGGATTCGGCGTCAAAGAAGTCGAAGGAGAGCTTCGCGTCCAAGCATCTGAATCTAATCTGGGGCAAAAAACAAATAACCTCATTCAAGCAATGTTAAGCGTGAATGACCTCTTTTGTCTGGCGCGTTCTTCTGTCAGCAGTCTCTTTCTGGAAGATGTTGAAAACTGGCTGAATAAAAAAGAAATTCGCTTCTTGCCTGCTGTCAATATGGTTGGCAAATCCGGACTTTCCTATCGATTTGACTTTGCTATACCAAAATCACAAACCAAAGGGATCCCTGAGAGACTTTTACGAGTTATGAACTATCCTGACAAGGGACTTACACAACAAATTTTGTTGTCTTGGGTTGATACCAAAGAGGCTCGTCCCGAAGAGTCCAGGCTCTTCGTGTTAGTGAATGATTCTGAACAAAAAATTCCTGCTGCAACATTAGAAGCATTTTCAAATTACGAGCTGAAAACAATACCCTGGTCTCAAAAGGAAGATTTCGTTGAGGAACTAGCAGCTTAGGCTTAGTTCCCTATGCCGCCCTTCGGGGCGTTTTTTTTGCGCCTTAATTTTTGATTCAAATCAAACAACAACCATTTTCCCCACCTTGTTGGTGTTTCCTTGGTGTTGTATTTTGGTGTCGTTTGTGTTGTAATTTTCAACACCAAACAAACACTGAAAGAGAACACCATGACTACTTCCAAAACATACCTTCAGTCAAGAACAATTCCGCCGGACTCAGTCATTTATCTTGACGTTCGAAGCTATGACAGACCGGCTGTTGTTGTTCGCGTTCCTTTTTACACATACAGTGAAATCGCCGCCGGTGTTGCCCTATTAACCAACGAAGAAATTGAAGCAATCGTCGCGTGGTGGATGCTCAACAAGGATCACCTGGGAACTGCTCCCCAGCGCGATTTCTGGAACGAAGTGCATAGAAAAAATTTGAAGCTTCCTCTTGAGCTGTCGCCATCCGCTGTGCTTCGCGCTGCAGCAAGTTGTAGTCAAAGCAAACGTCCCGGTAAGGATTGCTGTTCTTTGAAGGATTCTTCCTACCTCGCTTCTGAAGCCCTGTCTGAAATAGAAGCACATCGTAACCATCAGGACCACCACAAGTGACTGCGTGGTCGAGAGCGTTTCGCAGGTTTACAGCTTGTCTGAATCCGGAACAAATGGAATCGAGTTTTTGACGATCTTCTGGGCTTCCGATCTCTTCCAAATCATCCAACAAATCAGATGGATTTAGTTGATCTCGAAGGTAGTAGCCATGACGAAAACCTTTTTTATGGAACCCAATGATGTCAACAATAGTCGATTCAAACCGGGCGTAAACAATCTGGGTGACTCCGACAAGAAACGCGTATTTGGGCTTGATTGAAAAGTTCACTTTTACAGGCAAAGGCAAATCATCTAACACAAGTTTTCTCCAGGGATGATTAGAGAAAGTCGGTTTTTTCGAACTTGTTTCCGACGCTCTAATCATCCCACGGAGGCCAGGACAAAGGAATAAGCAAATGCTCACTCCATCCATCGACACCTTCGGCCTTGCACAGGCCTCAAGAGACATCAGCGATGCCGCTGCGAAAAAAGCCCAGTTCCGCAACGACGTCGACGATCTGATCTACAAAAGCCTCGAAAACGCAAAGGGACGCACCCGGGTCATCCTCGCCGACTACTTCGCGGACTTCCTGGAAGACGCCTTCGGTGCCTACGACGACGCCGACACGTTGCGCAGCGAAGAGCGCGTTGCCGTCCGGGATGCTCAGACCGACGAGGAAGAAGAGGAGGCGGTTCGCCGCCACCCATGGTGAGGAGAACTCGCATGGAAAAGAACTTCATCGACATCGCCTGGCGGTTGAGTCAGCCTGACAAAGAGATAGGTCTCACCATCTATCTGCCGGACGAAACAACGGTGTTCCTCACTTGCATTCCGTTTGATCAGTTCTGCGAGGCCATCAGCAACTTGCGAGAAGCGCGCTGCGTTTACGGTCGCAGCTTTGCAATCGAATACAACCGCGAGCATCTCCAGTTTTTCAGTAAAGGATCCGGCTTGTCTGTTGTTGCTACCGAACTGTTCGTCAAGAAGTTCATCCGGGAAGCCGAAGCATTCATCGACAGAGTGAAGGAGCTGCTCCATGAAGAAGCCTGAAGAAAGTTTCGCGCTGCTGTTCGCAGTTTTCGGAGGCTTCCTCCTTCTGATCCTGTTCGGAATCGGAGGAATGCCAGGCCACTAACCACCACAGAAGGCACGCCCTTCTGTCTGCCGCTCCGATCGAGTTATCTCCTGCTCGATCCGTAAGACCTTGAACCTCGGGGCGGCAGACAAAAGGACGCAACTCAATAAAAGAGACGACGAGGTGGTGGAAGTCCACCGGACGCTATGAAGCTCTTTGGCAAGAGTGGAGCCGAGCGCGGCACGGCTACGTAGTCAACCGTAGACCGTTAGCGGGGGTGCAGCCGCCCCGTCAGGCCAAGGCCTTTTCGAAAGAGAAGGCCCACGTGAGGCTGTTCAGTTTTTCGGAATTTCCGAAAGACTGAGCGGGTTGACGTGGAGAATCATTCCTTTTGTCTTTCTGAGATAATCTCGATCGTCTTTGTAACCTTTGTGAGCTTGGCAATCATGAGTGACGTAATTGCTACCGTTTGGGATTTTGACAAGACGTTAATCCCTGGGTACATGCAAGATCCGATTTTTGCTCATTTCGATCAAAATGGGGGTCAGTTCTGGCAGGAGAACAACGCAGAAATCCAGAGCTATGAAGAAACCGGACTGACGGTCAACCATGACACGTACTACCTCAACAAATTCATACGCGAGAGCCAACCTGGAGGAAAGTTCGACGGACTGAACAATAAGCTACTAGAGCAGTTAGGCGCGAAACTTAAGTTTTGTCCTGGCGCTATAGATTTATTCAAAGAAATTCACGCATTGAATGAGAACAAAAAGTACAAAGAGTTTGGCATCAAGTTTGAAAACTATATTGTGAGTACCGGTTTCAAACGCGTGATTCAAGGATCTGCTATTTGCCCTTACGTGAAGAAGATCTGGGGAGCAGAACTTATAGACAAAAAAGGGCAAGACGGCAAAGAAAGGCTCGCAGAAGTTGCTTACAGCTTGGACAACACGACAAAAACCAGGGCCATCTTTGAAATCAATAAAGGGGTAGGAATTGTTGAAGACTCGACAATTGATGTCAACACTAAAATTCCACTCGAAGAGCGGAGGGTTCGCTTCTGCAACATGATTTACGTTGCTGACGGTCCTAGCGATGTTCCTGTGTTTTCTCTTTTGAATCAAAAAGGCGGAGCGACACTTGCTGTATATCAAAAAGGCAATATGAAGGCTTTTCAACAAGTTGATCAGCTCAGCCGAGACGGTCGAGTTCAAATGATCGCAGAAGCTGATTACACGAAAGATTCAATTGCGCACATGAGGTTGACAACAAGATTATCTGAGCAAGCCAATGCCATTATTGAAAAAATTAAGTCTGCCTACAAGAAATCCCCAGGCACACCACAGCACATAGTCTAGAAAACACATTCTCGATACTTATTCAAGCCTCGCACCCGCGGGGCTTTTTCTTTTTCCGGAGCCGCTCATGAAAGAGGCTTACTTCGACCCGGCACTGCAGAAACACCTTGAGCGCAGGGCGCTGATTCACAAATGGCAGCACCGCCGGAATCTCATCAAAAAGTACCGAGTTCTCATCGCCAGCAGCGCAGCTTCCGTCTCGATGGTCTCTGCGCTTTTCTTTTGGAAGATTTATCCGCTCATCCAGGAGCATCTATGACAGAAGCAAAGGTTTACACCGCAATCTCTGAGCTCACAGACAAGCTCAGACAACACGGCATCGAAAAGGCCAAAAAGTCGCAGGGCGGACAGTTCAACTACGCCTACCGAGGCATCGAGGACGTGTACGCAGCGCTCGCTCCTCTGCTGCCGAAGCATCACATCGTTATCGCCCCGGTGCGAATCGAGAAGGAGCCGGACAGCACAGCCGGCAAGATGAGGCTCGTGCGTATCAAGGTGTCGTACCAGATCACCAGCACGGAAGACGGCAGCCACTTCTGCGTCGAGTCTCTCGGCGAAGGAGCAGACACCGGCGACAAGGCCGCAGGCAAAGCAATGAGCTACGCTTACAAAAGCCTCATGTTTCAGCTCTTCTGCATTCCCGTCGCAGGAATTCCTGACAGCGACAAACAGCAGTCGCCGGCGCCGGAAGAAGCGCGCCCGTTCATTGACAACGATCTCGTTGACCGGAACCGCATGGCCGCCAATACCGGCAAGGAGGCATGGGTCGAGTTCTGGAAGAGTTGTTCAAAGGATGAGCGCGAAGCCCTGCGCACATCCGGCGAAGTCGATCTTGCCAAGAAGATCATCGAAGCCATGCAGGGAGGTTTGCCATGAGTAGCCCGCTTCAGCAGACAGCGCAATGGTTCGCAGACCGCTGCGGCTGCTTGACGGCTTCACGCGCCGCATCCGTGCTTCAGCGCAGAAAGGACGGAAAGCCCACCGCTGCCTATGAGGCTCTGATTGACACACTCATCTGCGAGCGTGTCACAAACCAGCCGGAAGGCATCGGCAATCCGCCGTCGATTCAGTGGGGCAAAGACCATGAGGACGAAGCTCGCGATGCCTACGAAGATGCTACCGGCGAACTCGTTGACCTCGTGGGATTTATCCCGCACCCGACAATCGAATTCTTCGGTGCGTCCCCCGACGGCCTTGTGGGAGAAGACGGACTACTCGAAATTAAGTGCCCGTACAGCACAAATGTTCATCTGCAGCGCGTGGCCGCGAGAGTTGTGCCGGAAGAGTACAAACCACAGATGCTCGTGCAACTGCTCTGTACCGGTCGCAAATGGGTTGACTTCGTGAGCTACGACCCGCGCCTTTCCGGCGCATGGTCGCCAGCCAAGCTTTTCATCGCGCGGTATGAGCCAACGCAAGACGAACTTAATACCGCTCTGGAGCAATGTGAGACATTCCTTGCCGAAGTCAAGACGCGTTTCGACGCACTGGCAAAGGCAATCATTGAGGATAAAAAATGACAGACGTCAAAGCAATCGCCAAAGAGGTCGTCAAGGAGCTCAAGCGCGGGCAATCTCTTGTCGTGACTCCCGCAGACATCGCGCTCATGTGCGCGTATGCCCCTGATAGCAAACCCGTGCGGGACATGCTCGCAGACCCGACCTTTCCACCCTGCGTCTCACTGGTCGAAGGCGGCACCCGCCGCTACCTTCGCAAGGACGTGGAAAGATGGATCGAGCGCAAGTTCCAAGACGAAAGCAGGCTTGCCCTGCAGACCTTTCGAGCATAAGGAGCGGCCGCAGAAATGCGGCCTAACCCGAGCGCTTGGAAACAAGTCGGTACAGCAAATAGCCAATACCGCACACCACAGCTAGCGTCAGAAGATCGTGAAATACGTGCGGCGGCAATCCGAAGTGAAAGTGAGGGATGTGCATGGTCTGCCTCCTTAGCTGGGGGTTGAGACAAATCCATTGTACATATGGCGCCTCAGAATCGGGTATACTTTCCCTGCTTCTAAATCGAAGCGCGGGATTGGCGTCCCGTTTCTAGAAGGCGGTCAGCCGCCAAGTTGTCGTGAGCGGCTTTTTTGTTGGTTGATCGCAAGGGAGTAACCATCCGTTACCCCCTTTGCAAGTCTCCTTTACGGGCGGGCTTGCAGGCTCCTTCGGGAGGCCGGAGCCTTCTAGCCGGTACGCCAACCTGCAACGCCCGCCCACCATGATTGGCGTCGTGGTGCCGGGAACACAACCCGTACTAGAAGGAGACAGCAATGTCTGCACTCGCTATTTTCTCGTTCGAGAACTCTCAGGTTCGCACCCTCGGCACGGCCGAAACTCCTCTTTTCGTAGCAATCGACATCTGCACAGCGTTGGGGCTATCCAACGCTCGCAAAGCCGTTGCTGATCACGTCGATACGGAAGACATCATCAAAGCTGAGATCGAAACCAAGGGAGGCCGCCAAACGGTCAACTGCGTCAACGAGTCAGGCCTCTACGCCCTGATCTTCGGCTCAAAGCTCGAAAACGCCAAACGCTTCAAGCGCTGGGTCACAAACGAGGTTCTGCCCGCCATCCGCAAACAGGGTCATTACGAATGCCCGATCGCAACCATCACGCCCTCGCAACAGCTCCAGCTGCGCGAGGAAGTCGCCAGACGTGCCAAGGCTGTGTCGGCTCACTACCAGACCGTGTACCGCGCGCTCTACGCACGTTTCCAAGTCCCGCGCTACACCGAAATCCTCGCAAAGGACTTCGGCGCCGCAATCGACTTCATCCGCACGGTTGACCTGAGAACGCCCGTCGTCCGCGATGAAGAGCCGGCTCACGAGATGCTTCCGACAGCCAAGGCGCAAGTCCTTGCCTCTGCCGAGTTCTGCGAACACGTTCGCACGCTCGTTTACTGCTGGCGATATCTGTTCAAAAAGGAGATCGACCTTGTCTATCAAACCATGAGCGCTATGCAGTCGCCACACGCGCCCATGCTCTGGGAAGCCATCCACGACCTGAATCTCGTCTTCCTTGAGAAAGACCTCGAAAAGGTCGGATTCCCAGTGAAGGCCCTTGAATGCTACAAGCACTGGGCTTCTCGCCACAACGCTGAATAAACCAAACAACAGCCGCCTCCGGGCGGCTACTATCTCCAAAAGAGGTAACGATGAAACTTGATTGGAATTTAATGCGCGCCATCCTCGGCCACGTAGAAGCAGAGACGTTGCCAGACTTTCTGGACGACGCCGAAGCTCTTGGCCAGTGGAAAGAAGGACAGCTTCTTTCTGAGCGTCTGAATCAAGCGCAAGACCCGGCAGTCAGAGTTGTATACACGCATCTTCGTCTTCTCTGCGACAACGGGTACATTGAGGGGGTTACCGTAAGCTCCGGACTCAAGGGAAGGCTCATCTGCTCACTTGGTCCGAGCCCTTCGCTGTCGCTCTCTGGGTACTCTTTGCTCGAGTCTCTTCGCACGCAGGGATTCATAGACAAAATGAAAGCTTTCGCCAAAGAAAAGTCTGTGCCTCTTACCTTTGACACGATCAAAATGATCGGAAGTGCTGTGGTATCAACCCTGCTCAAATGATCTTCACGAAACCAACGCAGCCGCCTCCGGGCGGCTTTTTTATTGCCATGAGCAAACCAAAGAAAAAGCGCAACAAGAAGTACCAACCCGGTAGGCCGAAGATTCCCACTTGGGCTTACGACGCCTGGGGACAACTCACCGAAAAGGACTTCAAACTTTTCGAGGACACCGTCAAGATCGATCTCGGCCTCATCCGCATGGGCACAGACGAAAAATGTCGTTACGGCGACCTGCTCTACGCCATGCGTCAGCTCTTCGCTTTCGCAGAACACTTTGACGAAGACACCGACTACCAGTTATTGGCCACGATAGGCACAGCCGCCATCCACGCTCTGAAGAACGTCACAGACAACGAGAAGGAAGGCAAGCCTCGGTGCCAAGCGCACGTAGCTGCCCTGCTCGCACCGCTTGAGCATGCCATCAGCGTGTACTTCACCATGATGCGGGAGCTGTACCGCAGTGAGCACGAAGCCGCCAGGCGCCAAGCCGACAACCTGAGTCTCACGAAGGCTCTGCAAGATGTAGCCGTCGGAGGCATTGCGTTGGTCGCTCCGGACGAGACGGACAACGAGCTAAGCCGCTGCGGCATCAGAGGCGTCGCCTACGTCCACGACCGTTGCGAACCCGGCTACATGGTTCGAGAAGACGGGCAGAACTTTTGGGTGATACCGGAACGCCAAACCTTCGTCCGGATGACAGAACCGACCCTCATGTTTTTCCTCAATACGGAGCCGAGCTATGCAAACACCGTCCGAATCCAAAACCAAGATCGTGCCGCTTAACCGGCACACGAGCGTCGTCAAGATCAAGCCCTTGCCAAACGGTCGCATCCGGATCAGCTACCACACCGCCGGCACAAGCGTGTGTCTCTCAGATCTGACCGATCAGGAAGCGCTTGCACTTCAGGCGGCCATCAATGACGCGCTAATTGAAGCAGAAAAAGCCCCAGACTAACAGGCCTGAACCAAACCCCCGGAGCAATCCGGGGGTACGATTTTTTTGTCCTCAGATGCACGCAGGCCCCGGAAGCCGAAGCGTCCGAGGCCTTTCACTTACGCGCCTAGCAGAGCAAGAACAGGATCAGGAAAATCAGGATTTTCAGGACCCGCCTTGCTATACTAGCGGAAGAAGATTGATTGACCATTATCGTCTTCCTTTAAGTGCCTCGGAACTGCAATTCCGGGGCATTTTGCTATGGTTTTTCTGCCGCGATTGAGTGGCTACCACAGCAAAACCACTCAATTCTCAGCGAGTAATGGTCAAAACCTCGCCGGACATTCTCGGGATTCTACATAGGCCCCTGCCCTTCCACCATGCTGTCGAGACGCTTGGCAATATCCTCTGACTTCGGACGGTAGTAGCGCTGCAGCATCTTCAAATTCTTGTGTCCGGTCTGTCGAGCAAGGGACAGAAGGTCCAAACGCGGAACCCCCGTCTTCGGATCGGGACTGGCCGCCCACGTCGCAAACGTCGCGCGAGAGTCGTGGAAATTCAGTCCTTCTCGGATAACACGCCCCTGGGAGTCAAGTTCGGGACCAAGCCCTGCCCTATCTCGAATCTTTCTCCACAACGCGTCTCTAGTTTTGTCACACAAGGCCCCGAAAATCTGCGGCCTGTCTCCCAGTTCGCGAACGAGATTGATAATTCTCAAAGCCTCGGAACTCAAAGCCACATCGCGCCGGCTGTCCGTTTTCGTCACCTCGTGCGGCAGGTGAATCACCGCCCCGTCAATCCACGCCTCTTCAATGCGCAGGATCTCACCTGAGCGCATCCCCGTTTTGCACGCCAAAAGGAAAGCTGCCATCGTCAGCTGAACCTTGCCCCGCGGCACAGACTTCCCATCCCATCCGCTGGCGGCGAGCAGAACCTGAATGTCTTCTTCCGAGGCCGTGCGCTCGCGGTGCTCCGCCGGTTTTGGCAGAACGACGCCCACGCAAGGATTTTTAGAAATAAGGCCTGCTTTTACAGCAGCATTGAACACCGCCGAAAGCGTTTGAATTTCTTTGTGCGCTGTAGCTGGAGCCAAGGTTCCAATGTATTTTTGCGACGGTTCTTTGAGACGCTCGTCGAAATACTTCTGCAGGTCTTTATAAGTGATCTGACCGATCTTCAATGAAGCAAACGGCCTCTGCAGGAAGCGATTGATTCGCAAAACCTCTTGCTTTGCACCACGCTTCTTTTGCGACTCGGAGTCTCGGTACGAGATGAGCCAGTCCGCCACCGTGACCTTGCTGCTCCGTTGCTCCGGAGTCAGAGTCAGCATGGCCGCATACTTCCTTGCCTCTGCTGCCGTCTTGAAGTTCTTTTGCTTCTGACGCCCTTCTTCTCGCCAGACAACCCGATACCGTCCGTTCGGAAGTTTGGAAACGCCCGCCATTTTTGTCCCCTAAAACCGTCTGGCCAAATGGAAATCAGCCAGCAAAACAGCCAGCAAATAGCCAGCATTTAACCGAATTATGCCGAACTATGCCGACCGCGGGCAACAAAAAACCCCGAGAAATCGGGGTATGCCGAGCTATGCCGAAGTATTTTGGTGCGGATGGTCGGACTCGAACCGACACGCCTTGCGGCGTCAGAACCTAAATCTGGTGCGTCTACCAATTTCGCCACATCCGCGCAGATCGGAGCGCGCATTGTACCTGAAAGCAGTTCACTTGCGCGCTCAATTATCAGATCAGATTATTTGCTGCTTTCCTTATCCTGGCAGCAGCACTGGCCTTCGCCGTGGTGATGATGACCTTCACCGCCACAGCAGCATTCGCCTTCACCGTGGTGATGATGACCTTCACCACCGCAGCAGCATTCGCCTTCACCGTGGTGATGGTGGCCCTCGCCGCCACAGCAGCATTCACCCTCATCGTGGTGATGATGTCCGCCACATCCGCAACCGCATTCACCTTCATCGTGATGATGGTGACCGCCACATCCGCAACCGCATTCACCTTCGTCATGATGGTGGTGATGGCCGCCGCAGCCACAGCCGCAACCGCCGTGGCGAGGACGAGGCAACGGAACGGGAGTGAACGGTTCTTGAGCAGCCGTCACTGTCAAACCCACGCTTTCGAGCATGGCCTTGTACTGTTCAATGCCGGCCACTGCAAAGCCGTCTTCGGTCTGTGCAACACGCACACCGCGAGCCGTCAGGGCATAGACGGCTTCCTGCATCAGGTCGAGGTCGCCCGTGACCTTGAAGATCGTTTCCACCGGAGCTTCGATCTTGTAGAAGCCACCGTTTTCGTCAACGAGAACGTCACCAACCTCCAAAGGACGAACTTCGCCCAAAGCATTTTCGATCGTCTGATCACCGACAACGAAAGTTTCGGGCAGCTTGATACGTTCGAGGAACGCCAGAGCAATCGGCTTGGCACGGTCAAGAATCGGCTTGGCGGGTTCACTGTCGAGCGAAAGAAGTTTCGTGATGCGCATTGTTATGATTTCTCTAAAGAATGGATTTCAGGAAAAAATATCGGTACTACGCCGTCGGGCAACGCCGATCTTTTTTTGAGTGTGCAAAAGTCTAACAGAGGCTGACTGCTTTCTGGTTAATTCAAAATGACGGCCAAAGCGTCGGTTAACCGATCCACCGCCTTCACGTCAAGTCCTTCGATCGGCGTCTTGGGCGCGTTAGCTTTCGGAATAATCGCCTTTGCAAAGCCAAGTTTGGCAGCCTCCTTGAGTCGGTCCTGTCCCCGAGGTATCGGTCGTATTTCGCCGGTTAGGCCGACTTCACCAAAAATCACGGTGCCCGCCGGCAGGGGGCGATCCGACAGGGAACTTGCCACGGCCATCAGCACGGCCAGGTCACTGGCCGGTTCCGTGATCTTGACGCCGCCCACGGCGTTTACAAACACGTCCTTTTCAAAGCAGGAAATGCCGGCGTGGCGATGCAGCACCGCCAAAAGCATAGCCAGACGCTGCGCGTCCAGACCGACGCACAAACGTCTCGGTGCAGGCGAATGGGATTCGTCGGCCAGAGCCTGGATTTCCACCAGGAGAGGGCGTGAACCCTCCTGGGTCACCATGACGACGCTTCCGGCCACATCGTTGCGATGTTCCGACAGGAAAATGGCCGAAGGATTGGAAACGGCGCGCAGACCGCGGTCGGTCATCGCAAAGACACCGAGTTCGTTGACGGCACCGAAACGATTTTTGAAGGCGCGAATCAGACGGAAGTTGCTGTGGGTGTCGCCTTCAAAGTACAAAACCGTATCGACGATGTGCTCAAGCACACGGGGTCCGGCGAGAGCACCGTCCTTTGTCACATGCCCCACGAAAATGAGCGCGGCACCGGTGGTCTTGGCCAATCGAGTCAGTCGAGCCGAACATTCCCGAACCTGCGTAACGCTGCCCGGAGCCGATTCCAGATCCGAACTGTAGAGCGTTTGAATGGAATCGATGACAACAAACTGCGGTTTAGAGGCGGAAATCTCAGCCTCAATGCGCTCAAGCTCAATTTCGCTCATGAGCCTCATGCCGCTGGGGTCCAGTCCAATGCGCTGCGCACGCAAAGCAACCTGCGATGCGGATTCTTCGCCCGACACGTAAAGGGCTGTTTTGCCAAGACGCACCATGCGCGCAAGGACTTGCAGCAACAATGTGGACTTGCCGATGCCGGGGTCGCCGCCGATCAAACCCACGCCACCGGGAACCAGCCCGCCGCCGGTCACGCGATCAAACTCGCCGATACCGGTCAGAATGCGCGGGACTTCACTCGCCTGAACCTCGGCAAGATCAACCACACCTTCGCCGTCGGCCAAGGACGTCTGACGACGCGAGGCGGCAAAACGGGACTGAGAAGCCGTCGGTTCACGGAACTCACGCATTGTGTTCCAGGCGCCGCAGTGCGGGCATTTACCTTGCCATTTGACAGTAGAGCCGCCGCATTCGGAACAAACGTAATGGGTTCTTGCTTTTGCCATCGAGCGAGTCGCTTAGTCGGAGATCACGGGAACGCGGCTGGCCACGGCGCAAAGCAATTCGTATCCGATCGTGCCGCAGCGGCTTGCCAAGTCGTTGACGGAAATGTGTTCCCCCCACAATTCCACACGACTGCCTACGCGGGCTTGCGGAATATCGGTGACGTCAATGGTGAGCATGTCCATCGAAACGGCACCGGCCAGGGGAGCGATCTTGCCTTCCACCCAGGTCGGAGAGCCGTCGGGCATGGAACGCGGATAACCGTCGGCGTAACCGCAGGCAACCACCGCCAGACGCGTCGGGCGCTTCGCTATCCAGCGGCTGCCGTAGCCCACGGCCTCTCCCGGCTCAATTTCACGCACGGCAATGATGTCCGCGCTCAGTGTCATCGCGGGTTTCAAACCGAGCTGCTCGGAAGTCACGGAAGCGTCGGGACTCACACCGTAGAGAACGATGCCGCCGCGCACACCAACGCCGCCCACCTGCGGGTGCAAAAGCGTCGCAGCGGAATTGGCCATGCAAGCGTCGTAGTCTGCCAAAAGCGGCTTCATGCGCTCGAGCTGCTTGGCGACCGTCACTGGCCCTTTGCCGTCGAAGCCCTGTTCGGCATTGGCAAAGTGCGTCACGATGTCAACAACCTTGACTCCTTCGATGGTGTTGATTTCTTCAATCACGGCCGCTGCCTGATCGGGCAGAAAACCCAAACGGTTCATGCCGGAATTGACCTTCAGGTGGACCTTGAGGTTGGTGTGACTCGTTTTCTTAAGCAGTTCAATCTGCCAGCGGGAGTGCACCACGGGCTCAACGTCGAGCCGTTCAAGTTCTGCAATATCTCCTTCGTCGAAAAAACCCTCGATCATGAGGATTCGCTTTGTCCATCCCGCCGCTCGCGCTCTCTGCGCTTCCCGCACTTCAATCAGCGCCAGACCGTCGGCCTGCGCAAAGCCTCTGACGGCGTTTTCCAACCCGTGTCCATAGGCATTGGCCTTGACGACCGCCCAGAGCGTACGTCCCTGCGCCGCCTCCCTCATGCGGGCGATGTTGTGCTGCAGTGCCTCGAGGTGAATCAGTACGGAAATTGGTCTTGGCATTTACTTCTCGATGTTTTCTCGGAGGCGTCAGAAGCCTCCCGCTTTGCTCTGTATCAGTCTTTTTTAGTTGCCGGCAACGTTGCTCAGAACTCAAAACTGAAATCCTACTCGAACGGCACCGAATCGGAAACAGCAGAAGTGTGAATTGCCGAACTTTGCAACACTACGAGGCCTTGGGCAGACAAGTCGCGGAAGTGTTCCATTTTGGGTACTCCGATAACCAAACAGCGGCAAAAGTCACAATTTTTCTTGCTGCCGCTTTCACAGGCTCAATGCTAAACTGCGGCCACGACAATGATCCCGGATGCTCCGTCCGGATTCGAGAGATTCTGACGATATTTTTATGAAGCGCGGTTTCTACAACATTTTGGCGGCACAGTTCCTATCGAGTCTTGCGGACAACGCACTGCTGATCGCCGCCATTGCGCTTTTGGCCAGCATTCAGGCGCCCGATTGGATGACGCCTCTGCTAAAGCTCTTCTTTGTTTTAAGTTACGTGGGACTGGCCGCCTGGGTCGGCATCTTCGCCGATCTGATGCCCAAGGGCCGCGTGATGTTCATCACCAATGCGGTCAAAGTCTTTGGCTGTCTGCTCATGCTTTTCGGTTCCCACCCGCTTCTGTCCTACGCCGTCGTCGGCATCGGCGCAGCAGCATATTCTCCTGCCAAGTACGGCATTCTCACCGAACTTCTTCCACCAGAAAAACTGGTTATCGCCAATGGCTGGATCGAAGGTCTGACGGTCGTATCCATCATTCTGGGCGTTGTGTTGGGCGGCGTTTTGATCAAGCCTGAAGTGGCGGGTTATATTCTTCAAACCTTCCACCTGCCTGCAATCGGTCTGGATACCGATCCTGAAGCGGCACTCTTTATCGTCGGCATCGTCTACGCACTTGCCGCCGCCGTCAACCTGACGATTCCCGACACGGGCGTTCGCTACGCGCGCCCCAACTTCGAGCCGATCGCCTCCATCAAGAATTTCTTCCAGTCCTGCTCTTTGCTTTGGCACGACAAACTCGGGCAGATCTCACTTTCGGTCACCACGCTCTTTTGGGGCGCGGGCGCCGTGCTTCAGTTCCTAGTTCTGAAATGGGCTGAGCAGGCTCTCGGCATGCATCTTTCGGACGGCGCCATACTTCAGGCTGTGGTGTCAATCGGTATTGCTCTCGGTGCCGTGGGAGCAGCAGCCTTCATTCCGCTTAAAAAATCGCTCGTCGTTCTTCCGATGGGCGTGGCCATGGGGCTCGTCGTAGGCGGCGCAAGCTTCTATGACCAGAGTCTCATTCCCGGCGTCGTTGAAATCTTCGGCTTTGAAATCCGCAACGCTGTGATCGGTGCCTGCGGCATCATGATCGCCGTCGGCGTTCTCGCCGGCTTCTTCGTGGTTCCGATGAACGCGCTGTTGCAGCACCGCGGTCACGTGCTCATGAGCGCCGGCCGCTCGATTGCCGTGCAGAACTTCAATGAAAACCTCTCCATCCTTGTGATGCTCGCCGTGTACTCCCTGCTGATTCACCTGGATTTCTCAGTACAGGCCGCCATGGTCATGTTCGGCGCCTTCGTAGCCTTGAGTATGTTCTGCGTCATCCTGCGTCATCGCAGCAACCAGAAAAAGGGCGACAGTCTGCATCTTATCGGCGAAGACGTTCGTCACGAACATCGCATCGACCATTCCTAAACCGCTCTCCATCGAATTCTTTCGAAACGCCCGACAGTTTCCGCTGCGGGCGTTTTTCTTTTTTCGATTCAACCCTTCGTTGACTGACGACAAACTGCTTAAGTAGCGCCCCTTGCTCTAATGCTTGCAACTCATGTGTACGACGCCTCAACTACGTTCGCGCTTGATACGCCGTGCCCATGCTTTCAGCTTGATCTAAACGATTTGGAAAGGATCGAAAAAATGAAAAAGTTGACTTCTTTGATGGTCCTCATGGGCAGCGCCTGCGTTATGAGTTCGGCCTTGGCCGCCAATCCCGCAAAAGTGATGGTGATGCTTGCGCCTGGTTTTGAGGAAGGCGAAACGGTCGAAATTCTCGACGTATTGCGCCGCGGCGGCTTCGAAGTACATTCAGTCAGCATTGCCGGTGAGCAAGTCAGCGGCGCACACAAGATCACCATCAAGGCCGACAAAGTCCTCGGCAAGGATCTGAATGCTTACCAAGGTTACGACATGATCGTTCTGCCGGGCGGATGGACGGGTGTTGACAATCTAATTGCCGATCAACGCGTACTTGAACTCGTTCGCCACTACGACAAGTCCGGCAAGTGGGTTGCCGCCATGTGTGCCGCTCCCAACGTCCTGGCCAAAGCCGGCGTCATCCAGGGCAAAACCATCACAGCCTATCCGGGCAAAAAGACCGAACCTTTTTACACGGGCGCCAATTACGTACGCGACACTGTCGTGATTGACGGCAAGATGGTCACCAGCCGCGGCCCGGGCACCGCTTTGCCGTTTGCGTTCGCTCTCGTTGACGTTCTGGGCGGCGACAGTGACTTCATCAAAGGACGATTCCTCTACAACGAAATGAAGCTCTGGCCCGATTGGCAGAAAGGAGCTTATCCGGCACAAGCCAAGAAGTAATTTCGATTTTTCTCCTCAACTCTCAGTCTCCTTCTCTTTGAGCTGTTTGCCGTGCGTAACGTGTTGCGTAGGCAAACAGCTTTTTTTTCATTCGTGCGCGCACGAAATCTGTTGTTTTTTAATGATTTTTTTCGAAAAGCGCGCAGTGTCTGACTTCAAGCAAGCTACTTAAGTAACGCCTTGCGGGAAGATTCTCCTGAAACAAAAAGTAGCGCAGCTGAAAGCTGACGCAAAACCACTGGGAGATTCAAATGCACTCTCTTCTTTCCGCTCTTTGCACAAGCCTGCTACTCGTGACAACCGTCGCCAACGCGGCTGACAACGCGATGCTGGCAGAACGCCACGCCAAGCGAGGCGTAGCTTGCACGAGTTGCCACGTGAAGTCGCCCAATGACAAACCGACCATGACGCAGTGTCTGGCCTGCCACGGCGTCAGCTATGAAAATCTCGCCAAAAAAACCGACGAGAGCGACATCAATCCGCACGCCACCCACATGGGCGAACCGGAATGTTCCGAATGCCATTCCGGCCACAAGCAACCTCGCCTGGTATGCGACAACTGCCACGAATTCACCGACATCAAGGTTCCGTAAGACCGATCTTTCAATTCCTCTAGGAGAACAAAAATGACATTTAACCGCAGAAGCTTCCTAAAAGCCGGCTTGGCCGCTGCTGTCACCGCTCCCGTCGCGGGCGTTCACGCTGTGGAATACAGCTCCAAGATCAAGTTCGACAAGACGGCCGACGTCGTCATTCTCGGTTACGGCGGTGCCGGTGCCTGTGCTGCCATTGAAGCGCACGATGCGGGCGCCAAGGTCTTGATCCTTGAAAAACTGCCTCAGGGAGGCGGCAACACGGCCGTGTCATCCGGCGGCTTCATGGTGCCGAAGAACGCCGATGAGGCCTATAAGTATCTGAGTGCAACGTTTGAATTTGCCGACAGCGAAAAAGACGATGAACTCGTCAAGACCTTCTGCAAAGAAATCATGGGGGTCAAGGACTTCATCATCGGTTTGAAGCCCGATACCAAGCTGATGATTTACGGTCACGCCGGCTTTAAGTCGCTGCCCGGTTCCGATACCATCGACAAGTACCGTATTCGCGGCAAGAAGCGCGGCGGCGATATGCTCTTTGATCAGTACCGCTATGCTGTTGAAGAAGTCCGCAAGATTGAAGTCATGTACGAAACGCCCGCGCTCGAAATCATCCGCCGCAACGGCGAAGTCGTTGGCGTCGTCGCTCAGAGTAATGGCAAGAGAATCAACATCCGTGCCAACCGCGCCGTGATCCTCACGACCGGCGGTTACGAATACGATAAACAAAGCCTGCGAACCTACGCGCTCGGCAAGGACATCCAGGGTCTGGGCTCGCCCGGTAACACCGGCGACGGTCTGCGCATGGCTCAAACCATGGGCGCGCGTCTCTGGCACATGACCTCCTATTCGTGCCCGGTCGGCATGAAGGTCCCCGGTCTGAAGTCCGCTGTGCAACTCAACATCCTGGCTCCTTCTCACATCTGGGTCGACCAGGACGGCAAGCGATTCGTCAATGAAAAGGGCCTCGATAACCACACCTGCCTGTACGCGGTCAACCAGATGGATCCGATCCGTCACCGTTACCCGCGCATTCCGTGCTACCTGATCATGGACGAAAAGGCCCGCAAGGCAGGCCCCATCTGCGGCGGCGCCACCTCGGGCTACGCTCTGAACCGCGAAAACTACAAGTGGTCGAAGGACAACTCCGCCGAAATCGAAAGCGGCGTGCTGATCAAGGCCGACTCGCTCAAGGAACTCGCCAAGAAGATCAACGTTCCTGGCGAAACACTCGAAGCCACTGTGGCACGTTGGAACAAGGACATCAACAACGGCAAGGACACCGAATTCGGTCGTATCCTCAAGCGCGATCCCAAGGGCAAGACCGCTTTTGCCGGTCGTGAAGCTCCCATCGTTTCCGAACCGCTCGGTGCCGGTCCCTACTACGCCGTTGCTCTTTATCCGACCATGCTCAACACACAGGGCGGCCCGAAGAAGAACGTGCGCGGGCAGGTGATGGATCCGCAGGACAAGCCCATCGCTCGTCTATACGCTGCCGGCGAACTCGGCTCAATGTGGGGCTCCATCTACCAGGGCGCCACCAACAACGCCGAATGCATCGTGTTCGGCCGCATTGCTGGCCGCGCAGCAGCCGCCGAAAAGCCCTGGGCCTAAGTTTCTCTCCTCTCCTGTAGGCCTTCGGGCGCTCTGCTTCCATGCGGGCAGAGCGCCCGATTTCTTTACCGCCGAATCCTACAAAACGCCGCGTTCCAACAGAACTGTAAGAGGAGCCAGCGAAGCGACGTTGTGCACATCGAGTTTGCGATATGCGCCGAGACGATGGACCTGAACCGTGCGTTCGCTGATGCCGAGTTTCAAGGCGATCTGACGATTGAGTTTGCCTTTGGCAACCAACAGAATCACATCGCGTTCTCGTTCCGTGAGTTGAGCGTAGCGCTGCTTCCACTGCGCTTCGTCAATCGGCATGGCTCGTCTGTCGCAGTCTTCCTGCACAACCCAAGCAACGGTTTTGAGCAGTTTTTCCGGATCCACGGGTTTCTGAAGAAAGTCGCGGGCGCCTTCCCGAACGGTGTGTACCGCCATCTCGATGTCGCCGTGCCCCGTAAGGAAAATGATTGGCAAGGGATACTCGCGGCGATTCATCTCGTCCTGCAGTTCCAATCCCGATATGCCGGGCATGCGGACATCGAGAATCAGGCATCCCGGACGTGAAGGCATGTCGCTCGTCAGAAATTCTTTTGCACCGGTATAAGAAGCAACATCCCAGCCCTGCCCGACCAAAAGCATTTCCAGAGCGGCAAGCTGATCGACTTCGTCGTCGACCAGACGAATCAGTGGTTTAACCGGCATCTGCGCCATTGTTTGTCTCCGTCAAAGGCAGTCGAATGCGTGCCACCGTATGTCCGGCTTCCCGCACGATTGAAAAATTTCCTGAAGCGCGTTCGACAAGCGTCCGCACAATCAACAAACCGAGTCCCAGTCCTGATTTTTTACCCGAATGCAACGGGACGGAAGCGTTTTCCAGCGACTTCTTGTCAGTTTGTCCGTTATCCAGCACGGCAATTTCGGCGGTGTACTCATGCCTCGTCAGCACAACTTGGACTTTCGCTTCGTTTTGTACCTGGCAGGCTTCAGCGCCGTTTTTCATCACGTTGGTCAAGCAAAGTTCAAACTCCAACGGATTCCAGCAAATCGAAACGTCCTCGGGCGGGCGACACAGCTCAAATTTCACCTTACGGTACCGCATCTGCATCACCGAAACGATCTTCTCAAGAGCCAAGCCGAGTTCAATCGGTTCTCTTGCCAGATCCTCGTGCCTTGCATAGCGCCGAACCTGAGTGACGATTGAAGTAATGCGTTCGCATTGTCTGAGCACCAGTTGCACGGTTTTGTCAATAAGCGGACTGTGCTGTTCATCGTCCTGAAGATACCTATCCAAAGCATTACAGCTGTTGGAAATTGCCGACACCGGACCGTTGATCTCATGAGCAAGCAAACTCGACATCGCGCCGATGACGCTCACACGTTCAAACTGCGACAGTCGCTCTTTGGTACTCTGCACTTCCTGCATGGCGTCCTTTTCTTTTTGGATGGATTGCCGTAGCTCACGGGTGCGCACATCGACCAAGTGGCTGACTCTTCGTCCATGCCACATCATGCCGAGAACCGCCATCAAGAATATCGCGATAAAAGGCCAGTATTTCTGTAAGAAGTCGCCGACCGACTGAATTCGTAAATAGGCGTATGGACCGGCCTTGAGCGATTTGTACAATTCATCAACCTTGAGGAAATCCGAAGCCACACCCCAGGCAACGCCGTCTTTCGTAGGCGGCATCGACAGCAAGGCAACGGTAAAGTCCCGGCTGGCCTGCCAAGGCGCCATCGTCGTTGCCACAAACGTCCAATTCGGATAGAGCTCCGTTGAACGCAAGCAGGCAAATCGTCCCTCGTTGGGCTTAAGTCCTATCGGGCGGAATTGCGCCACCAAATCCGGCTCTGTTTGCTTTAATTCCTCCACTGTGCAGACACGCGCCAGGGCAATATCGGCACGACCGTCCTGAACCGCAAGCAACAGTTTTTTCATTGGCGAACCCGCCGCCACGATTTCCTTGAAAAAGCTGTCAGGATCATATCCCTGAGCGGCAACTTCTCCCAACGGAACATACACGCCGGAAAACCCGCGCTCGAAGTTAGCAGCGGCACGCCTACCTCGCATGTCCGCCACGGTTTTGATAGGAGATTCGTTGGGTACCATAAAAACGGTACCGACGGCTTCGTTGGGATCAGGAGCCAGCGGCGTCGTCATGGTCGCCAAATCCTTCAACCCTCGGCGAAAAACGCGTCGATAAAAACCGGAAGCTCCAATGAAAAATTCAAACTCGTTGTTCCGAACGCCGCGTTCAAGATCTTTGACAAGATAGTTTTGAATCCGAATGTTGTACTGCGGCAGCCTGAGCTGCAAATACTCGAACGTATCCTGAAAGCCTTTTCGTTCCGACGGCGAAAAACTGCTCTCGATATAGCCGATGCGAAGCAGCGGGCGAGCATCAGTTTTAGGTGCGATTTCGGCTGAAAACGAAGGCACCGTAGTCGTCAACAGGCAGGATGCAAAAATCGATACCAAAATCCGCTTAAACAGCATGACAAGAAAAGGCTGATATCCGTTGGAGACAAGCAAGAAATCGAGCAAGCGGAAAATGCCCGTATATCAGGCTATTTTAGCGAAACCAAAGCCTCGTTTATTACTAAGTTCTCATTTTTCTTAAGTTTTATAAATGAACTTTTATAGCATTCAGTTCCAGACTCTATTCAGCGTCTTTTATCTGTTTTGCCTGTCATTTTTATAGCTTATTTGTGAATCTTTATACCAAACTAATCCAATCTTTTTACCCGACTGTCTTTCTCTTTAGCTCTTGACAGCATCAACGATTGATCTGTTATGATAGCCACCGTTGACGTTGTTGTGCACGTCAAATTCGAGAGACTTTTTACCGATTGCGAGAATCCGATATGGCTACCGAGATCCTTACCGTGTCCGATCAGTTTTCCCATTCCGCCCGCCGGAAAGCTGTCTGTACATTCCTACGCAGTTTCGCCGGTTCCGGTGACACCCACTTTCTTTTTTCCCACAGCCCATCAACCGACGGAAAAACCGTTTGGCTTGGCGAATGCGCACCTTCCGACGAGAGTTTTGAAACACTGACGCTCGGTCATGGCATCCACGAAATGATGCATGTAGCGCATACCGATTTTTCAGCTGCTCAAGGCATTCACCACCTCACGCAACGTCTTTTGAATGTCATCGAAGACGTCCGCATTGACAAACTCGGTGAAGAAAAGTCCCCCGCCTACCGTATCTGGCGAGAACATCTTGCAGAGTACCGTGAAGCTGACGGCACGTTGCGCGCGGTTTCTTCGCCCGCTTTGACGCAGTCCCCCATCGAGAGCGTCGTGACATGGCTGCACACGGAGCTAATGGCACACGCGGGTTACCGTTGGGCATTGCGCAATCTCTCGCACACGCGTGATTTGGTAAAGCCGATGCCGTCATCGATCAAACGAGTCCTGGTTGAGGAAGCCTTGAAGGTCAACAAAGCAAATTCCACAAACGATTGTCTCAAAATCGCGAAAAAACTATTCAAGATTCTCACGGACCTCAACGACGACCAACAAAAGAAACTGTCGTTTGTCCAAGAATTAGATTTCGGGATGACGGCCAGCCTCTTTAGTGAAAACGACATCGGAAGTACTCCGTTGGGCGACCCGATGCAATTTATTGAAAAATTGTTGTCATCACCCGAAAACAACAACGCATCGGGTTCAAAAATGATGCGTCAATCGGGACTCGGAGCTGCTGCAGACTTTTGCGGCAGCGGCATTTGTACCACTCCACCTGAACCGAAATACCGCTTGAATCGCTGGCCGTTAGATGCTGCCGAACTTAAGAACGGAACGCTTCACCGTGAGTTCATTCGGCAATATGAGAAGGCTCGGAAAAGCCTCGGCTGCCTCGTTCAACAATTTTCAAAGCTTCTGAGGACAAAAGATTATTTTGCCGGCTATGGATTAGCAAGGTCCGGAGCTGATCTGCGCGACGACTGGATTGATGCAATTGCCTGTTCCGATTCGCGTCTCTTTGAAGTCGCAGCAACGGGAAGAAGTATTAGTTCGGAAATTTGTGTGCTGCTGGATCGATCGGGTTCCATGGGTGTCTCGACCATGACGGTCGCCAAAGTTGCAGTAAACGCCTTGGTGCGAGCCATTGATCGCATCAAAGGGGCGACTTCACGCGTGGCTCTTTTCCCTGGGTTATGTAATGACCATGTAGCGCTTGTCAAAGAGACAAGTGAACCGCTCAACTCTCTTGAAAGCAAGTTGCCCTCAATTGACGCGTACGGCTCCACGCCAATTCAGGAGGCTATGTGCTGGGGGCTGGATTCTTTTAAAAATTCTCGGGCCCGCGACAAACTTCTTTTGGTGATCACCGACGGCCGATTCAACGCTCAATACTCGCAGAGCATGGAAGAAAAACTCAAAAGTGCCGGCGTCGAATTCGCCCTGATGTCAATCGGCATCAACAACAGCGATGCAGCAAAAAATCACGTCCTGGTACACAAGACTGATGAAATCAACCAGGGGCTCCTGCAGCTGATTTCTCGGACTGCTTTTGTGAAAGCGCTTCGCAGATAGAAAAAGTCCCGAACAGTTATCTCGACCTGCCGGGACTGGAATTTTTTAGCCGAAAACTGAAGCTTTAGAGCTCTTCGCCGTATTTTTCAAGGCACTTCTTGAGATGCACCTCTTCTCCGAGATCGTCATAGCATTCAAACGGCTGATGAATCCAGGGGCTGTCCTTGAACGTGATCACGCTGTAATCAGGCTTGAAAACAGAGCAGGCCTTCACCCACAACACGGCAACGCGGATTTCCGTGACTTCCGGATAACACTTGCGAAGATGCGCCACAACGCGGCGGATCGTTTCTCCGGAATCACACAAGTCGTCGACCAACAGAAGCTTCCCCTTGAGCTCCGATACGCCCGTAATGTACTTGGCGATGTCAAGATCGCCCTGTACAGTTCCTGCAGCTTCGCGGTAGGAACTCGTGGTCATAATCGCCAGCGGCTTGCCGTAAATACGGCTAAAAAAGTCCCCGGGACGCATGCCGCCGCGCGCGAGGCACAGCAAAGAATCAAACTGCCAACCGCTTTTGGCCACGCGAGCCACAAGGCGTTCGCAAAGTTCAATATAGGTATTCCAATCAAAATGGGCGTGGGTGGTTTCAGCCATGTCTGCTCAATGAATTGTGGGTTTGGTACGTCAAAAGGCGGAGTCCGCTGGGGAAACCGCCTTTTTGCTCCTAATTGCTGTGCGATTTTAACGCAGGGGCGCGCAGAGGTGAAGCTTCTCGGTCAAAACGCCCCTCTATTCATAGAACTTACGCGAAGGGATCGTTCAAAAGGATCGTTTGGTTGCGATCCGGGCCTGTGGACACGAGAGCGATCGGGCATCCGGCTACTTCAGAGAGTCGCTGCAGATATTTCTGCGCCGAAGCCGGAAGATCTTCCCAACGAGTCACACCGAATGTGCTTTCGTTCCAGCCTTCGAACTCTTCGTAAACCGGTTCGCAAGCGGCGGCAGCGTCAGCACCATAAGGCATCAGATCGACCCTTTCACCGTTAACGGTGTAACCCACACCGAGCTTGACAGTCTTCATGCCGTCGAGCACGTCAAGCTTCATGATGGCGAGCCCAGTGAGACCGTTGATCTGCACAGCGCGGCGAAGTGCGGCACCGTCAAACCAACCGCAGCGACGCGGACGCCCCGTCACAGCACCAAATTCGTTGCCTTTGCGGCGCAGTTCTTCGCCCACTTCATCAAGAAGTTCGGTCGGGAACGGACCGGAACCAACACGCGTGCAGTAGGCCTTGGTGATACCGAGCACGTAGTTCAGGCGATTGGGACCGACGCCGGCACCGGCGCAAGCCGAACCGGCCACCACGTTCGAGGACGTCACAAAAGGATAGGTGCCGTGGTCAATGTCGAGCATCGTGCCTTGAGCGCCTTCAAAGAGGAACTGCTTGCCCTGATCCATCTGCGCATTGAGTTCGGCGCTGATGTCGGTCACGAGCGGACGGAGACGTTCGGCATAACCGAGCGTCTTGGCGATCACTTCTTCGGGATCGAGCGGTTCGGCATGCAGATAATTCTTCAGCGTAAAGTTATGCAGATCCATCACAGCACGCACGCGTTCGGCGAAGCGTTCCGGATCGAACAGATCAGCCACTCGCACGCTGCGGCGAGCCACCTTGTCTTCGTAGGCCGGACCGATGCCGCGGCCGGTCGTGCCGATTTTGTTGGCACCGAGCGCAGCTTCTCGGGCATGATCGAGCGCCACGTGGTAGGGCATGATCAGAGGAGCGTTGCCCGAAACGCGAATGCGCGGTTCTGCATCCACCCCGTGGCTCTTGAGTTCTTCGATTTCAGAGAAAAAAGCTTCGGGAGAAAATACGACGCCGTTACCAAGATAGCAACGAGATGTCGGATGCATAATGCCCGACGGGATCAGGCGCAGAATCGTCTTTGCGCCGTTGATCACGAGGGTGTGGCCGGCGTTGTGACCGCCGTTGAAGCGAACGACGCCGTCAACGCGCTCGGTGAGCCAATCGACAACTTTGCCCTTGCCTTCGTCACCCCACTGGGCACCGACTACCACGACATTTTTAGACATTGGGACTCCTTCCATCCGGAATTCAGAGGGCCTTAAGTTCAAAGCCCAAAGAGGTTCTAACTAATTCTTTCGTAATCACAAACTGTTCAAGCACGTCCTCGTCACGCTCGCCGGGCAGCAAGCGCACAACGATGTGCCCTTCGTCGCGAAGCTTTTCAACCTGTGCTTCCAGGTCGCGGGCTAGCGGTCCGCGTGCGACAACGGCTTGCGGACGATGCGAAGCAGCCACCTGGAGTCCTGCTAGAGCTCGCAGGTATACGGTAAAGCCGCAGGCCGGCCGCGAACGGCCGAATGCCAAACCCACACCATCATAGCGCCCGCCTCTCAAAACCGCCTGAGCATAATTCGGTATGTTCACCGAGAACGTGATGCCCGTGAGGTATTGATAGCCGTGCACGTCACAGAAGTCGACGCTCACTTCGTCGGCACCGCAGATGTTTGCCAGCTCGCGAACTTCCCGCAAAGCTGCCTGAATCTCAGGCTTTTGCGGCAGCTCGCGCTCAAGTATATCGAGAACAGAAACATCTCCGAAAGTCCGAAGCAAAAGCTGCAGAGCCTGCTGCACTTCCGGATCGAATCCGACGGCAGCTTCAGCTAACGCAACCGGATCCTTCATGCGAAGTGCCCGTACCACCCCGTGCACACTTTCGTCTGAAATTCGCTCTCCCATCAAGGCGTGCAAAATCGCCATGTGGCCGATGTCGATATGTACGACATCAATGCCAAGCTTTTTGAGAGTGCGCACTGCCAACGTCATGATCTCAGCGTCGGCCTCAATACCGCTGGCGCCGAACAATTCAACGCCGGCGACAACAGGTTCGCGGCTTGCCAGCGGGTGCATCGGTCGAGCGTGCAGGCAACTGCCGGCATAACACAGACGACTTACGCCCTTTCGACCCAGAATATGCGCATCGATACGCGCGCACTGCGGCGTCATGTCGGCACGGATGCCGATCGTGCGCCCCGTCCCCGGATCCATGAATTTGAATGTGCTGTTATCCAAATCGCTGCCGCTGCCGGTCAAAAGAGAATCAACGTACTCCACCATCGGCGGCTGAACCAATTCAAAGCCGTGCACCTTAAAAAGGTCAAGGCATTTGCGTCGCATCGACTCGAGTACGCGAGCTTCGCGAGGCAAAATATCCGCGAAATGCTCCGGAATAAGCCAACTGATCATATGTTTTGAACGCTCTTGTCTAAACGGTCAACCTCATCGGCAAAAGCGCTCCTCCCTTATGAAAATTTATGTTTTTTACGCCTCAGGCCCGTCACTTCCAGTAGAGCGTGATCAGCCAGACTGCCGCCAAACCTCCTGCCACCAGCACCGCAGCAATGCGGACAAGTACGGCATCAGGTAAATCTGCGGCTGTCTTAACTGCCTGCTTCCACTTGGCAGGAGCCACCAACGGAAGAATTCCTTCGAAAACCGCCATGAAGCATAGCGCCAGAACGAGAGTTTTCATTGCCGTCGGCCTGTTTTTTTATTCTCCCTTGGAGTTCTTGAGATAATCAAAGAACTCGCCCGAACCGTCAAGAACGATCATATCGGTCGACTTGCCGAAACTCTGCTTGTAAGCTTCGATATTGCGGTAGAACTTTGCAAACTCGGGATTGCGGTTGAAGGCTTCGGCATAGACGGCATTGGCCTGAGCGTCCCCCTCACCCTTGATTTCCTGAGCCTGACGATAGGCTTCAGCAAGAATCACTTCGCGTTCACGATCGGCCTGTGCGCGAATGCGCTCGGCTGCCGCTGCGCCCTTGCTGCGTTCTTCACTCGCCACGCGCTTGCGTTCGGCTTCCATACGGCGATACACGGACTCGGAAATTTCCGGCGTGAAATCAACGCGCTTCAAACGCACATCCACAATATCGATGCCGATGTCTTGTACGCGAGCCTGCAACCCCTTCTGGATTTCGTTCATGGCCTTTTCACGTTCGCGGGACGTGATTTCGTTGACCGTTCTGCGGTTGACGGTCTGATTGAGCACATCGCGCAAAAGAGCCGCCACACGGTCCTCGGCGGCGCGTTCATTGCCGATAAAAGACACCCAGTACTTGCGAGGATCTGCAATACGCCAGCGCACGAAACTGTCGATAAGCAGGTTCTTCTTTTCGCTCGTCTGGACCAAATCGGCGTTGGGAGCATCCAATGTCAAGATGCGTTTGTCGAGATAAACAATGTTCTGAAGCGGAGCCGGAAGCTTCACATAAAGGCCCGGTTCGCTTTTAACGTCCTTCAGTTCACCCAGAGCAAAGACGAGAGCGTATTCACGCTCGCCCACCGTATAAAGACACAGTTCGGCGGCACCCACCGCCACCACGGCAGCAACCAAAAGGGAAGTCAGTTTCTTCATAGTGTTCGTTCCCCCTCAAATCAACGGATGCGCTCGCGCGACAAAGTACGAGAGGCCTCCGGCTGCGGGGAGGGTTGAGCAATCGGAGCAGCGGTTACAGCAGTACCGGCTGCGGCATTGTTTTGAGCTTGCGTCTTGGCTGCCGAAGCGCTTTGCTCAAGCAGCTTGTCAAAGGGCAGATACAGGAGATTGCTCGCGCCCTTGGACTCCACAAGCACCTTCTTGGTGTTGCTGTACACGTCGCGCATCGCGTCAATATAGATTCGATCGCGCGTGACCTGCGGGGCCTTTTCGTATTGTTCAAGCACCTTACTGAATCGTTCGGCATCGCCGCGTGCGGTCTCAACCACACGAGCCTTGTAAGCTTCGGCCTCTTGATTCAGACGTGACGCCATACCACGCGCCACCGGCACCACGGCATTGGCGTACGCCTGACCTTCGTTGATCTGACGTTCGCGGTCCTGACCGGCCTTAACGGCGTCATTGAAGGCAGCCTGCACTTGCTGCGGGGGTTGAGCGTTTTGAATGGCAACGCTCATTACCTCAATACCCGTCTGATAACGGTCCAACATCGCCTGCATGGCCACCTGGACAGCAGACGCAATTTCCTGCTTGCTTTCAAAAAGCACCGAGTCCATGGTCTTGCGGCCGACCACTTCACGCATAGCCGATTCGGCGGCGTCAAACACGCTGCGGTCCGGGTCGCGACTGCGGAAAAGATAATCCTTGGCAGCATGCGGCTTGATGCGGTACTGCACGTTGAACATGACGTCAACGATGTTTTCGTCGTCGGTGAGCATCAGAGCTTCCTTCAAACGCTGCGTCGTACCGCGCATACCGATTTCGGCTTTACGCACACTCGAAACATCGACAATTTCGACATCCTGCACCGGCCAAGGCAGGCGCCAGTTGATGCCAGGCGCGCTGTCCTGGGTGTACTTGCCAAACGTCGTCACCACGCCGATCTGGCCTTCGGGAACGATGTAGATGCCGCTGGCAAGCCAAGCAATGGCAGCTACACCGATCAGTCCGGCAATACCTCGTACAGAAAACGATTTCGGATCACGTCCGAAACCGCGGCGGGCGCGGGGCGTTCGCGGAGGCGGCGGCGTTTGATGGTCATCCTGACGCCAAGCAGGCTGTTCTTCCTCCCGAGGCGTTTCGTCGTCGCGACGAGACTGCCATGCGTCCTGGCTTTGACGATTGCCTCGAGGATCCTTTTGCCCCCCGAGAATCGAATTGACCATACGGTTGAAATCGTTCCAAAGCTGATCAAGGTCGTTGCCTTCGTTACGGTTGCCCCGACGATCGCTCATATTGTTTCGATCGTTGTCGGAAGCCTGACGATCGGCCTCTTCTCGTCTTCTGTTTTCATCATTCGGATCAGGTTGAGTCTGATCCTGTCTTTGCTGATTTTCTTGTTCGTCATTGCGGGGTTTGTCAGAGCCCGCAGAACGGCCCCATTGCGGGTCATTGAATGACATGGAAGTATCCCTGTTTCCTGATTGTTCTATCGCATTCGATTCGCCCGAAATCCCTGACGGCAGAGACGTCGGGCAACTGTTGCAGTTTAGCATTGAGCCTTGTGGCCACCGACGGTAATAAGCCCTTGTTTAACCGCTTGTTACGAACGCTCACGAAGCGGCCTCAAAAAGCGTTATGACAAGCCCGAACGCTTTCTCAGAGAAGAGCTTCTAGCTCCTTGAGCGCCTCGTCGTCGCTTTTGGCCGCTGGTCTCTGATCTTCCCAGAATTCGGGTTCACGCGGCACGCTCGCATTCTCTTCACGAACCTTGGCAGCCTCTTGCGCCAAAACTTCGCGCAACAGATCCAGACCGTCTCCAGTGGCAGCACTCATGGTCACCGAACGAACTGTTCCGTCAGCGTTTCGCTGCACGGCTGGTTCCAGCCCGGATAGATCGCACTTGTTGTAGACCACGATTTGGCGAATGTCGTCGGCGCCGATCTGCTTGAGTACGGTTGCCACCGACGCCATCTGCTCTTCGCGCACGGTACTGGCCGAATCCACAACATGAAGAAGAATGTCTGCGTGAACGGTTTCGTCAAGCGTCGACTTAAAGGCTTCCACCAACTGATGCGGAAGTCCTCGGATAAAGCCCACTGTATCGGAAAGTACTACAGTCTGTTCGTCACTCACCCAACAACGTCGCGCTGTTGTATCAAGCGTGGCAAACAATTGATCCGCAGCATAAGCCTTCTCGCGCACCAAACGGTTAAAGAGCGTTGATTTTCCCGCGTTGGTGTAGCCCACAAGACTCACTGTCGGCGTATCGCCCTTCATGCGGGAGCGTCGTTGCGTATCACGCTGTCGGGAAAGTTTTTTGAGCTGCTCGCGCAACATTTTGACGCGAGCACCAATCATGCGTCGGTCAAGCTCAATCTGCTTCTCGCCGGGACCACCCGTTTTACCAAGACCACCGCGTTGCCTCTCCAAGTGCGTCCAACCGCGAACCAACCGCGTGGATAGATGCTCAAGACGAGCAAGCTCCACCTGCAGTCGCCCCTCTTTGCTCTTGGCACGGCGACGAAAGATTTCGAGAATCAGTTCGGTACGATCAAGAACAGGAAGTTCGGTGACGTTAGCAATGTTGCGCTGTTGCGCAGCCGACAGTGCTGCATCGAAAACGATGCAGTCGGCACGGGCGCCTTTGGCAAGCATTTTGATTTCTTCGATCTTGCCGCTGCCCAAGTAGGTTGCAGGATCAGGCTTATCGCGTCGGGCCTGAATGAGCCCGACGGGTTCGAGATTGTCGGAACTTACGAGCTCGGTGAGTTCTTCGCCGGCATCGAAATGTCGTTCTCGGCCGACTGCAACCGTCACAAGAAAAGCGCGGGCTGCCTCAGCTTCCCGCGCGCTGTCAAATTGAAATTTTGTCAACTCAGTTGAGAACCTCGCGGGGTTCTGATTGCTGAATGATTAAGGAAGAACCGTACCGGTGTTCGGAATGCTTACGGGACGAGTTGGAACGACCGTGCTGATGGCATGTTTGTAGACCATCTGCGTAACCGTGTTGCGAAGCAAAACAACGTACTGATCAAACGATTCGATCTGCCCCTGCAACTTTATGCCGTTAACAAGATAGATCGAAACCGGAATGTGTTCTTTACGAATCGCGTTCAGAAAAGGATCCTGAAGAAGCTGTCCTCTGCTTGCCATTTTGTATTCTCCGTCACGTCCGGCCCTGCTGCGACGACCTCCCTGTCGAGAAAAGCACTGAACCGGGACATGAAAATTGTTGTTGTGTTGTTATCAGCACACAGACGAACAGCACCAGTCGTTCGTCTGAATGGACTGCTACCAATCTAAAAAGAAGCGGCTGTTATAAAAAGCGCAAGCCGCCCAATGCATCGTAGTGCAGATTGTATCCGCAAGACAGAACGTTTTGGCTCAAAATGTGCGCAAAATGTTGCTGTCCTCGTTCTTTTTCGCAAATCACCCGTGAAAAAGAACGAATCCAGCAATCACTTCTTCTTTTCGTCCTCGGCGTATGGATTGCGATTGGTCTTCAATTCCACACGCAAAGGCGTCCCCGCCAAATTAAACGCATCGCGGAAAACGCCTTCCAAATAGCGCTTATAGCTGTCGCTGACTGCGTCGAGACTGTTGCCGTGAATGACAATCACGGGCGGGTTCATCCCGCCCTGATGCGCATAGCGCAGTTTCGGACGGGTGCGGCCGACACGCGGAGGCTGTTGCTGCTCCACTGCAGCCATCATCACGCGTGTCAAACGCGGCGTCGAGAGCTTGGCAAAGCTCGCAGCATGAGCGTCTTTGACGGCCTTCATCAGATGATTAAGACCGTTGCGTTTCAATGCTGAAATGTGAATGAATCGAGCCCAGCGCAGGAAGTGGAACTTGCGCTCAATATCAAGATCAACCATCGAGCGCTTGTAGCTATCAACACCGTCCCACTTGTTAACAGCAACCACGAGTGCACGGCCCGCTTCAAGAGCATAGCCTGCAATCTGAGCGTCCGAAGCGGCAATGCCTTCGGTGGCATCGAGCACCAAAATGCAGACGTTGCAGTCTTCGATGGCCTGCAACGTCTTCACGACCGAGAACTTCTCGACCGCTTCAAACACACGCCCCTTGCGACGCAAACCCGCCGTATCAATCAGCCGGAACGGAATGCCGTCGGCTTCGAAGTCAACCTTAATGGCGTCGCGCGTCGTTCCCGGCATGTCGTAAGCAATCAGGCGATCTTCCCCCAAAAGCGCATTGGCAAGCGTGGATTTACCCACATTGGGACGGCCAGCCAGGCAGACTTTAATGCGTTTGGGAGCGTCAGGACTCTCTTTTTCCTCTTGCTCGGGCCGATTAAATTCCTCGGGCAGTTCGCCCAAGACCTTTTGCATGAGCGGCAACACGCCGTGGCCGTGTGTAGCCGAAATACGAATCGGCTCTCCCAGACCAAGTTCATAAAACTCGGCGGCATGTTCGGTAGCCAATCCTTCACACTTGTTGACCGCAAGGTAAACAGGACGCTGACAGGTACGCAAACGCTGCATGATGCGTTCATCGTGCGGAGTCAAACCGGCACGTGCGTCAGTGACAAAAATCACCACATCGGCTTCGGCAATAGCCGCTTCAGCCTGGTCGGCCATTTCGCGGACAATCCCTTCAGACTTTACGGGTTCAAAACCGCCCGTGTCCACGACAATGTATGGACGGGGGCCCACACGCCCCTGACCGTACTGCCGATCTCGGGTCAAGCCCGGGAAGTCGGCCACGATCGCGTCGCGGCTGCGGGTCAAACGGTTAAAGAGCGTCGACTTGCCGACATTCGGACGTCCGACGAGAGCGACAACAGGAAGCATAAAAATCGGTCTTGCGGTTACTTGGTAACGGTAATGTAGGAAATCTGACCTTCATCGGTCTGGAATATCGCGCCCTTGCCCATGGAAATCGGAGGCACGCGCACGGCGCCGCTCACAGACGTGCGGCCGACAAACTTACCTGTCTTAGGATCCAGGAAGTGCACCACGCCGTCGTAGTCGCCAACGGCAATCACGTCATCCAAAACTGTAACAGCAGAGGGAGAGCGCCACAAAAGGGCGGAATTCTGCCAGACAAGTTCTCCCGTTGCATAGTCGTAGGCGTTAATTTCGCCGCGTGCCGTTGTCACATAAACACGGCCGCCATCAGTCACAGGACCGCTCACAGCGTCAACAGCAGCACGCCACAACGGACGACCGTCTTTGGCACTGATGCAAAGGATGCCGCCCTGGAAAGCTGCAGCGCACATCATGTTCTGGTCCACCAAGGGAGTACCGACGACGTCGCACAAACGTTCAACTTCCGTGATGCCCTTGGGCTGAGCAACAACAATGTCGAAAATCGTTTTGCCCTGACCGTCGAGAGCTAGCAGGCGTCCGTTGGCCTGACCGACCAGAATACCGGCAGGTGAAAAGCGCATCTGAGAGGCAGCGCGCACGGTAAGAGCCGGAACCTGAGACTGATAGCGCCAGCGGCGTTCGCCGGAAGTAGCATCAAAAGCCGTGATACGGGTGTCGGCCGTACGCACAATCACAAAGCCCGCACCGACAAGCGGCGGAACACTCATTTCAGAGGATAAACGAGCGCTCCAAAGTTTCTTGCCGGTGGCATCAAACACTTCAACTTCACCCTTGACAGTACCAACGGCCACGAACTCACCGTCACTGCCCACGCCTGCAGAAATTTCCGCATCCGTTTCTACGGCCCACTCTTCCTCACCCGTCTTCGGATCAAGTTTGTAGAGCGTGTTGCCGCCGGCAGTGTAAAGTCCGGACTGCGTCAAAAACGGCGTTAAAAGACCGGTGACACTGCTGCCGACAGACTGCGACCAGACGCGGTCGGAAGACACGAGTTCGTTGATACTCTCGAGCTCGGCGGGTTCATGCGAAGTCGAGCTACAGCCGACCAGAGCCAAACCGCACACTGCCGCCATCGTCAGCACAACACGTTTGAATTTGATGTTCACGAGCACACTCCCGTTTGCGAAGCGACGCTACAAATTCTCGCCGGCGCCCCTTCAAAAACTAGATTGATTTTTAGGACTTCTTTTCCGGCAAAGCCTGAATCTTGAGACTCAGCAAGGCAAGAAGTTCGCCGGAAGCGCGGTCACGCTCCAGAGCGTCTTCCCAGCATTTGCGAGCGCCTTCCACGTCGCCCAAAGCCAGAAGAACATCACCTCGGCGATCCAACACAAGCGGCATCTGCGCCTGTGCCGGATCAATGGCGTCAATGGCTACCTTGGCTTTATTAGCATCCTTAGCGTCAAGTTCAACTCCGGCCAAACGTACACGCGCAACAGTCGCGTATTCGGGATGTCCGCCTTCGTTAATTACCCAGTTAAGGGCCGCACGGGCAGCGTCAAGATTGCCCGCCTTCTGTTCGACGTTGGCCTTCATGAGAGCTGCCAGCGAAGCAAAAACATGGCTCGAATATTCCTTCATCAAGCCGTCGGACAGAGAACGAACGTTTTTCTCGTCGTTTTGCACGTAGGCATTCTGAAGCTGTACGTACGCCACCGTTGCCTTGCCACCCTGATAGCGCTTGTACCAATGCCAGCCGTTGTATCCGGCAAAAGCCAAACAAATCACGGTGATGCAACTCAATGTGAGGTTACCCCACTTATCCCACCAAGCCTTAAGTTGTGCAAGAGACTCTTGTTCTTCTAAATCGTATGCCATAGGTGCAATTACTTTCCGATGTTGCGAGCCTCAAAAGATAGGCTCAAAAAACGCATCTGTACTCAAAGCGCCGCCGTAGGTCGAACCAAATGCAGCGCAAAACAATAGACTATTGTAGCGACTTGAAGGACGCCTTAATTGAAATCGCCTTCCTTGGTCGAACCGAAAATTTCTGAAAGCGACTCAATACCAATCGTCATCTGTTCGGCAAACTGCTGGTTGCCCTGCGCGTCGCGCAATCTCTTGATGGCGACCTGACCGGCGTTGACCTCGTTTTCTCCGCAGACCACAGCCCACTGAGCGAGAGACTGGTCGGCGCGCTTCATACTCGACTTAAAGGAAGTGCTGCCGGCATGCACAATCACTCTGTGACCTGCATCGCGCAACTGTTCACCGATTTGCCGCGCCACCAGCTCCGTATGCCCGCCTTGGTGCACCACATAAATTTCGCAGGACGCCACAGGCGTATCGCCGCCGGCGGCACGGACAAGTTCAATCACGCGTTCAGCACCAATGGCAAAACCGGCAGCGGGCGTCGCCCGGCCCCCAAGTATCTCAATCAAAGGATCGTAGCGACCACCGCCGCAGATTGTTCCCTGACTGCCGAGCTGATCCGTCACCCATTCGAAAACCGTGTGGTTGTAGTAGTCCAGTCCACGCACCAAGCGGGGATTGATCGTATATTCGATGCCAAGGGCCTGCACGCCCGCTTCGAGAGTCCCAAGGAATCGTCGGGAGTCCTCTCCGAGGAAATCAAGCAGACGCGGTGCGGCTTCCACCATCGCCTGCATATCCGGGTTTTTCGTATCGAGGATTCGGAGAGGATTGGTTTCAAGACGGCGACGGGCGTCTTCGTCAAGTACGTCGTAATTATCTTTGAGATAAGCAACCAGAGCCTCGCGGTGACGCGCACGTTCTTCAGTCGCACCAAGACTGTTGAGCTGCAAGCTTGCCTTGATGCCGAGATTCTTCCAAAGACGGGCCGTCAGCGAGAGCAGTTCGATATCCACATCGGGACCGGCAAAGCCCAATGCTTCGCAACCGAATTGGTAGAACTGGCGATAACGGCCGCGCTGAGGACGTTCGTGGCGGAACATCGGGCCGAAATACCACAGACGTTGCGGTGCGTTGTAAGTGATATTGTGCTCAATGGCGCAACGGCACACGGCGCTTGTGCATTCCGGACGCAGAGTAAGCTGTTCGCCGTTCATCGAATCGGTGAAGGAATACATTTCCTTTTCAACGATGTCGGTGGCCTCCCCCACACCACGGGAAAAGAGACCCGTTGCCTCAAGAATGGGCGTGCGAATCTGGCGGTAACCGTAGCTCGCCGCCACGGAACGCGCCGCATCCTCAAACTTTTCCCATACACCGGCATCTTCGGGCAACATATCGTTCATGCCCTTGATCCCGGTAATTTTGATTTTTGCCATTGTTCTGTCCTTGTTCTTGTCTGTATTCACTACGCGCTGCGGTGTCTGACCTTGCTTATCTGCCACCCCAACGCTCAGCCACGTACGCTTCGATCATGGCCTTGAATTCGTTCATGATGTCATCCCCCTTTAGGGACGCTTTCTTGACACCGTCGCAATAGACGGGAGCAACCGGCGATTCTCCCCGTCCCGGAAGACTGATACCGATATCTGCGTTGCCGCTCTCACCCGGTCCGTTGACCACACAGCCCATCACTGCCACCGTCATGGTCTCAAAACCCGGGGCCGTCTGTCGCCATTGCGGAGTCTTTTCACGCAGAAATTCCTGTGTCTGCGCTGCCAATTTTTGGAAAAGATCGCTTGATGTTCTGCCGCAGCCCGGGCAGGACACCACCAGAGGAGAGAAGTGCCGCAACCCCATGCTCTGGAGCAGTTCCTGAGCCACATAGACCTCTTCTTCCCTGGCCTTTCCGGGAGCAGGCGTAATCGAAATGCGAATCGTGTCGCCGATACCTTCGGACAACAACACCGATAACGCCGCCGAGCTCGCCACGATGCCCTTAGTTCCGCCTCCCGCTTCCGTTAGCCCCAGATGCAAGGCCCAGGGAGCCAGCTTAGAGAGTGAGCGGCATACAGCCACTAGATCCTGCACATCGCTTACTTTCGTCGAGAGTATGATGCGATCGGCAGGAAGGCCAAGATCCACGGCTTTTAGCGCACTCTGATGCGCACTCTGCACAATCGCATCCAACGTCACCGCACGAACTGAGCGAGGCTGACCGGCCCCTCGATTGGCTTCCATCAGCTGCGAAAGCAATTCCTTATCAAGCGACCCCCCGTTTACGCCGATGCGAACCGCCTTGCCGTTATCGATCGCAATACGGATCATCGTTGCAAAGTTGTCATCGTGCTTGGCACCCTTGCCCACGTTGCCAGGATTGATACGGTACTTGGAAAGCGCTGCGGCACAAGCCGGATAGTCCGTCAACAATTTGTGGCCGTTGTAGTGAAAGTCTCCCACAAGCGGCACATAAAATCCCTCGGCATCAAGCTGCGCGCGAATTTCGGGAACGGCCAGAGCTGCTTGAGGCGTATTTACCGTCAAACGCACCAATTCGCTGCCGGCTCGGGCAAGTGCTTTCACCTGTTCGACCGTATCGGCCACATTTTCGGTTGCGGTATTAGTCATTGACTGGACCACAACCGGCGCTCCTCCTCCCACTGTCACCGTAACGGGACCGTTTTGAATCTTGACGGCATGCGTTTTGCGTCTGGGCTGCCAAACAGCGTCAGAACATTTGTCCGGGTACACGGGAATCGTCTTGTCGGACATTTCGGGAATCCTTTATTGAAAGACTCGGTCGTCAGACGCGGTCTTTTTGCTGTTCGGGCAGGATGCCAAAAGCGCGCTTTTGCTCAAGCAGACGTTCGGCTCGCCGCGTTCTGTCCTTGACTTCGCCGGCAAGCTGACCGCAGGCTGCATCTATGTCGTCGCCTCGCGTCTTGCGAATCGTCGTGACAATGCCCGCATCGTTCAAAATCTTGGCAAAAGCAAGCACCGTCTCTCGCTCCGGACGCTTGAGGTCAGAGTCCGGGAACGGATTGAACGTGATCAGATTGAATTTGCAGGGCACAGTACGTACCAACTCGATCAGCTCACGCGCATGTTTAGGCTGATCGTTGATGCCGCCGAGCATCAAATATTCAAACGTGATGAAGTCACGCGGTGCCACCTTGAGGTAGCGTCGGCATGCCGCCATCAGGTCTTCGAGCGGATGCTTCTTATTGACCGGCATGATCATGTCGCGCAAAGCGTCATCAGGCGCGTGCAGACTCACAGCGAGAGCCACGGGCACCTCGGAGCCGAGTTTGTCGATTTGGTTGACGAGACCGGACGTGGAGACCGTCACGCGGCGACGCGACAGACCGTAGCCGTTGTCGTCAAGGAAAAGCCGCAGCGCAGGAATCACGTTGGAGAGATTCTGCAGCGGTTCACCCATGCCCATCAGCACAACATTGCTGATAATGCGATCGTTGGGATCGGTTACACCGGCCTCCTTACGCAGCGTGCGCTCGGCGTGCCACAGCTGACCGACGATTTCGGCGGTAGTGAGATTGCGGTTAAAACCCTGCTTGCCCGTCGAGCAGAACAGGCACCCCATGGCGCAGCCGGCCTGCGTAGAAATGCACAGCGTGCCGCGGTCGTCTTCAGGAATGAACACCGCCTCCACAGCGTTTCCGTTGCCCACATCAAAGAGCCACTTGCGGGTGCCGTCGGCCGAATGCTTGACGGTAATGACAGGCGGCGCTTTGATGTAGGCCAAGTCATGCAACTTGGCCCTGAAGCTCTTGGCCAGATTGCTCATTGCGTCAAAGTCGTCCTCGCAGTGCCTATGCATCCAGCGAGAAAGCTGAATGGCACGATAAGGCTTTTCTCCGAGTGCGGCGCACCACGCCTTGATCCCCTCAACATCAAAGTTAAGTAGATTCACGCGCTCCGTCACCTGGCTTTGATTTTCTTGCATAGTGTCAATCCGGCCTTGCTTTCAACTTCTGATTAACGCGAGCAGATGGCGAGCGTCGGGAAGAAGTAAGCCACTTCGACGGCAGCCGTTTCAGGAGCGTCGGAACCGTGAACGGCGTTAGCGTCAATGCTTTCGGCAAAGTCAGCGCGAATCGTACCCTTTTCGGCCTTCTTCGGGTCGGTGGCACCCATCAGCTGACGGTTCTTAGCAATGGCGTCTTCGCCTTCGAGAACCTGAATCATCACGGGGCCGGAGGTCATGAAGTTAACGAGATCGTTGAAGAAAGGACGTTCCTTGTGAACAGCGTAGAAGCCTTCGGCTTCGGCGCGGGAAAGCTGACGCATCTGAGCAGCGACGATCTTAAGACCGGCGTTTTCAAAACGGGTGTAGATCTGACCGATCACATTCTTGGCGACGGCATCGGGCTTGATGATGGAAAGAGTGCGCTGAATAGCCATTTGATTCTCTTGGTGTGAAAAAAAGTAAAGAAAGAGTCCGCCGTTGCAGCAGACCCGCATTCGTGAGAGACAACGTTGAAAAGCGGCTTGACCACCCCGAAACGAGCCTCTAAAAATTCAACGCGCGATTTTACCATGCAAGGCCCCCCTCCTTCTTTACTGCAAACGGAGCGGTTGCACATTTTTTCGATTTTCTCAACTACAGAAGTCTCTGTTGCCGTTCGTTTGGAATGCTCGAAAGGAAAAAATGCTTTTTTTCTTTTTGTCCCTCATCTAAGGACAAAGTTACACATTGGTTCCGTTAAACATTAACCTACTCTTTGGTAGAGAAAAAAAATTCAAATCAAGTCATTTTGTAATTTTCGGATTTTTTTGCATTCTCCTGCCTCAATGCCTCACAAACAGCTTTTGCTCTTGTATACTCCCCGCGATCTAATTCACAAAGAGACTCATTTAGATCATTTTTTAATATCGCATACCCAGGAGCGAAAAAGTGGATAACGATTTCAAAACCCTCTACAACACCCTGCGCGCAGAGCAGGATGCACTGAAGGCAAAAATGCAGTCCGCCAAAGGCGACGCCATCAAGCATGTGCAGGAACTGATCGACGCCTTTCAAATTCAGAGTTATGATCTGAAGTTTGAAGACACTCCGTCTTCTTTCCGTGAAACTCCCGTTCGTCGCCGCGGCCCCGCCCCCATTAAGTACCGCACCCCCACCGGCATCGAATGGACTGGTAAAGGCAATATGAAACGCGAGTTCCGTGACTATCTTCTCTCTCAGGGCTTGACCGTGGAAGACAAGGATCTGTTCCTGACGCCTGAATTTCAGAAGTAAGATTTCACACTGAATTTTGCTTCGACAGTCTCCAGCAAGAGACATTTGCCCAAATAAAAGAGGAGCGCAAAACACACGGTTTTGCGTTCCTCTTTTATTATTCAGCAAAGTAAAGTTGCTGCTATCGAGTCACTTTACTGTCAATTTTGACAAGTCACATCCATTCAAAAACATCTCGAACAAACACCATACCAATTTTCGATTCGAAATTAGGTACCTCAAAGCGACATATTTCCGTTTCACCCCATCACATCTTTTCAAGCCAATTCTTCCGCTTCGCCCGGTTCGAGCACGGCAATGCTTTCAACGTGGGCAGTGTGCGGGAACATATTCATAACACCTGCCGCACGCACATGCCAACCGCCTTCATGCTTGAGAATGGCGCAATCACGTGCAAGCGTTGCCGGGTTACAAGAGACGTACACCACACGAGAAGGACGTTTTTTCGTGGCCGCAAGCGTCTGAGCAAGCGCCTGAGCACCTTCACGCGGAGGATCAATAAGCACGCGATCAATACCGCCCATTTTTTCCCAAAGCGCATCCCAATCGTCCGTTGACCAGGTAAAGAGATTGCGCGCGACAAAAGTCGTCTTTTGAGCCATACCGTTGGCGGCCGCCCCCGCACGTGCGCGCTCGACCAGAGCCTCGCTGCCTTCAATGCCGGTTACATATTCGGAACGGCGCGCAAGCGGAAGAGTGAAATTCCCCAGGCCGCAGAAAAAATCGGCTACGTGGTGTTCGGGCTTCACATCGAGCAATTCAATGGCTCGGCCAACCATTTCACGATTGACGCGATGATTGACCTGCGTGAAGTCCGTCGGCTTGAAGCTGATGGCAACGTCGAACGCCTCAAGCTTGAGCTTGAGACGATCTCGCGCTTCCGGGTGCATCGGATAGGCTGAGTCGGGCCCCTTAGGCTGCAACCAAATATCAACATTTTGAGCTTGCGCAAACGCTTCGATTTTTTCCGTGTCTTCGTTGGTAAGCGGCTCAAGAATGCGCAGCACGAGCGCCGTGTGACCGTCACCGTCAACCGCCACTTCGATTTGCGGCAGACGTTCGGCAATCGTAAGACTGCTCACGAGATCACGCATGGCGGGAAGCATATCGGAAACTTTCTGCGGCAGAATGCGGCACTCTGTCATGTCGGCCACATAACTCGAACTTTTTTCATGGAAGCCCACCAAAATGCCGCCCTTTTTGGCGACATTGCGCACCGTCAGGCGAGCACGGTGACGATAGCCCCAGAATTCGCCCACGATCGGAGGCAAGATACTCTCAGCAGTCACCTTGCCGATGTGCCACAGGGCGTCAATCAGAACGGTTTGCTTGAAGTCAACCTGGGCACGTGCGTCCAGATGTTGCATCACGCAACCGCCGCAAGTTCCCGGTCCGATACCGAAGTTGGGGCAAGCCGGTTCGACGCGCAGATCGGAAGCGCTCAAGATTTCCTTCACAATGCCGACTTCATAGCTCGGTTTGTTGCGAATCTGCTCATAAGTAACGGTTTCTCCGGGCAAAGCACCCTGAATGAAGACGACCTTACCTTCACGACGCGCCACGCCTCTGCCTTCGGCATCAAGTTTTTCCACCTGCGCTTCAAAAACAGGGCGTACTTTTTCCTTGCGGGAACTCATTGTTGGGGTTTCCTTCTCGTTTGTGGAGTCTCAATTTCGGAAAGAATCGCCCCGCACAACTGATTGCCGGGGCGACGGAAGTCTTTTTGTTTCGATCCGGTTACTTCTTTTGCAAATAAAGCATCGGATTGAGAGGTTGTCCGCCTTGACGCAGTTCAAAACGCAACTTTTCAACGCCTGAACTGCTCTCGCCGACTTCTGCAATCTTCTGTCCGGCTCGCACGCTTTCGTTCAAACGAACCAACACCTTACTCAGATTGCCATACACGGTCACAACCGGAGCCGTAGGCTTGCCCGGCAGGCGAATGTTATGACGAACCAAAACGAACTGACCGTAGCCGTCGTTGTTGTTGCCAATGTAATGCACCGTGCCGTCGAGAACTGCCATCACAGGTGATCCCTTATCGGCACCAATGTCAATACCGAGCGTCCCCGTTCGGTTGAAGTCGGCGATCACTTCGCCTTCAACAGGCCAACGAATTTCAATGTCGCCTCGCGCGGCAGCCTGGCGCTGCTGTTCTTCTTCAGCAATTTTGCGCTCGGCAACCTGTTGTGGCGTTTCAGGACGCTTGGCCGTTTCAACGGTCGGCTCAGTCGCAATAGTCTCCCCTTCCGTCACCGTGGCAGCAGGAGCGGTCGATTGGCTACCGTCCTCACGCGAAACGGGGATCTGCAGCTCGCGTCCCAGAGAAAGCTGCGTGGGATCCTGCACGTCGTTTAACAGCATCAGTTCGCGAGGATTGACTCCATAGCGCATGCTGATGTTGTAAATCGTGTCTCCCTGCACCACAACATGCGTGCGGCCGCTTGCTTGCGGCGTTGGTTCAGTTGTCAAGTGACGGGGCTGAAACGTACCCTCCGAGGGAACCGGGACCGAATGAGCTTCGGTACTTTCCACCGGAACCGAAACTTCCGGGGAAGGCGTACTGCGATCTTCTATCGGCGCTGAAATATCAACCGACGAACATCCGGCCAAAAACATCAAGCCGCAAAGGGCGGCTAAACCACGCATACGCATTGTTCTTTGCTCCTCTCTTGCCGTTGCGTCTCGGTGTATCGATGCACTTCAACGGCTTCTTCTCTCTTGTTTTCCCGCATCGCTTTCGCCTTGAACTGCCGATAGGGGAGTCCTTCGGACAAAAGCCGCTTATTTGTTTGATTCTAGCGATAAGCTTCGACAAAAGACGGCAAGATCGCGTTTTTTAGATTTCTTTTACAAAACGAACCGCAATGACCTCTGACAATCAGAGGAGAGGCTCAAAGATTTCCTTCGACAAGCTGACGAGCTTTCTCAATCTGTTTGTGACTCGTAAGGTCAATTTGCAAGGGAGTCACGGACACAAAGCCGTGTTGCGTTGCCCAGAAATCCGTGCCTTCACTTGCGTCACGCGGCTTGCCGGCCGCACCAAGCCAATAAATCGGCATGCCGCGGGGATTGATTTCGTCAATCATGCGCTCGGCACAATGGCGACGTCCCAAACGTGTCGTGTGAATGCCCTGCATCGCGTGAAGCGGGAGATTGGGCATGTTGACATTCAAAAGAATCGGTTCAGCGGGATTCTTCTCACGGCGCGTCAAAAAACGTTCGACGATTTTTCCTGCCATGGCTGCGGCAGAAGGCAATTCGGCCCAACCTTTGTCAATCTGACTGAAAGCAATGGAGTCAATGCCAAAGATGTAGCCTTCGATGGCCGCGGCAACCGTGCCCGAATACATCGTGTCGTCACCCATGTTGGCGCCGCAGTTAATGCCGGAAACCACAAGGTCAGGCCGATCGTCCAGAAGACCGGTCAGCGCCAGATGTACGCAATCCGAGGGAGTCCCGCTTACGACGAAAACATCTTCGGAAGCGTTGGTCACGGTAAGCGGCTTATTGAGCGTGAGCGCGTTGCTCGAGCCGCTGTGGTTGTGTTCGGGCGCAACGATGGAAACGCGGCCGAATCGGCGCATTTCATTGGCCAGCGCATTGATACCCGGTGCCATGTAGCCGTCGTCATTGCTGATGAGAATATGCATTCGTCAAAACGTCCTTCTTGGGCCTCTTTTTGAAAGACCGGCATTGTACTGAGAATCGCACAAAAACTGTTTGAAGCGTCTAGCAACCGTTGCATTCAGTTCAGTGTCTTGCCGCTTGACTCAGGCACCGGAAGCACTTCGATGCCTTCTTCGAGAAGTTTTTCAGCTTCTCGCAGCGTGCATTTGCCTTTGACAAGGCGCCTTTTGGATTCACCTCGCTTCATGCGACGCGACTCTTCGGCGAAGTTTTCACCAACATCTTCAGCCCTCTCGGCAACTTTGCGAATTTCCGTCATCAGAGCTTCGCGCGCTTCCTGAACCTTGCGGCGCAATTCATCCTGTGACTTATCGTCTGTCTTGACTGCCGCAAGCCGCGAAGCGCTCGGCACCTTCCTGACTTCAACCGTATCACATATCGGACAGCGCACCAGACCGTCGGCAAGCTGACTTCGCATTTCCTCGACAGAGGCAAAACAACCTTCAAACTTGTGTCCGTTGCAACAACAAAAGTCAAAAAACTTCAGCGGCATAATCGTCAGTGCGCAGTTTTTTCTGCGTCATCGCTTGCGGTACGATCCGCATGGATATGCTCGTGCACGGCGCTCGCTTCGGTTAACCGATGCGTTTCTTCATGCAAGGGCTGCAATATTAGGTACGACACGGCAACACCCGCCAAAACGGCCGTCAGTACCCCGACGGGCAGTTTAGACTGCTTCGCATCACTCAGGTGCATCAGTTCCGGGAGCAAAATGGCAAGTACTACAAAAATAAAACTTGCCGCCGACACCAGCATGGCGTATCCGATAAGCCAGTTGAGAACCGACAAAACGGCCCAACCGGCAATGCCGCCCAGTACGCAAGCTAACGACGCAGCAAAGACATAGATCGCCGCACGTCTTTTTTCGATGCCCGCCTGCATCAGAATTACGATCTGACCGATCACCTGCGGCAGTTCGTGCGCCATTACAGCCCCCGCCACAATCCAGCCGCTTACCGCATCAATCGAAAAGGCGGCCGCTACCAAAACGCCATCGACAAAGCTGTGGCAGGCTGTACCCGCCAATAACACAGAAACTTGTGCACCGTTTGAGCGGCAGCAACTGTCTTGCACCACCCGAGTCCCGCCCCCCAAAAGCACGGGAACGGGACGTATTTTGACGTCTCCGTGGGAATGTCCCCCCAGCGCTGAAAAGAAACACTCCAAAAGCATGAAAAAGACAAACGCTCCGAGCAAAACGCCACCCGCCAAATGCGCGTCAATGCCTGCCTCCACCGCTTCAGGAATCAGATGCGTACAGGCAATCGTCAGCAAGAGCCCGGCCGCAAAGGCTGCAACAAGATTGCCGCATCGCGAAAAAATGCGAAACGACAGCACGGCCGCAAGTCCTACAGCCAGTACGCGGCTGAGCAGGTTGGCAAGAACGATGAGAAAAAGCGTAGTCATCGGAAGGCGTCACACTCGCAGCAGAATTCGAAAATCGTAGGAAAACGTATCCAAGACGTTACTGAAGGTGTCTGTCCGGTCGAAATCCGAAGCGCAACATTGCCCGTCGCCCCTCGGTCCAAGGTGCTGAATTCTAACCAAGTTTGGGTATTCTCCGCACTCCTGCGCCTGATACATCTTGTTGCGTTCAGCCCTAAAAAGTTTCAGCAACTTCTTTCGCACTCCCGTAGAGTTCGCTTCAAGGTCAATGGCAAGCGATTCCCGTTGGTTTTGACCTGTCTCCTTTGGTTTGATTTGTTGTTTCGGCGGAATAGCTTTTGCTTTTCCGCCTTTTTTTCTTAGCGATACCTAAGCAAGAACTCAGACCAGCCGATTACAATTCGGACCACGTTTAATCCCACGTACGAAAGGTTTTATCTGATGAACCACGGTATCAAAGCGCTCGCACTGAGCGCCGTCCTGTGCGCCGCCGTTACAGGCTGCACCTCCACTACGGCTTCGAAGGCCGAGCCTGTTGTACTTGAAAACACCAACTGGATGCTACCGCTGCCCGAAAAGTCCGACTGCGACACTCCGCCTGTTCTGGAGTTCCTCTCCGGCAATCGTCTGGCCGGCGATCTGGGCTGCAACCGCGCCTCGGGTTCGTTTCAGTTTGATGGTCACAACATCCTCTTTGACAAGATCGCGACCACGCGCCGTATGTGCGGTCCGGAATTCATGAAGCTCGAAGATCAGATGCTCACGATTCTGCGCGATGCCCGCACGGTGGAAATGACCGAAAAAGGTCTCACCTTCTTTGATGACAACGGCAAAGAAATCCAGACTCTGGTCCCCGAAGTCGCCGGCGCCTGTTACTGATAACCGCATTCACCCGATTTTGAACAGCCGCAAGTGTTCACGGAACGCCTGCGGTTTTTTTTACGAACAAAAATTCGCCATCACTTTTGTGAATAACGGTTAAGATTGCGCCATAGCCGCTTTTCGTTCCCCGATTTCTGCGACATGCTTGACGTCAATCTGATCTTTTCTCGGCCCGGTTTCTCGCTTTCGGCCGCATTTACGTTACACGCGGGCGGCATCACGGTGCTACGCGGCGACTCCGGTTCAGGCAAGACAACGCTTGCCGACCTTCTGTCCGGCGCCATCGCTCCGCAAAAAGGACAGATCATCTCTGACGGAGATATCTGGTTCGATGCCGCCTCAGGCATCAACCGTCCGCCTCAAGAACGCGAAATCGGCTTCGTATTTCAGACTCATCGGCTTTTTCCGAACCTCATCATCGAAGAAAACATTCGTTTCCCCGTTCTGTTCGGCAACCGCAAGCCGTTATTGGCATTTGACGAACTTGTAAATCTTCTCGGCATAGAAAAGCTTCTCCCCCGTCATCCCGCCACACTTTCCGGCGGAGAAAGCCAGCGAGCGGCTTTGGCCCGCGCACTGATGGGCGCAGAGAAACTGCTCATTTTCGACGAACCGCTCGCAAGTCTCGACCCCAAACGCCGCGAAACGTTCATGGATTACATCGAGGCCACCGAAAAACGCATCGGAATTCCTGTTCTCTACATCACACACTCTGAGCACGAAACAGAACGATTGGCCTCACGTTTGCTCTACATCGAGGACGGCGTCATCAGGGAAAAACCTGGCAACACCTCCCGCCTCGACAACGATTCCCACTCTCGGAGGACTTTCCAATGAAACTTAACCTGACTGTTGCGGCCTTGGCCGCAGGGGCTTCTCTTCTTTTTGCCGGTACAGCTGCAGCCGAAGTTACCGTAACCACGGGGCGGGCTACGTTAAGATGGTTCAAGCGCTTGTTGACGCTTATCAGAGCCAAACGCAAGCCAAAGTCGGCACGGCTTTCGGCGGCAACATCGGTCAGATGCTCGCCCAAGTACGCGAAGGCGGTAAAGTCAATCTCGTGATTTCGGATGCCACGAGTCTGCAGAAGTTCTCCAATGAACTCAAAGAACTCAAGACCGGCGTCAAACTCGGCGACACGCCTCTGATTCTTGCCTGGCGCAAAGGCATCGTTCTGACCGGTCCCGAAGATCTTGACAAAAGCGACGTTAAGCGCGTGGCCATGCCCGATCCGAAAGCAGCCGTCTATGGCCGCGCCGCCAAAGAATATCTGGCAAGTAGCGGCTTGGACAAGAAACTCGGTGATCGCGTCAACATTGCTTCCACCGTTCCGCAGGTCATGAGCTACGTCGTGCGCGGAGAAATGGACGCAGGTTTCGTGAATCTTGTTGCTGCGCGCTGCAACAAGGATAAAATCGGTGGTTTTACAGCCGTCAAGGACGGCTACAAACCCGTTTTGATGACCGCTGTCCCTGTGAAGGACTTGAAGGCTCAGGACAAAGCCGATGTGGAAGCCTTCATGGCATTTCTGGCCTCTGACAAAGCCACGCCGATTTTGAACAAGTTCGGTGTTGTCCGCTGATTTGTTTTCGGCTGACGATCGAAACGGGGCGCGCTTGATCCAAACGCTTTTGACACCGCTGCAGGAACTCCGGACAGTCCTGTCTGCGCCGGGAATTCTCGGTGCACTCTGGCTCACGGCTCAGACCTGTCTTATTGCGGGCATCGGTTTTGCCATTTTCGGCCCGATGCTCGCGTGGTGGTTTGCGCGCCGTCCGACAGCTTTCTCGCGCATCGCTTCGTTTCTTACCACATTGCCTCTCGTCTTTCCGCCGGTGGCTCTTGGGTATCTGCTGTTGGTTCTCTTGGGGCGCAACGGCTGGATCGGCTCCTGGCTGTACGACGCGGGCATTTATCTGATTTTCACGCCCGCGTCCGTAGCGCTCGCCGCTTTCATCGCAGGGCTTCCGCTTGTCGTCAAACCCATTCAGACTGCTTTAGAAGGTCGTCAGCTCAAGGCAATTGAATTCGCGGGAGCCGTGCACGGAGCTTCCGGATGGACCATTCTGAGACACATCACGCTTCCCTACGTCCGACCGCAAATTCTCTCCGGACTGCTACTGGGCGTTTCACGCGCAAGCGGAGAAGTCGGCATCACCATGATGGTGGGCGGCAACCTGTCGGGCAAAACCAACACACTCTCGTTGGAAATCTTCAACGCGGTTTCGCGCGCCGATTTCGATGCCGCTGCCGCTCTGTGCCTGATCCTCTCGATCTTTACGATCGTGATCTTTGCGATCTTGGAAGGCATCAGACGCCGAACGCCCGCTGAGTAGACCTCAGTGCGCGGCTTCCCAATTGTCCGCCACACCGACTTCAGCCAAGAGCGGTACAGAAAGCGACGCCGCGGACTGCATGATGGCGACAACGTTTTCTTTGACCAACTCCAACTCGTCCTCCGGCACTTCAAGAATCAATTCGTCGTGCACCTGAAGAATCAAACGACTTTTGAGGTTTTGCTTCTTGAGCCACCGATCGAGCGAAATCATCGCGCGCTTGATCAAGTCAGCCGCCGTCCCTTGCATCGGCGCATTGATCGCAGCGCGTTCCGCACCGGCCCGCACAGCGGGACGCGAACTCAGAATATCCGGCAACCACAGGCGACGACCGAAAGCTGTCTGCACATAACCTTGAGCATGCGCAGCCGAACGCGTCTGCTGCATATAGCGAGCTACCCCCGGATATCGGGCAAAGTATTCCTCAATGTAATGCGAAGCCATACGACGCTCGATGCCGAGATTTTGCGCCAAACCGAAGGCGCTCATGCCGTAGATCAGTCCGAAGTTAATCACCTTGGCCATTCGGCGTTGCTCGGCCGTCACGTTTTCAGGCTGCGTACCGAACACTTCGGCAGCCGTGGCGCGATGAATGTCTTTACCTTCTCGGAAAGCCTTGAGAAGTCCTTCGTCCTGAGAAATGTGCGCCATGATGCGCAATTCAATCTGCGAGTAGTCGGCAGAAATCAGTTTGCAACCAGGTTTGGCAATGAAAGCTTCTCGCACGCGCCGTCCCTCGGCAGTTCGAACCGGAATGTTTTGCAGGTTGGGGTCCGAACTTGCCAGGCGCCCTGTTACAGCCGTGGCCTGACCGAAAGTCGTATGCACACGTCCGTCCTCCGGGTCAGCCATCTGCGGTAGCTTATCCGTATAAGTGCTCTTAAGTTTGGAAAGCGCTCGAAATTCCAAAATGAGCTTAGGCAGCGGATAGTCAAGCGCAAGTTCGCTCAAAACTTCCTCATCAGTCGACGGGGTTCCCGAAGCCGTTTTTTTCTTCACCGGCAACTGCAGTTTTTCAAAGAGTACCTGCGCCAACTGCTTAGGACTTGCCGGATTGAAAGCGCCGCCAGCAATTTCTTCAATCTTGGCCTTGACTTCGTCAATACGTTCGGCCAACTCTTTGCTTTGCTGAGCAAGTTTCTCGCGATCAATCAACACGCCCGAGCGCTCCATCCCGGTGAGTACCTGCATCACCGGCAGTTCCATGTCTCGGTAAATTGACAATAGCGCCTCATCTTCGGAGAGCTTGACCCACATCACAGATGCCGCCGTACGCAAAAGCGCAGCGGTGCGCACGCCGAAAGCCGCCGCATCTTTCTGAGGCACAGCAACGGCATCGTGTCTGCTAGCTCCCTTGCCATAAAGACCTTCATCATCCAGTGCAGAAAGTCCGGTTGTGCGCGCGACAATCTTGGCAAAGTTGTGCTTGAGATGCGCTTCAATCACATAACTCATGAGCATGGCATCGTGAACGGTGCCGGAGACCGGCAGACCAGCGTTGGCCAGCAGATGCTGACAGCGCTTGGCGTCAAAAAACACTTTTGCAGCAACGCTCGCAAACCAGGGGGCCAGATGTTCGCGGACCGCCTCTGCGTCAGCATTCGGTCCGTCCTGATGCATCAAGGGGACATAAGCCGTACGAAGCGGATTGAGGGCAAAGGCAAGGCCGACGGCCGCATCGTGCATGGGGCTCGTGTTATTGCCGGCCACCCAGACAGCCACCGGGAAGCGATCTGTGGCGACAGCATTTAACTCGTCTGCCAGCTGCGCAACCTCATCGGGCGAACAGACCACTCGCACGTCACCTGCCGTAACGGGAGTCACGGCAGGAGTCGACTCTGTTATTTCTTCCATCGGAATCGAAGGCGCTGCAAAAAGGTCGGGCGTCATCGTCGGGACGGTCTTCTTGGGCGTGCGTACGGCACGGCGACCTGTCGAACCGCTCATTTCCCAACGGGCATAGAACTGAGCCAAGCCCTGGGCATCGGGTTCTTTCTTGGCAAATTCGATCGGATCGAACGAAACGGGCGCCTGCGTATTGATCGTGACCAACTTCTTGGCCAAATCCAAAAACGGGATACCCTCACGCAGATACTCGCCGATCTTACCTTTGACGCGATCGGCGTTGGCAACAAGATTGTCGAGACTGCCGTATTCGGCAATCCACTTGGCCGCTGTTTTAGGCCCGCATTTGTTGATGCCGGGAACGTTGTCAACCTTGTCCCCCATAAGCGCCAGATAGTCAATGACACACTCGGGATACACCCCGTATTTCTCAAAGACGCCTTCGCGATCGAGAACCGTTTTGGTCATCGTGTTGATGAGATGGATGCTATCGCTTACCAACTGAGCCAAATCCTTATCGCCCGTCGCAATCACGACATCCCAGCCGACGGCAACGGCCTGTACTGCAAGCGTGCCGAGTACATCGTCAGCTTCCACACCTTCGACTTGCAAAAGCGGCCATCCCTGCAATCTGACCAACTCAAAAATCGGTTCAATTTGGCTTCGCAACTCCTCGGGCATCGGCGGACGATTGGCTTTATATGATTCGAAAAGCTCATGGCGAAAATTTTTGCCCTTGGCATCAAAAACGCAGATCTCGCAATCGGGCGACACCGTATCGTGCACCGTTCGAAGCATACCGTTGAAGCCTTTGATGGCTCCGGTGGGTTCTCCCTTGCTGGTAGTCAAAGGCGGCAGTGCATGAAAAGCTCGGAAAAGGTAGTTGGAGCCGTCAACGAGAAGAAGTTTGGGCATGGTAACGTTCGGTCAAATTGAAGGACACCCGATTCTAAAGAATTCCGTCGCGGCAACAGTGTCGCAGAAACGATCCATTGCTCATTTTTCTGACGGTTGCTACAGGTTTTGATGCTCAATCCCGTATAAGATAGAAGCACACGCCGAGGTTTCGAAACCACGGCAATCGATACTGATAGAGAGGTTTCTTGTAATGCGTAAACTCTTTACCGCACTGTTTTTGACCGGCATGGCCACCGGTCTTTGGGCCCAGGTCAACGATGCGCCGCCCGCCTACATTCCGCCTTCAAACGAAGTGCAGCGCAACGCTCCCCCCGCCCCCAACTTGAACGCCGACGTCAAGCGCTCCAATCGCGACGCCCGAGAAACATACGAGGCATCGCGCCTGGAGCCGTCCGAGCGCGACATGCAGCGTGCCCGCGAAGAACGCAGCAAGCGCGTCGACACGGGTAAGGTAACGAAATACCGTTCCGAATACGGAACAATCATCGAAGAAACACACGATCAGAACAACCGTGTGACGGACGTGCGTGTGACACCGGGTTCTACCGAGATTCCCTACACGATGAAAAACCGCAGCGACCGCCCTGTTGACAACCGTCCGGGCGCCGATCCCCGCTCCACGCTCGATACGCCGAAATTCATCGAGTTCAGCTGGTAACACCTCATGGCCGTCTTTACGACTCTGACACCGCTGGAGGTACGCAAAGAGCTCCCTGATTTCAACATCGGGGAGCTTTTGTCGCTGGAACCGATTGCAAGCGGCATTGAAAACACCAATTATTTTCTGGATACGACCGAAGGCCGTTGGGTACTGACCGTTTTTGAACGTCTCAGTGAAAGTCAGCTTCCTTTCTATCTGGAACTGTGCGCGCACCTGCGGAGCCAAGGATGCCCTGTGGCCGCTCCGGTGCGCACGAAATCGGGTCAACTTTTTTCGCACATCAAAGGCAAGCCCTTTTCCATCGCCAATCGTCTGGAAGGCCGAAGTATCGAAAACGTAACCGCAAAAGAATGCGCAAGCATGGGTGAAGTGCTCGCCCGTATGCACATTGCTGCTCGAGGTTTTTCCCTGTTTCAGGAAAACCTGCGCGGTCCGCAGTGGTGGCAAGCCACGGCACCCGTTGTGCTTCCCCATCTTGATCCAACCGTCGGAGCAATGCTCTCCGAAGAAGTAAATCATCAGCTGACTGTCTTTTCCGATTCGCAATTTCAGGCTTTGCCCGTTGCCGCCTGCCACTGCGACCTCTTTCGAAACAACGCCATGATCGTCGGGCACGGAACCGAACAGGAACACGTGAGCGGCGTATTCGACTTCTACTTTGCGGGCTGTACGGCTCTTCTTTTTGACGTGGCCGTCACCGTCAACGACTGGTGCACGGACTTCGAAGCGCCCGATCTGCATTTGGATCCGAGAAAAACCGAAGCTTTTCTGAGGGCCTATCACGCCGTGCTTCCGTTTACCGATGCCGAGCGCCGCTGGTGGCCTGACATGTTGCGCGCGGCGGCGCTGCGCTTCTGGCTCTCGCGGCTCTATGACTTCTATCAGCCTCGGAAAGCCAGCCTCCTAAAACCGCACGATCCAACATATTTTGAAAGAATTCTGCGCAATCGCAAACGCGTAACTTTCCCGCTCGTCGACTAAAATCCTGCGTTTTCGGAAGGTGTCGTGCGAGACACTTTCCATTCTTTTTTACTTGAAAAAATTTTCATGACTGACAGCAACACTTCGCGCCGTCTTTCCGCCGCCAGCGGTTGGTATTGGTTTCGAGACGCCGCAACGGCCGTCGGCCGCAAACCACTCAATCTTCTGGCCGTTACGATGGTCTACCTGCTCATCATGGGCTTTTTGAGTGCCATTCCCTATGCAGGCATCGTCTTTGCTGCACTTTTCATGCCGTTTGGCACGGCTTTTATCGGGCGCAGTACGCGAACCGCGCTGCAAGGAGGCGACCCGCGTCTTTCCGAACTCAAAAACGTCTTTATCGATCCCGTCGTGCGCCAAAATCTCATGCGCATCGGATTTGTGTACGGTTTCATTCTCATAACCGTAAACGCGCTTTACGGTCTGATGGCTGCCGACTCCATTGCACTTTGGAAAATTGACGCCAATGACCGACTCGACTGGGCAAGCGTTCAGGCCAATATCCCGTGGGACGCCATCGTCGCTGTGACGGTCATTTACATTCCTGGACTTATGGCCGTCTGGTTTGCTCCGCTTCTGGCCTCCGAAAAACGCATGAGTTGGGGCAAAGCCGTGTTTTATTCATTCTTCGGCTGCCTGCGCAACATCATTCCGGTAATCCTGCTTGTGTTGCTCGTGGGTGCCATGATCGTTGCATTCGGTCTGCTTGCTTCGGCGCTCATTTCTGCGCTGGGCTCAACCGATGCCGCAGTGACATTCGTCATCATGCCGCTGGCCTTTCTGATGCTCACGCTTGTCTACGCGGTGTACTGGCCCATGTACGCCTCGTTATTTGAAGACATTCGCTGAAAGTCGTTCTCTGACATCGTCAAAATTTCTCAAAAATGGATTATTCTCGGTTGGCATTCGTTCGCGAAAGCCGACCGAGTTTGTTTTTGAGCGTCCGTTTTCTAGAACAAAAAATCTCTGGAGTTGTGATATGCAAACGACCATTGAACCCCGCCACCGGTGGAAATGACGATGCCCTTTTCGCAGGTGTTGGGACGCCGCCGCAGTCGACGTGAATTTTCGGATCAGCCTCTGGATCTTCCGCTGCTGTCCACTCTGCTGTGGGCCTGTGCCGGACAAAACGGCGCCGATGGTCGCCGCACCGTACCTTCGGCTCTCGACAGCCGTGAAGTCGAATGTTTCGTTTTCGATCAAAAAGGTGTTTGGTCCTATTGCGCCGAGACACACGCGTTAAAGCTTCTGACCGAGGGAGACCATCGTTCAGCCACCACGGCCGGTCAAGACTTTGTTTCTCTGGCTCCCGTCACGCTGATCTTTGCCGTCAATCAAGCGAAGACCGGTCGAATCTCCAACGGCCGCGCCGGTGCCATCTGTCAGTCTGTCGACGTTGGCGTTATGGTTCAAAACGCTCTTTTAGCTTGCTCGGCCATGGGGCTTGCCGCTGTTCCGCGCGCTTGGTTTGAGCCGCAGGATGTTCTTGGAGCCGCCGGCTTGAAGTCCTACGATCCACAAATGGCCGTGACGGTCGGTTTTCCGCAGTAAGGTGGTGCAACAATGAAGCGCATTGAAGAACTCAAGGACATCATCAAAGGCAAAAAAGCCGCAGAGGCACCCAAGGCTCCCGAACGGGAATTGCCTGCACCGGGCAAAATGTCGATGCCTTTGTCGGATGTTTTCATGCGACGCCGCTCGTCGCTTGACTTTTCCGACGCACCGATCTGTGACGAAGATCTGGTGCGAATCCTGTGGGCAGCCGACGGCCTAAACGGCAAGGGCAACAACGAAAACCACCGCACGACACCGACGACGCTCAACTGGAAGGAAATCGACACCTACGTCGTCAAAGCCAACGGTGTCTGGCTGTGGGTGCCGGAGCGCCGCGTGCTCTCATTTGTGCATGAAAAAGACTGCCGCAAAGACTTCTGTCTGTTGCAGCCGATGGTCAAGCAGGCTCCCGTGCATTTGGTCTATGTCTACGATCAGGCCAAGACGCAAGGACTGATGACCGATCTGGCCATGCAGATCGTGCAGTTCATCAATCGAAAGAACATCACCAAAATGTCCGATGAAGTGATGGCACACGCCCCGCTTCTGGACACCGGCGCCAAAGTGATGGCCGTCTATATGGCCTGTGCCGCGCTCAACATCAACTGTCTGGCGCGACTTACCTTCGACTCGGAAAAGGTACACGACACGCTGCAACTGACCGCAACGCAAATGCCGCTGTGCGTGCAGACATTGGGATACAAACCCAAAGGACTTTTGGATCTCGCTTTCTGATCTACCAAACGTTTGACGCCGACTCAGTTGAGTCGGCGTCTTGCTTTTGATTTACAGTACAGGCCGTCAAGCCTCCGATCGTTCAGAGTAAGACGTCAGGCAAACAATTCGCTCATTTCTTCGCTGCGGGTTCTGCAAGCCTGCACCGCCGCCTTGACTGTACCGCGCAGGTCGTGCGCCTCAAACGCTTCGATTGCCTTGGCGGTCGTGCCGCCCTTGCTCGTGACGTTGTGACGAAGCACGTCAAACGCTTCGCCGCTCGTACGAGCCAGCGCCGCAGCACCTTCCACCGTGCTGAGTGCAAATTCCTTGGCCTTTTCGGGCGAGAGCCCCTCCTGCATCAGCGCATCGGCCAGGGCTTCCATGAAAAGGAACACGTAAGCGGGGCCCGAACCGGGACCTGCCGTGACAAGATGCAGATCGTCCTCGCTTTCCACCCATTCCAGAGCACCGACTGTCTGCATAACGCACTGAGCACGGTAGCGATCGTCTTTGGTTGCCTGCGGCGCGGCAAAAAGACCCGAAAAGCCTTTGCCCACCATCGCAGGCGTATTGGGGATGCAGCGCACCACTCGTCGGGTGCCCAACCAATCGGCAATCACGTCGGCGCGAACGGCCGCTGCGATTGAAAGCACCGTCGTCTCGGGCGAAACCAAAGAAGCCACTTGCTCACAGCACTCCTTAAGACCTTGCGGCTTGACGGCCAAAACCACCACATCAAGTGCCGTGATCCAGTCGCCGGGTTTCTCTTGCGTCGTGATGCCAAACTGCTCGCGCAACGCGGCCAATTTTTCGGGATGACGATCCATCACCGTCACATGCTTCGGATCCGCGCCGCTTGAAACCAAGCCCGCCACAATGGCGCGCGCCATGTTGCCGCCACCTAAAAAGCCGATTTTGAGCATCTGTCGAGTCTTCCTAAAGATGTTGAGAAAAAGTCGCGACGATCATCATACCGCGAGCATCATTGGAAAAATCGCAAACTCCAAAAGTCGTTGATTCGTGATTCGGTGCAACCGATTTTGACTATAGTGTCATCTCGTTCAACAAAACGCACGGCTATACGATGTCTTCCTTCTGGATGCTGGTGGCGTCCTTTCTTTTTGCAGTCATGGCGGCAAGCGTCAAGATGGCCGCTCCGGAAATCGGATCGTTTTCGATGATTCTTTGGCGCGGCGTGTTCGGCTTCGTCACGATTTTTGTTTGGGCACTCACTACCGGCAGGTCGCTTAAAACGCCGTGCTTCGGTTCGCACGTCAAACGCAGCGGTATAGGCACCGTCGCTCTTGGCATGTGGCTATATGCCGTTGCCAATCTTCCGCTTTCAACCGGCATGACACTCAACTATACGTCGCCGCTTTTCATGGCGGCCTTCGTCGTAGGAGCCGCCCTCTGGTACAAAAAGCCCGTGCAATGGCAGCTCGTTGTCGCTACCGTAGTGGGCTTTGCAGGCGTCGTGGAAGTGCTGCAGCCGGAGTTTCATGCTGGCGACATGTTTCCGGCTCTCGTCGGTCTTGCCTCAGGACTGCTGTCTGCCGTTGCCTACATGCAGATCCGGGAGCTTACGCGGCTGAATGAACCCGACTGGCGCGTGGTGTTTTACTTTACGCTTTTCAACATCATTTTCGGCGCCGTGACGCATCCGATTTTTGATCAGCCTGACGTGTACACCACCAAGAGCGTGCTGTGCATCATCGTAGCGGGAAGCTCGGCCACACTTGCACAAATTGCGCTCACGAAGAGCTACGGATCAGGCAACCTGCTTCTCAGTTCCATTCTGTCGTTCTCGGCCATTGTCTTTGCCGTCATTATGGGCGTCATGATTTTCGGGGATCCCATTGAGATGCAGAGCCTCTTTGGGATCGCTATCATTATTTTTGCCGGTGTTTGCGCAAGCGTCATCACCAAGCGCGCATCATCCCGCGAAAAGAAAACTCACACTTGAATTTTTCGAACCGTCTTCAGGAAAAAAGCATGTCCGGCTCCCAACTCATCACCGTCACCGAACTCAACGCCCTTTTATCCGACCCCAAGCTTGTGCTGCTTGATGTCCGCTACAACCTGACTGATGCGGCATACGGACGCACCGCTTATGCAGCAGGTCACATTCCGGGAGCCCGCTTTGCCGACCTCAAAACCGACGTTGCAGGGGTCTGCTCAGGCAGCAACGGCCGTACCCCGCTGCCTGATTCCGGACGCTTCTGCGTAAACATGCGCCGCCTCGGACTCAATCCGGATTCCACCGTAGTTGTTTACGACGACGGCGAAAGCAACTTTGCCGCCCGCCTCTGGTTCACATTGCGCTGGGTGGGTTTTGCAAACGTGCGCGTTTTAAACGGCGGTCTTTGCGCATGGAAGGCCGCTGGGCTACCGCTTCAGACTGAGGAGCCCGAGTGGGAAGCCGGAACCTATCGAGCCACTATGCCCCTTGAACGCGTCTTTGACGACGACTTCGTGGAACGTAATCTCGATCTTCGCGACTACACTCTCGTTGACGCCCGTGCGCACAACCGCTACACAGGCGAAGTCGAAAACCACGATCCCAAGGCCGGCCACATTCCGGGCAGTCTGAACCGTCCGAGCAGCGACAATCTGCGTCCCGACAAGTGTTTCAAAGATCCGGAAACGCTGCGGCAGGAATTCGAAGCGGTCTTCAACGGAGTGCCTCACTCCGACATCATCAACAGCTGTGGCTCGGGTGTCACTGCCTGTTGCAACCATCTGGCCATGATGGAAGCAGGCATTCCAGCTGCTGGCGTCTATATCGGCAGCTGGTCGGAATGGGTCAGCGACGAGAATCGTCCGATAAAGACCGGCGACGAACCGTAACGCTTCACTTTTTTCCAAACCGCCCCAAGGCTGGGTCCGAGTGCTTCAAAATCCGAAGCATTCGGGCTTTTTTCGCGCAAGTCCTAACCTTCGGCTAGGCTCGGTCGTTCTAAAATGACTTGCCTGACTGCGCCGTCGGGCTCAGTTGCTCATGAACTAAGACCATTCACACAGAAAAAGTAGTACCGTGAACGACACCAAAACCATTTCCTTTGCCATGGATGCGGCCGGAATGTTGCGCGCAATCGATTTCAAACCCCGCAGCCTCAAAAAAGTTATCGAGTCCGAACTCGGAGACGACTGGAAAAAATCTCCGAAAAAACTTCTCAGGGCCATGGACCGAGTTTCCGATGTCTACACGGTCATTTTCACGGCGCGTCAGCGCATGATTCCGGAATACATCGCCAAGTACGAAACTTTGCACGACAAAGTCCGTGAATTGAGCGCCCAAGGCCTCAAGGCGCTTGAACTCACCAAGGACGGACTTCCGTCTCAGGACGATCTCGACGCCGCACAGTCCAACGATGTTTTCGAGCTTTACGCCGAAACGCGCCGCGATGCGCTGCGCTGTCACCGCGCCCTTTCGCTGATGCAGAAGTCCTCGCTCACCGATTGGGTCGAGCACATGGACAAGGCTGAATTCAAGGTGCTTATTGCCACAGCCAAGGAGCTCTTGGAGCGCAATGTCCAAAAGAGCGATTCCCTTTTCTGTTCGCTCAAGGACAGCCCTGAAGGTGCCGCCCTTTCCGTGTTGATGGACATGCCGCCGGCCTCACTCAAACCTTTCGGCTTCTCGCAGACGATCATCGGAGACGTCCCCTGCGCTGTCATCTCCGACCGCAAAGCCTTCAAGACTTGGTGCGAAGAACAAGGTTTTGAATTCTCGGAAACAGTCGCAACGGAAAAAACTCGCAACGCTGTTGCGGTGAAAGCTGCAAAGGTCGAGAAAAAATCTGAAAAACCGGAAAAACCTGCCAAAAACACCAAAACGGCAATCAAACCGCAGGAAAAGGTGAGTGTCAAAATCATCAAGACGGAAGCCAAGCTTGCAACCTCCAAGCCCAAGGCAGCCGCACCGGTGAAGGCTCAGCCCATGGTAAAACCGATGGCCGCCGCCTCCTCAGTTGACGATCTGGCCAGCCGCCTTGTCAACAGCCTTCAGATCACACCGAGCGCCGTCGAGCACCGTTCTCCGGGACGTCCTCGTAAGAGCACAGCAAAGCCTGCCGCCGTCCAAGCAACCGTTTCGACGACGATCTCCTCCCGTCCGGCTTCGCGCAACAAGTCTGGCGGCAACCATAAGGCATAAAGCTCGCCATGGATCACTACGGTTATGCCGACGCCCTGCACGACGCCGTGCAGAGTCTTTCGGCTAAAGAAGCTCAAGATATGCTTTTCGATTGTCTCTTGAGCGATACGCAAAAGGGTGAACTTTTGATCCGAGCGCTCCCCACGACGCCCCCGCGCGCCGTAGCCGAAAGTTTTGCGCGAACGATGCTGTCAATTCTCAGGGAGCTGTCCGACCGTCTGCGGGAAGATGCTGCCAAGCCCACGCTTGCCTTCTTTCTTCCCACAAACATCGATCATTACTTGAAAAAACTCGCGGAATTTTCCGCACAGGCCGCACAGCGCCTGCCCGTGGGCATTCTCTTTCCGATGCTTTTTGCCATTGAAGAAGAAGCAAGACGCATCACCACAACGCCCGTCTTGCCACAAGGTGCCGACTGCCACGATCCGCTTTTTACCTCAGCGCTCAAAGCCATGATCGGCCTTTCTCCCACCAAGCGCTGGCAGACGGCTGAACTCATTCGCGCCTACGTGGGCACGCTACACGAAGAGCGTCACCGTACGCTCGTTTTAGATAGTCTCAACAAGGCGCTTGCGGCCACTGAAGCATAGCGAGTCTCCGAACAAACAAAAGCCCGCACGAAGCGGGCTTTTGTTTGCGCAGTCGCCCGAGAGAGGCGACCGCTTTGAGACTCAACGACAGATCACTTGTTGCTCGGGACTTTGCCGGTCACGCCCTTGACGAAGTAGTTCATCGTGGTGAGCATCTTGTCGTCGGCGCGCTTGCCTTCGGGGATCTGCACCTTACCTTCATTGTCCACGATTGGACCGGTAAAGACGTCGAATTCCTGCTTTTCCATCTTGGCATAGGTCGCGTTGATGTCGTCAACCACCTCCTTGCAAGCATCCTTGGAGATGTTAGACAGCCGCACCATGTGCATTTCGGCGCCGCCCCAGAGCGGTTCAACCTTCCACTTGCCGTCCATCACAGCCTGGATGCGCTTGGCATAGAACTCATCCCAGTGGTGCGTCACGGCACCGATCAGTTGCGTGGGAGCAGCCTTGACCATCGGGGAGTTGTAGCTAATCACTTTCACGCCCTTGCTTTCGGCCGTGGAGGCCACAGCCTGGGAGTTGGTGTGGTGCGTGATGATGTCGCAGCCCTGTCCGATCAGCGTATTGGTCGCATCGGCTTCCTTGCCCGGGTCATACCAAGTGTTGGTCCAGACCACATCAACCTTCACGTTGGGATTGATGGTCTGAGCACCCAACGTGTATGCATTGATGCCCTGGAGCACTTCGGGAATCGGCACTGCGGCGACGTAACCCAGATGGCCGTCCTTGCTCATCGAAGCGGCAAGCTTGCCTGCGAGATAACGAGCCTGATAAAAGCGAGCGTTGTAGTAACTGAAATTGTCGGCCGTCTTATAACCCGTGCAGTGTTCGAACTTCACATCGGGAAATTCCTTGGCCACCTTGAGCGCCGGATTCATGAATTCGAAGCTCGTCGCAAAGATGATCTTATTGCCCTGCGAGGCGAGATCGCGAATCACGCGTTCGGCGTCAGCCATCGTCGTGACGTTTTCCACAAACTGCGTCTTGATCTTGTCGCCGAACTGCTTCTGGATCAGCTGACGCGATTCATCGTGCTGCTTGGACCAGCCTTCGTCGGCACTCGGGCTCGGATAGATCCAGGCGGCCTTCAAAGGACCGGAAGAAGCGGTGGCTGCAGGAGCCTCTGCCTTCTTCGGAGCAGGTTTGGACGAATCGTCGCCGCAGCCGGCCAACACCAGGCAGGAAGCGGCAGCAAGAGCCAGGGCAATTTTCTGGAATGCCATCAGGGATGCCTCTTTGAAAAGAAAGGAAAATATGGGGATGGGGAAAGTTGGCGTGATTTTATCAGTTATCGACTCGATGCTGAAAAAGATAAAACGGGCGCACCGGTAAAACGCTTGAGTCTTGCCTTTGCACCCGTCTTTCGGCGGTGTTGATTCTGTTACTTGCCGGTGGGCACCTTGCCGATCACGCCCTTGACGAAGTAGTTCATTGTGTTGAGCATCTTGTCGTCGGCAACCTTTCCTTCAGGAATCTGTACCTTTCCTTCGTTGTCGACAATCGGGCCGGAGAAGACGCTGAATTCTTTCTTCTCCATCTTGGAGTAGACGGCGTTGATGTCTTCGACTACTGACTTGGGCGCATCAGGCGTAATGGCCGATAAGCGCACCATGTGCAGTTCGGCGCCGCCCCAAACAGGCTCAACCTTCCATTTGCCGTCGTAAAGCGCCTGGATTCGGTGAGCGTAATACTCATCCCAGTGGTGCGTCACGGCACCGATCAGCTGTTTGGGAGCCGTCTTCGTCATGGCCGAGTGATAGCTGATCACCTTCACGCCTCGGCTTTCTGCCGTTGCGGGGACAGCCGTCGAATCGGTGTGGTGCGTGAGAATGTCGCAACCCTGACCGATCAATGTGTTCGTGGCGTCCACTTCCTTACCCGGGTCATACCAGGTGTTGGTCCACACAACGGACACTTTCACGTCAGGATTAACGCTCTGCGCACCCAACGTGTAAGCGTTGATTCCTTGAAGCACCTCGGGAATCGGCATGGCGGCCACATAACCCAAATGAGCGGTCTTGCTCATGGAAGCGGCGAGTTTGCCTGCAAGATAACGGGCCTGATAAAAGCGCGCGTTGTAGTTGCTGTAGTTGGCAGCTGTCTTGTATCCGGTGCAGTTTTCAAACTTCACGTCCGGAAACTCCTTGGCCACCTTAAGTGCCGGATTCATGTACGTAAAGCTTGTGGCAAAGATGATCTTGTTTCCTTGAGCAGCCAGATCGCGAATGACTCGCTCGGCGTCCACCGTATTGGTAACGTTGTCGACCACTTGAGTCTTGATCTTGTCACCGTACTTTTGCTCAATGAGCATGCGAGCTTCTTCGTGCTGCTTGGACCAACCTTCATCGGCGCGCGGGCTCGGATAAACCCATGCGGCCTCGAGCGGTTTGGTGGAGGCAACGGCCTTTTCGGCCTTCTTGTCGGTGGTGGTGTCTTCTCCGCATCCGGCCAGCAACAGGCAGGAGGCGGCGGCCATCGTCAGGGCAATTTTCTGGAAAGCCATAGTTGTTTATTTTTGTGGAAGCACGAGCAACTTTTCAGACGCAAAAAAGCCGCCGCCGGCCCCGGTTGCTCGCCTTTTCGGGACCATGATCGGCGGCTCAATCAAAAAAATCAGTTTCTCGGATGAAACGTCTTGCCAAGGCTTGCCGGCACGTTGAGCGCAATCCACTTCGGGTTGCGGCTGATGAGGATCAGCACGAGAATGGTCGCCAGATACGGCGTCATCGACATGATCTGCGAGGGAATCTCAATGCCCATCGCCTGCATATTGAACTGCAGCATTGTCACGCCGCCGAAAAGATAGGCGCCGAGCACCACGCGAAGCGGACGCCAGGTGGCGAAGGTGACAAGCGCAAGCGCAATCCAACCGCGCCCCGCCGTCATGCCTTCAGCCCACAGTGGCGTATAGACAAGCGACAGATAGGCACCGGCCAGACCCGACATGAAGCCACCGAAGAGCACTGCCCAGAAACGGATGACACGCACGTTGTAGCCCAGGGCGTAAGCCGAGCTCGGCGATTCTCCCACCGCACGCAGCATCAGGCCGGGGCGCGACTTGTAGAGGAACCAACCCACGGCGGCCAGGCCGATCAGGGAGAGATACACAAGGCAGTGCGACGAAAAGAATGCATCGCCCAGGAACGGAATCGATTCAAGACCGGGAATACCCGTGGGCGCGCGGCTCGGCAACGCCATGCCCTGCAGAGGCTGGCCCACGAAAGCCGAAAGACCAGCGCCGAAAAGCGAGAGCGCCAAACCGGCTGCGTACTGATTGGCGTAGAGTCCAAGCGTGAAAAAGCCAAAGAGCGCGGCCATCACGAGGCCTGCCAGGGCACCGGCCAGGAAACCGAGCGCGAAGCTACCCGTGGCGTAGGTTACGCCGAAACCGGTCACCGCGCCCATGAGCATCATGCCTTCGACACCCAGGTTGAGAACGCCGCTTTTTTCGTGAATGAGAATACCGATGGCGGCAATCAGCAGGGGCGTACCTGCATTCAACGTCGCAGCAATGACAGAAGCAATCACACCAGCATCCATGATTAAGCCTCCTTGCTCAGCTTGCGTTCGGTAAAGCCTTGCCAGACAGGCTTAAAGTAGATGAGCGAATCGCAGATCAAAAGGAAAAAGAGAAGCATGCCCTGATAGACGCCGGTAATTGAGCTCGGCAACCCAAGACGAGACTGGCCGAGTTCGCCGCCCAGATAAAAGAGCGCCATCACAAAGGCCGCAGGGATGCAACCCGCAGGCGACAAACGCCCAACGAAAGCCACGATAATGGCCGCAAAGCCGTAGCCCGGACTGATGTTAAGCGTGAGCTGTCCGACGGGACCTGCAACTTCGGCAATGCCGGCCAAACCGGCCAGACCACCGGAAATGAGCATCGATACCCAAAGCAGACGCTTCGGACGGAAACCGGCGTACTTGGCCGCCAAAGGCGCCATGCCGGAAACCTTGAGCTGAAAGCCGATGAACATACGCACCATCATCACCTGGATGACAAGTGCGGCCACTACGGCCAGAACAAACCCCAGATGCAGACGCGTGCCGCCGAGAATCACCGGCATGCTAGCCGCGGAGGCAAAAAGCGCGGACTGCGGAAAGCCCAGACCGTCGGGATCCTGCAACGGCCCCTGAACACAGTATGCAAGCCCGAACTGCGCCACGTAGACCAACATCAGGGATACAAGAATTTCGTTGGCGTTGAATTTGTCTTTCAGTAACGCCGTGATGCCGCCCCAGAAGGCACCGCCCGCAATACCAGCCAGCAGAACGATCACCAGATACCAATGACCGATGCCGTCAGGGCAAGCCAAGGCTGCCCAGCCGCCGCTGATGGCACCCGCAAGGAACTGGCCTTCGGCACCGATATTCCAGATGCTCGCACGAAAGCAGACCACAAGACCGGCAGCGCAAAGCAGCAGCGGCGTCATCTTCACGCCGACTTCGGCCCAACCGCGCAGGGTTTCAAGCGGAGCGATCAAGAACACATAGAGCGCATTGAGTGGGTCCTTACCCAGCATCGCAAACAGAATCGCACCGAATAACACAGTCAGGCCAAGAGCCAGAACCGGAGAAAGCCACATCATGCAGCCCGGAGTTCTCCGGGCAACCAAACGCACAGGAAATTGCATTTTTATTCGGCCTCCTTGTCGGCGGACTGAGCGTGACGGAAGGGGCTGCCCACCCACAGACCGGCCATCCAGCGGCCGAGCTCTTCGGTCGTAATCGAACTGACGGGAATGGCTGGCGATATACAGCCGCGATACATTACGGCAATGCGGTCGCAGATGGCAAAGAGCTCATCGATTTCTTCGCTCACGACCAGAATGCCGGCACCCTCGCTGCGAAGGCGCATCAGAGAATTGTGAATCACCGTGGCGGCCCCCACGTCCACGCCCCATGTGGGCTGGTCGATGATGAGTACACCCGGAGAACTCAGGATCTCGCGGCCGACAATGAACTTCTGCAGATTGCCGCCCGAGAAGCTTCTTGCCGCCGCCTTCGGAGCTTCGGGTTTCACATGGAAACGCTCGATGACGAGATCGGTAAACGTTTCGGCCTCTTCCTGCTTGATAAAGCCGTGGCTGTGAAAATCATCACCCGTCAAAAGCGTGTTATTGATGAGCGAAAACTCCGGCACCGACCCGTGACCAAGACGCTGCTCGGGCACGTAGCGCAAGCCCTTGGCGCGACGCTCGGCCGGATCGAGATCGTCAACCGCTTCACCGAAAAGCTTCACGGAACCCTTCGTCTGCTTGAGTTCACCCATGCAAACGCCGAGCAATCGCGACTGACCGTTGCCGGAAATGCCGGCGATGCCGACGATTTCACCCGCACGCACCGTGAGCTTGATGTCCGTAAGCCCCGTGACGTGATGGCCGCCGTCGAGACTCACGCCCTTGAATTCGAGCGCCACTTCGCCGGGCGTGCCTTCCGAAGTCAGAAGCTTGGGCGGTTCCTTGCCGATCATCAGGCGCGCGAGTTCCTCTTCGGTTTTTTCCTTCGGATTGACCGTTTCGATCACGCGACCGGCGCGAAGAATCGTGCAACGATCGGCTAGCTCGCGAATTTCGTCGAGCTTGTGAGAAATAAAAAGAATCGAAACGCCTTCGGAGGCGAGCTTCTTGAGCGTTTCAAAAAGCTTGCGGACAGCCTGGGGCGTCAGCACCGAGGTGGGCTCATCCAGGATCAGAAGCTTGGGATTGCTCATCAGGGCGCGAATGATTTCCACGCGTTGGCGTTCGCCCATGGAGAGGTCGGCAACGATGGCAAACGGATCGACCGCAATGCCGTAGCGCTCACCTAACGCATTGATGCGCTTGGCGCACTCCTCCACGGAAATCTTTTCGGAGATGCCGAGAATAACGTTTTGCGCCACCGTAAGTGTCTCAAACACGGCAAAGTGCTGATGCACCATGGCAATGCCCAAACGGTTAGCTTCTGAGGGGCTGCTGATCTGTGCAGGACTTCCGTCAAACTCGATGAAACCCTTGTCCGGCGTGACCGAACCGAAGATGATTTTCATGAGGGTGGACTTGCCGGCGCCGTTTTCGCCAAGAATAGCAAGCACTTCCCCGGGACACACTTCCAGGCAGATCTCGTCGTTGGCGACGATGCCCGGATATGCTTTTGTGATGTGATTGAGCCGAAGTCGAGGGGTCATTGCAGGGCTTCTGAAAACGCAAAAATCTTCGGTATCTGCAGCATCGTGCAGCCGAAGTCGTAAGGTGCCGTAATTGTAAGGTTTGAGGCTATCTTTTCCAAGAGTGAAAGCCGAGTTTTTCGGTTCTCTCGGCTCGATTCTTCTCTCGGGCCAGAGCTCTCTTCGATCCGTTTGCTGGAACTTGTCGTTCGTGAGCTTAAAATCCGCTGACTAGTTCGCGACTTTTACCGCGCTCAGACTTATCTTGTAGAAATCCCAACCAAAGGAACTTTTCCCATGCAGATCGTCACTCCCGACTTCAAAGGCGAAAACAAAGGTCACTACAGCGCCGGCGTCATCTCCAACGGCACGCTCTACGTTTCCGGCCAGCTCTCGATTGATCCGGATACGCGTGAAGTCTGCAAGGGCGACATCCGCGAGCACACCCGTCTGGCTTTGAACAACGTCAAGCGCGTGCTTGATGCCGCAGGCGTCACCACCAACGACGTCGTCTTCTGCCGCATCTACACGCCGGACGTCAACTACTGGGGACCGATCAACGAGGAATACGCCGCATTCTTCGGCGAACACAAGCCCGGCCGCGTTATTGTCTCGACCACGACGCTGCACTTCGGCTGTCTCGTCGAAATTGAAGCCATCGCCGAAATGCCCGCCAAATAAGCATCACACCGCTTTCGCAAAAAAGGCAGCCTCCGGATTCTCCAGAGCGCTGCCTTCTGTTTAACCGTTGCTAAAAATCGGTCAGTCAGCTTTGACGCTGACGGACAGTCTCAAAGAGACAAACGCCGGTGGCTACCGAAACGTTGAGGCTGTCGACCGCCCCGAACATGGGGATCTTGGCCAGTTCGTCGCAGCGCTTGCGCGTGAGCTGACGAAGTCCCTCTCCTTCTGCGCCCAACACCCAGGCAAAAGCACGCTTCTGATCAAATTCATAGATCGTCTTTTGCGCTTCGCCGGCCGTGCCGACCACCATAACCCCGGCGTCACGAAGCTCGGTGATACTCGCGGCAAGATTGGTGACCGTCACAACGGGGACGCTTTCCCATGCTCCCGCTGCGGCCTTTGCGGCTGCAGGCGAAAAGCTAGCGGAACGATCGCGCGGCGCAATTACTGCCTGAACGCCTGCGGCATCGGCCACGCGCAGGCAGGCGCCGAAGTTGCGCGGATCGGTCACGCCGTCGAGAACAAGCAACAACGTGTCCGGCGTGATGCTGTCAAGCAGCGTGTCGAAATCGAGCGTCTGTTTGAGCTCGTCAGCAAGCGCCACGATGCCCTGATGCGGAATGCCCGGTGCCATACCTTCCAGACGCTTGGCGTCGGCCTGCATGACCTTGACGCCGGCAGCCGCAAGACGATCCTTGCATTGCTGCATGCGCTTGTCGCGGCGCGAAGCTTCGACGTAGACGACGCGGATGGAGTCGGGATTGAGTTTTGCTCTGGCATTTACGGCGTGAAAGCCTGCCAATACGACTTGTTTGGGCATTTTTAGAATCTTCTCTTCGTTTTTTTGTTCTTATTGTTGCGGGTGCGTTGTTTATCCGTGTGATTTTGCACCATTTCAAAGTCAATGCGGCGCGTTTCCGTGCTCGCGGCAAACACGCGCACCGTCACTTTGTCGCCGATCATATAGCGTTCGGAACCGAATTCAGCTTCAAAAAGCATCTTTTTGTCGTCGTAGTAAAAATACTCCCAGCTGTTGAGACGACTGACATGCACGAACCCTTCGACGAACACACCGGTGAGCGTAACGTAAACGCCCGCAGGATTGGCGCCCGTAATGACACCCTCAAAGCACTTGCGGCGGTACCCGGAAATATAGTCGGCCTTCATCCAGGCGACGATGTCACGAGAAGCGTCGTCGGCGCGCCGTTCTGCCGCCGACGTCAACAAACCGAGCACTTCCCAGGTCATGTCAACCTTGCTCTTCTTGGCTGTTTTTTCGCCTTGAGCAGCCGCTAGTTCCGACATGCGTGCCTGCATCAGCTCCTGCGGCGCCTGCGCCAACACAGGTATGTAGCGCTCGCCCTTCAAAATGGCACGGATGGTGCGGTGCACCAGCAAGTCCGGATAACGGCGAATCGGCGAAGTGAAGTGCGTATAGGCATCGTAATTGAGGCCGTAGTGCGGCTTCTTGTCAGGGCTGTATACAGCGCGCTGCATGCTGCGAAGCAAAAGCGTATTGATGACTTCGGCTGCCGGCATCGTTTCAGCTTCATGCGCCACCTTGGCGTAATCCGCAGGAGTGGGCTTTTCTCCGCCCGATAGTTTGAGACCAAAGGCGCCAAGCGTCGTACGCAGAGTGGCGAGCCGATCTGCCGGCGGCGCATCGTGCACGCGATACAGGCTCTTGGCCTTGTTCCGACCGATGAAGTCTGCGGCACACACATTGGCCGCAAGCATGCACTCCTCAATCAGACGATGCGCATCGTTGTGGTCGCGTTTGCGGATGGCCACGATCTTCTGCGTCTGCGGATCCGTTACGATTTCGGTTTCGGCCGACGTAAAGTCCGCAGCTCCTCGGCGACCTCGGGCCTGAAGCAACGCCTTAAAGAGTGCGTAGAGATTGTTGATGTCGGTGAGGTTGCCTCCGCGCACCAAAAAGTCCTGCACATCGCCGTTGAGCGCGTTCCAGACACTCGTATAGGTAAGACGCGCCTTGGACCGAATCAGTGCCGGATAGAACTGATAAGCCGTCACCTCGCCCTTCTCCGAAACGATCATGTCGCAGACAAGCGAACAGCGATCTACTCCCGGATTGAGCGAACACAGGCCGTTACTGAGCTTCTCGGGCAACATCGGTACCACGCGCGTCGGGAAGTACACGCTCGTGCAACGCTGCTGTGCATCGGCGTCAAGCGGACTTTCGGGCGTGACGTAATGGCTTACGTCGGCAATGGCGACCAAAAGGCGCCAACCGCCTTCGCCGTCATTGAGCGGCGCACACCATACCGCATCGTCAAAGTCGCGGGCATCTTCGCCGTCGATCGTCACGAGACCAATATCCCGAAGATCAACGCGCTCTTCGATTTCCTTGTCGCTTTCGACCGCATCGGGCAGCGCCTGCGCCTGCGCCTGGGCCTCCTCGGAAAATGCGCTCGGGATACCGAGGCGAGCAAGGGTCATGTCGATTTCGCTTTGCGTGGAGTCGATGGGGCCGATCACGCGTCCGACCGTACCGGTCAACGGCACAATGGCGGAAAACGGCTTGCAGCAGGACTCGTCAATCTTCATCGTGAAGAACTGCTGCTGAAGTTTCTTGACAGCGTTCTTATCCAAACGATTGGCAAACGAAGAGCCGCAACCTTCTACGCCGGCTGACTTTGCATAGTTAATGGTGCACACAGGCTCACGCAATGCACGGCTAACCAGAATGCGCGCTGCAAACCCGTAGTCGTCGTTGACATAAGCGCCGTAGACAACATCCCCCGGCAACAAACCGTGGTGCGGATTGGAACTTTTAACGCCTTCGACAATCTTGTCGGGATTCTTAAGACTGCGGATCTTGAATTCGCCGGTTCGATTGCCGACCAGACGCACAAGATCTTCTTGCTTTGAAATACCGGGACCACGCGTGTAATGGCGGGCTTGCTGAGCCGGCGCAATGATTTCGCTTGCCAAAAGCCTTTCAAAAGCCTCCTTTGCCGCAGCAAGCGTCACACCGAACGTTTCATGATAGCTCTTAGTGAAGACGGTTTTGGAAAAAGAATCCCCTTGGGCAAGAACAAATGCCCTGTCGGCGTAGTTGGAGGTGTTCTGCTTTTTCTTTTCGGGAGACGCCTTGGATTGACTGGTTTTCTCGTGAACTTTCTTTTGCATTTCGTATTCTCTATGTGCTCTCGGAGCATCAATTAGCTACAAAACGGCAGACGCATCGGCAACATCCTTTTCGTCGGCCTCGAATCAAGCGCATCATACCTGAGGAAAAATGACGGAACTCTGACAAGACGATGCCGACTATCTGAACGGACCGATCAGTTGCGGCGCAGAGCCTGTCGGCAAGTCTTTTGAGCAAGCAATTTCTCCTAAAAATTGCTCGCAGAAATTTTTTTCGAAAATCGTTTGACATTTTTATTCTGTTTGGTAATAATTCGCGTCTCAGAAAATTTGTGCCCAAGTGGCGAAATTGGTAGACGCACTGTGTTCAGGTCGCAGCGCCGAGAGGCATGCTGGTTCGAGTCCAGTCTTGGGCACCAAACACAAATTTCTGAAACGCTGCAAAAAAGGACGCTCGCCATTCGGTGATGCGTCTTTTTTTTTCGAAAATTTCCGGTTATGCACATCACACTGCGTCAGCTTGAAATCTTTCTTGGTATCTACGATCAGAAGAGCTTGTCAAAAGCTGCCGCCAAACTCTGTGTGACGACAAGTGCGGCAAGTCAGTCGCTCAAAGAACTCGAGAGAATACTTGGAACAGAACTGTTCGAACGAAAATCCAATGGCTTGTTTCCGACAGACGCTGCCTCTGCTCTCCTCCCTCTGGCCACACTGGTCGTAACTAAAGCCAGCGAAATTGAGGATATTTTCGCAGCCAGAGAAAAAGGGCTGGCAGGGAAGCTGATCATCGGTGCCAACCGCGCCTGCGGCATTTATATCCTCTCCCGAAGGCTCCCGGAATTCAAGCGACGTTATCCGACTGTGGATCCTACTTTGCTGATTGAAGACAATGAAATCGTAGAAGCCGGAGTTCTTGACAACCGTATGGATATTGGCTTTATCAGCCGTCCCCCTGTGGATCCATCGTTAACTTTTTTCCCGTGTTTCCGTGACGATTTCGTATTGATCGCCAGCCCGAAGAGTCCATACATATCGGTCGAAGCGACAACGGAAGATTTCTGTTTAGCCACCTGGATCATGGATCAGGAAGCAACGGTAAGCGATGCAGCCAAACGATGGCTTTTGGCCCAGGGAATTACCGTTTCCAACATCCTTACTATGAATACGATGGGCGCGATCAAACGAGCGGTTCAAACCGGTCTTGGATTGGCTGTGATGCCGTTGCTGTCCGTTTCGGAAGAAATTCGCCGTGGGGATTTGGTTGAGTTGAGAAAAGAGGTTAATCCGGATCATAAAAAAGAAAGCAGCCGCTGCATCTACGCGATATACAAACAAGAGCATTTGCCTGCATTGCGAGAGCTTTTCTTCAAGGAATGCAACATTTCTCCGCTGTCAACTCTCTAGTGCAAAAAAGAGGTCCTGTCGAACCAACAGAACCTCAAATGTCTGCCTTTTGGCAACAGCAGATTTCCACTGCCAAGAAACAGACGAGATTAGGAGAAGAAAGTTTGCTTATTTTGCTTTGAGTGCATAGGCAGCTGCATGTTCGCCGCTACGGCGACCGAAGACGACGGTATCGGCAATAGCATTACCTCCGAGGCGGTTAAAGCCGTGCACGCCTCCCGTCACTTCTCCTGCCGCATACAGCCCCGGAATCGGGCGACTTTGGATGTCCAGCACCTCGCTTTCCGGCGTGATCGCCACCCCACCCATCGTATGATGAATGCCGGGCGCAACAGCTACCGCATAGAAGGGAGCCTTTTCAATACCAAGCGGCATATCGGGACGACCGAATGCTTCGTCTTTTCCTGCCTTGCGGAACTTGTTGTAGTCGCTGGCCGTCTTTTCGAGAGTTTTCGCATCCATGTCACAAATCTTGGCTAGCTCAGCCAGAGTATCAGCTTTCTTGAGCATACCCAGGTGATCATAGCCTTGCACCATCTTTGCAGACTTATAGAGGTTGCTGTCAAAAACCAACCAAGCTCGCTTTTGAGGCTGATGCAAAATTGCGTCGCTTGCGCGGTCACGTGTTGTAAGTTCGTTCACGAAACGCTCACCGTTGATGTTGACCATTACGGCGCCGACTCCGCGAACGGTTTCGCTGATCAAAATACGGCTGTCGAGGCCAACGGTCGGATGAGCCTGAACCCAATCGATATCGGTCATGGAAGCACCGATATTGAGTGCCATGGTGATGCCGTCGCCGGTACTCGTTACATTGTTTGAACTCGTCATGTCCTTGAAGGTCGGACGATAGAAGGCAATCATCTGCTTATTCTGACCGTAACCGCCGGTTGCCAAAACCACCGCTTTCGCTGCAATTTTGTAGTAGCCGGAGTGCTTGCCATGCACAATGGCTCCGGCAATTTTGTAGTCTTTGTCGAGCAAAAGCTTGACGGCACGGGAATTCACCCGGGCGCCAACGCCTTCTTTTGTCGCTTGGGCGCGTAACACATCCACAATGTGCGGCCCGACAGACATACCTCCGTGGGGACGGTGCGTTCGATCGACGGCGGCTCCTCCGGAACGTTTGACGTCCGAAAGATCAGCCCCCATGTCTTCCAACCATTTGACGCCGTCGGCGCTACCTTCAGCAAGAATTTGTACAAGCTTCGGATCGTTTTTGCCACGCCCGCCCTTCATGGTGTCTTTGACATACTGATCAACGGTATCCTTAATGCCTTTCTTAGCCTGTTGAGGCGTCCCGACAGCGTTGTAACCGCCGGCAGCGAGCATTGAATTGCCGCCTGCAAAAGAATGTTTCTCAAGCAAAACCACCTTAGCTCCGGCGCGCTTTGCCGCAATTGCCGCATTTAAGCCGGCCGAACCCGCACCGATCACCAGTACGTCAACCGTTTCGCGCGGAGCAGACTTTTCGGCGGCTGCAACAGCCTCGGCATCAATCGTTGCATCCCACTTGGCTGATTCAGGAGCATCGGAAAATGGCATCTTCAAATCAAATGTGTGACAGTCATTGCAGACGAGCTTGGGTTTTGCGTGTGCGGTATGACAAGCCGTGCAATTAATGGGACTTCTATCGCTTAAGTGACTTGCGTGCGGATCAAAGTGTTTTGTTTTGTCAGCTAATTTTTTATAGTCTCCGTGGCAGGCCATGCATTTGTTGTTGAGATCAATTTCGTCGTCCGGAACGTTAGCAGCCGTCACAGCGTTCGTGCCGTGGCAAGCAGTGCATCCACCCATACCGGCATGAAAAGAAGCCAGGTCTTGGGCAGTTGCCAGTCCTGAGACAGCGGAAAATAAGGCACTGAGCACAATTGCCGTAATTGGTTTGATCATCTCTTTCTCCTTAGATTCGCAATGCTTCCGGGTATTGACGTAGTGTCAGTAAGCAGCAAAGCGGTGGTTTATGTTGTCAGGCAAAGAGTGTAGGGGCAGCGATAGCGCGGCTTTTGACTTGAATCAAACGCAAAGACGTCCGTGTTTCGAAGTTTTGTATCACGGTTAAGTTTTTCTAAACCGGCAACACTCCAGCAGCTCGAAAAGCTTTCTAATCAATTGTTCCAACGTTAATCTGTCAAGAAACCTCAAAAAAATTCTGGATGAGACTTTTTGCGCATTCTTGCCATTTCTTCTCATAGTGCGCCATTCGATCGCGCCGATTCGGTTCTCGCACTACGCTTCTGACTGTCTTCCAACAATTTTGACGGTCATGTGGTTTTCATCTTCTTGTCTTTGCAAAGCAGCTACGGAACTTGTGCTGTTCTTCTCCTTGACGGGGATTACTGTACCTGTCAGAGCCGAGGCGGCTATTGCGACGAACCAAGCAACGGCAGCCCAAGGAATCACAACTGCAGACTCGCGCATCCACTACGTCATCGGCATCGGTTCAGCCTTGCTCATCGGCATCATCCTCGGCAACGTGGTCTATTTTTGGCGTCGTGCGGAACGTATCGAAAGAGAACTCGACGAACTCAGGGAGCAGCGCATTGCTCGCGCCCGCGGGAAGATCGAAGAAAACGATAACCTATTCGTCTGATCAACCAAAACGATGCCGACACGTCAAAAAGCCCGTATGCCAAGATCGACACACGGGCTTTCGAAAGACCCTTTTGTGCGAATTACGCAGCGCTGCGAGCGTTGAGATCCTCAATGAGAGCCGGCAAATCACCGATGCTCTCGATCACATAATCGGCACCGGCGGCATAGAAGCGCTGACGTGCCGATTTGATCTGTTCGGTGCGTTCTGCTTCGGGCAACGCCGCCCAGCTCTGCGCGTCCAGACCGATCATGGAGCTGCCTACACAGACGCCGACGGCAATCACCCCAGCGTTCTTTGCTTCGGCCATGTCGGAGGTCGTATCGCCCACCTTCACAACCTGACGCACGTTTGATAAACCGAGACCGCGCATATTGGAAAAGATCATATAGGGCCAAGGACGGCCAAAACCGTTGTTGCTGTCGGCCGTTTGAACCATTTCGGGTGCGTAGCCGCCCCTGCGGGCGCCTTCGGTCACCACAGCCATCATTTCCTGGGTAAAGCCGGTGGTCGAACCCACACGGATCTCGTTTTGACGGAGATACTCCATCGTTTCGAGAATGCCAGGAATCAGATCACAATGTCGATCAAGCACAGCCATCAGGGCCGGTTCAAAGTCGGCATAGATCTTTTCGGCATCGGCGTCGGTTGCCGCGGCACCGTACTTGTCCTGCCAGGCTTGCGCAATACGAGGCATCGCGAGCATCGTCTTGATGTGATCACGTTTCAAAAGCCCCATCGGCGCACGAACTTCCTCGTCCGTCACGTCAATGCCGGCTCGGCGAAATGCTTCCTTAAATGCCGAGACAGGACTCGTGCAACCGAAGTCAACCGTCGTACCCGCCCAATCGAAAATCACGCCCTTGATGCGGTTCATTACATAAACTCCTTGGTGTACTGTGCAAACAATTCAAGAATGCGGTCGGCGTCCGCGTCGTAGATTTCGCCAATGTTGCCGATGCGGAAGGTGTCTCGGTCGGTGAGCTTGCCCGGATAGATCACATAACCCTGCTCCTTGAGCCAATGGTGCATGTGCTTGAAGTCGAGGTTGCGACCTTCCGGATAAAGGAAGGTGGTGATGATCGGCCCCTGGAAGGCTTCGCTGACGAACGGTTCAAAGCCTAGAGTACGCATTCCTTCACGCAGCTTGCGGTTTGTAGCTGCATAGCGTTCGCCGCGAACCGTCACTCCGCCCTCTTGCTGCAGTTCCTTGAGCGCCTGCGCAAAAGCGGCTACGACGTGCGTAGGCGACGTAAAGCGCCACTTGCCGTTGTCCTTTTCCATCGTCTTCCACTGAGAGTGCAGATCGAGCGAAATCGTGCGGGCGTTGCCTTCGGTAGCCGTAAGCGCTTCGCGGCGGGCAATGATGAAGGAAAAGCCAGGGACACCCTGGATGCACTTGTTCGCCGACGAGATCAGAAAATCGATGCCGAGCTCGGCAACATTCACATCCACGGCCCCGAAGGAGCTCATGGCGTCCACGATAAAGCGCAGGTTGCGTTTCTTCACGACTTCTGAGACGCTCACCAGATCGTTGATGAGGCCCGAAGTCGTTTCGTTGTGCACGATGCTGATCGTCGTGATTTCGGGATGTGCGGCAATCACCGACTCCAGACGGGCAGCGTCGACGCGTTCGTCCCAAGCGAAGTCTTCACGCACAAAGGCGATGCCGTAGCGCTCCAGAATCTGGCACATGCGTTCCGAATATGCGCCGTTGACGGGTACGAGCACGCAGTCATTCTTACCTACCACGGAACTGAGAACACTTTCCACACCGAACGTACCCGAACCCTGCATCAGCACGGTGGTGTAATCGGGTTCGGAAACGTGGGCAAGCGTGAGGAGTTCACGGCGCACGAACTGGGTCATTTCTTTGTAATCGTCGTCCCACGTGCAGCGATCGACAAGCATTTCCTTACGAACGGACAATGATGTCGTCAGGGGCCCCGGGGTCAAAAGTTTGTAGGTATTCGGATCGGTAATCATGACAAATCAAAAAAAAACTGCCGACTCTCGCTTGAGAGCCGGCTAATTGGAAATCAAAAGAATTACTTGCCGGCGTCCTTGACCATCTTCTGGTGCTTCTGCAGCAATTCAACAGTGAGCGGCTCTTTGTAGAAACTCGGACGAGCGGGCTTGTTTTCAGCAGAAACCGTTTCACCTTCGTAAAGCGCCACGGGGTAGAACTTCAAGAGTTCGGGACGGCCGTACTTGACGATAATTTCAACGGCCTTCTGTGCGTTGGGATTGGTCTTGGCCCCCTTGTCAACAACGGCAGCGGCTTCCTGCAGTTGGAAATTGCCTTCGGTCGGATCAATGTAGTCAATCGGCAGACCGCGGGCTTTGTCGGCTACAGCTTGGTGACGCAGACCGAAACCCACTGCCGCCTCACCGGCACGCAACTTCTTTAACGGTGCAGAACCGGACTTTTCCAGATGTGCACCGGCGTTCTTTTCAATCGCGGCGATCGTCTTGGCGCCAGCCTCTTCACCCTGAGCAGACATGACGGCCTGGGTCATCAACCAAGACGTGGAACTGCCCATAATGTCGGGCACGGAGATGTGGCCTGCATATTCGGGCTTAGCCAGATCGGCGATGGACTTCGGAGCTTCGAGCTTGCTTTGCTTTAAAACTTCGGTGTTGATGAAAAGTGCACCCGTGTTGCCCAGAATCGGCGTCCAGTAGGACGGAGACGGCTGAATTGTCTTTGCCTTGTTTTGCAGATCGGCAAAGAGCTTTTCCTTTTTCTGGAAGCTGTCGAGGTAATAGGTCGAGAGCGTCACCACGTCGGCTTCGATGTTCTTGCCTTCGGCAGCAAGCTTGCCGCCCAATTCGGACGTGCCGAACGACTGGATGAGATAGGCGCCCTTCATGCCATTTTTGTCAAGGGCATTCTTCATTGCCGTCTGAGCTTCTTCATCGGCGTTGGTGTAGATCACCACTTCGGCAGTCTTGGCGGGAGCCGCAGCGGTTTTGCCCTGGTCGGCATCGGTACTGCCGTCATTGCCGCAGCCGACCATGGCAGCGCACACACAAGCAGCAAAAGTCAGTTTGAAACAGGTCATCGGTTGCATTTCTTTTAAGCTCCGGTGGAAACAGTTGAAAGCGTGGGAGTACGGCTCGAGCTCAGGCGGCGCATGATCGACTGAATCAGACCGCCCTGCGGGTTCTTTCTTGCACGTTCCGCAAGGGCGTCGCAAATGAGCTTGACCGCAACGTTGGTAAAGAAAATCAAAAGCGAGAGCACAAAGATTTCTTCGAACTTCTCGAAATACTGGAGTTCCTTGATCTTCGTGGTGATCAGCATGGTGCGGGCGCCCGACAGGAACACGACGGCGCTGATGGTCACCATGGAACTCACGAACATGTACTGGAACATCTGCCAGAGCGTGGCGGCCGAATTGGGCACCACGACGCGCATGACGGTCTTGAGCCAACTGTCACCCATCAAAGCACCCGTGGTCTCCCATCCGGCATTCATCTTGCTCAGTGCCGAAGTGGCCATCAGATAGGGCGAAGTGAAGAAATGCACCAGGTTGACGAGCACCAGAATGGCAAACGTGTTGGCCAACATCGTGCCGCTCATGGCAAAGAGAAAGCCGATACCGAGCACCATGCCGGGCACGGTATTAGTGAGCATGGCAAAACTGTCCATCGTCGTGCGGCACCAGCCCTTGAGCTGAGAACGTGCATTGACCATTGCTGCGGCGTAACACAGCAACGTGCCGGTCACGGCACTTGCTAGGGCCACTCCGACCGAATTGCCGTAGACCTCCCAGACGACACTGTCGGAGAGAATGCGGGAGATCACGTCAAGCGTAAAAACAGGCTTATAGGGCCACTGCTCAACGAAAGGCACCACGAACATCACGGCAAAGACCGAAAGCAGTACGGCGGCGATAATCACGTAGTAGCCGGCAAAAAGCGCATCGCGCACGCGGTTGCGGGCAGGCGGCTGATAATTGATGCGGTTGTATCGGAAGTTGAATCGCTCGACGTACTTCAAAAGCATCACGGAAGCAATCGAAGGGACGAGCATCGCCATGGCGATCACGGCACCGCGGCCGAAGTCGGGCACGGCACCCATCATCGTGGTGTAGAGCTCGGTGGCAATGACGTCGTATTGACCGGCGATTGATACCGGAATACCGAAGTCGGTGAAAGACAAGAAAAAGCTGAGAATGAAGGCCGAGCACAACGCACCTACCACCGGACGCAACGCCGAAATGTAGAAGGTACGCCAGGGGCTGTCACCCATCAGGCGGCTCACCGTGATCGTGTTGCGGTCAATGTAGTGGAAAGCATTGGAAAGAATAAGAAACGCGGGCGGCAGCGTGTAGATCACGTCGGCAATCAAAAGGCCCCAGAAGCCGTAGATCGAAAACGGCAACACGCCGAAAATTTGGCTCACCAGCCCCAGACGTCCGAAGGAATAGATCACCGCAAAGCCGTAGGTAATTGACGGCAGGAAGAGCGGCAAAAGAATGACAATCTGAAAGACTTTCTTGGCCCAGGGATTGAGTCGCGTGAAATGCAAACCGTAGGCACAGCCGAAGGCAAGCACAGTAGCGATGGCGGCCGACAGGCCCGACACGGCAAAACTGTTGGAAAGCGCATTCCAGAAGCGCGGTTCCGAAAGAAGCGAGGTGTAGTTTGCAAGCGTCAGGCTGCCGTTGCCGTCCAAAATAGACTGAAACAAAACGCAGCCGAGCGGATAGAGCAGCACAGCCGAGAGCGTGAGCACCACCAAAGCGAACACGATTTTGAGTTCGCGGCGCTCGCGCCCGAGGAGTTTATCGGTAAGAGTAATCATGACAGTCATCGCGCAACTTAAGCCAGAGCGCCGGATTCGGTCTTTAGCGTTGAGGCGTTTTTAGGATTGGGGCCGCTGAAAAGCTTCAGGATGTTGGTGCGCTTGACCATCAGCTGAGAAATGATGAAGTCATTGACGAAATCGTCAGCAGGCTTGTTGATGATCGTCATTGGATCAGCAAATTGGGCAATCTGACCGTTGTTGATAATGAGCACGCGATCCGAAAGCGTGAGTGCTTCTTCCGGATCGTGTGTCACGATGAGCGTCGTGAGCTCAAACTGACGAGCGATCATGCGAATGCGCTCTTTGATGGACTCCTTGATAAGACCGTCCAAAGCCGAAAGCGGCTCGTCAAGCAAAAGGATGCGTGGTTTGAGAACAAGCGTTCGAGCAATGGCCACACGCTGCTTCTGGCCGCCGGAAAGTTCGTCGATGCGCTGGTTCAGGTGCTTTCTTAATCCCAGCAGATCAATAAGTTCATTCACCTCTTCGGCCGTCGAAGCGGAGGGATTGTTGCGAAGACCGTAGATGATGTTGTCGTAGGCGTTCAAGTTCGGGAAAAGTGCGAAGTCTTGGAACACAATGTTGAAACCGCGCTTTTGCATCGGCACATTTGTGAGGTCCTCGCCGTCGAACATGATTTTTCCCGATGTGGCTTGTGTCAGACCGAGAATCAGATTGAGAAGTGTCGTTTTGCCGCAACCCGACGGACCGAGGATGGAGACAATTTCCCCTTTGCGAATGGAGAGCGAAATGTCCGAAAGGATGGTTCGATTTCCGTAGCTCTTGTTGATGTGTTTGAGGGTGAGCATTTCTTAGCGTCTTGAAATTGAATTCTGGGCAGACGCCATTTTGAGAGGTGCTTGTATCGAAGCCGTGACTGTTCTGTGTCGACTCTTTGTCGGTTTTATGACGCATCCATGACAAAGAGCATCCGTTGAACGAATCCGCTCCTGCCTATAATCCGACTGACTATTCGACTGATTTTTTTTTACTCTTCTAAACCTATGAAAACCATTCGTCTGCTTTATCCGGATTGGATAAGCGGCGGACTTGAGACGTACCACTTCGGCGCCAACCTGCTGCAGCACATTCTTCCGGTCAACCCAAACCAGCCGCTTGTCAAAGTCGACATTCCGGCTCCGGACGGCCGTCAGCGCGAAATTCAAGACGGCATCGCCGGAAAAGACGAAGTGCTCGCCGGCATTCGAGCCGCACAAGCCACCATTGAAAAAGAAGCCCCGCAGCGGATCATCACGATCGGCGGCAACTGCCTGGTTTCACAGGCTCCGTTCGATTACCTGCACGGTCTGTACCCGAATACCGGAATTTTGTGGCTTGACGCCCATCCGGACGTTTCCATGCCTAAAGACGGCTATCCGAACGCGCACGCCATGGTGTTGGGGGCTTTGCTCGGCGCAGGCGAACCGTCAATGGCGGGGCTCATGAAGAATCCGACGTTCAAGCCCGATGAACTGCTCTACGTCGGCCTTCAGGGGTTACATGACTATCAAGCCAAGTTCCTGAATGATTTGGGCGTTGACTACAAAATGCAGACGGAAGACTTCGTTTCTGACGACGACATCAGAGCGTTTGTGCAAAAGTTCGATCATGTCCTCGTGCATCTGGATATCGACGTACTTGATCCTCAGTGCTTCCACTCCACCTATTTCGCGAATCCGAATCTTGTCGGAGACGGTTCAGGAGGCGGACGCATGACAATGGAACAACTTGCTTCAATCCTGCATCTTGTTGCCGCTAACTCAAAAATTGCAGGCTTAACGATTGCCGAATACCTTCCGTTTGACGAAGAGCGTCTGCACAAGCTTTTCGGCTCATTGAAGCTTTTCACTGATTAATTTTTTTAGAGGACTTCCATGTCAGTTTTGATGCCCGAACCCAAGAACACGCTGCTTGGTAAGGACACTGTTTACAGCGATCGCTACAACCCGGACTTGCTTCAACCGATTCCGCGCGCACTCGGGCGCGATGCCATCGGCGACCATGATTTCCGCGGCACGGACATCTGGCGCCTCTATGAACTCTCTTGGCTCAATAAACAGGGCATCCCGCAGACGGCCGTGGGTGAACTTCTGGTACCGGCCAGCACGCATTCCATTGTGGAGTCGAAGTCTTTGAAGCTCTACGCGGGCTCCTTTGCCATGACCAAGATGAGCGGCAAAGATGAAGTGGCTCACCGCATGGCCGAAGACCTGTCGTCCCGTCTGGGGGAACAAGTCGAAGTGCGTCTTTACGATGTAACCGCCTATCCCGGTGCCGTGCGTGCGATGCCGGGCATCAATCTTGACAGCCTGACGCTGTCTGAAGGCGATATCGTGAACGCGTACGAAACCGAGCCGGCCTATCTGAAGTTTGATGAAAATCGCTCGGAGACAGCTACCGAAACGTTTTCGACCTCCGTTTTCCGCTCTCTCTGCCCGGTCACGGGACAACCCGATCTGGCAAGCATTCTGATTTCCTACACAGGTAAGGCGATTGATCAGGCCGGCCTCTTGAAATATCTCGTTTCTTACCGCTGCCACCGCGGGTTCCACGAGCAGTGCGTCGAACAGATCTTTCACGACTTGCGCGCAGCCTTTGCGCCGGAAATGCTTGAGGTGTACGCCTGCTTTACCCGACGCGGCGGCATTGACATCAATCCGTTCCGGTCATCAATGCGTGACACTCCTGACGAGATCATTCGAGAGATGCGTCAGTAGATTTTCGAACAGTTGACGACAGATCGCGACAATTAAAAGCAATTTCTCTTATTGAGGCTGCAAATCATGGCTACTCCCTATCAATTTCAATGCGACTACATCGCCGGTTGCACGCCGCAGATCATGGACGCTTTGCTTCGCCACAATCTCACCGAAGTGCCCGGCTACTGCGAAGACATGTTCTGCAAGGAAGCCGAAGCGAAAATCCGCGAAGCCTGCAAGTGTCCTGACGCCGGCGTATTCTTCTTTGCGGGCGGTACGATTTGTAACCTCTCCCTGATTTCTGCCGTTCTGCGGCCCTGGCAGGGTGTTCTGGCGGCACCAAGCGGCCACATTGCCGCACACGAAACGGGAGCCATCGAAGCCACCGGCCACAAGGTGCTTGAAATTGATGCTGTCGACGGCAAGCTGACGGCCGAAGCTGTCCGGAAGGCGCTTGTTTCCTACCGCACCAACGCCGAACGCATCTTCTACGTGGAACCCGGGCTCGTCTACATTTCCAACCCGACAGAACTCGGTACGCTTTATAGCCTTGCCGAACTCAAGGAACTCTCCAAGGTCTGCCGCGAAGAAGGCCTCTTTCTTTATGTCGACGGCGCTCGTCTTGCCTATGCGCTTGCTGCAGGCGACATCAAACTTGAAGACTACGCACGTCTCACCGACGCCTTCTGCATCGGCGGCACCAAGTGCGGTGCGCTGGGCTGCGAAGCCTTGGTTATCACGGATCAGAAGCTTGCGCGCGACTTCCTCTCGGCTCAGCGCCAGCGCGGAGCGCTTCTATCCAAAGGTCGTCTTGCGGGATTGAGTTTCTCGACTTTTTTTACCGATGATCTTTACGGGAAGATCGGCAAGCGAGCTATTGAGCAGGCCATGATGCTCAAGACTGCATTTGTGCGTGCGGGCATTGAGCTCTACATCGACTCGCCCACCAATCAGCAGTTCGTGCTGCTGACCGATGCAGCAATTGAGCATCTCAAAGGGAAATTCATCTGGGAAGACTGCGGCAAACACAGCGACGGCCGTACAATCGCACGCTTCTGCACGGCGTGGTCAACGACGGATGAAGCCTTGCAGGCGCTGCTTGATGCGCTTGGCGTAATGGCTTCGGAAGCAAACGCCTAGGAAATTCCTAGGCATGTCCGGACGGAGGATGATCGAGATCGGATGCCTTCCGTTTTTCTTCTATTTTCTTCTAATCTTCTAAAGAATCGTAGAAGATTAGAAGAAAAATCCGACAAGCAAAGAACTTTGGAGCAACTCAGACCGACTCCAAACCCAGCATCTTCATCACGGTCGGCAGTCCCGAAGGCAGTTCGCCCTGCGCTCCGGGAACCGGCCGAGTCCCGGCTTCACTGTGAAAATCACTGCCGGTACTGATGGCCAATCCGTAAAAACGGGCAAACTGAAGCGCCTTCTCGGTAAACGACGGACTTTGCGAGCCGCTTACAACCTCAATACCATCACCACCGCATTCGGCAAAGCCTTCGACCAAAGCATCAAGCTGCCAGTCGGCAGAGAAGTTGTAACGGCCGGGGTGAGCCAACACGGCAATACCGCGCGCCTTGTGGATGAGCTCGACGGCGTCGGCCACCGATCCCCAAGGAGCGGCCACATACGCGAGCTTTCCTTCGCCAAGGTATTTGTCGAAGGCTTCCTGCTGATTCTTGACGATGCCGCGCTTCATGAGCGCCTTGGCAAAGTGCAGACGCGAGAGATTGCTTTCGCGAGCTGAAAAAGTCATCGCCTCTTCGAACATCCCCTCAATACCGAGTTCTGCAAAGCGTTCTGCCATCAAAACAGCACGGCGATCTCGCTCAGAACACATCGTCGTTGTGACAGCGAGCAACTCTTCGTCGTGCGGATTGATGCCAAGCCCCACAACATGAATGTTTTTGGCGGCGTAAATCGTCGAGATTTCAATGCCGGTGACAAAAGTAAGGCCCTCAAGCTGCGCGGTACGCTGCGCAAGATCAACACCGGCCACCGTGTCGTGATCGGTCAGAGCCATCGTGCGAACGCCGCACTCGCGCGCAAACCGTACCAGTGCGTCCGGCGCCAAGCTGCCGTCGCTGGCTGTTGAGTGCATGTGCAAATCGAGCGTTCCCACCGAGACTCCTTCTTGCTTCGTTGTGTTTGCAAAATGTGTTGCCGCATCGAACGTTCTCAGGTGTCGGTACAATCCCAAACCCAAGCAACTTTCTGACTTTTAGCAGTCGTACGATTATGGCTCGATTCTCCTTCGAAAACCACGTCCCTCGGATATCTTTTTCCGCCTGGACCGCAGAATCCTCTCAAGTGATCGGTCGTGTGGAACTCAAAGACGACAGCAGTATCTGGCCGGGGGCCGTATTGCGCGGAGACTTGGAGTCCATCACCGTGGGAGTCGGCAGCAACGTACAAGACAATGCGGTCATTCATACGGAAAAAGGTTTTCCTTGCGTCGTTGGAGACAACGTCACCGTCGGACACGCCGCCGTTTTGCATGGCTGCACCGTCAAAAGCGGTGCTCTGATCGGCATGGGTGCGATTGTGCTCAATGGCGCCGTCATCGGTGAAAACGCCATTGTCGGCGCGGGCAGTCTCGTCGCCGAAGGCAAAACCGTTGCGCCCGGCACACTCGTCGTGGGCACTCCCGCCCGTTTCGTGCGCAACCTCACCGAAGAGGAAATCCTCACGATGCACCGCAACACGGCGCATTACGTCGAAGAAGCTCGGCGCTTTGAATCCGGCCTGCGACGCATCGACTGAAGATTTTGTCGGCCAAAGGCTTGAAATCTCTCGTTTTTGCCCTCATTTATGGGGTGCGCGACTGTGTTTTCTATACAGTCATCCCAAATCGTTTTTTACACCGCTGTTGCGCATCATCGCTCAACAACGAATCCTTGGAAATTTATGGCTGATTCTCTCGTTAAGCTCCTTTTCCCCAATCAGAATTGCCATGTGCAAAGCATTCGCCTGACGGACAGCTGGCAGCAGATGAAAGCTTCGCTAGAAGCACCTGCTCCCGTGTTGCGCATGCTTGGCGAATTAGCCGCTGCCGCAGCCCTGATGGCTTCGGGTCTGAAATTTGAAGGCGCACTGGTGCTGCAGATTGTGGGCGACGGCCCCGTAAAGCTTGCTCTCGTTGAAGTGCGTTCCGGCCTAAAAATCCGCGCCACCGTGCAGATGCGCGCCGGCATGGAAGTGGCCCCCAACGCCACCTTCAAAGACATGGTCAACGCCAACGGCCAAGGCCGCTGTGCAGCGATTCTCGACCTTGCCGATCGCCGCCCCAACGAAGATCCGTACCAGGGCGTGGTGCCTCTGACAGGCAACACCGTCGCAGAAACACTCGAAGGCTTCATGACGATGTCCGAGCAACTGCCCACGCGTATGTGGCTGTCGGCCGACGAAAATGCTGCGGGTGGCCTCATCATGCAGCGCCTGCCCGCACACGGAGGCAAAGCGGCCGAAGGCACGACCGAAGATACTGTGGAAGAAGGCTTCCGTGAAGTGCAGACTTTCGCGCAGACCGTCACGCCCTCGGAACTTCTCGAAATCGAACCGATGGAATTGTGCCGACGTCTTTTCTGGGAACTCAATCCCAACGTGCTCGATGAGCTCACGCCCACCTTCTCCTGCCGTTGCTCGCGAGAAAACATCACGCAAATGATCCGCTCGTTCGGCGAAAAGGAAGCGCGCGAAATCATCGCCGAACAGGGTACGCTCAAGGTGCGCTGTGAATTCTGCGGGTCGCTCTATCTGTTCGACGCCAAAGACATTGACGCGATCTTCAGCGGTCATCCGGTTAAACAAACGGCAGCCGACATCTCGACCACGAGCAAAGGCTCGGCCTGATTTTTGACTCGGAGCAACGGGAGGCTCCTTATAATTGGGCTCTGCTTGCAGGCGGGCATCGCCATCAAAGCCCGCCTTCGGTTTTTCCAACATTTCCGGTACTTCTATGTTTCGAACCACCAGTCGCCGTACGCTGATCGCTGCCGCAGCGCTCGCCATGACGGGCTGCGGCTTTCGTCTGCGCGGCCGCTTCACGCTTCCGTTTGAGACGCTTTACATCAGCTATAACCTCAACACCCCGCTGGGCTCTCAGCTTTCGCGCCACCTCAAGGCGGGTTCCGACGTCCGACTGGTGAATTCGCCTTCGGAAGCACAGGCCATTCTCTACATTCTCGGTGAACGCCGTTCCCGCAACGTAGTGGCCTACAACGCGTACGGTGACGCGCGCGAGTACGAATTGAAACTCGAAGTGAGTTTCCGTCTGGCCGCTCCCGACGGCGCACTGTACCTGCCCGACACCGTGATCCCGGCCGTGCGTGAAATCTCCTACAACGAGGAGGACTACCTTACGCGCGATACCGAGGAAGCGCTGGTGATCAACGAGATGCTCTCGGACATCGTTGTGCAGATGGTGCGCCGCATCGAAAAGGCACAGCCGCCCAAGCAGCCCGAAGACCTCACCACTCGCTAACTTTTTTTCTAACGAACTACCGATTCCGATGCGCTTTTCCGACTTGGAGTCTTATCTCGCGCGAACCCCTCTGGCACCTCTGTGGGTGATCACGGGCGAAGAGCCGCTTCTGATGCTGGAAGCGGCCGATCTTCTGCGCGCCAAGGCTCGTGAAGAAGGCGCCACAGAACGCGAAGTGCTCAACGCCTCCGCCCTCTGGGATTGGTCCAAACTTCCCGAAAGTTGTACGGCGATGAGCCTTTTCGGCGACAAAAAGATCGTCGAACTGCGCTTGGCGAGTCCTCGTCCCGGCGTCAAGGGAACGCAGGCGCTCACCGACATCGCCGCGATGCCCTTGGACGGCGTCACTCTCATCGTCACCATTCCCTACGACTGGAGCCTAAAAAAAGCGGCCTGGTACAAGTCGCTTACCGCCAACGCCGAAGTTGTTGAATGCAATAGCGTCTCGGCCCGGGAGCTCCCCTCCTGGTTTGCGGCGCGCCTGGCCAAGAATAACCTCAAGGCGGAGCCCGGTGCTTTAAAAATCTTGTCGGATCGCTGCGAAGGCAATCTTCTGGCTGCCGCACAGGAAGTTCTGAAGCTTGCCTATCTCTTCCCTGAAGGTTCGGTTATTTCCGAAGAAGCCGTCACGGATTCCGTACGAGATGTGGCGCGATTTGATGTGGAAAATCTGCTGGAAGCGATGTTTGCGGGAGATGCCCCCAAATCGCTTCGCATCGTTGAAAATCTCAACGCCGCCGGTGAGTCCATCCCTTCTTTCATGTGGATGATCACCGAAGAGCTTCGCATGACACTTAAGTTCCGTGCCGCAATTGACAACGGCTCGGATCGCAATTCCGCACTTCGTCAGGCCGGCGTCTGGGGCGATCGCTCCGCTCGCATTACGCGTGCAGCGGGACGTTTGAACACCCGCAAGCTCTCAAGCGCCTTGCTGCTGTGCGCCGACATCGACAAAATCAGCAAGGGACTGACGGTTCCGAACCGAGACACCGATCCTTGGATTGAGATTGCAGCTCTTGCCGCCTTTGTTGCTTCCTGACCGCTTTCTGCCCACCGCACATTCGTTGATTACTCCCGCCTTCCTCAAGTCCTGACTCGCTACAATCCAAGAACACATTTCGCGTTCATTCTTGGGTTTAGACATGACGATTTCCGTTTCACAATTGATGCTTGAAGCCGGGCAAAAAGCCCGTGCCGCTTCGCGCCGAATGGCTGCAGCCTCAACAGCCGAAAAAAACAAGGCTTTGCTGTGCCTGGCTGATCTTCTTGAAGCGAAAGGACAGGAGATTTTTGAAGCCAACAAGCAGGATCTCGCCAAAGCCCTTGAAAACGGTTTGAAGGAATCTTTCGTCGATCGTCTGCGCGTAACGGAAAATGTCCTTCAGCTAATGGCCGAAGGTGCCCGACAAACGGCCGCTCTTCCCGATCCGGTGGGCGAAATTTCCGAAATGCGCCGCCGTCCCTCGGGCATTCAAGTCGGACGAATGCGTGTGCCGCTGGGCGTTCTCGGCATCATTTACGAATCTCGACCCAACGTGACGGTGGATGCAGCTTGTCTTGCCATCAAGTCCGGCAATGCTTGCATTTTGCGCGGCGGCTCGGAAGCGTTTGAAACAAATCGTATTCTGGGTGAACTGGTGCAACAAGCTCTGACTGAAACCGGTTTACCGACTGAAGCCGTGCAGATCGCTCCCACTACTGATCGCGATTTTGTGGGCGAAATGATTCGGGCCAACAAATACATTGACGTAATCATTCCGCGCGGCGGCAAAGGACTGATTTCGCGTCTGGCGGCTGAAGCAACCGTACCCATGATTCACCACCTCGACGGCATATGCCATACCTACGTCGACAAGGATGCCGACATCGACATGGCTGTTTCCGTCACCGACAACGCTAAGACACAACGCTATTCGCCCTGCAACGCCACAGAAACGCTTCTGGTGCATGAAGCCGTGGCTGACGCATTTCTGCCTCGTATCGGGAAAATCTTTGCAGAAAAAAACGTAGAGATGCGGTGCGACTCACAATCAAAGGCCGTTTTAGAAGCGGCAGGACTTCCTTGCATTGATGCCGATCCGTCGGATTGGGATACCGAATATAACGCGCCGATCATTTCGATTGCGGTTGTTGAAAGTCTCGACGAAGCCATTGCTTTCATTGAAGAACATTCGTCCAAGCATACGGATGCCATCATTACCAACAACCTTCAGGCTTCTCAGCGCTTCCTGCGTGAAGTGGACTCCGGAAGCGTCATGGTGAACTGTTCAACGCGGTTTGCCGACGGATTCGAATACGGCTTGGGCGCAGAAATCGGCATCAGCACGGGAAAATTGCATGCCCGTGGACCGGTGGGGCTTGAAGGTTTGACGAGCTTGAAGTATGTGGTGATCGGCAACGGCGAGGGGCGACACTGATCCGCGCTTAGTGCCGAAACACAAACGGAAAAGGAAGTTCAGGGCTTCAAGCAAAGGAGAAACAAAGAAGTCGAAGCCCTGAACAGAAAACCACTTATTAGGGCGTCTTGTACCCCCACTGATGGCATTCATCGCAGATCAAGACGCTTTCCTGATGTTCCTTATGACAAGCCGTGCACTCAACCGTTTCATCATGGCCGTAGTGCGGATTGGGCTTTAACTTTGCCGTTTTTGCTTTAACGGCATCTCGGCTCTGGTGACAAGTCATGCAGGCCGATTCTTCCGGAACTTCTCGCGGCTTGATGTTGCCGTGACAGGCTTCACAGGGAAGATTCATAGCCTTATGCGCACCCTTGAGCGGCATGGTATCGGCAGCCGAGGCATTGCCGGCAGCCAGAAACGCAGCACAGAACGCGGCTGCACAAACAGAGAGAAATGATTGCTGCTTCATGGTCGTCGTGGATTGAAAAGAGTCAAAAAAGTTCCCCGCTGATGCCGTGATCAGCAAGCAGCGGGGACATTCTCAAATCAGCGGAACCAGGAAAGTTTCGGTTCCGCGACCGAACTCAATTAAGCCATTCTGGCCTTCATGAAGTCGGCGACAGCGATACCGAAGACGGCTGCGCTGGTGAGCTGAGCACCGCCCACGTAGTCGTCGTAGAACAGGCCGCCGGCGGCATTACCGATGGCGAACAGACCGCGGATGACATTGTTTTCCGTATCGAGCACCTGACCGCGCGTGTTGATGAGCGGGCCGCCGAAGGTTGCCGTCATGCCACCCTGGAAGGGAACGGCGTAGAACGGAGCCTTGATAACCGGACGTGCTTCGGGCAGGCTGTTGGGCGGCGTGAGCTTGTCACGCGTGTTGTTCTTGCAAGCCTTGTTGTATTCGTCGATGACAGCAACGAGCTTCTTGGGATCAAGACCGGCCTTCTTGGCAAGTTCTTCGATCGTATCGGCCTGGAAAACCGGAGCCTTGTTGCGGGCGTAGCTTTCCCAGTCGTTGGCAAGCTTCTTCATGTCGTGCGTGTCCTGGTCGACGATCATGAAGGCCCAGTTGCCCTTCGTCATGGCAGCCGTATCGCGGCTCATCTGAACATAGGTCTTGCCTTCATCCGTGAAGCGTTCGGTCTTGTCGGCGCTCACGCAAACACCGTTGTTGACGATGTTAAGCGGGTTGGCGCCGGTCGGGCCGTGAATCGGACCGCAGTGGTACTGATCAACGTTGACGAACTTCGCAAACACCTTCTGGGTGAGAACAATGTTTTCACCCGCAATGATGCGGGAACCACGAATCGGCATCCCGGCAGCAGCACTGCCGCAATATTGCGTCACCAAACCCTGGTTGGCGGAATAACCGCCGGTGGCAAGTACCACACCGAGCTTGCCATTGATGATTTCCGTTCCCTTCTTGGAGCGAGCACGAACACCCGTCACAGCGCCTGTATTTTCATCGGTCAACAATTCAACAACCTTGGTGTTGAACTGCATCTTGACGCCCAACTTACGAGCCTTGGCCATCAGCACATTGGCGAGCTGCTTGCCACCCGGCTTGGCCTCACCCAGAGGCAGATGAGCGCGTTCCAGCATCGGGAACACAAGCTTCATGCCGGCAGCAAACTTCACGCCAACATAATCCATCATCCAGTTCATCATGTCGTCGGCATGCTCGGCCACGTAGCGGGTCAAAGCCTTATCACCCTTACCCTGCGAGACCTTCATCATGTCTTCATAGAACTTTTCGCTCGAGTCACCGGCATTGGCGTTCTTTGCCTGCTGCGCCTTGGTATGAACACCGAGCATGAAGCCTGCGGCATAAACGGTGTTGCCAGCAGGAGAACCCATCTTTTCAATCAGAATGGGCTTCAAGCCATTCTGTGCGGCGCGGATAGCGCAAACCAAACCGCCGCAGCCGGCACCGACGATCACGAAGTCGTAGGTCGATTCAGCAATCTTCTTGGGAGCAGCCTGAGCCGATGCGGCAGCGCCTGCACCGATCATTGCTGCGCCGCCGAGCGCAGCCGTTTTCAAGAAAGTACGGCGGGAATTGAGAACTTCGGTCATGATTCCTTCTCTCCTCTTGTTGTTGCGACCGAGCAAGGGGTTTTCGGGGCCTCTTGCCGCTTATTGCTGTCGTCATCTTAGGAAACAAAAGAAGCGAAGAACATAAACGTACGTCTATTGCTTTTTACGACCAATCGGAGGAAAATTAAAAATTCTTCATTTCGCTTTGGCAATCTCGTTTCCGACCAAACGGCCGAACGTGAGCGCATCGGCCAAACCGTTGCCGCCCAAACGGTTGGCCCCATGCACGCTGCCTGTCACCTCGCCGGCAGCCCAAAGACCTTCAATCGGCTTTCCGTCCGTTCTCAATACCTGCCCGTTCTCGTTGACCGATAAGCCGCCGGGCGTGTAGTGCACCGTTAAACCGACTTCATAAGCCCAATAGGGTGGTTCCGTCAACGGCGTACAACCAACGCGGGAGCATTTGTTGAAACGTCGCGGAATTTTGTCTCCCGTCTTTTTCTCCGCAAGCGCTTCCTTGTTGTAGTTCTCCAATTCCGCCTTAAAACGATCCACCGGAACTCGCATCAATTGAGCCAGCTCATCGAGAGTATCGGCACAGAAGGCCTCATCAGCAACCAACGCTTGATAAAGCCCCTTCTGAGAGATAGGGTCGAGATGTTCGACGCCCTGTTTGTCAAACACAGTAAAGCAACGGCGGTTGGGCTGTTGCAGAATTGCCTGTGTTAAAACAGCACGCAGAGCATCCTCCTCGACAAACCGTTTACCGTTTTCGTTGATCAAAATGAAATCTGCTGGCAAAAACAGTCTTGCGTGGGTTTTGCGCCCCGGCGGATTGCCGGCAACACATTCGACAAAGGGCAGCCCTTCCAAAGCAATGCCGAGCTTGTCGGCCAGGTAAATGACATCACCTGTCGAGCCCGGCGAATTATCCGTCGGAAGACCTGCCAATTGAGGCGCATAGCGAGCCACCAATTCGGCATTGGCACCGAACCCGCCGCAGGCAAGAACGATGCCCTTGTTTGCACGAAGTGAAATCACAAGACCTGCGTTTGACTGCACCGAGACGCCGACAGCCCGCCCTGTTTCGTTCAGGTGAACGTCAACAAGCTTTGTCTCGAGCATGATCTTGACGCCGAGAGCCATCGCACGCTGACTTAAAGCACGCACGTAGGCCGAACCACGAGGCAACAATGGCTTCAGACAACGTCTGTAGTCCGAACCGTAGATTTCGTAGACCATGTCGTGAAAGAGAACGCCGCATTCTTCAAGCCATGCAACGGTACGCGGCGCTTCCTCGATCATTTTTCGCACCACTTTCGGATTACCCAGATTGCCTCCCGCTTCCATCGTTTGCCGGTAGTGCAAGTCCAGCGAATCCTTTATGCCGTTGAGCTTCTGGCGTCTGGGCTCCACGCACGAAAAGTAACCGGTACTTCGCAGCGTGTCTCCTCCCAAAAGCGGTAACTTTTCAATCAGACAAACCGAAGCACCGTTCTGCGCGGCGGCAACGGATGCTGCAAGGCCGGCTCCGCCGCCTCCCACCACGATGACCTCAAAGGTCTGCGTCCAGTTTTCCGGTACGGCGGCCGCAACCATTCTCGGCGCCAAGGAAGTCAAAGCCAGCCCCTGCAAAAGCCTACGACGAGAAGTCATTTTCGGTTCCTCAACCAATCGTTGACCACGCCGGCAACTTCCACCGGATTGATGGCATCAAGTTTCTGGTAGATCGACGAGCGATGTGCTTTGACTGCCTGTTCGCTCACTTCCTGTACCTGCGCAATGGTCTTGACGTCAAGTCCTTTTGCCATCAGTTGCGCCACTTCCAGTTCCGTCGGCGTCAGACGCACCATTAAAGCGTCGAGCTCCTTCTGTTCACGAGCCTGACTTCTGAGCTCTTTCCCGTGCTCAACCGCTTTTTGCACCTTTTCAATCAGACGCTCGGGTTCGGCCGGTTTGACCAAAAAATCAAACGCTCCGTCATGCAGCGCCTGCACAGCCATCTCAATATCTCCGTGTCCGCTCAGAAAGATAACGGGCAGAAGCATTCCCCGGCGGCGGATCTCACAAAACAACTCCAGGCCGCTTTTGCCCGGCATTTTGACGTCCAGCAGGACGCACCCGGGACGCAGATCCGTCGCCTGCTCCAGAAACTGATCGGCACTGTTGTAGGACACCACGTCAAATCCGGCAATTTGCAGAATAAACGTAAGCGATGCGCACACCGAAGGATCATCGTCCACGATGCGAATGAGATCAGGCAGAAGATTTCTCGCCACGGGCGTTCTCCTCTTCAGTTATGGTTGTCATCACCAGCGTCACGGCCAAGCCTCCGTCCTTGGAACGCGAAAATTCCAGATGTCCGTTGTGGTTTTCCGCTATGCCTTTGGCAATTGCCAGGCCCATGCCAAGCCCCTGCGAACTCTGCACTCCTCCGATTCGGCCAAGCTGCCCAAACAGGCTTTCCGGAACGCGAGGTCCGTTATCCGACACGGTCACTCGAACCGTGTGCTCCTCGGTTCTGGCCACAATGAATACCTGAGGAGACGGACCGGCAGCAGCAGCTCGCTCCGCATTGCGCACCAGATTCAGAAGCAACAATTCCAGCGCCACGGGTTCGGCCGAGACACGGATCGTGTTGGGCACGTCCACGACGATGGAGCTCACCGACTTCTGAGCCATGCGGAAGTTTTCCAGCATCGTGCTGACGATGTCCGAGAGTAGGCATTCGGACTTCGTCTGCGGCTCGTGCTTAGCATAGGCCCGCACACGATCCACAATTTGAGCCATTCGATGCGCCTGATCATTGATTGCCGTCAAAGCCTGATCAACGGCTGCCGTGTTGTCGCGTCCTGACTTTCGAAGCATTTCCAAGCCAGTAGCGTAGTTGATGATGTTGGTGACCGGCTGCTTCATTTCGTGCGCAAAAAGGCTGGAAAGCTGGCTTACGATTGTGTTTCGCTCCAAAAGCTGAAGATACTGCTGCGTGCGTTTCATGCGTTCAAACAATGCTTCTTTCTCTTTCACCGTTTGAACGAGTTCGCGCGTTCTCTGCATCACAAGCCGATCGACGCGAAAGATATGAAACAGCGTAGCCGCAATCAGCGCTGCAATCAGAATGAGTTCTCGGGAATAACGATGCGCGAGCGCCTCGATCGTGAATTCCCGCTGATAGGCGAAGCTTCCCAACGACAAACGCTCCATAAGCCCGGAAATGTTGACCATGTCGTTAACGGTCACCCATTCCCAACTGACTTCCCCCGAATCGTTCTCGGGCATTTGCAAAAGAGCAATCGTCACGGCTTTTGCAAGTTCCGGATCCGTGTGCGGGAAGACAGCGATGACTTCTGCCGGGTACAGATCGGAAGACCGACGGCACGGTTCGTCCGCCTCATCCTTGACATTGATAACTTTGACGGCTCCGGGAACCACCAGCCCCTGTTGCTCGTAGCGCTCAAGCTGGCAGCGCGTCAAAACACCGACGTCAGCCTGACCGATGAGAACACGGCTGATGACGTCGGGATAGTTGTATTCAGTAAATTGAATGGTAGAAAAGAAGTTTTCGGGAGAAAAGCCAGCTTGCGCCAATTCGTCCTGCGCAATCAGCCACCCGTCGAAGCTAGCAGGATTTGTCGCCGTCACACGCTTGTGCCGCATGTCTTGCAGCGAATTGATGCGGGCGTTGTCAGTCCTGGTCACAAAAACGGCCGCTACGCTTCTCGAAGCGTTGTTTACGTCCGAACGTTTGCGAATCACGATGTGCTCGGCGCCGAGCTCCGACCCACGGATGCCGAAGGTGCCGGCACTGCTGACAAGAAAATCAAGCCTACTAACTTCTTGAGGCGTCACCGCTGAGTCATTGGCAAATTCAACTGACTCAAACCGATACTGTGGCAATTGCCGCTTAAGGTATTGAACCGTTGCGGCATAAGTATTGATATAAAACTCCGGCGAAAAAGTGTCTACCAAGCCGATACGCACCACCGGCCGATCGTCGTGAAGCGGAGCGGCAACAGCAACGGCGCAACCACAGGCTACGCACGCAACCGCAAAGAGCTTCGACCAAAAGTAACGCATGGCACAATCCGGAAAAATGACGGACACGGACAGAAATCATACGCAAGACACGAATAGAGCCGCCAATCGAAGAGCATAGAAGATCAGAATCGGTGCACAAAAATTGTTTCTGTCCAGAAGCGATCGTTCTTCCTTACAATTCGCACCAACAACACTTCATTCCTTTGTTGTCGTCGGACATGATCCGACGGCAGTCGATTCCCGCGCAAGCGGCAGAACTTCTGATTCAATGAAAAATCCCACTCATTTCTATGTTGTCGTGCCCTTGGGGCTTGAAGAGCTGTGCGCTCAGGAACTCGAAGCCATCGGCATCACCGGCCTTCGCGTTCAACGAGGAGCCGTCACGTTCACCGGCTCGATGCTCATGGCACAGCGTGCTTGCCTTTATTGCCGCACGGCGAGCCGCATTCTGATGCGCGTGGGCGTATCGGACTATCAAGACGAAGAAGACATCTACAACTTTGCCTGCCGCACGAAGTGGGAAAACTGGTTTGGTCCCGACGCAACGATTCGCGTGGACATCAATGCCCGTCGCTCTCCCTTGCGCAGCCTGGACTTCACGCTTTTGCGCATCAAGGACGGCATTTGCGATCGTTTCATGCACTTCATGGACCGACGTCCGAGCGTGGACACGGCGCATCCTGAAATCCGCGTGTTTGCTTTTGCCGACGACACGCACTGCACGTTCTATCTTGACTTGTGCGGTGGAGCGCTCTTCAAGCGCGGCTGGCGTACGGACAAGGGCGAAGCGCCGCTCAAGGAAAACTTGGCTTCCGGTCTTCTGATGCTTGCAGACTGGAGTGCCGATACGCCGCTCGTGGATCCGTTCTGCGGTTCCGGCACGATTGCCATCGAGGCTGCACTGGCCGCCTGCGGAGTGGCCCCCGGTCTTAAGCGCAAGTTCCTGTTTGAAAACTTCACTGGCTTTGAACGCGACATTTGGCAAGAAGAACTTGAGGAAGCCAAAGCTCGCGTCAATATGCACACAAAAGTGAGAATTGCCGCAAGCGACATCAGCACCATTGTGGTCGGCAAGGCAGAACAGAATGCCCGCCGCGCAGGACTTGGCGCATTGATTGACGACGGACGCCTTACGTTTACCCAGTGCGACGCTCGTCAGGTTACGCCGCCCGCACCGGCCGGTCTCATTGTGGCCAATCCTCCCTACGGTGAACAGTCCAATCCGAAGAGCGCGACGGTAGCATCCATGATGAAGGATGTGGCTGACAACTTAAAGCACAACTTCTCGGGATGGACAGCACGCTTTCTTACGAGCGACCGCAATCTGCCTCGTCAGATGCGTCTGAAAGAAAGCAAGAAGACGCCACTATTCAACGGTCCGTTGGAATGCCGTTTCTTTGAATTCAATTTGGTGTCTGGAAGCTTCCGAGACAAACACTGACAAGGTTTCCCGGAACAATCAGGCCGATCAAGCACACGATGTTTGGTCGGCTTTTGATCGCAAAACGACTTGAAATTTTCTTGTCAGGTCGTACAATGGTGCCTCTCAAATGAAAGCCTCTCGTCCCCATCGTCTAGAGGCCTAGGACATGACCCTCTCACGGTTAGAACTGGGGTTCGAATCCCCATGGGGACGCCATCTAAACTAAACGGGCGACACCGTTGAATGTCGAGAATGCCGCGAAGGCCCGAGAATCAAGGGTTCGCGGTTTTTTGTTGCCTTTTTTGTGAAGTGGTATGGATTTCGCAGAAAGGGGGCTTCATTCAACTACCGGATAAAGCTACCAAGCTCCTCGAATGGAAGTCTGTTCGACACACCAATACCACTTCAGGGCCAGAGCTTTCACTCCTTTCCTACAACACAAAAACCTCTAGGCAAAAGGCTGTAGAGAGCGCCAAATCTCTTTCCTTGGCACTATCAAATGCGGTAGTATCCGTTGAAACAATTTAAAACAATGAAGCTCTGGCAAGCTTTTCTTCGCCACGGTTCCCCTCTTCCAAAAATCCAAACGAGGCTCCCTGATGGACTTGCTCTTTAACCCCATCATCTTGTCGGTGTTGGTACTTTGCGTACTCTGCCTGGTCAAAGTCAACGTTCTTGTCGCGCTTATCCTTGCGGCCATCACCGCCGGCCTGTCGGGCGGCATTGACATCGGCAAAACGATGACGCTTCTGGCCGACGGCTTTTCGGCCAACGCCACCACCGCGCTTTCCTACATTCTGTTGGGTACTTTTGCCGTTGCCATTGCGCACACAGGCTTAATGCAGGTGCTTGTTTCCTGGATTTCCAAACATCTGGGGTCTCGTCCGGCGGTTTTCTGTCTCGTTTTGGCCGCCATTGCCTGCTTGTCACAGAACGTGGTGCCGGTGCATATTGCCTTCATTCCGCTGTTGATTCCGCCGCTGCTCTATCTGATGAACAAGATGCAGCTTGACCGCCGAGCGGTGGCTTGTTCGCTTAGCTTTGGCCTGAAGGCTCCCTACATCACGCTGCCCGTTGGTTTCGGTCTGATCTTCCAGGGCATCGTGGCTGACAGCATGACCCAAAGCGGCATGAAGACCACGGTGTCGGACGTCGCCTCCGTCAACTGGATTCTCGGTGCGTCCATGTTGATCGGTCTGCTGATTGCTGTCTTTGTGCTCTATCGTAAACCGCGTCACTACGAAGATCGCCCGGTCATCGGCATGGAAACCAAGGCCGAGAAAATCAAGAAGTTTGAACTCAAGCACTGGGCAACGCTTCTGGCCATTGTTCTGGCCGTAGTGGTTCAGCTCATTTGGCAGTCTCTGCCGCTGGCCGCTTTGATCGGTCTTCTGGTCATGATTCTTGGCCGCGCCTTCCTTTTCCGTGAATTGGACGATCACATCGCCGGCGGCATTTCCATGATGGGTTTTATCGCCTTTGTGATGCTCATCGCGGGTGGTTATGCTGCCATTCTCAAGGAAACAGGCGCTGTTAATGAACTGATTCAGAGCGTCGTTCCCTATCTGCACTCCAACAAGATTCTGGCTGCCACCATCATTACCGGAATCGGTCTTATTGTGACGATGGGCATCGGCACATCTTTTGGTACCGTGCCGATCCTGGCTGTGATCTATGTGCCGCTGTGCTCCGCTGTGGGTTTCTCGCTTCCTGCCACCATTCTTCTGATGTCAGCTGCCGGTGCTCTGGGTGATGCCGGTTCTCCTGCCTCCGACACCACACTCGGCCCCACGAGCGGTCTTAATGCAGACGGTCAGCATGATCATATTTGGGACACTTGCGTACCGACCTTCATTGCCTACAACATCCCGCTGATGATTGCCGGCATTGTCGGGGCTCAGTTCCTGTAAACAGGAAACCTGCTAATTCTTCCTGACGGGCGGTCTTTTCGGATCGCCCGTCTTGTTTTCAAGTGTTAGGCCTTCTTTTCCGAGCGCAGCTGCTTGACGGTTTTACCGTTGATGCCGTAGTTGGTCATCGGCACCTCATCAATGACGACCACCAGATGCGTCGTGTCTTTGCCGAGCACATCGGCGATGAGTTTGGTAACCCCTGCGATGAGCTGTTCCTTTTGTTCCGGCGTCGGAGCTTCGGAGTCGCCGGTGAGTTTGATGTTGACGTAGGGCATGGTTTGTTCCTTTGATTGGACAGAGCAATCTTCGCACTGAAGCCTTGGTTGATTCGATTAAGGATGCGAAGCCAACGCGAGATCAGGGCCGTTAGCCGCAATTTTGCCTTTCATGTGTTGTAAAAAAGCATCACATCCATTTGAGGCTTGCTTACGAATTTGAGAGTTACGCAATTCGGAGTGAGAATGCCCTCACCCTTTCGGAACAAAGGGTGATTGGGCCTTCGGGCATGTTGCGGTTCCTTGCAGGCTTGCAACGCTTAAATCCCGGGCCTTTTTGATCAAAAAGATCCCCTATCTTTATAGGAACAAATCAAAATGAAAAAGACTCTTGCTGCAGTTGCCGTTCTTGGCGCTTTTGCCGGTTCTGCTCTCGCTGCTGATGTTCAGCTCTACGGTATCGTTGACGAAGGTTTGGCCTACAGCCACGTTGATCTGGACGGTGCCGCTGATGCTACCGACTCCTTTAGCATGAATTCCGGCATGCAGTCCGGCTCCCGCTTCGGCTTCAAAGGCACGGAAGATCTCGGCAACGGCCTCACGGTTGGCTTCGTTCTGGAAAATGGCTTCTCCGCTGACACCGGCGCTGACAACGACACGTTCTTTGATCGTGAAGCTTCTCTCTTCATTCAGGGCGGCTTCGGTAAATTGGCCTTCGGCAAGATCGGTTCGATCAACTGCGGTACCAGCTCCTGGGCTCAGATTGGCGTTCTCTCTGCCTTCGGCACCTCCAATTGGGGCGGCTACTCCAACCAAATTGGCAGCACAGCTTCCACCGGCGGCGTGATGGACAACACGATCGCTTACCAGACCCCGACGTTTGCCGGCTTCACGGTGTATGCTCAGTACTCCATGGGTGACGATGGTTCCAAGAACGAGATCAAGGGCGGTGTCGAAAATGAATCCAGCATTGATCGTTACTATGCTATTGGCGCCAAGTACTCCAATGGTCCGCTGAATGCCTATATCGCTGTTGACTCCGTTAACTATCAGTCCTGGCAGAATGCTGCTACTGGTGTTACGAATACTGGTTCTCTGGGCGATGTTGATGACAGCTTGACCGTCACCCTTGGCGGCAACTACGACTTCGGTGTTGCTCAGGTGTTCTTCGGCGCTCAGTACTTCGACGAAGTCAAGACGTTCGGTAGCCTTGTTACCAAAGTTGTTGATGACAAGTTTGCTGGAAAGATCAAGGGCTACGGTTTGAACCTTTCTGCCAACTTCCCGGTTGCCGGCGGCAAGATCATGGCAGGTCTGGGCTTTGTGGACGCAGAAGCTGCTGACAGCCAGGAGGCATGGGACGGCGACGAATTCCAGCGTTACGTCGTGTCCGTGGGCTACGACTATCCGTTCTCCAAGCGCACGGATGCTTATGTTGTTGCCAGCTACATGCAGGACTCCATCGACTATAAGGACGCTATGAAGTCCGATGTTGATCCGACGGCCTATACCTTCGTTGTCGGTCTGCGCCACAAGTTCTAATCTGACAATCTCATCCTGAGATTTACTGATTAGCATCAACCCGCTTCGGTTTCGGCTGAAGCGGGTTTTTAATACCCTTCAAAATTGCGGTTTGATACGTGCCTAATTTTTGAGCACATGACAAAAATTGTTGCAAATCAGTGACCGACACTGTTTGCGCACCCACTTATCCCCAAAACCTGTGAAGAACCTCCTTCGTTATCCACACTTCGGCTTATCAACAGGCAACAGCCCTCAACAAATCTTTGCCTTTCTGCTTGCCTGCCGTCCGTAAAATGATGGCAAAAGCACCACGTTTGAGGTTTGCCATGCGCACACCGATCTTTACGCTTGCGGTTTCGGCACTGATTCTTACCGGCTGTTCCACAACGGTTGTTTTTGAAAGCGACATCGAGGGAGCCGTCGTGACGACGGTTGCCGGACAACAGTACGGCGTTACGCCCGTTGCGGTTTCGTTTTCCAACGATGATCTCGATGCTTCGCGAGATATTGACGGCTGTGCGCGCATTCTGGGCGTTACCTACACGTGGCCGTCGGGCGCCAAGGCATCCTCCCCCAATCCCATCGTCCTCTGCGGTGAAAATTCACGGTTTCGCTATGTCTTGAAGCGTCCGACCGATGCCCCGGATCTTGAAAAAGATCTTCAGCATGCGCTGCAGCTCGCAAAGCAGCGTCAAGCGCAGCTTCAGGCCGAACTTGAAATGGAGCGCTTCTACAACGACCGCATGATGCTCTGGGGTCCCTTCATGTGGGGGCCGCCGCCTCCGATGCATCGTCCGCCGCCTCCTCCGCCCCCGAGGCCTCCTCATCGCTGATGATTGCGTGATCGCGTTTCGTTGGCCTTGCCAGCTGCAAGGCCAAGCGTGGCTGTTCCCGTTAAAATGGTGGCACTTCTCAATTTTTGATTTTTCTTTTACATGAAAGTTCTCGGCATTGAAAGCTCGTGCGACGAAACCGGCGTTGCGCTGATTGACAGCGAAAAAGGACTATTGGCAGACGCCGTCCACACGCAAATCGATATGCACCGAGCCTACGGCGGCGTTGTGCCGGAACTCGCCAGCCGCGACCATATTCGCCGTGCGCTGGTGTTGATTGACGATGTACTTTCCCGCGCCAACGTCAAAAAAGAAGAACTCGGAGCCGTGGCCGTCACGGAAGGCCCGGGGTTAGCGGGTGCGCTTTTGGTGGGTTCGTCGGTCGCGCACGCCATCGGCTATGCCCTCGGCGTTCCGGTTGTAGGCGTTCACCATCTCGAAGGACATCTGCTTTCGGCTTGCTTGGCCGATCCCGCACCGAAGTTTCCGTTCATTGCACTGCTTGTGAGCGGCGGGCACACGCAATTCATGCGCGTCAATGCGTTCGGAAGCTACGAGCTTTTAGGTGAAACATTGGACGACGCCGCCGGTGAGGCCTTTGACAAAACCGCGCAGCTTCTGGGCGAAGGTTATCCGGGAGGCCCCGCGGTGTCGCGGCTTGCCGAAACCGGACGGCCCGGCGCGATTGAACTGCCGCGCCCAATGCTTCATTCGCCCTCATTGGACATGAGCTTCTCAGGGCTTAAAACAGCAGTGCTCACCGCCGTCAACGACGCCGAAAACCCGGAGGATCCTCAATTTCGTTCCGACTTGGCTCTTGCCTTCACCGAAGCCGTGGCCGACGTGCTTACTACCAAGGCCGTCAAAGCAATCAAAACCACCGGCATCAAGCAGTTGGTGGTCGCGGGCGGCGTTTCGGCCAACAAGACGCTTCGGGCAAGCCTGATTGAAGCCTGCCGCAAGCGCGGCGCACGCGTTTTCTTCCCACCTCAGCGTCTTTGCACTGACAACGGCGCCATGATTGCCATTGCCGGAATGATGCGCCTTGAACATATGAGCTCAGAAGAACTCGCTGCGGCAACCAAGCGCTGGAGCTTCTCTGCCAAGCCCCGCTGGACGCTGTCTCAAGCAGCGCGCCCCGATGAGGTCAATCCCCGTCAGCGGTTTCGCAATCACTGAAAACGCCCACCTACAGCAAGGCCCGATTCAAAGTCGGGCCATGTGCTGTCAACCAATGGTTTTACCGGAATCAACGACCGTGCTTAGCCGCCCAGGCTTCCCAACCGGCCTGACGCAATTTGCAAGCCGGGCATTGCCCACAGCCGTAGCCCCAGTCGTGGAGCACATCGTGGTTGCCCATGTAGCAGGTATGCGTCTGCGTGCGCACGAATTCCACAAAGGCGTCTCCCCCGAGTTCATGCGCAAGCTCCCATGTTTCTTCTTTGGTTAGCCACATCAGAGGCGTTTCGATCACGATCTGTCGATCCAATCCAAGAGAGAGCGACACCTGCAGACTTTTGAGCGTGTTGTCGCGGCAGTCGGCGTAGCCCGAGTAGTCGGTTTCGCACATGCCGCCCACCAAAACGGAACCCCCGCGGCGATAAGCAATTGCGGAGGCAAAAGTAAAGAACAAAAGGTTGCGGGCAGGGACAAAAGAATTGGGCACGCCGTCCTTTTCAAACTCAATTGCGATTTCACGCGTAAGCGAACACTCCGAAATCTGGCCCAAAACCTTCATGTCGATCATATGGTCCTGCCCAAGGCGCCCGTTAGCGTATGGCAGCACGCCGCCGATCGTTTCAAGTATTCGCTTTCGGCACGTCATCTCGGCCGTGTGGCGCTGTCCGTAGTCAAAGCCCACGGTTTCCACTTCCTTGAAGTTCTTAAGCGCCCACGCCAGGCACGTCGTGGAATCCTGTCCGCCGGAAAAAAGCACAAGTGCCTTTTTATCTGCAAAGCCGCCCGCCATCGTGATGAATCCTCATGAACATAGAAAAACCGAAGGATTCTACGGCGAAACCGCTTTGAGCAGAGACATCATTGCGCTTCTTTGCTACACTTGGATATATCCCATTGATATATCTTTTTTAGACAAAAAAATGAGCAAAACCGCAAAAGTTTTCATGTCCGGCCGTAGCCAGGCCGTGCGGCTGCCGAAGGAATTTCGATTCGACACCAAAGAAGTCTGGATTCGCCGCAATCCGGATACCGGAGAAATTATCCTCAAGCCAAAGCCCGACCTACCCGAAGGCTTCTGTAACAGTCTTCAGCTCTTTATGCACGAAATGGCTCAACTCAATCGAGAAGAAGGCGAAGAGCTCGAGCCTCTCGAAATTGAACCCCGCGAACCGTGGACGCCGAAGGAACTTTTCAAATGACCTCGTATCTGTTGGACACCAACATTCTCATCGAAGCAGTCCGAGCTGTAGACAATGACCTTCTCTTGAGGTCAAAGACTGCCTTTGGCGCTACTTTCTTCACATCTTCGATCAGTTGGATGGAAATTATGAACGGCGTATATCGATTGACACCCGACGGTGCCATGACAAAAAAAGCCGTTCGTTACCACAAACGTTTCGAGAAACTAACTGAGATCTTACAAATCGAACCTTTTACCAAAGAAGACGCCGAAGTTGCCGCCAAGCTTTACGATCACTCTCGCCGTCTTGGCCGTATGTTGTCTTTTCAAGACGCATTGATTGCCGGTCAGGCACTTTCCCGAAACTTTGTGCTTGTCTCCGGAGATCGTCGAGCCGGCTTCGAGCTTTATGCCGACATGGGGTTGAAATACGAAAACTGGCTCGATCCGATTCATCAGACGCCTCCTTCCACTCTACTCAACGATCTGCTGTAGCAAGTTGGCGCCGAATCTCCGTCAGGGTTTGGTGCCGATCCACTCATAGACGCGCACCGGCACTCGCTTTCCTTCGTCATGCTTCGGTGCCTGGGCGCATGATCCTGAGCAAGCACCGCTTGCACACGCCGGCAGTACTTTCGTGAACCGCACCTTACCTTTGGTTCTCAAAGTCTCCGTCACCATTTCCACCATCTCGAAGGTGGTACGGAACTGTTGCGCGAGTTCTGGCTGAGTGGCCGTTCCGTAACGGCGCAGATAGTCCTGAATATCCATCAAAAGACTCATACTGTGTCCTTGTTTTGCGTGCAAGAAAAGACCGCATCCGACGGTGAGTCTCAGGTCTGAGTATCGGATGCGGTCAGTCAGATGCTTCGGAGTTTTGTCCTCCGAAACTCTAGTGTTGGCTGATTAAGAGGGCTGCGCCACGGCAATCGGGATCACCTTCGGACCCTTGCCGCGATTGTTTTTCACGTAATTGCGCATGAAGATCAAAAGCGAAGCCAAAAGGCCGAGCGAAATCACGATGGCTACGGTCGCGTAAAGCGGATCCTGAGCAAACGTGCCAACACGGTAGACGATGGTGGCCGTCGAGTAGCCGAGAACCGTCGTCCAGGCCGCCAGGAACAGCGTCCAGGCTGCGCCTGCCTCACGATAAACCGCTGCGATTGCCGCTACGCAAGGCATGTAGAGAAGCACCAGCATCAGGTAGGCAAAAGCAGCCAGCTGTGAACCGAAGAGCTTTTGCATCATGTCGATTGTCGTTACCGTCACTTCCTGCGATTCGGCTGCAGCTGCCGTATCCGACAAATCGTCAACGGCGATGCCAAGCGGATCAGTAAAGGCTCCGCCCAGGTCAACCAGATTGTCAACGATTGTGCCGCCGGCTTCCGAGAGAATGGCACCGAGCGACCAGCCTTCGTCGGCTTCTTCTTCAGCAGGTGCAGCAGCGCCTTCGCCTGCAGCTTCCGCATTCTTGTCGCGCGCCATCTGGTCGTAGAGCGAGTTAAGCGTACCGACCACGGCTTCCTTAGCAAAGATGCCGGTAAACACACCCACAGCAGCAGGCCAGTTTTCCTGAGTCACACCCATCGGCGAGAGCACCGGAGCGATCGTATAGCCGATTTCAGAGAGAACCGACTTTTCGGAGTCCTCATTGCCAAACGAACCGTCGGTACCCCAGCTGTTCAAGAAACCCAGCACGGCGCAGATCACAACGATCACTTTGCCGGCGCGGTTCAGGAAGGCCTTCAGGCGATCCCACGTGCGCATCATGACGCCCTTGACCGTCGGGATGTGGTACGGCGGGATTTCCATCACGAAGGCGGAAACTTCACCGGGCAGCACCACGCGCTTGATCAAAAAGCCCGTGATGATGGCGGCAATGATGCCGATCACATAGATGCCGAACACCAGATTCTGGCCATTGGTCGGGAAGAACGCCGTCGCAAACAGCACGTAGACAGGCATGCGGGCGCCGCAGCTCATGAAGGGAGCCATCATGATGGTGATGATGCGGTCGGTTGCCTTATCCATCGTGCGGGTAGCCATAATGGCAGGCACGTTGCAGCCAAAGCCCACGATCAGCGGTACGAAAGCTTTGCCGGGAAGTCCCAACGCGCGCATTACGCGGTCCATCACGAACGCGGCACGAGCCATGTAACCCGAGTCCTCAAGCATGGCGAGGAACAGGAACAGGAAGAAGATCGGCGGAATAAAGGTCGAAACCGTCGTAATACCGCCGCCGATACCGTCGGCGAGCAAAACCTTAAGCCACTCGGGCGTGCCGACTGCCTCAAGCAGGCGACCGAAACCGTCGACAAAGATGCCGGCAAACGTGATGTCGAAGAAGTCGATGAAAGCGCCGCCGAGGTTCTGCGTAAAGAGGAACATCACGTACATGATCGCCAGGAAGATCGGCAGTCCCAACCAGCGGTTCAAGACCACGCGATCGATCTTGTCGGTCATGGTGTTGCTCATTTCGCCGTGACGAATCAGCGCTTTTTGCGTGATGCGGTTGACAAAGCTGTAACGAGCGTCGGCAACCACGATATCGGCGTCGCCGTCATAAGCGGCATTCACCTCATCGACAATCTTCTTAACCTTGGCGTAGGCTTCAGCGGGAAGCTTGTCTTCAATTCCCGGAGCACCTTCAACGAGCTGCAACGCGAACCATTCGGGACGTTCCACGCCTTCTTTGCGCAGTCCCTGAGTAATCGCTTCACGAGCCTTCTCAATGCGCTCGTCGAAAGAAACGTTCATCGGCGGCAATTGAGGATTCTTTAAAAATTCCGCAACCGTTTTTTGCAGTTCACGCACACCTTGCTCACGCGCTGCCACCAGTCCCACAACAGGGCAACCGAGCGCCTGCTGCAGCGCCTTCAGATCCACCTCAATTTTGTGGTTCTTGGCAATGTCGAGCATATTGACGGCAACGACCATCGGCACGCGCATTTCGATGAGTTGGGCCGTCAGATAAAGGTTGCGTTCCAGGTTGGAGGCATCAACGATGTTGATCACCGCCTGCGCTTCATCCGTGAGGATGTAGTCACGTGCAATACGTTCGTCTTCGCCGGAAGTCGATGCCGGCGTAATGGAATAAATACCGGGAAGGTCAACAATCTCTACGTCGTTGCCTTCAAAGCTATAACGGCCGGTTTTCTTGTCGACAGTTACGCCCGGCCAGTTGCCGACTTCTTGTTTCGAGCCCGTCAGGGCATTAAAAAGCGTTGTCTTGCCGCAATTCGGATTGCCGACAATACAGATGATGTTTTTCATATTGCAATCCCCAACTCAATCCAGGCGCACTTCCATAATGGCGGCTTCGTCCTTTCGAACACTGATGAAGCTGCCGCGCACGCGAATCTCCACCGGATCCCCCAGCGGAGCCACGCGCACCACTTCAAACGCTGTCCCGGGTGTTGCGCCGAGCATCAGCAAACGCCGGCGGTATTCCGGCGCCTTTTTGTCATAGCCGACAATCGTCCCCTTGGTTCCGGGGGAAAGTTCTTTCAACAACATGGTTTGCCTGTCCCTTGTTTCGAGCCGCGTGTTTCTTACTAACAAATCCGCGGCGCTTAGTACACGTAAATTTTCTGAGCAACGTCAAAGTTCACGCCGATACGGCTGTCCCCGACAGCAATCAAGATGCTCTCGTTGACCGCGCCGCTTAACACGCGAACCGAACTGCCCACATGCAATCCAAGTTCATCGAGACGAGCCGCCTCGGGAGCCGGAAGCTTGACCTTGGCAACGATGCCGGGTTCTTCGATTTTCAGTTGCGTGAGCTTGCGAATTGTTCGTTCTTTGTTCATTGCTTTTGCGTTTGTGGTGGCACCGAAATCGCTCACCGAGCGACCCGAAGTCATCAACGATGGATAAATTCAATGCGAATGATACCTTTTCTCAATCTCAATGAGAACGGTTATCAATCAGTATTTTCAACAATGAATCAGCACCTCAAACATTGACACTTGTTTCCTGATGTCGCTTAGCAGCTAAGAAAACGACAAGAGAGCTTGAAAATTAGTAATTCTCGTTCTCATCAAATGAATGTTCGTCGCCGCTCAAGATTTGCAAAAAGAGCCGTGACATCAAGGGCCCCGGCTCTTTTTGATTTGCGAATCGGTTTACACCTTCATTGCGTCGTTATGCGCTTAGAACGTGTGGACGAGACCCACGCCGAAACCGACGCTGTTGTATTCGGCACGATCCATCAAACCGAACGCCCTCTCGTTTGTACCGAGGTCTTTGTCAAGACCGTCTCCGCCAACCGAGTAGAACGCAGCGCCATAAAGCGTCGTACGCTTGCTCATGTCATAGGTATAGGCCAGGCCGAGAATTGTGGCGCTGCCCTCTTCGTCGGACACTGCATCGTTTTCACCCTTGACGTACTGAACGGAAGCTCGAAGCGTGCCCTGTCCAAGCGGAGCCGTGGCGCCCAGCATGAAGCTGTCGAAGTTATAAGCAGCGCCAGAGATCTCTCCTGCCGCAAATTCGCGCGTCTTGCTGGCGTGTTGATACACGAAGCTCGGACGAACTATTTCAAAGTCATAAGCAGCGGCCACCGTAAAAGTCCAAGAGTTGTCGTTATCAGACAAATTGTTGCGCTCGGCTTTCTTGTCATACTTACGCATTTCAGCAATCGCCGCCAGCGCCAGCGGACCGTTTTCATAGGACACACCCAAACCGTAGTAGTGGTCCCGATCCGACCACTTCGCCTCACTGGAGTCGTCATCACCGGTGTTTCCCATCAAAGAGACCTGAAGGCCCTCCATCGGCATCACTTCGACCACAGCCATATTGCCGCTTGCGAAGTCCTTGGAAGCAAACGCCCCCAAACCGGCGACGCCCACAAAGGCTTCCATCGGGTCAAATCCGCAGATCAAGTCAAAGTCGCCGCCGGCACTTGCCAGACCGCCGATGTTGCCGAAGGCAAAATTGACTTTGTCATTGCCGATGCGCAGATAGGCCTGACTGTCAAAAATCGTGCCATCCGAAGCCATTTCACCCGTGTCCGAACCGAACTCGTTTTCAAGCGTAAAGCCAACAGTCCAGCCATTGCCGAGATCTTCTTCACCGGTAATGCCCCAGATGGAATCGCCCCAGAAACCGCTTTCCATCGAAAAAGAATCAACGCTTTGCTGATTACCAAGTGCATTGCCCTGTGCATCCACACCACCGGAAAGCGAAGCCGAATTACTGTAGAGCAGCCCCGTCGAAACAGAACCGTAAAGTGAAACCTGAGCTGCCTGAACCGAGAAGGCGGCGGCGCTCACCGCCATCGCCAGAAGCGTTGTCTTGAATTTGGTCATTTGTTGTCTCTTTAAAAGTAGAAAGAAGCGACGGCAAGAAGCGTTTTTTCCGGACCTATCGAACCGTCTTGAATCGTTGCAAATTGTAATAAGAATTATTCTCATTTCGCAACGATGAGCAGAATTCACTCGAAAATCGTTGCTTCTTTGACAAAAAAGCAAAGCGTTTAGAGAGTTTTACCTAGCCTAGAGCAACAAAAAGCCCGCAACGAAAACAAGCTTCGAAGCGGGCCGAAAGAAACGAGACAGCGGTCAACTATGCTTTTTTACGCGGCAGACGTTTGATCAGCGAAGAGGTATCCATTCGCGACGCCCCCATTGCCTGCAGTTCACCGTAGAACTGATCAACCAGCGCTGTCACGGGAAGCGATGAACCGTTACGTCTGGCTTCGGCCATCGCAATGCCGAGATCCTTGCGCATCCAGTCAATGGCAAAACCGAAATCGAATTTGTCGTCCACCATCGTTTCGCCGCGGTTGGCCATCTGCCAGGAGCCAGCCGCCCCCTTTTCGAGTACCTTCAGCACCTTTTTCATGTCCAAGCCGGCGTTCATGCCAAAGGCAACCGCTTCCGACAACCCTTGCACGGCTCCTGCCAAGGCAATCTGGTTAACCATTTTGGCTAACTGCCCGCTACCGGCCTCACCGAGATACGTGACGTTGCATGCATATGAGTCAATCACGGGCTTGGCCTTTTCGAAGACGTCGGCCTCTCCGCCTACCATCACGGTGAGAACGCCGTTGACGGCACCGGCTTGCCCTCCCGACACCGGAGCATCCAGAAAGCCCAAACCACGGGCCTTGCACGCCGTAAAAAGCTCACGAGCGAGATCAGCCGAGTCAGTCGTGTGATCCACGAAGACGGCTCCAGATTTCATGCCGGCAAAGGCGCCTTGTTCTCCGAGCACGACGCTTCGCACATCGTCGTCGTTACCCAAACACGCAAATACGAAATCGGCATCCTCAACCGCTTCAAAGGCCGTTGCTTTGTAGCCCGCACCATACTCCTGCGCCCACTTTTGAGCTTTAACGGTCGTGCGGTTGTAGACGGTCACATCAAAGCCTTTTTTAACCAAATGGCCAGCCATGGGATAGCCCATGACGCCGAGTCCCAAAAATGCGCATTTGATACTCATTGCTCCTCTCCTTTTCGTTAACCTTCCACCTCAGCGTATTCGGCCGCCTGATCGCCCCAGTCGTACAAAGCCGAAAGCGTCTCTTCAATGGCTTCATAGCGTTCTTCCGTGATGCTGCCTTCGTTTAGGAGCGTTTCATAGCGATCACGCACGGAATCGATCTCTTCGAAATATGCTTCGAGTGTCATCGGTGCGACGCCGTCCTGCGTCAGACGTTTACGGCATTCGGTCAGCCACTTTTCCCTTTCCGATTCGTTCAAGGTCTGCGGAGCACAGCGCGCACGCATGCGGAAAAGCAACTCGTTTAAGCGATCGTCGTCAAAGTACAGTCGTCCCTCGTGGACCTGTTCGGCAATCGTTTCAAAGTCGAGATTCAAAAGTCCTTGGGCACGCGCACGATCGGCATCGTTTACAAAACCGTCGTAGAGAGCCGCCTCCGCATCTTTGGGGCCTTCTGTCGCAAAGCGCGCTTTATTTTTTTCATCAAATACCTGCCAAGCCTGCAGCACCGGACCTTCAATCAAACCATGCAGGCGTGTGAGCCTTTCGCCGTTATCCACGACTGTCTGCAGATTGATGCGGAATCGCTCGCAGACCGAGTTCGACGCCACACGCAGATCTGAGCAAACAAACGGACACTCGTTGATGCGAAGACGCCGCAAGGCCAAGGGCTCTTCCCCCTCTTGCCGCATAGAGGCGGGCGCAAACGCTCGGCGAGCGATTGCTTCGGGATCCAGTCCCGTAAGCTCTTCGGGATTTTCTCTGCAATCCCAAACGAAGTATTCGTTTTGGTTTTCCGGATTGCGGGCCACCGGCATCACGAAACGCAAAAAGCCGCGTTCCTGCCCGGCTCTCGGATCAACCCACAAACAGGGGCGACCGGTATCGAGCGCCTCGGCAATCTTGAGCTTACTTCTGTTGTTCAGGGTCCACTGCCACAAGCGCTGTTTTTTATCAGCCAAAAAACGCGCAAGCGCCACAGTTGCCGCTACGTCGCTTGATGCATCGTGCGCATGACTGTGCTCAATTCCGTTGGCGGCCGTCAGTTTTTCAAGCTTAAAAGTGTGACGATCGGGCTTTTCGGGATCGTTGCTGCGTACCTTGGGCCAGACGACGCCCTCAGGGCGAAGCGCCCAGACGGCAAGCACAAACGGGTACAAGTCCCAACGAGAGCAGCCGTTGCGCCAGACATGGCTGTACATATCAAGCAAGTTACGCCAGAAAAGCGAGCGATTGACCTTGTCGTCAAACCCGATGCTGTTGTAACCCACCGAAATGGTTGCCGGGGTATTGAGTTCCTTAAAAACACGCTTGGCAAAATCCACTTCGGCCAGCCCCTTGTCAGAGGCTTCCTGCGGTGTGATACCCGTAAGGACACAGGCCATCACGTTGGGAAGGTACTCCATTGAAGGACGGCAATAAAACAAGTCGGCCTCTGCCGTCGGCTCAAAGGTCAAAGTCGTACGCATCCCGGCGAACTGCGCCGGCCGATCGCGCACCGTATCGAGCCCAAACGTCTCGTAGTCGTACCAATAAAAAGTTGTGCTCTGCGTCATTTGTGTCGTCGACTGGGATCTCGGTTTTCGTCTCGCGCTGTTTCTAAAGAAAAAGCCGCCGCACACTTATCCCTGCGGCGACTTCATTCCGGGACAAATCGCAAGCCGGCAAGCTAAAGCCTGTCAGGGCTCAGAACCGTTTTGCTGAGCTTCCTTTTGCTTACTCGCATTGACCAAGCTCTGCAGGTAGTTGGCGGCATATTGTGCCACCGTCTCAAGCTTGATATTGCCGTCGGGCTGCACGGGACCGGAGCCGCGCTGCAACGCCTTTCCGTCAATCACCGCCTGGAAATCAAACGACTTCGCGACCTTGTCGTCCGTCGTCACACCATAAAAGAGACACAACCGGCAGTCAGCGGGAACCTGATTGTGTTCCACAACCCGCGTCTTGACACCCGTGTGCTGCAACCCGGCCTCAATGGCTTTAACGAGCTTTTCATTACCCAGTTGCGCGTTCTGATGCCGAACGACACAAATGGTATCGATTTTCCCTTTGCTTGCCTGCTCCTGCTGTTGAACTTCGGCCTCCTGAGCTTTTTGTGCCGTAGGGCATCCCGTAAGCAACAGAGCTGCGGCAGCTAACACCGCAAGTTTTACCGGTAAAAACTTCTGCATGAAATCATCTCCGTCAAGAACGCGTCGGAAAAGGGTCCATCCTCCTTTTTCGAAGAAAGTTTAACGACTCGGAACAAAAAGGAGGAACCGGCCCATATCCACATCTTTCTTCGTCAGGCGATCTTGGAGTAGCCGCCTGCGCGATCAGATTCGCGCAGGTAGCGATCAAACTGCATCGCCACGGCACGCACAAAGATCTTGCCCTTGGGCGAAACGATGATCTTGTCGGCCGTGAGTTCGGCAAGCTCGTGCTTGACGTATGCCTGAAGCTTCTTCATTTCATAGGCGAAATATTCGTCGAACTTGATGCCGAATTCCTCTTCGATTTCCCGCTTGTCGAGTTCAAAGCGACACATGATCGTCATGATGACGGCGCGGCGCAACTTGTCGTCGTCGTTGAGATCAAAGCCGCGGCAGGTCGCAAGCTTGCCCGACTCGATCGCTTCGCTCCAAGGTTCGATTTCGCGAGGGTTGCAAGCGTAGAGGCCGTCGACGAACGAAATCGAGCTCGGTCCCAAGGCCACCATGTCGCACTCGGCTCGTGTGGAGTAGCCCTGGAAGTTGCGCTGGATGGTGCCGTTGACCTGAGCAATCGAGAGCTCATCGGTTTCCTTGGCGAAGTGATCCATGCCGATGTAGCGGTAGCCATGGCTCGTGAGCGTCTTGATCGCGTCGAACATGATGTTGACGCGTTCGGCCGCTCCGGGCAGTTCCGCAGGAATGATGCGACGCTGAGGCTTGAAGATGTTGGGCAGGTGCGCGTAGTGATAGAGCGCGATGCGATCGGGCGAAAGCTCAATCACCTGCTCGATCGTGCGGGCAAACGTTTCACGCGTCTGACGCGGCAAACCGTAGATAAGGTCCATATTAATCGAGCCGAACCCTTCGGCTCGAGCGCTTTCGAGCACTTCCTTGGTCATCTCGAAAGGCTGAATGCGGTTGACGGCTTTCTGCACGTCTGGATTGAAGTCCTGCACGCCCAGACTCATGCGATTGAAGCCCGCCTTGCGAAGCGTCTTGATCTTGGACGGAGGGCAGCTTCGCGGATCGACCTCGATCGAAAATTCGCCGCCTTCCTCAAACGGAAAGCGTGCATTGAGACCGGCCATCAGTTCGAGAATTTCGTCATCGTTCAGAAAGGTCGGCGTGCCGCCGCCCCAGTGCAGCTGCTCGAGCGTTTTAATTCCCGTGAGATGTTCCTTGGCAAGATCGGCTTCCTTCAAGAGCGTCTTGATGTAGGCGGCAGAGCGCGAATGATCGCGCGTGACGATCTTGTTGCAGCCGCAGTAAAAGCAAACGTCGTTGCAAAACGGAATGTGGCAGTAAAGCGAAAGCTTGGCGGGCTTGGCTGCCTTTTCGCGGCGGGCAAGCGCCGCCTGGTAATCCTCAGGCGTGATGCGGCCATGGAATCGGTCGGCCGTCGGATAGGACGTGTAGCGCGGTGCGGGAACATCGAATTTCTTCAAAAGAGCTTCATCGGGCAGCTCTACGCCGGCACGTGTGGGGTCGAAATCCATATTGAGAAACCTCGGAAATTTCTATGACAAAACGCAAACTTACCTGTTATGATTCAGCAATTCACGAAACTTTTGATAACAATCAAATGTTTCGACGACAGTTTACTGCCGGCCTGAATCGGCTCTGCTCTTAGGGGCAAAGTTCACCTGGCTGCCGGCGGTCTTCGGTTGTCGGCCATCCTTGCGGACGGGCTTCGGATGCTGGCGGCAGTGTAAACGCTGGAGATTATTCTTTCATTAGCATTGCACGCCCTTTCAAGTCCGGAATTTGCTTTCCGCCTCGCCCGATCCGATTTCCGCATAAGCAGCAAGGCGTCTTTGCCGTGAGCTGACGACCCGGGCCGTTTTGTTTGCGATCGACTCTTATGCTCAACAACCCCACGATCAACATGGCAACGCTTCGAGTGGCGTGCTCCAACTGCAACCTGCGCGAATTGTGCCTGCCTCTCGGCCTCACCCTCAAAGAAATCGAACGGCTTGAAGAGTTGGTGAGCACCCGAAAGCGCGTGCGCCGAGGTGAGGCGCTTTATCGCGCGGGCGACCGCTTTGATGCGCTCTATGCCATCCGTCTGGGATTTCTCAAGAGCGCCGTCACCAGTTCCGACGGTCGCGAACAAGTCACGAGCTTTCATATGTCGGGCGACATCGTCGGTCTCGACGGCCTGGCCGGCATGGTCTACTCGAGCGATCTGATCGCACTTGAAGACACGGAAGTGTGCATCCTTCCTTACGACAAGCTTCTTGAAGTTACGCAAAACATGTTCTCCATGAGCCAGCACTTCCAAAAGTTGCTTGCCATGGAAATCGTGCGCCAAAACGGCGTGATGCTGCTGTTGGGTTCGATGCACGCCGAAGAACGTCTGGCTGCCTTCATCCTCAATCTCTCGCAGCGTTTCGAGCAGCGCGGCTACTCCCGCAGCGAATTTGTGTTGCGCATGACGCGAGCCGAAATCGGCTCCTACTTAGGCCTCAAACTCGAAACGGTGAGCCGCGTTCTGAGCCGCTTCTCGCACGACAACCTGATCATCGTCAATCAAAAGCACGTTCAGATCATGGACTTCGAAGGTTTGCGCGCCATTGTAAGCGGTCAGGCTTACAGCCATGAAAACCCGGGCCTGCACCGCATCGAGCCGGTTGCCCACCGCGGCGTCGACGACCTGGTTGGGCTCGAAGATTGACGCCGCAATGATCTTGCCGGCTCAGCTAAAGCTCTTCTCCACGCTGTCGGCAACCTCGTCCAAGGTCACGAGCGTCAGATGTTCGTTTGGATCCTGAGCCAAAAGTTTCAGGCCGGGCGCAAATCCTGACTTGGAAAACAGAACGTAGTGCGCTTGTTCGTGCGGCACTGCTTGCGCCTTCTTTTTGAGCCTCACATAGTCACCGATCGCAAATTCCGACTGCCGGAACTTGCACTCGCCAAATAGCCGCGCGCGGCCTTCAAATGGAACCGCGAGAACATCAACCTCCTCGTTTTTATCCCACCAGCGACCGATGCGGCTCGCGGCAAAAGGTAACTTCTCCTTGAGATTGAGCTTTTCCAAATACTGCCGGCAGACTTCCTCAAAAGGAAAGGATGCGATTTCGTTGAGCCTGGGAGCAACCTGATGCTTCCAGACGAGTTCAGCGCCTCCCATGTTCAAAACGCTGAAATTGGGCCAGACATAGCGGTACCAGAACGCTACCAAATTGTCCGCGATGTCGTATAACCCTCGCTGACTGTTGGCCTTCTCCTTAAAACTTTGATCGGCAGGAAACGATCGCTCAACAAAACCCATCTCGGCAAGCGAGCGCAAGTAGCGCGGCAGATTGGGCGACTGAATAACCGTCTTTGATGCAATCTCGGAAAATCGATGGCTTCCTGTGGCTACTGTCCTCAGGATGTCGTTGAAGCGCCCGGGCTCCCGACACTCCTGCGCGATAAGCTGCGTCGGATAATCCCACAGTCGGCCGCTTGGCGAGAGCAATTGCTCGCGTATGTTTTCTTCGACCGAACGGTTCGGATCAAAACAGTTCAGCGCGTACGGCGTTCCGCCCAGTACGGAATAAGCAAGCACGGCATCAGCCGCGTCGTACTGAGGAAAAAAATGACGCACATCGTCAAAGAGCATCTGATCAACCTTGACGGTGCGCGTAGCGCGCCCAAAAAGCGGGCTTTTTTCGGAAAGCACTTCTTTTTCCATGAAAGAGAGCGCACTGCCACACAGAACGATCATCACATTTGCCGACTGCAGCTCGTGATCCCACAGATGCTGCAAAAGCGATGGCAACGTCGGATTACCTTCAGCCATATACGGAAACTCATCGAGCACCATCACCTTCTTGCCGCTTCCTGGTAACGCCGCCAACTGACGGAAACCGGCCTCCCAATTGGGCAGCGTCTCGAGCATTCTGGAAACCGGCGCACCGGCCCGTTTCATCGTTTCGTTGAAATCCTGCCGTTGACCCGCATCGTCCTGTCGTTTGGCGGCAAAGTAGACGCCAGCTTTGTCCTTGCAAAATTGCGTCAGCAACGCGGTCTTTCCGATGCGACGGCGTCCGTAGACTACGACCAGCTCGGAGCGATCCGATTCGTAGGCCGTCTGCAGCGTGCAAAGTTCTTTGTCTCGACCGATGAATGTATACATACTTGGATTCCGAAAAATTTACTATCACGAAAATTACTATTTTTAAAGATAGTAATTCTTTTGATAGCATTTTAGTCCGCGAGGCATTTTCTTCGCAAAAATCCACGTCTTCTAAGCAATTCTGCGTAGAATCCTCAGCACAGCAACCCGAACGTCGATTCAACCTGTGGGATATCGACGCCGAAGGTTTGAGGAGTCTTCCAAAGGCGCCTCCTTTCGCCCGGATTGCCTTTCCTCGAGTCTTTTTTCGTATGAGCGAAGCCGTCAAATCCAACGACAAAAACCCTGAAATCGTTCCGCACCACGCCGCCGAGCCCGATGTCAGCCTCGGGGCGCTTGCCAAACTCTCCGCCCCGATCTTCATCGCCAATCTGGCGTTGATGGGCGCAGCCACAATCGACACCTTGATGACCGGCAATCTCGGCAAAGAGCACCTTGCCGTCGTCGCTTTGGGCGGTGCGACGTCCGTCATGGTTCTTTTCGGACTGGTGGGCATTTTGCAGGGGCTCTCCCCCATCGTCGGTCACCACTACGGCGCACGCAATTACAAAGCAATCGGCTTTGAACTTTCTCAAAACCTGTGGCTGGCAATTCTGCTGGGCATCATCGGCTGCGTATTGTTGCTGCAAACGGATTTTTGGACGAAATTCGGCGGGGTCTCAGGCGAAGTCGCTCGCATGACCTCGCTCTTTCTCGTCTTTTCCGCGCCGGGTATTTTCGCGTCCATCGTCTCCCGAAGCTTCATTGCTCTGAATGCGGCGGTGAGCCGCCCTCGCGTGACGATGTACGTGAGCCTTTTGATGCTCGCCTGCAAGATTCCGCTCAACTGCATCTTCATGTACGGATGGCTCGGTTTTCCCGCTCTGGGCGGAGCGGGTGCCGGGTTGTCGCTTGCTGTCGACGCATGGCTTGCGCTCATCTGCTACATCGTCATCTACAAAAAGGACGCCTTCTACGACAAGATGCGCGCCGAACGCTTTTTCTGGCCGCAGATCAAAGCCGTACTCACGCAGCTCAAGTTAGGCATTCCCATCGGCCTATCGATCTTTTTTGAAGTGAGCTCCTTTACGCTCATGGCGATCTTCATCTCACGCCTGGGCACGACAGATGTCTCGGCCCATCAGATCGTCGGCAACATCACGGCAACGCTTTACCAAATCCCGCTTTCAATCGCGATTGCCGTGTGCGTGATGGTGAGTCAGTCACTTGGAGCCGGCAGTCCGAAAGCCGCTCGTGAAATCACCGTTCGCGGCCTTAAGGTTGCTTTGGGCATTGCCGCCTGTTCGGTCGCCTTTATGTATTTCGGTCAAAACTTCCTGCTGGGGCTCTATTCCAAAGAAACGGCTGTGACATCGCTTGCCGCTTCTCTGCTTGTCTTCGGCATGATTTACCACATCACCGATGCCGCACAGACAGTTTCCAATTTTGCGCTGCGAGGCTATCGTGTCACGATGTTGCCGATGATCATCTACGGTGTGATGCTCTGGGGCGTGGGCTTAGGAGGCGGATACTATTTTGCCTTTGACGGCACGCTCATCTTCGGTCAACCGTTACGTGCCGAAGGCTTCTGGATGTGTACGGCCGTGGGTCTGTGCTTGGCCGGCGTCACGCTTTCGATCATTGCGCTTTGGGTCTCCAAAGTTCGTGTTGCCGATTCGCTTGCCCATGGACACGCCGCGCACGCACGAAAAGTTTGACGGAAAAACCAGAAAGCATTTGAGCAGTCGGCTCGTGACGGATTGCAAATTTTCCGTAAGTTCGAAATCCTCTCTTGCTAGAATGCTTCCCAAACTCCATGGAGCGTTTATTAGGAAACGCTTGTTTTGCGATGCCCTTTCCTTTTAAGGGCACGCCACAATTTAGGACAAATACGACATGGCATTAGTGAGCATGCGCCAGCTGCTTGATCATGCAGCGGAAAACGGTTACGGCGTTCCCGCCTTCAACGTCAACAACATTGAACAAGTTCAGGCCATCATGACAGCTGCCGCCGAAGTCGGCGCTCCGGTCATCATGCAGGCTAGCGCCGGCGCCCGCAAGTATGCCGGTGAGGCTTTCCTTCGCCACATCATTGAAGCCGCTGTGGAAAGCTGGCCCGATGTGCCGGTGTGCATGCACCAGGACCATGGTCAGAGCCCGGCTGTCTGCCAGATCGCCATGCGCATGGGCTTTACGTCCGTGATGATGGACGGCTCGCTCATGAGCGACGGCAAGACGATTTCCTCCTACGAATACAATGTTGACGTCACCCGCCGAGTGGTTGAAAACGCCCACTGCATCGGCGTGTCCGTTGAAGGCGAATTGGGCTGCCTGGGTTCTTTGGAAACCATGAAGGGCGACAAGGAAGACGGTCACGGCACGGACGCTACCATGTCGCGCGAACAGCTTCTCACCGACCCCGATCAGGCCGCGGAGTTCGTGCGCGAAACGCAGCTTGACGCTCTGGCAATTGCCATCGGCACGAGCCACGGCGCCTATAAGTTCACGCGTAAGCCCACCGGTGAAATTCTCTCGATTCAGCGCGTCAAAGAAATTCACGAACGTCTTCCGAACACGCACCTTGTGATGCACGGCTCAAGCTCGGTGCCGCAGGAATACCTCGCAGAAATCCGCGAATTCGGCGGCAATATGCGTGAAACCTACGGCGTGCCCGTTTCCGAAATTCAGGAAGCCATCAAGCACGGCGTGCGCAAGGTCAACATCGACACCGACATTCGTCTGGCAATGACGGCTGCGATTCGCCGCTTCCTCGTCGAACACCCTGAAAAGTTTGATCCGCGCGAATACCTCAAGAAGGCCCGTCAGGCCGCTTACGAGCTGTGCAAGACCCGCTATCTTGAATTCGGCTGCGAAGGTCAGGGCGCTCGCATCAAGCCTCTTTCGCTCTCTGTGATGGCCGCCAAGTACGATGCCGGCGAACTGGCTCAGAAGGTTCAGTAATTCGGTTTTTACGCCACAGTTTTGCGGCCGTGGAATTGAGTTCCCCGGCCGCAATTTTTTGACGCTCTTTTGACGCAGGAAATTTTGCTATGCCTCAGGATGCACGCGACTTAAAAGGCAAAACCGGCATTAGGCGCCTCATCAATGCCACACGTTACTCGCGCGACGGCTTTGCCAAAGCCTTCCGAACCGAAGAAGCTTTCCGGCAGGAATCCATTCTGTCCGTTGTCGGACTCGTCGCCCTCTTTTTCATCCCGGCAGCCTTCACGCTCAAGCTCTTTGCCGTCTTCGCGCTCGTGTTTCTGCTCGTGACCGAACTTCTGAATTCCGCCGTGGAAGCCGCCATCGACCGCATCGGGCCGGAAATTCATCCGATGAGCAAGTACGCCAAGGATGCCGGCAGCTGTGCCGTGCTCTTTGCACTCACGTTCTGCATCTTCGTGTGGTGCGTACTGCTATGGGACGCTTTCGTCTCGCCGCTGATGGCGCACTAAGAAAAGTGTGGAGAAACTGCCGAGTTTTATCCATCTCGGCAGTCTCCGGCTCCTACGCGCGAAAAGCCGGCATTTCAGTGGATCCCATTAGATAGAGATCCACGGCACGTGCACAGCGTCTCCCCTCGCTCATTGCCCGCACCACAAGCGACTGTCCGCTTCTGACATCCCCGCAGGCAAACACGCCGGACACTGAAGTCGCAAAAGGATAAGCAGCTGACTCAATACCGGCCAGTGCGTTTCCCCGGGCATCGCGTTCGATCCCTAAGGCCTCAAGAAGTTCCTGAGCCGGTTGCACAAAACCCATCGCCAAAAACACGCGATCGGCCGCGATCTCAAAGTCCGAGCCGACGGTTTCCGTGAATTTTTTTGTGACCGGATCCCTTGTCACTTTCACGCAGTGCAGTCCTCGCACTTCTCCGGCATCGTTCACCAAAATCGCCTTGGTGGAAATTCCCCACAATCGTTCACAACCTTCTTCGTGAGACGATGAGGTGCGAAGCTTCACGGGCCAATCCGGCCAGGTGGCAACCTTATCCTCCTGCTGCGGCGGACACGATCCGATATCGATTTGAACGATACTCGCCGCTCCCTGACGTCGCGCAATGCCCACGCAGTCGCTGCCGGTATCGCCGCCTCCGATGATGACAACCTTGCGGTCTTTGCATGAAATCGGTGCTTCATCAAGTTCGCCCGAGACGACACGGTTTTGTCCGATCAAAAGTTCCAGCGCGAAATGCACCCCCTTGGCTTCTCTTCCCGGCACCTTGAGATCTCGCGGAATCTCGGAGCCGCACGCCAGAACAACAGCGTCGCAATCGCGCTTGAGTTTGTCTGCCGATACTGACTTTTGCGCTTGGGAAAACACGCCTTGCGCAAACGCTCTGGCACCAATTGCGGTACTAAGTTTGAAGGTGACGCCTTCGGCCTGCATCTGCTCGATGCGCCGATCGATAAGGTCCTTAGGCAGTTTGAAGTCCGGAATACCATAGCGCAACAGGCCGCCCGCCTTATCATTTTTCTCGTACACCGTCACTTTGTGTCCGGCTCGTGCCAATTGCTGAGCGCAAGCCAATCCCGCAGGCCCCGAACCTACCACCGCCACGCGCTTTCCCGTTTTAAGCAAGGGTTTGAGAGGTTTGACCCAGCCCGAGAGCCACGCGCGGTCAATGATGGCCCGTTCGATGGTTTTGATTCCGACGGCGGCATCTTCGAGGTAATACTGCGTGCAGCCCGCTTCGCAGATTGCCGGACAAACGCGACTCGTGAATTCCGGGAAACTGCTCGTCGAATTCAGGCACTCCCAGGCGGCTCGCCACTTGCCGTCACGCACGAGACGATTGAAGTCCACCGGTCGGTTATGCAGCGGGCAGCTTGCCGAACAAAACGGCGTACCGCAATGCAGACAGCGCATCGATTGTTGATGAATCTGCTCGTCATCGAGAGCAATCGTGAAGTCTCCGAAATGCTTGATGCGCTCTTCTACGCTCTGGTGACCGAACTCAATGCGCTGCAGCGGTGCGTTCGGCTGATTTTTGTTTACGGTCATTGTCGTCTCCTGTTATTGCCGACCGGCACCGGCCAAAAGCGCTTCCTTGTACTGAAGCGGCATCACTTTCACGAAACGCGCGCGAGCATTGCTCCAATGCTCAAGCAATTCTGCGGCCAATTTGGAGCCCGTAAACCGCGCGTGGCGCTCAATGAGCTCCTTTAAGAGCTCTTCATCGGTCTTGCCGAGATGCCATGTACGCAAATCGCCCGAACGCTTCTGCTCGGATTTCGCGACAACTCGCTCAAGCGCAACCATCGACGTGTTGCAATGCGACTCGAAGTCGCCCTCGGCGTCAAACACGTAGGCCACACCGCCCGACATGCCCGAAGCAAAGTTGCGCCCCGTTTTGCCGAGCACCACCACGGTGCCTCCCGTCATGTATTCGCAACCATGGTCCCCCGTGCCTTCCACAACGGCGCTTGCTCCCGACAGACGCACCGCAAAGCGCTCGCCTGCGACACCGTTGAAATAGGCTTCGCCCGAAGTCGCTCCGTAAAGCGTCGTATTGCCGGCAATGATGTTTTCCTGCGCTTTGCCATGAAAGTCGTCTCCCGCCTTCATGATGATGCGGCCGCCCGAGAGCCCTTTGCCGACATAGTCGTTGGCGTCGCCTTCGAGCACCATCGTCATGCCGGGTACCGCAAAGGCCCCGAACGACTGACCGGCCGTCCCTTTGAACGTCAAGTGCACCGTATCGTCGGCCAACCCCTGTGCGCCGTACAGATCAACGATTGCGTGCGCAATCTGCGTGCCTACCGTACGGTTGATATTGCGTATGGCGTAGGTTTTACGAACAGCCTGACCTTGCCGGATGTGTCGATCAATTTCGGCAAGAATTTGTGCGTCCAGACTCTTTTCGAGATCATGCTTTTGGGCCAAACGATGGCGCCGTTCCTCAGGACGGCTCTGCGGCCTGTACAGCACTCGGGCAAGATCGACGCCTTGAGCCTTCCAGTTGTCAATGTCGTCTCGCTGCTCCAGAAGGTCACTGCGTCCGATCAACTCTTCAAACCGTCGAACACCCAGCTGCGCCATGATTTCACGTACCTCTTGGGCCACGAAGAAGAAGTAGTTGACTACATGCGAGGGCTGCCCTTTGAAGCGTTTCCTCAATTGAGGATCCTGCGTGGCAATGCCGACAGGACACGTGTTGAGATGACACTGGCGCATCATCAGGCAGCCTTCGACCACCAAAGGCGCCGTGGCAAACCCGAACTCGTCGGCTCCGAGCATGGCCCCGATCACCACATCGCGTCCGGTCTTGATCTGTCCGTCGACCTGCAGCACCACGCGCTCGCGCAGCTTGTTGACGACAAGCGTCTGCTGCGTTTCGGCCAATCCCACCTCCCAGCAGCTTCCGGCGTGCTTGACGGAGGAAACGGGGCTTGCGCCCGTACCGCCGTCGTGTCCGGCAATGACAATATGGTCGGCCTTGGCTTTGGCAACGCCTGCGGCCACCGTTCCCACACCCGTTTCGCTCACGAGCTTGACCGAAATGTCGGCCTTGCCGTTGGCGCACTTGAGGTCATGGATGAGCTGCGCCAGATCTTCGATCGAATAGATGTCGTGGTGCGGCGGCGGAGAAATCAATCCCACGCCGGGCACCGAATAGCGCAATTCGGCAATGTATTCGGTCACCTTGTGCCCGGGAAGTTGTCCTCCTTCACCGGGCTTGGCGCCTTGAGCCATCTTGATCTGAATCTGATCGGCGCTAGCCAGATATTGCTCAGTCACGCCGAAGCGACCGCTTGCCACCTGCTTGATGCGCGAGCGCAGACTGTCACCGTCTTCGAGCTCGATGTCGGCCACAATGCGGTCGTGTCCGAGAACGTCGGCAACCGTCATGCCTTTTTTGACAACGGAGTGTCCCGCCTTGAGTTCGGCCTCATAGCGTTTCGGATCTTCACCGCCTTCGCCGGTGTTGCTCTTGCCGCCGATGCGGTTCATGGCAACGGCAAGCGTCGCATGAGCCTCCGCAGAAATGGAGCCCATGCTCATCGCGCCCGTCGCAAAACGCTTGACGATGTCCTTGGCGGGCTCCACCTCGTCAATCGGAACCGGTGTGCAGTTTTCCGTCTTAAAACGCAACAAACCGCGCAGCGTCATCTGCCGACGGCTCTGATCGTTGATGATTGATGCGTACTCCTTGTAGGTCTGATAGTTCTTCTGGCGAGCCGCTCTCTGCAGCTTGACGATCGCCTCGGGCGTCCACATATGCTCTTCGCCGTCGGCACGCCAAGCGTATTGGCCGCCAGAATCCACTTGCGCCTTGATCGGCATGCGTTTGGCGTAGGCTGCGTCGTGCCGCTTAACCGCCTCCCGCATGACATCAAACAGCCCCAAACCTTCGATTTTGGACGGCGTACCGTGAAAATAACGGTCCACAAACTCGCTGTTAAGGCCGACAGCTTCAAAGATGCGGGCTCCGCGGTAGCTCATGACCGTGCAGATGCCCATCTTAGCCATTACTTTGGTGAGTCCCTTGCCGACGGCCTTGACGTAATGCGACACCGCATCTTCGGGCGAAAGCCCTGCCAAGGGAGCCGCCTTGCGGATCAGTGCCAAACTCAGATACGGATGCACAGCTTCGGCGCCGTACCCCAAAAGCAGCGCAAAGTCATGCGTCTCGAAAACCGCCCCCGAGTGCACGATCAGCCCCGTATTGGTGCGCAATCCTTCCCGGATGAGATGCTGATGCAGCGCGCTTAAAGCCAGAAGAACCGGAACGGCCACGCGCTCGCGGCTCACGTTTTCGTCGCTCAGAATAAGGATGTTGTAGCCCTCGCCGATCGCATCGACCGCCTGCGCGCAGAGACTTGCCAGATGCGCCTCCACGCCGCTGTCGCCCCAGGCGGCCGGGTAGGTGATGTCAATCTCGAAGCTGCGGAATTTTCCTGCCGTGTGCTCGTCAATCGTGCGCAGCTTGGCCATATCGTTTTCAACAAGCACCGGCTGAAAAATTTCGATCCGCCGCGGCGGGTTGACGTTGTTGACATCCAGGAGATTGGGCTTGGGGCCGATGAAGCTCATGAGGCTTGTCACCAACTCCTCTCGGATCGGGTCGATCGGCGGATTGGTGACCTGCGCAAAGAGCTGTTTGAAGTAGGCAAAAAACGACTGCGTTTTTTGAGAAAGAACCGGAAGAGCCGCGTCGTTTCCCATAGACCCGGTGGGCTCCATTCCCTTGGTTGCCATCGGCATCAGAACGACGTCTACGTCTTCCTGAGTCATCCCGAATACGCGCTGCAGCTCTGCCAATCGGTCGTCAGCCATCGGCGCTTGAGCGGTTGACTCTTCATCGGCGCTGAGATCAGCCAAACGCAGATTGAGTCGCTCCACCCACTCTCGATAAGGCTTGTCGAGCGCCACCTGATTCTTGATTTCTTCGTCGGAAATGATGCGGCCCTGCACCGTATCTATAAAGAGCATTTTGCCCGGCTCAATGCGCCATTTGCGGCGGACGCGACCTTCCGGAATGGGCAATACGCCCACTTCAGAGGCCAACACCACCGTGTCGTCTTCCGTTTCGATGTAGCGCGCCGGCCGCAGACCGTTGCGATCGAGCATGGCACCGATCTGTACGCCGTTCGTAAAGACCAACGCCGCCGGCCCGTCCCAGGCTTCCATCATCGGAGCATGGTAGGCGTAGAACGCCTGCCGATCGGCATCCATCGTTTCGGAGCGTTCCCACGCCTCCGGCACCAGCATCATCATGGCCTGCGGCAGCGAATAGCCCGCCATCACGAGCAGCTCAACGGCGTTGTCCAAGCTGGCCGTATCGGATTGCCCTTCATAGATGAGCGGCACGAGCTTTTTGACGTCGTCTCCCAAAACGGCCGACTTCCAGACGTTTTCCCGAGCGCGAATCCAGTTGTAATTTCCCTTGACGGTATTGATTTCGCCGTTGTGTGCGATATAGCGATACGGATGAGCCAAGGCCCAGGCCGGAAACGTATTGGTGGAAAAGCGCTGATGCACGACGGCAACGGCGCTCTTGCAAGCAGGGTTTTGCAAATCCCTGTAGTAGCGTCCGACCTGATCGGCCAAAAGCAAACCTTTGTAGACCACGGTGCGCGTACTCATCGAGGGTACGAAATACTCGCCGCCGTGTTTGAGTTTCAGTGACTGGATTCGATGCGAAGCACTCTTGCGAATCACATAAAGCTTGCGCTCGAGGGCATCCTGAACCATCACGTCGGGGCCGCGACCGATAAAGATCTGACGAATGACGGGTTCGGAGGCCCGCACCGTCGGGCTCATTTCCATCGTTTGATCCACGGGCACGTCGCGCCAGCCGAGCACCACCTGGCCTTCCTTTTTGACCATGCGTTCGAGCTCCTGCTCGCAGGCTTGGCGGGAAGCGGGCTCCCTCGGCAGAAAGATCATGCCGACGCCATAGTCGCCGGGCGCCGGGAGTTTGACTCCGAGCGCTGCCATTTCTTCACGATAAAACGCATCCGGAATCTGAATCAGAATGCCCGCACCGTCACCGCACAGGGGATCAGCACCGACGGCGCCGCGATGATCAAGATTGTGAAGGATGAGCAAAGCATCTTCAATGATCTTGTGCGATACATGTCCCTTGATATTGGCCACAAAGCCGACACCGCAGGCGTCGTGCTCGGCATCCGGACGATACAGGCCTTTTGCGGCAGCCTCCTGCCGCACGGCTTGCGAACTAGCCATGAAGTTCTCCCTTTTGTTCGAGTTTTTTTGTTCCGGCACTGGAAAGCTTTTTTCGGCCCCGAGGAAGGCTCCGAATCGTTGTTTTATCTGGCTTTCCGAGCCAAGTTTTCTTACTGTATCGGAGATAAAGAATGCCGCAATAAAGGAATTGGTCGCTTGACAAGTTAATTGCCAAAGGCCTGATTTAGCCCAAATTTATTATTGAATTCCTCCTACAAGGTTTTATGCAGTTGGTTTCATACGCACGTATCCGCACGATTAACGAAACATCCAATCACAACACGATCGCAATGTCACAAGATCTCGCATGTGACTTCTCCCCTCATTGAAATGAGGGGCTTCCTGCTTCATAGCGGGTTTGGCATCCGAGTTTCCCCAGACACCTCTCCGGCTCCACAGGCATAACATCGGCCCAGCCCGGACCTAGCTTTACATTTGTTGCCTTCGCTGGTTTCCCGCGCAGCGTGGCTTTCACCTTTTTCGGTTCGAGTCTGCCTTCGCGGATCAGTTTCACTCCTGCCATCAGAATATTTCCTGCTGCCACATAATCCGCGTTCGCCGACTCAAATCCGCAGCTCACACAACGGAACTCCGACTGCGACGGTCGGTTCT